>Ga0308411_10000725_pt1 | contig 22191 bp, 28 predicted proteins | sample HotsprottomLayer_2_FD_203530 | JGI IMG/M metagenome (GOLD analysis project Ga0308411, IMG submission 203530) | Hot spring phototrophic mat microbial communities from Octopus Spring, Yellowstone National Park, Wyoming, United States -... | ecosystem: Environmental > Aquatic > Thermal springs >...
ACTACAAGAGCAATTGTTAGAATTGAATCAACTTTTAAGAAAAATTCGTTTTGAAAGCGAGAAACAACGATTAGAGATGGAAAAAAAACTTATTGAGGAACAAGATAAGATTAGGCGAGAACAACAACAACAATTAGGCAAAGTTTATCAATTAAAGTTGTTAGAAAAAGATAAAAAATTAAACGATGCTTTAAAACTAGTTGAAGAATATAAACGCAAATTGGAACAAGGATCACAACAACTTCAAGGAGAGGTTTTAGAGCTTCATCTTGAGGAAATGTTAAAAAAAGAGTTTCCGTTAGATGAGATTAAAGAAGTGCCTAAAGGAGTGAAGGGAGCTGATATTCTTCAGGTGGTGAGAAATGAATTTGGCAAATCTTGCGGGACAATTATTTGGGAATTAAAAAGGACTAAGAATTGGAGCGATGAATGGGTGGGAAAACTAAAAGATGATCAACGAGCGGTAAAAGCAGAAATAGCCGTTTTAGTAAGTAATGTTTTGCCACAAGAGATAAAATATTTTGGTCTTTATCAGGGGGTTTGGGTTTGTCAAATAGATTCAGTCTTGTCTCTTACTGCTGTTCTTCGTCATAGTTTAATTAGTATTCAAGCGATTAAAAATTCAGTTGCCGGTAAAGAAGAAAAGAAAGAAATTCTTTGGCGTTATTTAACAAGTATTGAATTTCAGCAAAGATTGTCGGCGATTATTGAATCCCATCAACAACTGCAGGATGATATTGAAAAAGAGAAGCGATTTTTCGCTTTAAAATGGGCTAAGCAGGAAAAGAATATAAGAAAAGTGATCGATAATCTTTTAGGCGTCAGTGGGGACTTGGAAAGCATAATGGGAAAAGCATTGCCAGAAATAAAAATTAGTCTTTTACCACGAGAAAAAGAAGAAAACGAACCAAAAGATAAACTTTTTTAAATTTTGTACATTTTATGAGAAGTCAGTCTTTTTATGATTTTTTTTATTATTCTTCAAAAATTATATTTTTTTTCCCTTTGGTTCTGTTAGTTTTTGGATTATTAATGAAACTTGATCATAAAACAACCAATATTAATGTTGATAAAAACAATAATTTACCAACAAAAATATTTTTTTCACCAACTCTCAATTTTCAGCCGATAAAGTTTGACCTAAAAGGATCATGGATTTGTTTATTTAAAGATAAGGAAGCTTCTGTTTCTGCATATATTAAAGATAAAAAAATAAAGGTAGAGATGAAAAATAAGCAAGGAACGAGTTATTTTTTAATAAATAATGATTGTTTATATCAATGGCAGGAAGATCAATTTTCTGGCAACAAAAGTTGTGAAATCAATTATTATTTAAATTTTGTCGAATCGATTTTAAGAAATAATCAAAGAATGTTTTTTGATTTATTTTATAATCAGTTTAAAGATTTTAATAAAAATCTTTCTTTTGAAGATGCTTGTAAAAAAGAAGATATCAATGAGTCTGTTTTTTTAATTCCCAGAACTATTCTTTTTAAAAATAAACCTTTAAACTTATAACAATGATATTTATAAAAAAACATAAAAAATGCCTTGGTAACGACCTACTTTCCCCCTCCGATTCGGAGGGGTAGCATCGGCGCTGATGTGTTTCACGACTCTGTTCGGAATGGGAAGAGGTGGAACCACATCGCTTTAGTTACCAAGGCAGAAATATTATAACAAAAGAGTATAATAAATATCAATGGGAAAAAATAACGCTAATCATCAAATTTTTCATTCTTTTTGCTTAAATCCAAATATTAGTTTTGACGGCCAAGATGCTGATGAATATCCAATTTTAGTTTTACGGGCTCATCCGGTTACCCAACTACCATGTTTATTTAATAGTTTTTTTTTAATACTTTTTGTTTTATTTCTAAATTTTTTTTTACCCAAATATTTAGATTTTTATCAGGTGATTTTTGTTAATTTTTTTGGTTTATCTTTAATTTTTAGTTATCTTTATTTTAATTTTATGAATTGGTTTTTTAATGTGGGAATTATTACCAATAAAAGAGTTTTGGATATTGATTTTTATGGATTAATCTATAAAGAAACAACAATTGCAATGTTGAGTAAAGTAGAAGATATCACGGCTAAAGTCGGTGGTTTTTTTTCCTCTTTTTTTGATTATGGTAATGTATTTATCCAAACAGCTGGAACTGAAACCAATATTGAATTTATAAATATTCCAAAACCCCAAGAAGTAGCCAAAATTATTAATCAACTTTTAAAAAATGGATAATTTACCAATTATCAACAATAGTCAAATTATTTTTTTATTTTTTAAAGTTTTTTCTTTAGTTTTCTCTTTTGTTTATTTAGTTTTTTCTGTTGTTAGTTTTCAACAGACAAAAATGATGAGTAAAACAATTCGTGTAGCGAAAAGTGGGATTCTAATTATTCTAAGCATAATTCAATTGTTACTATCAATTTTTTTATTTTTTATGGCAATTTTTTTGTAAGATAAAAATATATGGATAAGCAGATAAATTTTTATTTAGGTAAAGAAAATACTGCCGGTTTTACTGGTTATTTAACCGAGAATAATTTTTTTTTGATTATTGAAATCGATCAAGATTATGAAAAAGAAAATGGGAATAATTTAATTTTTGATATTAAACAAAAACTAAATTCACAAACATTGATTAATCTTCACCAATTTGAAGACTTTATTCAAAAAATAATTATTGACAATAATTTAACGCCCAATTTATCTTTAGCCGCCGCTTTATTTAAAGATAATATCGTCTATTTAAAAACAATCAATAATGGAAAAATTTTTTGTAAAAGAGATCGTCAGATTGTAGAAATTATCAGCGGTAATCAAAGCGCATCTGGTTATTTTAAGTTTAATGACATTTTTGTTTTGACGACAAAAAAATTTATTGATAAATTAGAAGAATCAAAAGGTATTGATAATTTATCAAAATATAGGAATGCAAATGAGATAATTGAAGCGATTACGCCGGTGTTAAAAAATAATGATGATACAGGTTTAATATCTTTATTTATTCAAATAAAAAAAGAAGAACAAGAAGAAATTACTTCTTATTATTCAAAAGAATCGTTTTTGCTTCAGCTTAAAAAAATTTTTAGAATAAATGTTACTAAATTCAACTTTGATTCAAAAAGAATTATTACTTATTTTATTTTGTTAATTATTTTTTTTGTTTTTATTTGGAGTGTTATTTTAGGGTATCAAAGACGTCAAGAAAAAACACTCAATATTCGGATTGAAAAAGTTAAAAAGGAGGTTTTAGATAAGTTATCTCAGGCTGAGGAAGTGGCTTTTTTGAATCTTGGACAAGCAAGAGATTTAATAAAAGAAGCCAATACTCAATTGAATGATTTAAAAAAAGAAATTAAAAAAAAGAATGCAAAGATTGATCAAATTGAAAAAATGATTATTGAGAAGGAAAACCAGATTATTAAAAAAGAAACAAAAAATTATCAAGAATTTTATGATTTAAGTCTTGATCGAAAAGAGGCTTATGGCGACAGATTTTTTTTAGAAGATGATAATTTATTTATTCTTGATAAAAAAGGAGGAATAATCTACAAACTTTCTCTAGAAAAAAAATCATTACAAAAAATTAGTCATCAAAAAATAAAGAAAGCAAAAATGTTGGCTTCTTATAATAATAAGATATATTTTTTTGTTGATAACGAAGGAATTTATGAAGTTGGCGAATTAGAAAAGATTAATCAAGTCATTAAAAATGATAAAGATTGGGGAGAAATTAAAGATATTTCAACTTATAATGGTAATATTTATCTTCTTGATGTTAAGAAAGATGAAGTATATAAATATATTCCGACGGAAACTGGATTTTCAGAAAAAAATTCTTATTTCAGTCGAGGAGAAGCTATCGATTTGAATCAGGCTCATTCTTTAACAATTGATGGTTCTTTATATATAGGTTTTTCTAAATTTATATTAAAATTTATAACCGGAGTAAAAGAATCATTTAAAAATAATTTTCCCACCGATGATTTTCAAATTGAAAAGATTTATACCAATAAAGAAATATCAAATCTATATATTTGGGATAAGTTAAATGGGTCAGTTTACATTTTGACAAAAGATGGAGAATATCAAAAACAATTAAATTCCGGTATTATTAATCAAAGCAGCGATTTTGTTGTTTATAAAAATAAATTACTTTTTCTTAGGCAAAATAAGATTTATATCATTGAATGAAGTCATCCTCATCTTTTTCTAAGGAAGATATATATATTTTTTTAATTTTATAGATTAATTTATTCCCTTCTATTTTTAATAAATAATAGTTTGTATCAATAGAAAAAATACCGGCTTTTTTTAGTTGATTATTTTCTTTAACATTGATAGTAATTTCTGGATTTAATAAGGTAAAATTTTCTTGATTGATAATATCATCTGCCTTTAAAGTAATAAGATCATTAATAAAAAAATCTACCCGCTCTTTTTTTGCATTTTTTTCATTTATTTTCCAGTTATTTTTTTCTTTTACTAATATTATTTTTTTTCCTTTACTTGAATAATTTATTTCAATAGAATTTATTTTTTCTTGATCGTTAATTAATTTAACTTTTAAATCGCGCCAATCAACATTAGAAAAAATATCATTCAAATTGTCTGCCAAAAAAATTGTCTCGTCATCATCAAATCGAATAAAATTGCTGGCAAAATTAACACTATTTCCAATATAAATACTAAATTTATTTTTATTAACATAAAAAGTAACTTTTCTTTTATCGATCCCAAAATTTTTATGTTTATTTTTATTTTTAGAAATAATTTCTTCTTTTTTTAAACTTACTAATGCGTTAATTGTTTTTTTGATTCTTTCTTCATCAGCTTTAAATTCAGAGCCGTCTTTTTTAAGATACCAATGATCATTTTTTTTATAGATTTCTGTTTTTTTATTTTCATCTTCAAAAATAATTTTTATTATTTTGTTTTTATCGATTTTGGCAAAAGGTAGAATAGTTTGTTTTCGAGAAATTAAATAATTAATTTTTTCACGAAGAAGTAAAAAAGAAAAAATAATAAAAATTATAAAAATCAAAAATGCTATTCGATCAACCAGTTTTTTTCTCATAATTTTATATAATAAAATAAAATGAAAATCAGTCAAGAGGATAAAGAAATTGTTGAAAAAATAGTTAATAAAGACAGTTCGGCTTTTTTTTATTTTTATAAAAGAAACTATTCTTTAGTATTTAATTTTATTAAAAGAAAAATAAATGATAAAGGAAAGGTTGAAGAATTGACTCAAGATGTTTTTTTCGACTTTATTGAAGCATTAAGAGATTTTCATTTTCAGTCGTCTCTAACCACATTCCTTTTAACGATTGCAAAAAATAAAGTAATAGATGAAATTAGAAAGAAAAAAATTAAAAAAATTCTCTTCTCTCATTTACCAAATTTTTTAGTCGAAAGCTTGAAGGTTGTTTTTATTGAAGATGATTTAGATAGAAAAGAGTTAAGAAAAAAAATCGAAGAAGTATTTAAAAAATTACCGAAGGATTATCGCTTGGTTCTTCGACTCAAATATATCGAAAATAAAAAAGTAGTTTATATTGCTAAAAGGTTGAAGATGAAATTTAAAGCAACCGAGAGTTTACTTTTTCGGGCAAGAAAGGCTTTTATTAACATTTTTAATAGAATTTCTTGATTTATGAAGCTCTATTCAAATCGTTTTAAAAAATATATTAATGAAGTATTTTTTATTACACCAAATGATTTAGGATTTGATAGTTTAACTTTTTGGTTTAAAAAAACAACTTTTTTCTTAAAAAATATGCCCTTTTTATTACTTATTCCTTTTACATTAATATTTGCTTTATTACTTCATTTTATATTTGGGAAATATTTAGTTTGGTTAACTAGTCTTCTTCAATATGGTTTCTAAAAAAAATTTTCTAATAAAAAATTGTTTAGTAAGTTTTTCAACAGCGTTTATTTTGCTTTTGAGAAATTCTTTTCTGTTAATTTTTTATCCTTATAAAACGATGAGAAAGATTGCTATTGAAACAGATTTTTGGCAAATTTTTTTAATTTTCTTTTTTATATTTATATATTTTAAATTTATTTACTTTTTGCGAGATAATTCTTATCCGGCATCATTTACGTTTTTTATCTTCTTATTTAATTTTTTTATAATGATTTTCTTTTTTTATTTTTTAGTTCGATTTTTTGGACAAAAACCTAAACTATTACCATTTGTTTTTACTTTTTCTTATTCACTTTTACCGACATTTTTCTGGTTTATTTCGGTCTCTTTTTTATATCTTTTATTGCCTCCACCAAGAACGGTTTCTTTTTTAGGTCAATTCTTCAGCATATTTTTTATTACTTATTCTTTAAGTCTTTTATTGTGGAAGGTAATTCTTTTTTATTTAGCGCTTAGATTTTCTACCAAATTAGATTTTTATCGAATAATTTATATGATAACTCTTTTTATTTTATGGTTTATTCCTTATTCAGTTTTACTTTATTATTTAAAGATTTTTCGAGTTCCTTTTATTTAATTGCAGTAAAATATATTTTTATGAAGGCTTATACTAAATATTTAAAAATTAGATCAAGAAAAAAAATTGAAATTATTAATATTACTCAAGAAGTAAAAAAAGTCGTCGAAGAAAGTATGATAAAAGAGGGTCTTTGTTTAGTTAATTCCATGCATATTACTTCTTCAGTTTTTATTAATGATGAAGAACAAGGTTTAAAACAAGATTTTATTAACTGGTTAGAAGAGTTAGCCCCTTATAATTATGATCGTTGGTTACATAATAAAACAGGAGAAGATAATGCTCATGCTCATTTAAAAAGAACGATTATGGGACGGGAAGTAGTAATAGCAATAACTTCTGGGAAATTGGATTTGGGTCTTTGGGAAGAGATTTTTTATGGCGAGTTTGATGGTTTAAGAGAAAAAAAGGTATTAATAAAAATTATTGGGGAATAATTTCTTTCAATAGTATAATAATAATGTTTCAAATAAGCGTCCGTAGCTCAGCGGTAGAGCACCACTCTTATAAAGTGGGAGTCCTTGGTTCGAATCCAAGCGGACGCACAAAGGAAAAGATTGATAAGGTATTGATTTGATAGTATAATAATCTATCTTAGCCGAGGTAGCCAAGGTGGTCACGGCGCGTGTCTGAAAAACATGAGATGGCAGTTCGACTCTGCCCCTCGGCACATGTTTTATTTTGTCTATGTGTTAATTTCTTTAAAAGATAAGAAGTTTTATATTGGTTACACAAGCGATTTGAAAAGAAGAATATTTCAACATAATGAAGGAAAAACCGATTCTTTAAAAAATCGAGGATCTTTAGGGTTATATTAATAAAAATTAAATCATACAAAGGCGCTAACGCCTTTAAAAAACTTATTAAGCGGGTGTAGTTTACCGGTAAAACGCCCCGCTTTTGGCGGGGAGACAGTGGGTTCGATTAAATTTTCATTTATGTTTTTTGTTTATATAATAAGATCAATAAAAACTAAAAAATACTATGTTGGTTGTACCAATAATATTGAAAGAAGATTAGAGGAACATAATAGTAATAAAACTTTTTCTTTGAAAAATCAGGGGCCGTTTGAGTTAATTTATAAAGAGGAATATTCAACATTAAAAGAAGCAAGAAAAAGAGAAAGACAAATTAAGTCATATAAAAGCGGTAATGCCTTTAAACGATTATTGCGGCAGTAGTTCAGTGGTAGAATGTCTCCTTGCCAAGGAGAAGGTCGAGGGTTCAAATCCCTTCTGCCGCTCTCATTGTTGCGGTAAAACGCCCCGCCATTGGCGGGGAGGCAGAGGGTTTTTATCCCGCAGCAGGCGGGACAATTCCCTTCACCCGCTCATTTTTTTTATGAAAAAACAAATTTTTCCGGTGGTAATTGGCGTAATTAAAAAAAATGGTAAATATCTTCTTACCAAACGCCAATCACCAAAAAAGGAATGGAACAAATGGCAGTTCCCTGGTGGTGGATTAGAATTTTTTGAAAAAATGGAGGAGGCAGTTAAAAGAGAGATTAAGGAAGAGGTTGGGATTGAAATTTTAAAAACAAAATTCATTCCCCAAGTTTTTGAGATTATTCGTCCCAAAGATAATTGGCATGGCCTTTTGTTTGTTTTTCTTTGTTTTCCAAAAGAAAATAATTTTTCTGTTAGGATAAATAGCGAAGCTTCAGAATACGGATGGTTTAGTTTCCGCGAAATTTTAAAACTAGATTCTCTTTTGGGGACAAAAGAGATTGCTTCTTTTATTGAGGAAAATGGTTTTTAAAGATTTTTAATATTTTTTCAAACGCTTCTTTATCGGTTTTATAAGTTAAAGTTTTTTTTACCTCATCTTCTAAAACAAATTTAGCATCACTTACTTCCCAATCATGATTTTTTGGATCACCAGAAAGATATTCCATTAAAAAGTAATAAACTGTTTTTTTAACTAATATTTTTCCCCCATTTTTTCCGCCATGAGGCGAGCCTTGCCATTTGTACATATAAGAAACTTTAACTGGGTTATCATCAATAATTTTTGCTTTTACCCCACCTTCTTCTTCAACTTCCCGCAAAGCGGCTTCTTTTGCCTCTTCATTTTCCTTTTTATCACCAATCAAACCTTTTGGAAAAACCCAACCTTTATGATATGAATGTTGACAAATCAGCCATAAAGTTTTATTTTTTTCCTTTTTAAAAACAATCCCGCCAGCAGAAGTTTCATTTTTTATTTTCATAGTAATGGCCCCCCATTTTATAATCAAAAATAGGTTTTTTAATTGGTCCAAAAAATAACTGATAAAGAATGGCTTTTATTGATTTATATAAACTTTTTATTATGTCTTCCTTTTCAAATCGACGGGTGGAGACATAAAGAATCGGCTTTGAAAAAACAGCAAACTTAGCTTTCACTTTCGTTAACCTTTGAATTAAATCAAAATCTTCACCAAAAACAATCTTTTCATCAAAACCATTAACTTTATTAAAAACACTTTTTTTAACAATAATACACGGTCCATTGGCTGCGGGTTTTATTTTTTGAAACAATGACATAGAAAGATTAAGAAGTAAAAAAATCAATTTATTTTTCCATCCTTTTTCGGCCCGGTTCCAAACCGTTAAAGCATCTAAATTGTATTGATTAATTTTTTTATTAATTTCTTCTAAAAAAATATTTTCGATTTTTACATCAGCATCAAAAAAAATCAAAAACTCATTTTTCGAGAGTGAGGCACCAAAATTTCTGGCCTGACTAACATTTTCAAGTTTTTTTTGAACAAATTTTAAGTTGGGTAGTTTTTCTTTAAATGATTCAACCACTAATCTTGTCCTATCAGTAGAGAAACTATCTACCACAGTTATCCCAAAATTTTTATATGTTTGTTTATCGATAGACTTTAAAAGAAAAGGAAGACTTTTTTCTTCATTAAGGGTTGGGATAACAATTGAAAATGAACGATTAACCATAGTTTAATTATATTCTAATTAATTTTAACAAGAAATAAGGTAAAACCATATTTTTTCCGTGGTAAAATATAAATAAAATACAAAAAAATGTTGGCTTGGTGGCGAAGTGGAAACGCAGCTGTCTGCAAAACAGCTACTGCAGGGGTTCGATTCCCCTCCAAGCCTCAATGCCGGAGGCATGCCGGAGTGGTTGAACGGGCTGGTCTTGAAAACCAGTATTCGCCTAAAACGGCGAATCAGAGGTTCGAATCCTCTTGCCTCCGCTAAGTTAAAAATTAAATCATCTTAAATGGACAATAATGCCCTTCAATTAATCCTAAAAAAACTTGAGGAAATCGATGAGCGAGTAAAAAAAATTGAAAGTGGAAGTATTAAAGTTGAAACAAAAGAAGAGGCAAAAGATCCTTTATTTTCCCAGGCATTAAAAATCGTTGAAAAAAGAGAGGAAACACCAGCTGCGGTTTTAGCTAAAGAATTAAATATCGATCAAAAAAGAGCCGAAAAAATTTTAGATCAATTGGCCAAAGCTGGCTATGGAGAAACATACTGGGGTGAAGCCTAAAAAATGGGAGATTGTCGAAGATAAAAACATTGCCGATGTTTTGCTTGTCGTTTACGGAAAGACAAAAAATGGATTATTAAATAATCTTCTTGAAGCTTTTGGGTCGATTATCACTGAATCAAAAAAAATTAATCTAAAAAAAGAAATTTCTTTTAAAATTGAAGGAAAAAATTTTTCCGAACAAGTTTTTTTATTCATTGAAAAATTAATTTATCTTAAAGATACAAAATATTTAATTTTTAAAAAAGGAAATTTTCGTTTTAAAAAAAATTCAATTGAAGCCAATCTTTTTGGTCAAAAATTAACTAATTTACCAATAAAAGTTGATATCAAAGCCTTAACCAAACATAAATTTGATTTAAAAAGAAAGGATGGGATTTATTGTTTAAGTTTAGTTTTTGATATTTAATTATGGCTGATCTTAAAAAATTTAATTTAAAAAAAATTGGGAAAGCGGAATGGATAGTTGATGATAAAAATCTAAAAAGAAAAATAAAAATTTTTGCCGCTGAGGAGATTTTGCGAGAAATGGATGATGAGGTTTTTGTCCAAGCAAGAAATGTGGCTACCCTTCCTGGTCTTTTTGGTGATGTTTATGTGATGCCTGATGCCCATTCGGGGTATGGGGCACCAATTGGGACGGTTTTTGCGATGGATGAAAAAGAAGGTTTTGTTTCACCCGGAGCCGTGGGATACGATATCAATTGTGGAATGCGATTAATTACTACCAATCTTACAATAAAAGAGATTTTGCCATTTCTAGAAAAATTAGTCAACAAACTTTTTGAAACAATTCCAGTTGGTGTTGGTCGGAAAGGATTTTTAAAAATTAATAAAAGCGAGTTAGCGCAGTTAGCCGAAGGCGGTGTTCCTTATTTAATTGAAAAATTTGATTTAGGTTGGCAAGAAGACTTAAGACATATCGAAGAAGAAGGAAAAATAAAAAACGCTGACTTTTCAAAAGTTTCAAAAGCGGCCATTGAGCGAGGGATTGGCCAACTTTCAACTTTAGGCTCTGGTAATCATTATTTAGAAATTCAAAAAGTAGAGGGAATCTTTGATGAAAAAATCGCTAAATTTTTTGGAATTTTTAGCAAAGATCAAATAACTATTATGATTCATTGTGGTTCAAGAGGCTTTGGTCATCAAATCTGTAGCGACTATCTTCATCTTTTTGAAAAAAATCTTTCCCATTTTAAAATCGAAGTTGCCGATCGTCAATTAGCCTGTGCGCCAATCGAGTCTTTTCTAGGAAAAGATTATCTTTCAGCGATGGCTTGCGCGGTTAACTTTGCCTTTGTTAATCGCCAAGCCATTACCCATCAAGTAAGAAAAGTTTTTGAAAAAGCTTTAGGAAAAACCGCTAAAGATTTATCAATGAATCTTGTTTATGATGTTGCCCATAATGTGGCGAAATTTGAAACTCATCATCAAAAAAGAGTTCTTGTTCACCGAAAAGGAGCCACCCGTTCTTTTCCAGACCAGCCGGTAATTATTGGCGGATCAATGGAAACGGGTAGTTTTCTACTTTTGGGGACAAAAAAAGCAATGGAAAAAAGTTTTGGCTCAACCGCTCATGGGTCGGGTCGGACAATGTCGCGCGCCAAAGCGAAAAAGATGATTCGGGGAGAAAAGTTAATTGACCAATTAAAAGAAAAGGGCATCTATGTTAAAGCGGCTTCTTTTTCAGGACTGGCTGAAGAAGCTGGGTTTGCTTACAAAAATATTGAAAAAGTGGTAAAATCTATAGAATTAGCCGGTCTATCAAAACCCGTCGCCTATTTTAAGCCCATCGGCAATATAAAAGGATAATTGAATTAAAATTGATTTAGTAATTGTATTAATTTAAATTTTGACTTTTAACTTTTGACTTTTTAAATATGTTTCATAGTCCAACTTACGGCACAATTGATTTAAATGAGCTAAAAAAAATTGTCAATCGCTTTATGGAAGCCTATAAAAAGAGCCGTTATGAAATCATTGTTGGAACCGATTCACAAAAATTCGATAAAGACACTTTTGATTTTGTTTCGGCTTTAATTATTCATCGGGTTGGTTTTGGTGGAATTTATTTTTGGAAAAGAGAATTTTTGAAAAGAAAAATGTCTTTAAAAGAAAGGATTTATACCGAAGCAATAATGTCGATACAAACAGCGGAAAATTTTATTGAATTTTTTAAAACTAATGGTACTTCTCGTTACAATATTCAAATTCATGTTGACATTGGTCATAATGGTGAAACAAGAGAGATGATTAACGAGGTTATTGGAATGATTCGAGGAAACGGCTATCAAATAAAAATCAAGCCTGATTCATATGGCGCCTCAAAGGTAGCTGACCGTTATACTTGAAGCTTGTTTAAGTTAAATATTTTATAAAAAACGATCTGATTTTTTTTAAATATTTTTGAAGGTTACCACTTAATGAAACATCTTTTATATTTTCATATTCTTGGCCACCCATTGAATAACTAAAAATTTTTTTATTCACTTTGCCTTTAGTAAGAAAATAAACAGCCGCGTAAAGATATTTATAAAGTAATTTTAATTCGCCTTCTTTTTTTAAACGGCGAAGAGAGAATTTTACTTTTATTTGAGGAAGAAATCTGGCTCTTACACCCCAAAAACTAGCTTTATAAATTAAGTTATGATCCTCGGCTAAGTATGCTTTTTCATCGAATCCACCAATTTTTTTAAAGAAATTTTTATCAATAATTAATGAACCGCCAGCGGAAAAAGGCTTAGGTAAAGACTGAGAGATATCAATAAAAAAATTGGTTAATTTAAAAATCAAATCTATTTGCGGTGATTTTTTTTCGGGAGTCAAAGAGGGAATAAAAATTAATCCTTTTTTCTTGTTGATAATTTTTTCTAATTTTTGAGTAAAGTTTTTATAAATCCGGCAATCGGCATCTAAAAAAATTAAATATTCACCGTCAGCTTTTTCTGCCCCAAAATTTCTTTGAAAAGAAACGTTTCTTTTTTCAACCTCAAAAAAATTTATTGACATTCCCCAATTTTTTTTTGCTATTGCCTGTGTTTTATCAACAGAAGCGCCGTCAACAATAATTACCTCAAAATTTTTTTCTTTTTGATTTTTTAAATCGGTTAAAAGCTTTGGTAAAAATTTTTCTTCATTTAAAGTTGGTATAATAAAAGAGAAAAAATATTTCATAATTTTTACTTAAATTATAAAACAATGAGAGTGCTTTTTGTTTATGATTCGATTTCTCCAGTAGGTGGTGGTAGTCAATTAGCTATCTTTACCTGGTTAAAAAACCTTAACCAAAAGAAAATTGAAACAAAATTATTAACTGGAAATATCAGTCAAAAAGTTGAAAAAAGAATCTTAGACAAACTAATTCTTAATCCGAGCTTAAATTTATCTTTCTTTTATCCCCACTTTCATTCATCTATTTTTTTAAATTCAGAAACAAGAAAGAAAATTCTTTCTTTTTTTCCTCAGATTATTCATCTTCACGAGCCATCTATTTTATCTTTTTTTATCTTAAAATTAGCCAAGAAAAATAAAATAAAAACCCTTATTTCTTTCCATACTAATTTTAACGAAGCAAAAAGCCACACGTCTTGGTTTTTTTTATTATTTAAAAAATTAATAACAAGCTATCAATTTTATTTATTAAGAGAATCTGAGTTTATTGCTGCCCCTTCAAATTATTATCAAAAACTACTTCAAAAAGAAGGATTTAAAAAAATTTTTATTTTACCTTATCCAATAAAAAATCAATTCTTCATTGAAAATAAAAAACCAATTTTAACTATCCCAAAAATTTTTAAACTTATCACTGTTAGTCGTTTATCTGCAGAAAAACGAATTGATTTTTTAATTGAAATGATGTCCTATCTCTCAAATAATTTTCAATTAACAATTGTGGGTGACGGTGTTGATAGAAAATTTTTAGAAAAAAAAGTCAAAGAATTATCATTAAACAGTAAAATTATTTTTACTGGTTGGATTAGAAATGAAGTTCTTCCGAGATTTTTAAAACAACACCATCTTTTTGTCTCGGCTTCGTCATTTGAAACTTTTGGGATTTCTTATATTGAAAGTTTAGCTTGCGGATTGCCATTAATAGTTTTTGACTATCCAGTAAGTCGAGAAATTGTTCCAAAAGAAATGGCGATTTTTATTAAAGAATTAGACCCAAAAAAATGGGCAGAGGAATTAATGAGAATAAAAAACGAGCCAAAAAAATATCTTGAAATGAAAAAACAAATCTTTAACAATTATCAAAAAATATTAAAATATAAAGAAGATTATTCAACAAAAATTTTAATTAATATTTACAAAAAAATTCTCAATGAAAAATAAAGTTTCGGTTGTTATCCCGGTTTACAATGAAGAAAAATATATTGGTCCGTGTTTGGAAAGTCTTGAAAAACAAATTGATAAACCCAACGAAATAATTATTGTTGACAATAATTGTACTGATAATACAATTGAAATAGTTAAGAAATATATGAATAGTCTTCCTCTTAAGATTATTAAAGAAAAAAAACAAGGTCTTGTTTTTGCAAGAAATACAGGCTTCAATAAAGCCAAAGGAGATATTTTAGCTCGCTGTGATGCTGACTCAGTTTTGCCGCCCAATTGGATAAAAAAAATTAAAGAAAATTTTTCAAAAAATAAAATCGACGGTTTAACCAGCCCAATTATTTATTATGATTTTTTTTTAAAAACTGCTTTTTTTTCAAAGATTTATCTTATTTTAATGAAGATCTTACAAAAGGGTGAAGTTTTACTTGGGCCAAACATGGCAATTTCAAAAAAAATTTGGGAAAAAATAAAAAAGGAAGTTTGTTTTGATGAAAAAAATATCCATGAAGACATTGATTTATCTTTACATATTTTAAAAAATAAAGGAAGAATTTTTTATGACTGGCAGCTTATTGTCTATACTTCCGCCCGAAGAATCATCAAAGCTCCTTGGATTTTTTTTCTAAACTATCCTTGGCGTTTAGTTAAAAATTTACTCTCTCATCGCTTTTGACTCTGGTAAAGTTCCTCAAGTTCTAAAAGGGTAGTGACTTCATTTGGATTTTTATCATCTCGAAAACGCTCTAATCTTGGAAACCTTAAAGCAAAACCAGGAACATCAACCTCTTCTGCCTGACCAGTTTTTGTCAGTTTCATCTTTCTTCCCGCAGTGTGAACTGGAGAACGAGTAATTTCATCGGCGCGAATCTCAACCACTATTTGTGGCGCCACCCACAAATCACATTCCATCACTTTATCAACCAAGTAATTTTTTGGTTTATCTTTTACCTTTACTTTTTGACATTTTTTATAAAGCTCTTGCCATTCTTGATCGGAAAGACCGGTGCCAATTTTTGCTACTGTTACATAATTATCATTTTCTTCATCAAAAACCCCTACCAAAAAAGCACCGATGCCAAAAGAAGCACGTTTTCCTTTTCCAATGTCATAACCCATCACCAAACAATCAATGGTGTCTTCAATCTTTGAGGAGTAGCTTCTTTTAAATTTTATCCAGTTCCAACCGCGAGCCCCTGGTTGATAAATGCCATCAAGTTTTTTGGCGACAATTCCCTCAAGACCACGAGTCACGGCTTCATCAAATAAAAATTCTAATTTTTTTTCTTCTTCGACAATATTTTGTGGTGATAAAAGAATGGTCTCTTTAAAAAGATCTTTTTTTTGACTGATTACTTTTTCTAAATTTTTTCTTCTTTCCTCAAATGGTAAATGAATAAAATTTTTATCATTTAAATACAAAAGCTCATAAGCAAAAAGTTTTAAAGGAATTTCTTTACTTTTTTCTTCAATGTCATACTTTCTTTTTCGCTGAACGGTTTCTTGAAAAGGAAGAAAGTTGCCACTTTGTGGATCAAAACCAATAGCCTCACCTTCAAAAATAATATTTTTAGCTTTTATTTCATTTTTTACTCCAGAAACAATATCAGGATACATAGAAGACACTTCTTCCAAGTTGCGCGAAAAAATTTTTACTTGATTTTTTTCTTTAGAATAATGAATTTGTAAACGAAAACCATCATATTTTGACTCAACCGCGCACCGGCCGATTTTTTCCAAAATTTCTTTGGCGGAAGAAAGTCGTTCTGCCTTCATCATTAAAATTGGCGTAAATACCTGAGGACTAATATTTTTTAATGAAAAGACTCCTTTTTCTTTAATTAATCTAGAAAGATATCCTAAATCTGGTCTAACATGATAGGTATTTTCGATTATTTTTCGTAAACTTTTATCTCCTTTTTCCATCCACGATAAAGCATCCAATATCGTCATATCAGAGAAACCCAAGCGTAAAACTCCGGTGGGAATCCTTACCAAATATCGACAAGATAATGAATCAAGTTGGCGAATTAACATCGATAGAAGACCAATTTTTTTTTCTTGGGAACCTTCGCCGGCAGATGTGGCAATCTGATAAAGATTCTCAAAAACCTCTTTAATTGATAATTTTTTTTCTTCAAAAGACGGCGTTTGTTTTTTAAAATATTCAACTGTCTCACCTAAATCACCAATTTTTTTATATTGGTTAACAAAAAATTTATTATCTAAGTTTAAAGCTAAAATTGCCGCTTTAATAACCATTTTTTCCGCCATTCCAAACTCTATTTTTTCATATAAAGGAGCCACCCGTCCTTGAAGAAGGTAAATTGTTTTTTCAATTTCTGAAGAATTTAATTCTTTAAATAACAACGAAAGTAGCCGAGTAATTTCTAAACGACTGGTAGTTTTTTCAATTTTTTCAAAATAAGAAACCAGTTTTTGAAATGTCATACCATTATATACCGGGCTTTTTTAGTTGAACCAATTTTTTTAATAAGACCTTTATTCATTAGCTCTTTTAAATCACGCAAAACACTATCTTCGGAAATATCGGGAAAAAGAATTTTAAAACTTTGATTTTGAAGGTATCCTACTTCCTGAATATATTCAATAATTTTTATTTGTCTGTCAGTCAAAAAAACTTGTTGCCCGCCGATTTTTTCTTTAAGTTTAACATCTTTGGAAAGTTTTAGAATTTTTTCTTTAACTTTTTCAAATTCAATGGCAGCCCCCAAAGTAAAATATTCAAGCCAAGATGTCAGATCACCGGCCGTGGCTTTTTGGAGATTTTCATAATAAGAAATAGCATCTTTATCATAATACTCTTCCAGAGAAAAAAAACGCCGAATATCATAACCGCCTAAAAATAAAATCAAAGTCGCCAGAATTCTTGCCACCCTACCATTACCATCCAAAAAAGGATGGATTCTTACTAATTCATGATGGGCGATTCCAGCTTTTAAAACCGGATGAATTTTTTCAAAGTCCCATGTATTTAACCAATAAACAAACTCTCGCATCAAAAAGGGCACTTCAATCGGTGGGGGAGGACGAAAGGTTACTTCACCAGTCTGTGAGTTACGGATAACTACTTGTTTTTTTCGATACTCACCTTGTTCTGCTGGTGGAAGAATTTTATCAATTATTATTCGATGAAGTTTTTTAATTAACTGTTCTGTAATTTTTTCAATCTTTTTTTTGGCTTCTTCGTCAATAAACTCAATCACTTTTCGATAGTTGATTACTTCTTGAATATCACGTGGTCGACCGATTACTTCCTTTCCTAAAAGGACATCTTTCGCTTCATCTTTTTTTAAGAGGTTGCCTTCAAGATGAGTACCATGATATACAGCGCGGACAATCGCATCTTGCCTGAATTGTTTTTCCCATAAGGGAAGGAGGGGAGCATTTTTTATTACTTCCTCAGCCGCTTCAATTTTAGCAATGTTGGTTAATATTTTGTTGGTGATATTATAAGAGGGAATAAACATACAAAATATTATACACCAAAACGTCTTTGTCTTTTTTTATATTCTTCGATGCATTTTTCTAAATCATTAGGATTAAAATCTGGAAAATAAACATTAGTAAAATAAAGTTCACTATACTCACTTTGCCACAGCATAAAACCCGAGAGTCTTTTTTCACCCCCGGTTCTAATGATTAAATCAGGCGGGGGTAGGCCGGCGGTATCTAAATAATGATCAAAATTTTCTTTGCTGACTGTTTCTACCGCTTTTATTTTTTTAATCGCTCTTATAATCTCATCTCGTCCACCATAATTAATCGCTAAAATTAACTCCATCATTGTATTTTTTTCGGTTTTTTTTATAATTTTTTCAATTTCTTTTTGTAAATTAGTAGGTAACTTTTCTAAATTGCCAATTACTTTGATTTTGATATTTTTTTTGTTTAATTCGTTTCCTTTTTGTTTCAAAAAATACTCCATAAGACTGAATAAATTTTTAATTTCCTTCGAAGAACGTTTTGATAGATTTTCGGTAGAAAGCGCCCAGAAAGTAAAATATTTAATTTTAAATTGCAATAATTTATCAATCAATTGAGGAAGAGTTTTCTCAGCGGCAAACCGATGTCCTTCAAAAGTAGGTAGTCCCTTTTCTTTAGCCCAACGCCTGTTACCATCAGGAATAATTGCAATATGTTTCGGTAAATTATCCATAAAGCTATTAGTCCCCTTGACTTTAAAAATCATTTTCTTTAAAATTTTTTTATGGTTTATGCCATAGAAATAAATCCCACTAATTTTGCTCCCGCAAAAATAGCCACCGTTCCCAGTTTAATGAAAATAATTTTACCACTAATAATGACGGCGGTGGCTGTTTTTTTTCTTATAATCCTTTTTCAAGCGGCTTTTAAAATCTTAACGGCAGGCGAAAACAAAGAAGCAGTAGCCAAAGCGCAAAAAACCATTAGTTTTGCCGTTTTGGGACTGATTTTAATTGTTAGTAGTTTTCTTTTAGTAAGAATTATCGGAAAAATTCTTGGAATTGAATCAATCCTACCTTTTTAAAAAATATGATAAAGGTTTTGGCTCAGGCCGATGAAGTTATTGGTAAAATCTCACCCCCACCCGGTATTGGAATATTAGGGGGCGACCCAGCTGTTGCTTTGGCCAAACTTTTTGAAACTGGCATTCGACTTTTTATTATAATAGCGGGAATTTCTCTAATAGTTTATTTACTTTCGGGTGCTTATGATTGGATTGTTTCTGGTGGAGAAAAAGAAAAAATTGCCAAAGCTCAAGCAAAAATTACCAACGCCGTTATTGGGATGTTTTTAATTTTTGTTATGCTTGCTGTTTGGGGATTAATTACTGGGAACATTTTGGGGATAATCAAAATTGATCCAAGTGGCATCCAATTTAGCCTTCCTACCCTCTAAATTATCCAAGTGCCCAAAACTTCTTCTCCCAAAAGAGCTTTTTTTAGAAGATTTTTCTTGGCTGTCCCGTTAATAATAAAGCTTTTTATTTCATATTTAGTTAAATAAAGACTTTCTTTAACCTTATGGAACATCCCACCCGTGACATCAAATCCTAAAGTTTGGTAAAAATTTTTTTTAATCTGAGAGAAATTTTTTAAAGTAATTTTTTTTATTGTTTTTCCTTTCTCGTCTAAAACCCCAGAAGTTAACCCATTATGGATTATTTTATCGATTTTAAAACCATGCCTTTTTAAAAATAAGGATAAAAAATTCAAAATTACCTCTGTTGATAAAATAAAACTTCCTTTTTCCTCATCCAAGACTATATCCCCATAAGTTACCGGAATTAAACCCAAATTAAGCATTGAAAAAAGAGGGAAGGGAAAAAATTTTTTAATTTTTCCATTTTTGGTAACAATCATTGATGAAGGATTTAAAGAAACGGTATTTAAATTATGTTTTAAAAGAGAATCAACAACTATTCGATTTAATTGAGAGGCAGCATCCTGAACTAAACAAAAGCCAAATTTTTGTTCCTCTTTTTTTATTCCTTCATTCATTTTGTATTTTAAAGCCGGATAATGAGGAAAGGAACCACCCCCATTACCAATGATTAACTGAAGATTTTTATCCTCATCTAAAGCTTCTTTTATCTGGCGTGATAAATCGTCAATTACCGAAGTTTTTGGGGTAAAAGGTTTTTGTTTATCAGTAATTAAACTCCCCCCTAATTTTATAAGAATAATCTTCTTTCTCATATGAATTTCGTACCAACTTCTGGATAATTTTTAATTATTTGTAAAATTTCTTTTTGAGATTTAAAAAAATTTAAAAATTTTTCCTCATCTTTTTTTTGGCAAATTAAATGAATGTTTTCCCCAGCATCAATCGTAAAGTATCCCTCAAGCCCTTTTTGTCTTAGTTCAATAATTTTTTTTATTACCTCAACCGTTTTCCCACTCCAATAAAAAAGGGGCGGTTTTTGGGTCATTATAACCGAATGCATTGAAATTGTTTCCTCTTCCAAAAGATAGCCAAAATAAGTAAAGTCTTTTTTGAAAAAAGCTTTTTTAATTTCTTTAAGTCTTTTTTCTAAACTTAAAAGCCGATATTTAAATAAACCACTGGTTTCTGCCATGATGTGTCCTTCCAAAGAAGAAACTTTTTTCTCTTCTTTATTTAAAATCAAAACCAAATCGACTAAATCCCAATAAGATGGTGGGGCAATCGATATCGCATAACTGTTACTACTTTTTTTTCCTTTATACCACCAAGAAAAGCCGTCGGGAATCGAACGACAAGAAGAACCAGACCCAGAGAGACGAGCAAGGATGGAAAGATTTTTTTTGTCTAACTTTTTTTCAAAAAGCCAAGAAAATCCCAAAGCCAAAGCCGAAAAGAAAGAAGCGGATGAAGCAATACCAGCCTTTTTTGGAAAAGAGTTATAAGAGTAAATAACAAAACCATAATCTTTTTTTACTTTTAAAAAATTTTTTGCTTGGTGGTAAAAAGTTAATACTTTTTTAAAAGAGTCATCGGTCTTAATCTCAAAATTATCTTTTTCGTAATCTTTGACATAAAGTTTTTGGATTTTTGGATCTTCTTTTTTTTCTATTTCTAAAATCGTATAACACAAAGAGAGATTCATCGAAAAACTATCGTTATAGGGAAGAAAAAGTTTTTTGTCTCTTTGTCCCCAGTATTTAATAAAAGCGATATTGGCTGGACTTTTAATTTTAACTTTGTTCATAGACACCTTTATCGTCAAAAGCAAACTTTAAAAAATTAATTTTTTCTTTTTCTAAAAAACTTATCAATTCTTTTTCTTTTTGGGCAAAAAATAAAATAAATCCAGAACCCCTACTTTTCCCACCAGCACCAGTAATTTTTCCCACCCCAAAAGAGGAAAGCTTTTGTAAAAGTTTTTTTGTTTTTGAAGATACCACGCCAAGAATTTCCAAAAAAATTTCATTATCCAAAATCGCCTCTTGAAAAAGATTTTTATTTCCCTCTTTTATTGCCAAAACCATTTTTTTAGTTGTTTTTTCTATATCAAAAAAAACATTCTCAAAAAAAGAAGGATTTTTTTTATATTTTTCAGAAACTTCTTTGACCATTTCTTTAGTATTTTCTTTTGGTTTTCCGGAATCAATTAAATAAAGGGGGAAAGTGGTTGGAATTTTAAAATTAAAAAAAGAAATGTTTTTTAAAAACTCAAACTCTTTGCGATAAAAAATTAAACCCCCAAAACAAGAAGCGGTGTTATCCACACCTGAGGGATTTTGATGAAAATAGGTTTCAATTTGATAGGCAAGTTTGTTAATTTCTTCTTTTGGAAAATCTTTACCGGTAAAAAATTTTAAAAAACAAGCGGTGGCTGCCACCGAAAAACCAGCCGATGATCCTAAACCACAACCCACTGGAATTTCTGATTCGATTTTAAAAGAATATTTTTTTTGATGACAGGCGATTTTGTTTTTTTCAAGATAAGAAACAACCGTTTTTTCAATCAAATTAACAATTTTTTTACTTTTTTCCTCTTTCTTTTTATTAAAAAAATCTTTTTCACTTAAAGAAAAATAAAGACGTTTATCGATAGAAGTAACCAAAGCCGGATGACCATAAACAACACTGTGTTCCCCTGATAAAATAACTTTTGCCGGAGCAGAAAAAGTAATAATATTTTTCATCTCTATATTGGCTTAAATTTAACGCCATAAGGAATAACATCTTCTTGTCCAACATTTCTTGTTTTTCGAAGAACTGCTTTTACCTTCTGTCCAATTTTTAAATTACTTTCATCATAATCAATAAGTTGCCCAACATACTTTTTTTTATCCTCCAATTCTACCAAAACAACTACGTAAGGAGCAAAATTTTTAAAGTCTTTTG
>Ga0308411_10000728_pt1 | contig 22170 bp, 19 predicted proteins | sample HotsprottomLayer_2_FD_203530 | JGI IMG/M metagenome (GOLD analysis project Ga0308411, IMG submission 203530) | Hot spring phototrophic mat microbial communities from Octopus Spring, Yellowstone National Park, Wyoming, United States -... | ecosystem: Environmental > Aquatic > Thermal springs >...
CGGCCGCGATGGCCCGGGCCGTCACCTCGTGGTCGCCGGTCAGCATGACCAGACGTCGGATGCCGAGCGCGCGCAGCCGCGCGACCGCCTCGCGCGCCGCGGGCCGGATCGCGTCGGCGAGCGCGACGACGCCCCACGACTCGCCGTCCACGCGTACGGCGAGCGCGGTGCGGCCCAGGCGCTCGTGCGCCGCGAGCCGCTCGGCCGCCAGGTCGCCCTCGGGCAGGAGGCGCGCGTTGCCCACCTCGACGCGCCGGCCGTTCCAGACCGCCTCCACGCCGCGGCCGAACGCCATGGCGAACCGCTCCGGGTCGCCGGGCGCCAGGCCTTCGGCGCGCGCGTACTCGACGATCGCCCGGCCCAGCGGGTGCTCGGAGCGCACCTCCGCCGCTGCGGCCATCTCCAGGACCTGGCGGGCGGAGCGCCCGCCGAGCGCCTCCACCGCCACGACCTCGGGACGGCCGAGCGTGAGGGTCCCGGTCTTGTCGAAGGCCACGGCGGTCACGCGGCCGGCGGCCTCGAGCGTTGCGCCGCCCTTGATGAGACCGCCGCGGCGGGCCGCGTTGCCGACGCTGGCCACGACCGCGGTGGGTGTGGCGAGCACCAGCGCGCAGGGGCAGGCGATCACGAACACCGCCATCACGCGGAGCAGGTCGTGCGTGAGCCCCCAGACCAGCGCGCCGATCGAGAGGATGGCCGGCGTGAAGAACGTCGCGAACCGATCGGCGACCTTCTGGGTCGTGCCTTTCTGCTCCTGGGCGGCACGCACGATCGCGACGATGCGGCCGAGGGTCGTCTCGCCGCCGACACGGTCGGCGCGGATCACCAGCGTGCCGGCGTGGCTGGTCGTCCCCGCGAAGACCTTCGCCCCTGCGGTCTTGTCCACGGGCATCGACTCGCCGGTGATGGAGGCCTCGTCGAGCGACGCCTCGCCCGAGAGCACCTCGCCGTCGGCGGGCACGCGCGCGCCCGCGCGGACCAGCACACGGTCGCCGGACCGCAGCTCGTGCAGGGGCACCTCCACCCAGGCACCGGCGCGCTCGACCGTGGCGACCTGCGGAGTCAGGCGCACCAGCCCGCGTACCGCATCGCGCGTCCGCTGGAGCGTCAGCTCCTCGAGGAACTCGCCCGCGAGCATCATGAACGCGACCACCGCCGCGGCCAGGTACTCGCCCAGGTAGGCCGAGCCCGCGATGGCGATGACCACGAGGGTGCCGGCGGTCAGGCGCCGGCGCTCGATCATGGTGACGAACGTAGGGTAGCCGATGGCCACGCCGCCCAGCAGCATCGGGATCGCGGCGACGTCGAACCCGACCCGCGCGCCCAGCCCTGGGACGAGCGCGAGCAGGATGAGCGCGAGGAGGCCTCCGGGCAGCAGCCCGCGGCGCCACGGGCCGGACCAGGTCGCGCGCACGTCACGGTACCGCTCGCCCGTCGGCGGCCCCTGGCCGTGCGCGGCCATGGCCCCGTCTACAGGAACCGCCAGACCAGGAAGGCCGTCACGGCCGCGGCCATCAGCAGGCCGGCCAGCACACGGCTGCCGGCGGGCCGGCGCGCGGCGGCGGCCGCGCGGGGCTGCGGGTCCACCGACTCGTGGTCGTGATCCAGGATGCTGTGGTCGCCCTCGTGCATCGGGGGCCTCCGCGGCGTGCGGCCCGGTCGCGCGGCCGCCTCTATCCCCCCAGGGGGGATGTAGGCCATGGTACCGGAGCACGGGCTCGGTGTCAAACCACCGCTGCAAGGTGCAGCGCCGCCGGTCCGTGCGGGTCACCCCGCCCCGCGCTGCCCTCCCATCCGCGGGTTGAGGACCTCCTCGAGCGCGAACCCCGTGAACGCGAACCCAAGCGTCGCCGCCGTGATCAGGAGCCCCGGCGGAACGACCCACCACACCCACGCCCCGCTGAGGAACGCGTTGCGCGCCTGTGCGTAGTACAGCACGGTGCCCCAGCTCTTGACCGTCGGGTCGCCCAGGCCGAGGAACGACAGCGACGCCTCGATGAGGATCGCGCTGCTCGCGGCCAGGATGAACTGCGCGAGCGCCAGCGGCAGCACCGAGGGGAGCACGTGGCGGACGATGACCCGGCCGTGCCGGCACCCGATGGCGCACGCCGCTTCGACGTAGTCCAGCGCCTTGATCGCGAGCACCTGCGCACGGATCACGCGCGCGGGCCGCGCCCAGACGAGCGCGCCGATGACGACGATGATGGTCCAAACGCTCGGCCCCAGGTAGGCGGCGAGCAGGATCATCAGCGGCAGGAACGGGACGACGAGCACCAGGTCTACCGCGCGCATCAGCGTCGCCTCGGTCCACCCGCCGACGTAACCAGCGACCACGCCCACGGCCGTGCCGATGCCGACCGCGATCGCCGCGGCGAGAAACCCGATCGTCAGCGAGACGCGGGCGCCGTGGATCAGCTCGCTCGCGATGTCCTGGCCAATGTCGTTGGTTCCCAGCCAGTGCGCGCGACCGGGCGGCTGGAACGGATCGCCGACCGTCTCTTCCGGGTCGTAGGGGCTGAGCGCCGGCGCGAAGAGCGCCATCCCGACCAGCGCCGCCAGCAGGAGCACCCCGGTCCACCCGGCGGCGCCGAGCGGCGGCCGGCGGCGGGCGGGCGGGAACGCGGCCGCGAGCGTGCTCACCGGCGCCGCACCCGCGGGTCGAGCAGGGGGTAGAGCAGGTCGGCCGCCGCGTTGGCGACGATCACGCTGACCGTGATGACGAAGAACGTGCTCTGGAGCACCGGGTAATCGCGGTTGAGCACGGCCTCGTAGAGCAATCGGCCCAGGCCGGGGTACGAGAAGACCGTCTCGACGACCGTCGCGCCGCTCACCACGAACCCCAGGTTGAGCATGAAGACCGTGGCGACCGGGAGCAGCGCGTTGCGCACCGCGTGGCGGCGGAGCACGCGCCCCTCCGGGACGCCCTTGGCGCGGGCGGTGGCGATGTACGGCTCGCCAAGCACCCCGAGCATGGCATACCGCATGACGAGGAGCATGCCGGGCGCCGTGATGAGGGTGAGGGTGGCGAGCGGCAGCGCCAGGTGGCGCGCACGGTCGACGACCAGGCGCCAACCTTCGAACGCCACGCCGGCCGTCCCCGCGCCGAAGATCGGGAACCACCGCAGGTGGGCCGCGAAGATCGCGATGAAGATCATGCCGAGCCAGAACGACGGCACCGACTCGAAGAACACGGCGGTTCCCAGGGTGCCGAGGTCGAACGCCGAGCCGCGGCGCCAGGCGGAGACGGCGCCCAGCACCACGCCGATGACCGTCGCCAACACCAGCGAGGTGCCCACGAGCCCCAGCGTCCACGGCAGCCGCTCGCGGACGATCTCGCCGATCGGGCGCCCGCGCTGGAACGAGTACCCAAGCTGTCCCCTGGCCAAGTTCCCGACGTAGGTCGCGAACTGCCGCCACTGGGGCTGGTCGAGCCCGTAGAGGGCCTCGAGCTGCGCGCGCTGCTCCGGCGTGAGGAATCCGACGTCCTCACCGGCGAGGAAGACCATCGGGCTGCCCGGCATCATGCGCGGCAGCGCGAAGTTGAGGACGACGGTCAGGCACAGGACGAGGAGATACTGCGCTCCTCGTCCTCCGACGAACCGCCACATGCCTCGCGCGGCTCCCCCGGGCGGGCGCCTAGCGCCGCGGGGGGTCGATGAACGACAGCTTGTTCACGATTCCCTGGCCCTTCTGGTACACCCACGCGGCGTGGCGGTCGGCCCGGTACGCGTAGATGCCGTCCTGGTAGAACAGCGTGTGGACCGGCAGGTCCGCCGCCACGATCCGCTGCATCTCGAAGAGGATCTGTTTCTGACGCACGGGGTCCACGGCCGCGGCCAGGTCGGCCCCGAGACGGTCGAGCGTCGGGTTGCGGTAGCCGCCGATGTTCAGCGTGCCCTGGCGGCAGTCCGAGTGGAACAGGTCGCGCAGCACCGTGAGGCGGTTCATCACGGGGGCGGACCAGCCGAAGACCGCCATGTCGAACCGGCGGCCCTTGCACACGTCGAAGTCGGGCCAGACCTGCGCGATGATCGACGCGTCCTCCTGGGCCACGACGCGTACGTCGATGCCCACGTCGCGCAGCCAGGTGCGGATGAGGTCGGCGCCGCGGACGCGCACCGGGTTGCCGGCGAGCGTGAGCAGGGTGAACCGCAGCGCCGTGCCGTCGGGCAGGTCGCGGACGCCGTCGCCGTTGCGGTCGACGTAGTCGAGCTCGTTCAGGAGCTGCACGGCCCTCGACTTGCTGGCGGCAAACGTCACCGCGGGGTTGTAGAACGGCGAGCCGGGGTGGATGTAGCCTGGGCTGCCGACCGCGCCATAGCCGAGCAGCAGCAGCCGCACCATCAACCGCGTGTTGATGGCATGGGCCATGGCCTGCCGAAGCTTCGGCTCTCGGAGCACCGGGTGCTCGAGGTTGAACTGGAGAATGGTGCTCGCGTAGCCGGCGCCGCGCGCCACGCGGATGCCGGCGGTCCGCTCGAACTCGGCGACCACCTCGGGCGCGAGCGGCCGGACGGCGGTGTCGATCTCCCCGGCGCGCAGCGCGGTGAACGTGACCGTGGCGTCGCGGATGATCGGAAGCACGAGCTCCCGCACCTTCGGGCGGCCGGCGAAGTACTGATCGTTGGCCACCAGCCGGTAGAACTGTCCGTCGCGCATCTCCGCGAGTCGGTAGGGCCCGCTCCCCACGACATCGTTGAACTGTCGCGGGTTGGCGACGGCCTCCCAGAGGTGGCGCGGCAGGATCGGCAGGTCGGCGAGCGGCTGCGCCGCGAAGGCGCTGCTGGGCGCGCTCAGCCGGATCGTGAGCCCGGTCGGGCCCGACGTCTCGATGCTCTCGATGGCCCGCACCTGTCCGGTCCAGCGCGCGTGTGGCTGCCGGCGCACGTACTCGTAGGTGAACTTCACGTCGTCGGCGGTGAACGGCCGCCCGTCGTGCCACCGGATGTTGGGGTGCAGCACGAGCGTCCAGGTCCGACCGTCCGGACTGACCGCGTACCGCCGGACCAGCCAGGGCTGGGGGATGTTGTCGGCGTCCGGGGTGAACAGCGGCTCGTAGATCAGCGTCATCAGGTTCCACCCGGGGTAGCCGGTCTGGTAGGTGTAGGGGTTGAGCGCCCCCTCGTCGCGCGTGATGGCCATCCGCAGCGCCGCCGATTGCCCGGCTGCGGGCAGCACCGCGCTCACGGCCAACACGGCGCCCAGGACGACCCCCACTGCCGTGCGCATCCCCTCACCCCCTCCGGCCTGGAAGCGCGCCGGACCGTGGTGCTATACTGCCCTCGCCCCCATTCCGGAGGCGGGTATGCCGCACACCAAGACGAAGCAGGTCGTCAACCGCCTCGCACGCGTCGAAGGCCACGTGCGGAGCATCCGCGCGATGGTCGCCGGCGGGCGGCCGTGTCCCGAGGTGCTCATCCAGATCGCGGCCGCGCGCAGCGCACTCGACCAGGCGGCGCGCGTCCTGCTCGAGGACCACCTCGAGCACTGCGTCGTCGAGGCCAAGACACGCGGCAATGTCGCCGCCGCGGTGGCCGACCTGAAGGAAGCCCTGGACCGCTTCATCGGCTAGGCCCGATCCGGCATTTCGGCGCGGGGGGGGTGACTCCTGCGCCCTGTGGCTCCCTGTGGCTCGCGGATCAGCGCCGTGCGGGCAACCCCCGCAGCACCTGGACGATCTGGCCGCCGTGCGCCCCGAAGTCGATGTCCACGCGCTGCACCCTGATGATGCCCTCGGCGTCCATCACGACGACGCCGACGAGCCCGTTCATCGGCCGGCCCTGCCCCGGCAGGTCGTAGGCCCGCGCCACGGTGTAGCCGGGATCGAGCAGGATCGGGATGCTCAGCCGCGAGGCCTCGCGCACCCGGCGGTTGTCCTCGGGCGTGTCCGGGTTCACGACGTAGACGTCGGCGAGCGCCTTGATCGCCGCCGCGTGCCGCTCCAGCTCGCCGAGCTGGACGACGCAACGCCCTCAGGCATACCCCATGTGCGAGATGACCACCAGCGGACGCCCCGTGGCGCCGGGGGTGACGGCGTGCCTGCGGCCGTCGCCGTCGGGCAGCGAGAACGCCGGCCCGCGACGGCCGAGCATCGTGTTCACGTCCTGTGCGATCTGCGGACCGCCCAGCGGCGGTGGGATCGCTCCCGGCGGCGCGGGGCGCTGGACCAACCAGATCGCCCCCGCGACGACCAGGGCGCCCGGAATCGCCAGCCAGCGCCAGGCGGCTGCGCGGCGCGTGCGACGCGGTGGATGCAACATGCGAGCCCTCCTCGGCATCCGCTACCGCGGCGGCTCCACGCGAATCGGCGCGTCGAAGTCGCCGAGGGTCGCGGTCATGAATTGCGACGGCGCGACCATCAGGATCCGGTGGACCAGCAGCGATCCGGTTCCGATCCACGCGGCGAACGCCGCCGTGCGGCCCGGCGCCTCCCACAGCACGATCTGGCAGGTCTCGCCGCCGCAGGCGCCGGTGCGGCCGAGCACCGCCGCCTGCGCGTTCGCCAGGTACTGCAGCGCCCCCTCCGCCGGCACCGGCCGCGCGAGCGTCTCCAGGCGCCAGGCGCCGCCGGCGTCGCGGAGGAAGCGTGCGGTCCCGATGACGATCACCTCGGTGCCGGCCGAGGTCCGCACGCGCATCCGGTCGGGCCGGACCAGCTCCAGGTGAGCCGCGCCCAGTCCCCCGGCGCCGTCCGCGATCTGCTCGACCTCGCGCCACGCCCGCAGCCGGTGCATCGCGGCGCGCGCGTCGGCGAGCAGGCGCACCGCGCGCGGGTCGGACGCCCGGACGGGGCCGGCGCCGAGCCGCAGCGGAAAGCCGACCGTCCGGTCGAGCACCCCGCGGCGGCGCAGGATGACCTCCAGCTCCCACCACCCCGATGGCAGCAGCACCGGGTCGGCGCTCGCGTAGCGCCCGGCACCGATGCCGAGCAACGTCACGGTGGCAGGCGTGGCCTCCTCGTCGAGCTTGTGCAGGCGCACCAGCACCCGCGCGTCCTGCCCCAGCGGCTCGCGGTCCGCGCCCTCGACCGCGGCCTCGACCGTGTTCTCCCCGGGCCGGGCGGGCGCGACCCGGAGCGACACGCGTGCGTCCGTGACCATCCCGACGAGGACGAGCCCGGGGGACTCGGCCGGCCGCGATACCGAGACCGCGGCCGGGGGCCAGGCCGTCAGCGCGGCGGTCGCGAGCAGGACCGCGGCGCCCAGCCCGACCTCGCCGCTGGCGACGCGCACGAGCTGCCGCTGCGCGAGCGCGGCCCCCTCGCCACCGGCGGCGACCTGGGGCCGCAGCACGAACCGGTTGACCGCGGCGAGCGCCACGAGCGGCAGCACCAGGAGCAGCTTCACCACCAGCGTCCGGCCGTAGCCGGTGGCGGCGAGCGCGGCGGTCGAGGGCACGTGCAGCCAGATCGCGTACGCGCCCGTCAGGACGAGGACCGCCAGCGCCACAGCCGCGACCGCGGAGAACCGCGGTAGGAGCCCGCGCGCCGCGCGCAGGCGCGCGTCCGGGACGACCGCAGCGAGCACGAGCAGCAGGGACGCCAGGCCGCCAAGCCACACGGCCCCCGCGGCCATGTGCATCCAGTCGGCCAGCACGGCGACCGGCCCACTGCCCCAGGCGTGCGCGTTCAGGGTCATGCCGCCCAGGCCGGTCAGCCCGGCCGCGGCCGCGACCCACGGGAAGTCGGGCACGCGCACGTCGCCGACCTGCGGCAAGATGATCGCGAGCAGCGCCGTGATGAGCCCGTAGACCGCGCCGACCAGGACGACGAGCGCGAGGTGCCCGCCGCCGGCCAGACCCGCCGGCCCGCCGAACATCGCGGTCACCACGCCGACGACCAGCATCCAGCCCGCGCCGGCGGCCCGCACGATGCGGCCGCGCGGGCTGTCGGGCAGAAGCAGCAGCGCGGCCACCGCCGCGCGGACGAGCGCGCTCCAGCCGGGCTTCGTGGACCACAGGAGCGTGGCCGCGTGGCCGCCGGCGACGGCGCCGACGATCCCCGCATCGGTGAGCTGGGCCGCGCGGAGGACGATCTCGACCGCGGACGTCGCGAGCACCAGCGCGCCGGCGCCGACGGTCGCGCGCCGCAGCCGCCTCCGCGCCGCGTCCTCGATCCACAGCGCGTCGGGCGGATCCATGCGACGCAGCGCCGGCTCCAGCACGAGCGGTGGGAACAGCGCGAGGCCGACCAGGAGCAGGAGCGCGGCGAAACCCACCCAGCGCGTCCCCACCAGCGTGGGGTCCGGCGCCTCTTCGCCGCCGAACCCATCCGGCGGCCTCCCGAGGCCGACCGTGAAGGCGAAGAGGCCGCTCGTCGCGTGCCCGTCCACCCGCGAGAGCACGCGCCAGCGCACGGTGTAGAACCCTTCCGGCAGACGCTCGAGCGGCGCGGCCATGCGGCGGCCGTCGGGTGCCAGAACCGCGGAGCCCGAGACGCGCCGGCCCGCGGTGTCCGTGACGGTCACCGTGCTGAACGCCGGGTCCACCGGTTCGTTGAACCAGAGCTCGATCTGCCGCGGCGGGACCGCGACCGACGAGTTGGGTGCTGGCACCGCGCGCTCGACGACGCCGTGCGCCGCGGCCTGGCCCGCAGCGGCCAGCCAGACCGCCAGGACCAGGACGAGGGCGCGGATGCCTACGCCCGCGGCCGGTGTTGGATGGCTTCCGGAGCGCGGACCAGGTCGGGAGGAATCAGGTCGAGGTGCCATGTCACCCTGATCGTCTGCGGAGCCCGGCAGACCCGGTCGTCGCAGGCCTGGAACGCCACGGTACCGCCGAGCTCCAGCCCCGCGCCCGCTTCGAGTACCGCCGCCATCTCCTGGCGCGTCCCCAGCGCGACGTCGATCGCGACGCGCACGGCCCCAGTGTAGCCAGCGAGCACCTCGTCGGTCCAGGGGAGCGCGAGCGGCTCAGCGGGCGGATAGCGCGGCGGGTAGACGGTGAGGAACGGCAGCGGGTCGATGCGCACCGCCAGCCCCTGATAGCCGCCGCCGACCCCAGGGGCGTAGACGTGCACGCCCGGTGGGAGCCGCACGTCCACGTACAGCGTGAATCGGTTGCCCGGATGCACGGCCCGGTCGGTCGCCGACGCCCGCACCTCCACATCCGCCGGCGCGCCGCGGGCGACCTCGGCCGCAGCCGCCGCGCCCATCGCCGCCAGCACCGCGGGCGTGGTCATGCGGTGGTAGTAGCGCTCCTCCTCGAACCGGGCGCGCACGACGCCGTCGGCGTCCACGAGCAGGAGCGCCGGGTGCGCCATGCCTTCCTCGCGGCTGCCGGCCTGGGCCTCTTCGCTGAGCACCCCGAACCGCCGGATGATCGTCGAGTCCGGGTCGGCCAGCATGGGGAAGCCGATGCCGCGGCGCGCCGCGAACGCCCGGAGGATCTCGACGCTGTCATAGCTCACCGAGCAGAGGCCGAGCCCTTGCGCGGCGAGCGCCTGCCGATGTCGCTCCAGCTCGACGAGCTGGGCCTTGCAGTACGGTCACCAGTCGGCCGACCGGATGAACACGATCACCGCCCCGGCGGGGCCGCGGATCGACGCGAACGTCTGGAGACGACCGGACTGATCGCGAGCCTCGAACGGCGGAATGCGCGTGCCCACCGCGGGACCGCGCGGCGTGGACTTCGGCATGAGATCCCCCCCTCGGGTCGTCCTCCCCGCGCAACGCGGGCGGCATGCGCGCTATGCCCGCCGGGCGCTACGCGGGGGTCCCGGGACGCGCCACGACCGCGCAGCGTGCGCAGGCGGGTTCGCAGGGCTCGACGTGGATCGTCACGTCCATCCCCGGGAGGATCTCCTCGAGGTGGTGCTCGAGGTGATCGGTCAGATTGTGGGCCTCACCGACGGTCAGCGTCCGGTGGACGACCAGGTGGAGGTCCAGGAACCGCGCGGCGCCAGCGCGGCGGCTGCGCATCGCGTGGTGCCCGACGATGCCGACGATGTCATCGTGGTGCTGGTCGAGGATCGCGCGGATGGCGGCCTCCTCGCCGGGGGGGAGGCGCTCGTCCATCAGCCCGCTGAGCGACCGGCGGTAGAGCGCCACGCCCATCCAGAGGATGTGGCCGCCGACCACCAGCCCGGCGATCGCGTCCAGCGGCGCCCACCCGGTGACCAGCACGAGCGCGACGCCCCCGAGCACGCCGGCCGAGGTGAGCACGTCGGACAGGAGGTGCCTGGCGGACGCCTCGAGCGCGATCGACTGCTCGGCGCGCGAGACCCGCAGCAGGAAGAGCGCCACGCCCAGGTTGGCGAGCGCGGAGGCCGCGGTCAGCGCCAGGCCGAGCGGCAATCGCTCGAGCGGCTGGGGGACGAGGAGCCGGCGCACCGCGACGCCGACGATGACCAGCCCGGCGACGGCGATCATCGCGGCCTCGGTGGCGCTGCTGACGTACTCGGCCTTGGCGTGTCCGTACTGGTGGCCCTCGTCCGGCGGCCGGTCGGCCACGATCAGGCTCACCAGCGCGATGTTGGCCGCGACGACGTTGACGACCGATTCGGCGGCGTCGGAGAGCAGCGCCACCGATCCGGTGACCAGGTAGGCGGCGGTCTTGAGCCCGAGGATGACCACGCCCGCCGCAAGCGAGACGACGCCGGCGCGGACCTTCTGGCGGTGGGCGGTGGCGGGCGCGGCCCGGGAGACCTCCATCCACGGACACCTTCGTCCTATGTTACCGCAGCCGAGGAGTTCTTCCCACCCCCCGCGAAGGTTCCGGCACCGACCCTACGGAGCGTGATCCGCGCCATGGCCCTGCCCGACCTCGCCGTCACCCGCCGCACCCGCCGGCTCGGCCGGGCGGCCGTCCTCGGCGCCGGGGTCATGGGCAGCGGCATCGCCGCCCACCTGGCGAACGTCGGCATCCCTACCCTGCTGCTCGACGTGGTCCCCACGGCGCTCGCGGACGACGAGCGTCGCCGCGGGCTCTCCCTCGACGACCCGCAGGTCCGCAACCGGCTGGCTCGCCAGGGACTCGAGCGCGCCGGACGCGCCCAACCCGCCGCGTTCTTCACCCCGGAGCGGGCCGCGCTCGTCGCCATCGGCAACGTCGAGGACGACCTGGCGAAGATCGCCGACGCGGACTGGATCATCGAGGCCGTCGTCGAGGACCTGGCGGTGAAGCAGGACCTGCTGGCGCGGGTCGCGCGACACCGTCGCGCCGACGCGATCGTCAGCACCAACACCTCGGGGCTCCCGGTCGCCGCGATCGCGCACGGGGCGGGCGCGGAGTTCCGTCGGCACTTCGTGGGGACGCACTTCTTCAACCCGCCGCGCTACATGCGGCTGCTCGAGGTGATCCCCACCGCGGAGACCGCGCCCGAGGTCGTCGAGGCGGCAGCCGCCTGGGGCGAGCGGGTGCTCGGCAAGGGCGTCGTCTACGCCAAGGACACGCCGAACTTCATCGCCAACCGCATCGGGACGTTCGGGTTCCTCACCGCCGTGCGCCTGATGCTCGAGCTCGACCTCGACGTCGACGACGTGGACGAGCTCACGGGCCCGCTGCTCGGTCGCCCGCGCAGCGCGACGTTCCGCACGGCCGACCTCTCCGGGCTCGACGTGCTGCTGCACGTCGCCGCCAATGCCTACCGGAACCTCCCGGACGACGAGGCGCGCGAACTCTACCGGGTGCCCCCGCTGCTCGCCGAGATGGCCGCGCGCGGCTGGCTGGGCGAGAAGACCGGTGGCGGCTTCTACCGCCGACGCGACGGCGAGATTCTGGCGCTCGACCACCGGACCCTCGAGTACCGCCCGCGGCGGCACCTCGCGACGCCCGCGCTCGAGGCGGCGCGGGCGATCGACGCGCCGGGCCAGCGCCTCGCCGCGCTGGTGGCCATGCCCGACCGCTACGGCGAGTTCCTCCGGCGCCTGACCGACGCCACGCTCGCCTACGCGGCCCGCCGCATCCCGGAGATCAGCGACGACGTGGTCAACGTGGACCGCGCGATGCGCTGGGGCTTCGGCTGGGAGGCCGGCCCGTTCGAGACCTGGGACGCGCTGGTCGCCGCGGGCGCGACCTCCGCGCTCCCGGAGGCCGCGGGGGCCGGAGCGCCCGAGCTCATCCGCCTGGTCCGCGAGCACGGCGCCGGGACGTTCTACCGGGACGAGCCGTCGGGCCGCGCGTACTTCGACCTGCGCGCGCGGGCCTACCGGCCCGAGCCGGGCCCGGGCGACCGCATCGTCCTCGCCGCGCTGCGGCGCGCGGACCGCACGGTCGAGCGCAACGCGGGCGCCAGCCTGGTGGACCTGGGTGACGGCGTGCTGTGCCTGGAGTTCCACTCGAAGCTCAACACCATCGGCGAGGACGTGGTGGTCATGGGCGAGCGGGCGCTCGAGCGCCTGCGCGCCGACTTCGACGCGCTGGTCATCGGCAACCAGGGCCGCGACTTCTGCGCGGGCGCCAACCTCATGCTGATCCTGCTGGAGGCGCAGGAGGGCAACTGGGACGACCTGGACGCGGCCATCCGCCGGTTCCAGGCGCTGATGATGGCGTTCCGGCGCTCCCCGGCGCCCGTGGTGTCCGCGCCGGCGGGCCGCACGCTCGGCGGAGGGGTGGAGTTCTGCCTGGCGGCCGCGCACGTGCAGGCCGCCGCCGAGACCTACATGGGCATGGTGGAACCCGGCGTCGGCCTGATCCCCGCCGGCACCGGCACCATGGAGATGGCCAAGCGCACCGCCGCGCGCATCCCCGACGATGTGAACGCCGACCTGTTGCCGTTGCTGCGCTGGACGTTCGAGACGATCGCCACCGCCAGGGTCTCGACCTCGGCGGAGGACGCGCGGCGCCTGGGACTGCTGCGGCCCTGCGACGGCATCTCGATCAGCGCCGACCGGCACCTGACCGACGCGAAGGCCGCGGCGCTCGCGCTGGTCCGCGCGCAGTACCGCCCCGCGCCGCCCGCGACGATCCGCGTGGCCGGGGAGCGGGGGCTCGCGGCCATCGACACCATCCTCCACATCATGCACACCGGCGGCCACATCACCGAGCACGACGTCACGGTGTCGCGCCGGCTGGCCCATGTGCTGTGCGGCGGCACCGTGCCCGAGGGGACGCGCGTGGCCGAGGCGTACTTGCTCGAGCTGGAGCGGGAGGCGTTCCTGAGCCTGCTGGGCACGCCGCAGACCCAGGACCGCATCCGGCACATGCTGCAGACGGGAAAGCCGCTGCGCAACTGACCACCGCACGGCGACGGTGCCCGACGCCGCCTGCCTAGGAGCACAGCGGCGCGAGATCCAGCACGAAGCCCTCGAGGACGGGATCCAGGGCCACGGACTCGGGGCGCTCGAGCATCCGCGGCGCCGCGCCCTGCTCGTAGACCTCCACCGTGCGGCGCTCGGGGTCGATCAGCACCGCCAGCCGTGCGCCGTTGGCCAGGTCGGCGAGCATCTTGGCCCGCAGCACGCCCGGGGTGTCGGTCGTCGACGCGACCTCGAAGACGGCGTCCGGGCATAGCGGGGCAAAGCTGTGGCGCTGCGCCGGCGACAACGGTACCCGAGGCCGCGCCGCGTGGCCCACGTGCTACACTCTAGGGGCGTGCTCCATCCTGCTTCTGGAGAGAACCGATGCGCGAGGCCGTCATCGTCTCATCCGTCCGCACCGCGGTCGGCAAGGCGCCGCGCGGCGCGCTGAAGGACACCCGTCCCGACGAGCTCGGCGCCCTGGCCGTGCGCGAGGCGGTCCGCCGGGTGCCGGGGCTCGAGCCCGACGACGTGGAGGACTGCATCCTGGGCTGCGCCCTGCCCGAGGCCGAGCAGGGCCTGAACATGGCGCGCGCCGTGGCGCTGCGCGCGGGGCTGCCGATCACCACCGCCGGGATGACCATCAACCGCTTCTGCGCCTCGGGCCTCCAGGCGATCGCGATCGCCGCGCAGCAGATCATGACCGGGCAGCACGAGGTCGTGGTCGCCGGCGGCACCGAGAGCATGAGCCTGGTGCCGATGCAGGGCAACAAGTACGCGCCCAACCCGCACCTGGCCGGGCACTGGCCGGACGTCTACCTGACCATGGGCCTCACCGCGGAGATCGTCGCGCGACGCTACGCGGTGTCGCGCGAGGAGCAGGACCGCTTTGCCCTGCGCAGCCACCGGAACGCCACGGCTGCGCAACAGGCCAACCGGTTCGACGACGAGATCGTCCCCGTACCCGCCACACGCTGGACCACGGACGACGGCCGCCCGCGCAGGGAGGAGGTCACGCTGGCCGCCGACGAGGGCGTGCGGGCCGACACCTCGCTGGAGGCGCTGTCGAAGTTGCGGCCGGTCTTCGCGCGTGACGGGACCGTGACCGCGGGCAACGCGTCGCAGACCAGCGACGGCGCCGCGGCCGCGGTGGTTATGTCCGCCGACCGCGCGCGGCGGATGGGCGTCGAGCCGCTGGCGGTCTTCCGCTCGTTCGCGGTCGCCGGGGTCTCGCCCGAGGAGATGGGCATCGGCCCGGTCCGCGCGATCCCCAAGGCCCTGGCGCAGGCCGGGCTCCGGCTGCGCGACGTGGGGCTCATCGAGCTCAACGAGGCGTTCGCGGCCCAGGCGCTCGCGGTCATCAAGCTGGCCGACCTCGACCCCGAGATCGTCAACGTGAACGGCGGCGCGATCGCGCTCGGCCATCCGCTGGGGTGCACCGGCGCCAAGCTCACCGCCACCGTCCTCCGCGAGATGCGCCGGCGCCAGGTGCGGTACGGCATGGTCACGATGTGCATCGGCGGCGGGCAGGGCGCCGCCGGCATCTTCGAGCTCGCCTAGAGGCGACCGGAAAGGAGCGACGGCGATGGATGCGCGCACCGCGGTGAGGGTCCCCGGCGGGTCGTTCCTGGTGGCGGCCACCGCGCCCGAGGCGACCTTCACCCCCGAGGACTTGAGCGACGACCAGCGGCTGGTGCGCCGCACGGTGGCCGCGTTCGTCGACGACGAGGTGCTTCCCCGCACCGCGGAGCTCGAGGCCCACGACTGGGCCCTCTCGCGCCGGCTGTTGCGTCGCGCTGGCGAACTGGGCGTGCTGGGCGCGGACGTGCCGGAAGCGTACGGCGGCGCGGGCCTGGACAAGATCACCAGCCTGGTCATCAAGGACGCGATCGGCGCGGCATCGTCGTTCGCGGTGTCGATCGGCTCGCACGCCGGCATCGGAACGCTGCCGATCGTCTTCTTCGGCACCGAGGACCAGAAGCGACGCTACCTGCCGCGGCTGGCATCCGCGGAGCTGGTGGGGGCGTACGCGCTGACCGAGCCGACGGCGGGCTCCGACGCGATGGCGATCCGCACGCGCGCCGTGCGTACGCCCGACGGCGCGGCGTACGTGCTCAACGGCACGAAGCAGTTCATCAGCAACGCCGGGTTCGCCGACCTCTTCATCGCGTTCGCGAAGGTGGACGGCGAGCACCACACGGCGTTCATCGTGGAGCGGGCCACGCCCGGTGTCTCGGTGGGCGCGGAAGAGCACAAGATGGGCATCAAAGGCTCGTCCACCGCGTCGGTGACCTTCGACGGCGCGCGCGTGCCGGCGGAAAACCTGCTGGGCGAGATCGGCCAGGGCCACAAGATCGCCTTCAACATCCTGAACATGGGGCGCTTCGCGCTCGCCGCCGGCGTCGTGGGCGCGGCCCGATACGCCCTGCGCGACGCCGCCGCCTACGCGGCCGAGCGCCGCCAGTTCGGCACGCCGCTAGTTGCCTTCGGCCTCATCCAACAGAAGCTCGCGCGCATGGCGACCGCGATCTTCGCGGCCGAGAGTATGGTCTACCGCGCCGGCGGACTGATCAGCGACGCGCTGGGCGGCTCCCACCAGGACGGCGCCCAGGTCATCGCGGCGCTCGAGGAGTACGCGGTCGAGTGCTCGATGGCCAAGGTCTTCGCGTCCGAGGCGCTCGACCTGGTCGTCGACGACATGGTGCAGATCTACGGCGGCTACGGATTCATCGAGGACTATCCGGCCGCGCGCGCGTACCGCGACGCCCGCATCAACCGCATCTTCGAGGGCACCAACGAGATCAACCGGCTGCTGGTCCCCGGCATGTTGCTGCGCCGCGCGCAGCGCGGCCGGCTCGACCTGCTGGGGGCCGCGCAGCGGGTGGCGGCCGACGTGCTGGCCGCCGCCCCGGGCGGCAACGGCGACCTCTCCGGACCGCTCGCCGAGGAGCGCCGGCTCGTCGAGGGCGCACGACGCGCGACGCTGTTCGCCGCCGGTGCCGCCGTGCGCCGGTACCAGGCCGCGCTCGACCAGCACCAGGAACTCCTGGGCTGGATCGCCGACCTGGTCATCGACCTCTTCGCGGCCGAAAGCGTGGTCCTGCGCGCCGCGCGGGCCGCCGCGCGCGGCGCGCCGTCCGCGGCACTGCAGGCAACGATGGTCCGCCTGCACCTGGACGAGGCGCTGCCCCGCATGGAGACCGCCGCGCGGCGCGTGCTGGCGGCCACCGAGGAGGGTGATGCGCTGCGGACGATGCTCGCCGGGCTGCGGCGGTTCCTCAAGGTCCCCGCCGCGAATGCCGTGGCGCTGTCGCGGCAGGTGGCCGGGGCAGTGACGGCGGCCGGGGCGTACCCGCTGTAGGTCCTGGGAGCTCTACCGGAACGGCCGGAGCATCGGCGTCGGGTCGACGTCCGTGAACTCCTCGTCCCAGATCGGCAGCCGCCCGTGCGGCTTCTTCTTGCGCGGCGCGCGGTAGACGACGCCCACGGGCAGCCGGCCGCGCCGATCGAAGTCGTCGAGCAGCGCCCATGCGGCGTCCCGGCTCGACGGATCGTGGCCCTCGGGGATGTCCTCGACGTGCTCCTTGTACCACTCGTACGTGTTGAACTTGTTGTAGGTCACGCACGGCGAGAAGTCATTGACGACGGCGAAGCCGTTGTGCGTGATCGCCTCGGCGTAGATCTCCGCGCAGTGCTTCGGGTCGCCGGAGAACGACTGGGCGACGAAGCTCGCGCCCGAGACGAGCGCCAGCCGCAGCGGGTCCACGAACGGCGGGGTCTCCTCGGTGTGGACCTCCATCGTCTGTCCCAGGCCGGCGGTCGGCGAGTTCTGCCCCTTGGTCAGGCCGTAGACGCCGTTGTTCATGATGATCAGCGTCACGTGCGGATCGCGGCGCGAGACGTGCACGAAGTTCTCCATGCCGATCGCCAGCGTGTCGCCGTCGCCGGCCAGGGTGATGACGGTGAGCTCGGGGTTGGCCATCTTGGCCCCGGTGGCGTAGGCCAGCGGCGCCCCGTGCGCCCCGTGGAACCCGTTGCCGTTCAGGTAGTTGCGGATCTGGCCGGAGCACCCGATGCCGCCCACCAACAGCACCTCGTGGGGCATGAGCTCCAACCGCGCCAGCGCCATCTTGAGCGCGGCCAGCACGCCGAAGTCGCCGCAGCCCGGGCACCACTGGATGCGGTGCCGCGGGGTGGCGTTCTGCTCCCAGACTTTCGCCGCCGCCGCGGGTGTCGTCGCCACGTCAGTCCCCCTCCGGAACGGTCTCGAGCACGACCGTCGGCGCCCGGTCGCCGACACGGACCACGCGCGTGCCGTTCGCCAGGAGCTGCCGCACCCCGCCGGTAATGTCCGACGTGTAGAACGGCCGGCCGTTGTACTTGAGGATGCGCCGCGTCTCGATCAGGCACTCCTGCTGGATGAGGTCCGCGAGCTGCCCGGTGTAGTTCCCCTCCACGACGATGACGGTCGAGCCCCGCTGCAGCAGCGGGCGGACCAGGTGCACCGGGAGCGGCCACAGGTGCGTGAAGTAGACGACCGCGGTCTCGAGCCCGTCCTCGCGCAGCCGCCGGTGCGCGTCGAGGAGCGGCAGCTTCGTGGACCCCCACCCGACGAGCAGCGGGACGCCGTCCGGCGAGCCGGTCACCTGGGGCGGCTTCACGTCCTCCTTGAGGTAGGTCTGCATCTTGCGCATCCGCTTCTCGTGCATCGCCTTGCGCTTGGGCGGGTCGGTGGTCACCATGCCCATCTCGTCGTGCTCCGAGCCGCTCATCTTGAAGATCGCACCGGGGACGCCGGGCACGTTGCGCGGCGAGATGCCCGACTCGGTCACGGCGTAGCGGCGGTAGCCGTCGCCCTTGAGGTCGGCCTCGCGCAGCAGACCGTGGCGCACCACCGGCCGCCGGTGCTGCGCGAAGAACGCCTCGGGCAGGTTCTTCCGGCCGTCGGCCAGGGTCAGGTCGGTCAGCAGGAAGACCGGGCACTGGTACTTGTCCGCCAGGTCGAACGCCTCGAACGCCATCGTGTAGCACTCTTCCACGGTGCCGGCCGCCAGCACGATGCGCGGAATCTCGCCGTGACCGGCGTAGACCGCCATCGCCAGGTCGCCCTGCTCCGGCTTCGTCGGCATCCCGGTGGACGGCCCGGCGCGTTGGGTGTCGATGATGACGATCGGCGTCTCGGTCACCCCGGCCACGCCGAACTCCTCCACCTTCAGCGAGATGCCGGGCCCCGAGGACCCGATCGCGCTGCGCACGCCGGTGATGCTCGCCCCGATGGCGGCGCGGATCGACTCGCGCTCGTTCTGCCCCTGCAGCGCGCGGCCGTTGTAGCGCGGCAGGTGCGCCTCCATGAACTCGAGGATCGAGGAGGCCGGCGTGATCGGATAGCCCGCGTAGAACCGGCAGCCGGCCAGGATCGCGCCCATGGACAGCGCCTCGTTGCCGTTGAGCAGCACCATGGGCGTCTCGACGGGTCGCGGCTCGAGCCGATAGCCGACGTCGGCCCAGCCGTGGGCCTTCATGACCTCCTCGATGACCGCGCGCCCGCGGCGCGCCGCCTCCAGGTTAAGCTCGACGATCTCGCGGCCGCGCTTCGCGAAACGCTCCTCCAGGTACCGACCGAACAGCGCGTAGTCCATGTCGAACTCGATCAGCCGCAGGAGCGCGCCGGTGACGACCGTGTTCTTCACGACCTCGCGCTTGAGCTCGCGCAGCGCGATCTGCCGCGCGGGCAGCGGGAAGACCTTGACGCCCCGGGCCTCGAGGTCGCTCGTGTCCACGACGCCCGTCGTGCTGTCGTAGAGCAGGACGCCGCCGTCGGTGAGGTTCTTGCCGTGGCGCAGGATGGTGTCGCGGTTGGGCTGCGGCTGGACGTCGGGGTTCGTGTCGAACTCCAGGGCGACCAGGATGTCGGTGCGGTCGTCGCCGTACGACAGCGGCGGGGTCTCGGAGACCACCACCGGGTCGTACTGGTGCGCGCCGTAGATCGTGGAGGCGTAGCCCTTCTCCATGGCGAGCACGTGGAGCCCCGCCCGCACGAACATCTTCCCGAGGATGTCCGTGATGGTGGTCACACCGTCGCGGAGCTGCACCCCGCCCACGAGCAGCTTCAGGTTGTTGACGACCACAGCCCGGCCCCTTCCGCCTCACAGAGACACAATGATCCCCGGCGACCGACGCTCGCCCAGGTGAGAGTAACTTGTATACCGAGTATAGCACAGCGACCGGCGGCCGGCGCACTGACAGGGGGGCAGCGGGCAGGGCCGTGCCGAGACCGGCACGAATCCCCTCTTCGCTGTGGCGCGGACCCTCGTCGAGCGGTACGAGGACGATCTGTACCTGGTCAAGGGCCCGGCCGCCTGGACCGCCGTGGTGGCGTTGCTGGCCGGCCTCGGCGTGCTGCCGTTCCTGCTCCCCCGGCTCGGCATGGCCTACCTGCTGTTCATCGCCGTCCTGGCGTCCGCGAACGTCATCGTCGCCGTGGGGCTCAACCTGCTGGTCGGGTACGCGGGGCTCATCTCCCTCGGACATGCCGGCTTCGTCGCGATCGGCGCCTACGCGTCGGGGCTGCTGGCGGCACGCCTGGGCGCGCCCTGGCCCGCGGCATGGGTCGGCGCCGCGGCGGTCAGCGCGGCGTTCGGCTTCCTGGTGGGCCTGCCCGCGCTGCGCCTCACCGGGCCCTACCTGACGATCGCCACGCTCGGGTTCGGGATCGCGGTCTACCAGGTGCTCACGAACTGGACCGAGCTCTCCGGCGGCCGCGGCGGGCTGCCCGTGCCAGCCCTCGCGCTCGGGATCGAGGGGATGAGCGCCATCCAGCAACTCGCGCTGGTCGCGATCGCCACGGCGGTGGCGCTCTGCTGGATCGCCTACAACCTGGCGCGGTCGCACGTGGGTCGGGCGCTCGCCGCGATCCGCGACAGCGACATCGCGGCCGAGGTGACCGGCGTCAGCCTCACCTGGTACAAGACCCTGGCGTTCGCGATCAGCGCCGCCTACGCGGGCGTCGCCGGGGCGATCGTCGCGCAGGCGCTGCGGCACCTGGAGCCGCAGGCGTTCACGTTCCTGGAGTCGATCACCTACTTCGCGATGATCGTCGTCGGCGGGCTCGGGACCGTGACCGGGGGCATCATCGGCGCCCTCCTCCTCACGCTCATCCCCCACTACCTCAGCGGCGTGAAGCAGTGGCTCCCGATCGCCTACGGCGCGGTGATCATCGCGATGATGCTGTTCGAGCCGCAGGGCCTCTACGGCCGCTGGCTGCGCATCCGACGCTACTTCAAGGCGTGGCCGCTGTGATTCAGCTCGGTCAGTACGTCGTGGGTGGGCTGGCGACGGGGAGCCTCTACGCGCTGGTGGCGCTCGGCATCGTCCTTCTCTACCGCAGCTCCCGCGTGCTGAACTTCGCCCACGGCGACGTGGCGACCCTGGCGACCTTCGTGGCGTTCACGCTGCTGGGCCGCGCGGTGCCGTTCGCCGCCGCGGTGGCGGCCGGCCTGCTCGCCGCCGCGGCGCTGGGGGCCGCGTTCTTCTTCTTCGTGCTGCGCCCGGCCCGGGAGGCGTCGCTGCTCGGAAAGATCGTCATCACCCTGGGGCTGGCGCTGGTCCTCTCGGGCGTCATGCTGATCACCTGGGGGGCCGACACGCAGGTCTTCCCCTTCCCGCTGTCGGACACGCGCGTCTACCGGCTCGGGGGCGTCGTGGTGAGCGAGATGAGCGTCGGCACGATCGGCGCCGGGCTGGTGCTCATGGGCCTGATGTACGGCCTCGTCCAGCGCACCACCCTGGGGCTCGCCATGCGCGCGGTGGCGCAGGACACGGTCGCGGCGCAGGCCCTGGGCATCCCCGCGCGGCGGATCCACGCGCTCACCTGGGGGCTGGCCTCGGCGCTGGGCGGGGCGGCGGGCGTCCTGCTGGCACCCGTGGTGTACCTCGATCCGTATATGATGCTGGACCCCTTTCTCAAGGGGTTCGCGGCCGCGGTGCTCGGGGGCATCGACAGCCTGCCGGGCGCGGTGGTTGGGGGATTCATCCTGGGCATCGCCGAAAGTGTGTTCGCCGGCTACGTCTCGTTCAAGTTCAAGACCACGCTGGCGTTCGCGATCATCATCCTGGTCCTGATGGTGCGGCCCGAAGGGCTGCTGGGCCGGGAGTACCACCGGAGAGTGTAGGCCACGACCTCACACAGGGGAGGGACGGTCATGAGGACAGTTGCCAGAATCGCGCTCGCCGCGGTCGTGGTGGCCGCGCTCGGCGCCACGGCGCTGGGGCAACCGGCGGAGCGCGGCGTCACCGCCACCGAGATCGTCATGGGCACCACGATGCCGCTGTCGGGCCCCGCGGCGTTCTGGGGCGTGCCGATCAGCGGCGCCATGGAGGCCTGGTTTCGCCACCTGAACGACCAGGGCGGCATCAACGGCCGCCGGCTGCGCCTGGTGGCGAAGGACGACGGATACCTACCGCCGCGCGCGGTGGCCAACACGCGCGAGCTGGTGGAGCGCGACGGCGTCTTCGCGCTCGTCTCGTCGCTGGGCACCGCGAACGTCTTCGCGGCGCGCGACTACGTCATCGAGTCGCAGACGATCTGGATCACGCCGCTCGGCGGGGCGGACATCTGGGCCGGCTTCCGCCAGCGCAAGCACCTGTTCGTCACGTACCCGAGCTACATCGAGGAAGGCATCTACCTGACGACCTACGCCGCGGCGAACCTGCGCGCGCGGAACATCGCGGTCTTCTACCAGAACGATCTCTACGGCCAGCAGGGCCTGCTGGGCGTCAAGCGCGGCATCGACCGCGCGCGGGGCACGCGGCTCGTGGCCCAGGTCTCCTACGAGGTCACCGACGCGGAGGTCTCGGCGCAGGCGCAGAAGATGCGCGAGTCGGGCGCCGACACCGTGATCCTCTACGCGACGCCGCGACACGGGGCGCTGATCGTGCGCGAGATGGCGCGGCTGGGGTTCCGGCCCACGCTGCTGTCGTCGTTCACCCTTGCCGA
>Ga0308411_10000730_pt1 | contig 22158 bp, 33 predicted proteins | sample HotsprottomLayer_2_FD_203530 | JGI IMG/M metagenome (GOLD analysis project Ga0308411, IMG submission 203530) | Hot spring phototrophic mat microbial communities from Octopus Spring, Yellowstone National Park, Wyoming, United States -... | ecosystem: Environmental > Aquatic > Thermal springs >...
TATGAGCAATAATAGCTCCTACCTGGCGAAGCGAATTAAACGCAGCCTCTGTGATGCTTGCATCTGTAGTCTCATTGAATGATAAACCACCATCCGTATACGTGCCATCAGATTGTACAATGGCCACATACACGACCTGATTCGCGGTGGGTGCCGCGGCGAATTGCACATAGGCGCGCAGCTCATATTCTCCAGGCGAGGCGCCTGTGCCGCGATCAACAAATGCACCTCGACGAGCAGCATTGGCGGCGAGATTCCGCAAATTGAGCTGCTTATCGCCGCCTGTATTGACAAACGTTATCGGCGTGCCTCGTTTCTCGTAAATCGGTGTAGGCATTTATCACCCTCCTATCATCGCACGTGCCGATGCAATGTTCCCTAGCTCTGGCGGCGTATCTAGTCCGATCTTCCGCCACCGCGAAATTGGTCTTTCGGCAATCGCCAGAATCCTCGCCTTGACGTTTGCCGTCAGTATCTCGTTTTCAGGCAGGCTCTGAACGAACTGCCTGACTGCCGGATGGCCAAAGTCGATGCCGCCGCCAACGCCGCGCTCGTCGCCAGGCATCTCCAGCATGCGCACCATGTCGGCAACCATGCGGCTTTGGCCTGCCATGACGTCGAGCATGCTGCGCAGATAATCGTACTCGGCTTGCGAGAGAATCGCCGCAAGCGTGCGAAAGCCGGCGAAGTAGCTCACGACCTCAACGCCTGCCGGCTCCAGCATCTTCTGCGCGACCTGTGCATCGCTCATCGCGGCGTAACCCACACCGCCCGGATCGTCTCGTAGCTCGGGGACTAGCTTGTCGTACATGTCATGTCTCCTGCAACATTCTTGGACTGTCGCAATTTCTTGCGCACGGCAATCGCCGCACGCGGAATCCACCACCGCCCACAGGCCAGTACGGCGCCGGCAAGCTGCCCTCGGCGACAGAGCACAGCCACGCGCTGTCGCGACACGCGAAGCATCTTCGCCGCTTGAGACACGCTTACGTAATGACTCAGTAGCTCTTCAAAAGTCATTTCAGAACATGCAATCATATCTGACCTCAGAGTATGGCGCCCGCGATGTGTCAGTTTACCGATGTCAACATTGTCACGCAAGCAGTCGCAAGGCGCCTATCATCGCAGCTTTCGCCGCTTCTGCTCTTCAAGCACATTGCGCTCCGCCATTTCGGGATCGTACTGCGTCCACGTCTCGCGTATCGCTGTTGCGTAGACGTGCCGCATGCCGCCATCGTCAAGCAGCGTTACCTGCCAGCCAAACGGCCACAGTCGTTGCGGGCCATAGCACGCGCGCCCTGATGGCGATGCCGCCCCTCGCAGCAATCGCCAGTCACGCACCTGGTGGCGGCGAGAATTGAAGCACCAGTCCCAGAAGATGACCTGGTCCAGGACGTGTTCCCCCATGTCGTTGTACAGGTGGTTCACCTCGACCAGATCGACGCGATGATGCCGGCTGTCGAGTAGCGGCGTAATGGCGAACAACGTCCAGGCAATCGCCGAGAACATGATAGGACCTCACGAGTATTGTTCGACGTGGGGTTCTGGCAGCCGTTCCCACGCTGCGCAGACATCCTCGAACCGTATGCGCCGCTTCTCCCATGGCCAGTAATTCCAATGATGTTCGATCATCATCATCCGCTTATGAAGCACCTCGACTGGCTCGTTACGCTTCTCAAAGCTTTGCTTCACAGCTTCCAGGTCGCGCTCAATCAACAGAAGCAGCGGCGCATCTGGCACCAGAACAGGGAGCCACAAATCCAAGTACTCGCATAGTCGCGGGTCTTTGATGACCCATGGGCGAGGCCATGCCTGCGCTGTACTGCGAAGCTCGGCCATTGGCACGTGCTCACCATAAAAAATGCGCTGATTGATTGCGCGCACATCGGTCGCCTCGGCAAACACTGGATCGTTGTTCGGAATATGCCACCCCATGGCGCGGAGCAGTTTGGTCACTACGCGCGACCCAGTATGGCCAGGTGTCAGCACGACCACACCGCGACCAGGTCGATCCAGGGCTGGCAGCGGGGCTGGCTCTTCGTTAGCACGCCAGTCGTCTGTCTCGACAAAGCGATAGTCGCTGGTGTTGTACCACTGCTTGCGGGTACGCAGCGCTAGGTAATTTTTATCGACGCGGCGGTCGGCTTGATGCGCAAGCGTCAGCGCAGGAGTTACGATGCACAGCAACCGCGCTACCGCCATGTCGGCCAAGAACAAGCGATGCTCACCGGAGATTTTGACATCATCGCGCCAACGGACACGACGCAAGACGTCTGTCTTCGCGATAAACGAATTGAGGAAGCGCCCTGTGGGGCGCCATAATGTCCCGCGTTCGGACCTTTGCCACGGCCAAGGGGGACCTGCTCGCACAACTGGCGGGCTGCCTGGCAATACAGTAATCGTCCCTGCCCAGTCGTGCACGCACTTCGTGCCCAGGTCGTATATCGGCCCCGCAGCCAGAACGGAATCCTTAACTTCCGCCAAAAGCCGAAGTGTTGCGACGGCGTCTGTTGATGGCAGGACGACGAAGTCATCGTCCATCAGCCATGTGAACGGCGTGCGCACCTTAGCTACAGCGGCGTTGCGCGCAGCCGACAAGCCGCAGTCGTAAGGCAGCGACAGCCACTCGACCTGCGGATGCTGCCGGCACCATTGCGCTAGCTCGTTCGTCTCAGCTTCTTCGCCAGACTGGTCGGCCACGATCACTCGTAGCTGCGGATAGTTGGCGCGTATCGACCTTAGCAGCGCTGCCAGACAGTTGAATCGCCTGAAGCTAACAACGATGATCGTAACCAGCCTGGCGAGAACGTCGCAAGCCTTTCCGCCTGCGACTTCTTCGATCTCTGATGCGGCACTCGCCGGCGAACTGCGGCGATCCAAGCACGTGGCACAGCACGCCATGTTGTCGATTGCCTTGTACAGCGTGCATTGGCCATGCACCTTGCATGCGAATACCTTGACTTCCACGTGCCCGCGGCATGACGGGCAAACCTGTCGAGAAACCTCCTGGCCGCGAAATACACAGTCCGTCTCATTAGACGCTCTTGTAGTTGACGCTCTTGTAGTTGACGCTCTGCCGCCGCGGCAAGCGCAGTCCGACGCCTCGGCGTACGACGCTCCATAGTTCTTGCGGCCGCAGTGCCGGCAAAAAACGATGTAGTGGCTCATGGAAGCTCATTGATACTCGTGGCATCCAATCGGATATGCAACGCACCGCCTTGCCAAAAAATCAAATAGCAGTACCTCGTTGGATTGATTTTCATCAGGCTTCCAAAACTTCAATCCGACGCGCGATGCATCAGGGAATACGTCCCTGCACCTAAGAAATTGTAGCTGTGGGTATTGTAACCAATGTCTAGTTTCAGACCAAATCCCTAAAAGTGCGTGACAAAACGGTGATCCAATATAGTCTGGGTTCGTACTATTCGACAACATAAGAAACCCGCATTCTGATGGACCAAAATTATCAAAAACGCCTTCAGGTTCACCAATCCAATCCCCTTCTCCATCACACCATCCAAAATAAATGCTACGGTTGCGATAATCAACGCGAAAGCCGCCTATCGGACCATTGTCACCGTCAAAAAACAATGCCGCCATGTTACTATTCGCACAGGACCAATGCACGTCAAATTCAAGATCGAAGTCGTCATACTCCGGCCCCTTCCAGGCCATTATATGCGGCCTCCAGATGAGCGTCTTGCGGTTCTGCTCGTCAACTGGAATCGTGTAGTTGTACGCAGATACTGGGTATACTTCATAACCGATCAACCCATAAACACTATTAAACCAATTGCAAACATGTAACTTAAGCTCCTTTTCCACGTCTTGTGGAATTGAAATCCAATCATCTTCCTTCCACTGACAGTAAGGATTCATGCGGTTGACGAAACAATTATCAACAATCGCACACAACGCATCATCAGGATGCTCAGTGCGATGCCCCTCCGTGTGCGCTCTTTCCAAAACGATTCCAGGATCCGTTGCGTTGACATTTACTTTTATCACTCGCTCCAGTTCTCCGCCTTCCCATATGAACAAGTAGTTAAAATACTCTGCAGCAATTGAATCGCCGAGTAGTACGTTGACGGAACTGGAAGCGCTGTGAACGACGCAGCCTATCGAAAGCCTCCGATTGCCTTGCAAAATTCGCATGTGCCGCGTTGCGACATGCTGCCACTGCTCGCCTTCACGACGCTGAATGGTATATGTCGCATCGCATACCTCTGCCTCGCGTGCAATGTTAACCGAAAACTTGTTTCCAAAGATTACTGTTACGTTTCCATGCGACCCCTCCAGCCAAGTCAATTCGACCAACAGTTCGCCGCTACGCTCAATCGTAGGTACGCCGCCAACGCACGGCGTGATCGCTTCGCCGTAAGTCGTCTGTATGCCATCAGCGATCTTTGTCCATGTGCCAGAGAGCAACTTTATGCTGGCCTGCTCTGAGGGCGTTCCGAATGAATAGAAAATTGGATCGGCGGCACATGGACTTTCCAGGCAAACATTGAGCGGCAGCGTTTCGTAATTCTGAAATGTCTGTTCGCCATTGCGGAGACAAGAGCAGTCCACGAGGGGGAACTCACAAGGAAACTCGCTTTTGCAACACCCGCACGGCCCGTTCACCCGCAACTTCATCGCTGCTCACTCCGGAGGAATCGAAGGACTCGCCGCCTTGCAGTAAGCTTGTGTTACGTACCACTTGCCGTTGAACGATTCGACACGCACCTTAGTTCCCGCCGGAACTGATTCGTTTGAATTCATCCAAAAGTCGTAAGCAACTAGAGTGTATGGGCTTTTCTTCCATCCGGTCTGATGTATCGAGAGGATCACTACATTTGCACTACTGCCTGCATTGAGCTGATTGCTTAATACGCCAAATACGATTGGCGCATGTTCCTGTATGGCCAATGCCTTGCCTTCTCCCAAGTCCTTCAATATCCGAAATCCAGGCAAGCCAACCCGAAGGAGCCAGGCGTTCGGATAACCACCAGCAATCCAGGGAGTAGATGGCAGCATGCCATTATACTTTACCGGCACTGGCTCCCACCCCCACGATGCAATGCCGTAATCGCGTGCTGGAACAGTGCCGCCAATGTTCACGAGATAGCGGCTCTGAAATACATCCCCTGGCTTTCCAACCTTGAAGTATCCCTGAGCATACCCAGCAGCCGGATCGGCGCCTTCCTCTACATCAATCACAAAGTCGCGAATTTCGAGAATCGCCCCATGGGGAGCATCTTCATCCTCGTCGAGAACAAACGGCACTACATCAGACAGCGTTTCGTCGAGAATATCTCGACTCGGATGCCGACCAATATGGCGGCGCTCCTTGCGCTGTCTCTTAAACTCAAAGTACATCCGCCGCAGTTCACCAGCGGCGTACCTCGACAAACGTACTCCGCGACTCATAGCTTTCGCACTTGAATTTCTTGCATGCCGCTTAGAGTTATCGTCGGAGCGCCGCCATTGAATGAATCAGTACGCACGACGCCCTCCCAAAGCTCCACCTCTCCGACATTTACATCGACACCTGTTGCCATGTCAAGCAATGGCAACCGTCCAGTTTGACGCAGTGACTGTAGCACAATTTTTCTGATGTACTTTGTGGTGCGAACAGAAACCGTTCCGCCAAGCACACTTATGCCATTGCCTGTTCCTGTCAATGTGAACGGCTCCTGAAAGTCCACACGCCCACCGTAAATCTGAATGTTGCCATTTGGTGGCGAAAAGACATGACGAAAAGTCGCTCGTCCCGCTTCTACGATAATCTGCGAATCGTTGGCCGTCATTTGCACACCACGCCGCAGCACGACGTCTGATTCTTCGCCCCACATTTCCAATCTCTTGAGAAGACTCGTTGCATCCAACCGATCCGGCATGAACAACTGACCGCCGCGAATACGCACCACCGTGTTAGCATAGTTGCTGCGCAGAAATACCGTCGGGCCTTGCCTGGACTGTGTACCAATATGCACTTCGGGGTTGATGCTTTGGCCATCAGCAAAAGCGATGTAATGCTCTCCACTGCCATCCAGCATCAAGCTGTCAGCGCCCCAAATCACAAGCGGACTGCCATCCTTACCAAGTTTCCCTCGATACGAAGCAGTCGTTGTAAACTCAGCGCAGTACATTGCCTGCGTGAAATCCCCGGTAAGACTGCCCGAAGCATCGTCGAAAATTACCGCATCAACGCTCTGCGGCACAGCACGATACGTCAAAGCATCGAGCAACAGATTGTCTGGATCGGGCGAAGGCTCACTTGCCGGCAATCGCACATAGATCGTGTCTTTGCCGAGCGAATCCTTGTCGTCCGTCTTCCACGTACCGGCCTCAAGGGGCCACGTCGAACTTGGCAGTAACGTCCCACGCAATGCCAGCTCAGAGTAAACCTGGGCACTAATCAGCCCATCGGGGATCGTTCCATCGGCACGCTTCAGGTAATAGGCATTCGAGTCGGCTCCGGATTGCATCCATGTATACTCCGCAGAACGAATGCTGATCCATCGCCACGATGCTGCGACGTTAAAAAACCCATCGTTGCTACCGAAATACTTGCGCAGGCCAGTAACCGCCATGTCAATATCTCCTGGCTAACTGAACAAAGTCGAAAAGTCCATCTCCGGATACGGCATCCAGATGCCATAGTACGGCACGATCCTTCCCATGCGTTTGATATCTGATGGCTTGCCCGTTCCGTCTAGCAGTATAGGCCCAGTTGGCGCGCTGCCATCGCGGGTCCTGAACCGCGTACGCGGAATGATTGGCGTCTTGAGTGGATTTTCGGAAATCTTCTGGAGCCTGGCGTCGTCGAGCATTGCGTAACCCTGATCGAGCAGACGCACGGCCCAAGTCAATGGATTGAACAGTATCTCGACACTCAACTGCCAGTAGTTGCCCTGATCGCTGCGAACAAATCGACCGCCAAGCGATCTTAGCAATGCCTGCCACCTCGACGGAGCGCTGATCGAGAACCCCAGTTGCGGCCAGTTAATTGTGAATGGACCGGAATTTACAACGTTCGTCAGACCATCCCATGCAGTCCCAAGATTAAACCAGAACGAAAGATAACTCAGACGAACAACAGTAATCTGAACCTCAATCTCCGCCGGTGGATCGTATGGCTCTAAAGCACTATTTGTAACTGGCATGATTTGACGCAGCGGCATCTGGTCTGGATGCCGCATGCCTATATCGCCAAAGTCTAGCCCATCTTCTGCAAAGCCATAGAAGAACGCTGTTTCCATCGGGACAGATATAGACTGATAGCTGACTTCGATTTCTGGTCCAATCTGACTGTTTTGTGGCCTATTGTCCTCATCCCTTCTGTTTTCACGGTTACTATTATCGCCGCCCTGAGGAACACTAGCCTGCACTTCGACATTAAAATGAGTCGCGTCAATCTGGTCAATTGTCAAAGACTTGACCATTGCAAGCGCAGTACCAGACCCAAACGATACGGCACGCCCAGGGGTCGGAAAGCCCGATTTTGATTCAAGCTCCTTCCGCAGATCATCCGCGCTAACGCCATCTTCCGTTTCGACAAAATATCGCCATGTCACCGACGGATCGAGGAACGCATCTTTGTCATTAACCTCAAACCCAGATCGATGCTGCCGCAAATTCAGCTTTTTAATTTTCCCGCTCTGACCACCTTGCGTCGGAAATCTCGTCGATTGCGAATTGGCTCGAATATCAAGAGGCTGCGTAGAACTCGAAGATACATTCCCAAGAAGTTCCTCGATCCGTCGAGGATTCGCAATCCCCGCAGAATTCATCCCCGAAAAGCCAGTCATAACCTATCCCCTCAAAAGTCAACAACATCACTTCCAGTGCCACGCAACTTAACGTTCATCGCTTGCAGCTCACGCAGTATATCTTCCGATATTTCCACCTGTCGCTCAGCAAGCTGCGTCTGTCGAACTTGCTCAGCCTCAGCCTTGAGGCGCGCGCTGACCTCGGCAGCCGTGCCGGCCTGCACAGCACCAGCAAAACGCTGCGTTGGCTCTGGCTCTAACTGCATTTTCGCTTGCTTGAGCTTTTCAACAGCCGCTGCAACGTTGCGGTCGAATGTCTCAGTGTCAATGAACGTTCCATTGAGAAGCTGCTTTAACTCTTCAATGGTGTCACGAAATTCCTCAACAGGCGTACGCACCGCTTTCGCCAGCTCTTCGCCACGTCGCTTGAGACGTTCGACGTCCGCCTCCATCTCACGCTGAATGCGGGCAATCTCCTGCTCCTCCTGGCGGCGACGCTCCTCAGCTTCCTGTTTCCGTTTCTCCGCTTCCTCCTTCATCTTCCTTGCACGTTCTAACGCCTGTTTCGCCATCGCGTCGCGGCGGCGAACCTCGGCCAGCGCTTCCTCGCCCAGGAACCACGTTGCAGCGGACTCAATAAGATCGGCAAGCCCCAACTTCAAATCGGCGAAACTAAATCCAACAAACTCCCCCAAAGCTTCGCCAACACGACCGAGTGCTTTGTACAGCTCATCGCCAGCCTGCGCACTGGTCATTAGTTCGCGCGGCAGCACAAATTCCTTGCCGGCTATCTCAGCAAGGATACGCTCAGCCTCCTGAAGCTGAGTCAATCGAAAGTCGCGCGACGCCTGCCCAGCATTCGCAATTGTGGTACCGAGTAGTGCTACCGCGGCCACCGCGGCTGTGACGCCAGCAACGGCTGCCCCAGCCGCGCCGCCAATTGCACCAAGCCCCGAAGTCACTGTTCTTAGATACTTCGTTGCGTCTCGCGTTGCACCTCCGAATAAACGCGATGCTTTCAACAGGTCGTTGGACAGGTTTTGTAGAATGCCTTTTGATGCTGACCCGCTACCTCCTAACAATGCAGGCTTCTGCGCTTCCTGCTTAAACTGAACGATCTTTTGTATAGACTGATCCAGCGTGCGACGAAATTCCTCATCCGTCGCCGTAAGCTGAACGTTGAATTTACCGATGTTCGCCATACTGATCGCGCAGTTTCTTGGCCCGCATAATCAGATCATCGGGCGATGGACCGTCGTGCTCATAGTATGGCCACAACAACTGAGGCAACGGAGCACTGCTACCTAGACCATGCAGCCACATGACGTGCACAGCACCACGCATGTCATCCCGCAGTTCTCCCCACGGGTCCTCGTGGTAGGCCTGCTTCCATGCAATCAGCTCCTCGGCAGGAAGCACGTCTAGCAGCCATTGAAACGACAGCACGCCGAGTGTACGCGCCAGCAGCACGCTGAAACGACGCCACTCGGCGGGTGTCAGTTTTTTGACGTGCCAGGCCAGACTGCATCAACCAGCTTCTGAGCTACGTCATATGGCACTGCTTCAACTAAATCGCGTGGCAATGGCTGCCCTTGCGCATCGCACAGCGTCCGCGCCAATAGCTCACGCCAAAAAACGGCCACAGTCTCGGGCCTGGTCTGGTCGCAGCCAGCCAGCAAGACTTGCAGCTCGATCCAGTTCGTGGCATTGAGCGGACGAAAATACCACGTCACGCCGTCCAACACAACTTCGCGAGGCGCCAAACGCTGGCGCAAGTATTCGAGACAATCCATGCTGTTCTCCTGTTATTTCTACAAAGTTCTCGATGGCTTCTGAGTCGCAATGAAGCCTACCACAAATGCCAGAAGTCGGTTATTGCCAGTCGTTGCTACTGGAGCATGCTTCACAACTTTTGCTGTAAAACCATCAGAAACACCATTCGCATACACGATCGACATATTCACTTGTTCTTTACTGTCAAGCTTGCTAAGCATTGCATTGATTGCCTCCCTGCTAATATCGTCATCGTACAGAATCGTCATCTCGAACTCGACAGTTTTGTACGTGCCAGGCTCTTTTGTTTCGTATGTCGCGCCAAGTGGCGTTGACTCGATCAGCTCACGCTCTAATGCAATAGGCTGCAAATCTGTAACTAGGCTCACGTTGTTTCCATCAAAATTTACAACAACTGCCGATCCAGTGTATTTTGCCATGACAGTTACTCCTGTGTTACACTTTAGCCAACGCTAGAACCGCCTGCTGCATTGCCGCACGCGACGCAAGTTCCTGCGAAATCTCGGCGGCACGCTGCAAAAAACGATACCCAGGGCCTGGACGCTTAGCGACAATGTGCGCATAACGTACAGGTACGCGAACTCGTACACCTGGAAAATTCGCCCTCACAAGCCGTCGCGCAAACAAGTACGGAGACAAGCGACGATCGCCCTTGAATTTGGCGAACTGACTTGGATCGATCGCCTTAGCAATATCGAGTACCTTCGGCGCTTTCTTGGAATTCGCTTCACGTCGATGCAAATACTCAAGCGCTGGAACAAGCTTCTTGTATAGCTTCGTCGCTTCAGTGTGCGTCTTTAGCCCTACCTTGCCTCTGCGCTTGGTCTTCTTTGCGGTAAGCCACTTTGCATATGCCCTTGACGGACCAATGAGAACCCTCACGTTTGGGTGCTGAGCTGTTGGGGTCAATATCTTGATTTCCAAGCTGCTATGCAATGCACCAGTGTCGCGCGGAGCAAGAGCGCGAGCTGCCGTACGCACGACACTCCCAGCAGCATTGCCCATGCGCAGCAGCACTATATTGCGCGACTTTTCCTCAATGCTGCGAAGCTTCTCCATCACAGCAGCGTCGCCTTGAACCTTGACTGAAACATTCATAGCGGCCAAGCTCCGATAGTCGCCTGGACAAGCATCAGCCCCGATTCATCTCCATCACCCTGCGGCACCACAACTTCACTCATCGCCTCCACTTTCCATTCCCACGTCACGTCACCATCGGCAGTTTGCGTTGAATCGACTTGATTGAGCAGTGCATCTTCAATGATGATTGCATCGACGTAATCTTGCACCACAAACTCGACCTGGTACGACCGCTTAAACACCTGCACGCCACTCACCACATTCTGCGACTCGATGCCAAGCAACCACAGCACGGCATACGGCGCGACAAACGATTGCGGCGCCCGGCCATAAGCAACACGATCACCAACAACGCCAGCAATCGCAGCGTTGCTAATCATGGCCTGTCTCAATGCCTGTGGAGCGCTCACGATTCACCGCACAACATGCGAAGTCGCAATCCATTCGTCCTCACGTCGATCACCGACAGGATTTGCAGCTTGCGTCGTCGATCTGGAAGAATCTCAAGCCAGCACTCGCTGAGATTTTCCCACTGCGGGTCGCCATAGCCGTGGACCTCGTAAACCGCACTGACTTCCGTCTTGTTCTGCCCCTCCGTCTCTCGATGCCCTGCTGGAAGTATCTGGCAAGGCCATTCAGGGCACACGACCGTCGGACTTCCTGTACGATTTCCAAGCGAATCCACAGTCGATGGAGGCCTGAGAATCACAACGTGGTGCTGCATTACGGATACGTCCCACGTCGCAATGACGACAACAACAAATCGAACGCAGCAGGCACCGCTTGCGGAGCTGATGTCACCTGAATCGGGTCACGCTGCGCAAACCAATGTCCAACAAGCATAAGTACAGCCTGCGTTGCCCTGGCCGGAGGCGAAGTATCTCCAGCCGTGAAGCTGATACGCACGCCGTCAGGATGGCCATCAGTGATGGGCCATCCGTCATAGGCATATAACGTCGGCGATTCCTGTGGCTCTAAAAGCACGTACTGATTCGTTGAGACAATCTCCCAGTTGCCACTTTCATTGCGCACCTCGACCTGGACCGAATTGTTAACGATAGGTCTCACGGGAATCGGTAGAGCAGAAGTCAGTTCGCCTGGATACCAGACAAACGGACCAGGCGCAAGAATGCGGCCCGTTGCATGCTCTACCAAATCAACTGCTGCCTCTCGAAGCGACTCTAGATAGGCATCGTGATAGTCGATGCTTTGCGCAATGCCTGCCTGACGCTTAAGCGCATCAAGAGACAGCGCCGCCGGCCACTGCGTCGGCGGCGCTGTCCGCGTTGGTCGGGCAACAGGAAGCTGCCGCGTCATGGCGTTACGCACGCATCAAGCAAGCCAGGCCTCGATCCGCGGCCGAATCAGGCTGCGACAGAGACTCTCGATGCAGCACAGCCAACACTGTAACGAACGCACCATTCGTGCCATTACCCACCGTCACAACAGGCTTGATGTACCTCTTGCGACCGCCGTAGTTGCGCACTTCAAACTTCCAAACCTTGTTACCATCGGCCGCTGTAGGCAGCGCTGATGTGGCACCGTTGGGCTGCTTGTCTGTCCCTACGACAGTACCAGGCACGTCGCTGGGTGTCCCACCAAGCGTCGTGTCACCCGTCTTGGAGTCGCTCTCCTGCACCTTAAGTGCAGTCAAGCCAACATCCGTACTGCCCAACACGACGAAAATGTCGCAGGAACCGTACTCCGCCAGGTCGATGACCCTGGTTGCCGCCGAAGCATTATTCACCCTAGCGGCAGGGTTCAGAACAACGAAAACGTCAGAATGCTGGTTAGGATTCATGAGTTACTCCTGTATTAGCTCGCAGGCGTATTGAGCATCACCACGCCGCCCGCAGTCGTGTCGTTGCCACGTGCCACAAGCGTCGTATCGAACCGCGCCGTCGCATACAAGCGAACCTGACGAACATCGGGATCTCGGAACGTCTCGAACGTCAAGCCACGCCGCATCCCGAGAATTGCCGACATCGACAGATCACCGAACAACACCAACCCCTTAGTGCTGGTTTGCGTACCAGCATTGCTGTTCATGATCTGCACAATCTCGACCGGATAGCCCAGATAGGACGGACCAATCCGCCCTTCAAGGTCCATCATCGTGTTGCCGCCAGCCTTAGCCGCCAGTCGCAGCATCGACTTGGCCCAGCCAATGTTGCTGATATACCAGCGCGGGTTCAAGGCAAAGCGAGGCAGCTTGCCAACCATCGACACGAAATCGTCTTCGGTCAATGTTCCGAAGCTGGTATGACCAGAAGCAGCCGTCACGTTGCTGCCGGCATACTTGGCATCAGACAGCAGCGGGATGATGCCGACGATCCCGCCATACGTGCTCGTTCCGTCACCCAGGAAACCGCACTGGTCGATCTTCAAAGCCAAGCTCTGCGCCACGATCTGCGCGATATACGAAGCCAGGTCGATGAACGAATCCTCGGCCAGCTCGTAACTGACGCCCGTCTTGTAAACGAGCGTTCGCGCACGCAGTGTCGCAAGCTCGAAGGTCGGCTTCGACTCAATCGCCGGCGCTTCCTCAACGAGGAAATAGCCCTCCAAGAACCCATTCGAGATGTTGATCTGATGGGTATCGGTGGCCATCGGGAGCAACCGCGCAACACGAGCATACGTCCCATACTCCTCGACGAAACGCAGAATCGTCCGCTCCAGCTCTACCGGCACGAGCGATCCGCCGCTGCCGTCACTGCCGCCGGTCATCCCCATTTGAGGCGAGTAGCCGATCTCATTGCAAAATCGCTTCGCCCCCTCGTGGCCAAACAGAACAGCAGCGCACCAAGCGCCAGCACGCAATGCCGGCTCTACACCGCCAAACGCATCGGCACGCGACTGGCTACGCTGCGGAGGCAGGTGCTGCCGCGCAACAATCCGCGTCAACTGATCCAGATCGGCCGGTGCCTGAGTACTGGATGCGGGAGGCGATGCAGCCTGCCGGGCTTTCATCGCGGCCGTGACAGCCTCACCAGCCAAATGTCGCTCGATGGCAACAATGCGGTCCAGCTCGTCGCGTACCTGGTCGAGCTTTCCAGGGGCATATCCAGGCTGCCCAGGCACACCGCGCCCGACAATCGAATCGTACTGCTGCTGCTCCTCTTCGGAGAGCGTCCCCGCCGTGAGCTTGTCTAAGAGTTCTTTGCTCTGTGCCAGCAGCTCTTCATGCTGCGCCATAAGCGCACGCTTGCGCTCAGAAAGAGAGGTAGACACTGGTGGTCATCCTGACGCCACCCGTGTCGCTGAAGAGCGCACGCGCCGGCGAAACCTGCCGCTTGCCTACAAGCAAGCCTGCTGCTGAAGAGCAGCTACAGCTATTATTAGCAGGTCACATACTAGTTGTCAACGGCCTGATATTTCGCACTGCGGCCGCCAATCGACGAATCATCTTGTCTCGCTCAGTCTCCTGTGGCGCTGCCACTTGCACCAAATCCTGCGGCGGCGGCTGGCGGCAAAATCGCCCACTGATCGTAATTTGCCCAGTACTTTGAGCTGGCCCAACCTCATCAACAAGCCCCCACTCCAGGGCCTGCTGCGCCGTAAACCAAGTCTCCTTTTTCATCGCTCGACGCACTTCGTCCACGTCGCGATTCGCCTTGGCCGCATAACGCTGAGCAACCGCATCGCCATGCACGTCGAGCGTATCCGCAATCTTACGCAATTCCGACGCATTTCCGATAGCCATGACCCACGGATCATGAATCATAACCAGTCCGTTTTCGGCAATCCGCACATGCCGACTGGCCATTGCAACATAGGACGCACTCGACGCAGCCAACGATTCGATTCGCACCTCAGCATCGTACCGCTGTACCGTAGCATAGATCGCCATCGCCTCCAGCAAATCGCCACCTTCGCTGTGAATGCGCAGAATTGGCCTTTGCCCCTTCGATGCGATCGCTCGCATCTGCGACTCGATCATTTCGTTCCCAATAAGTCCCATCCACTGGGGACCGATCACGCCGCTCAGCACAACCTCACGATCCTGGCTCATTTCTTGCCTCCTTGCTTAGCAATTGCCTGGTCCACTGTTCGGATAAATCGCGAATCGAAGCCAGCCAATTCTGCACACAATGCTCGACTTGTCCCACCGTCATACAGTCGAGCAAATCGCGTCGGTGCTGTTCCGCTACGGCAATACCGATTTCTTCTGGCAAACCAAGCTCTTCAGCAACCTCACAGTATCGCTGCTGCTGAGACTTGTACGCCTGCTCCACCCACGCCGGCCAATCCTTCTGCCGCGGATAGGCCGCCAAAGCCCTCCGCCCCTCTGCGGCCATGAGCGGCCGCAAGCGAGCCGTCATCGCCAAAGACAACGGGCCCGTCGCATCCCTCATCGCATCTGAAGTAGCAGTATCCTGAGCGGCACGATTGGCCTCTGCTCCGTCGCGCGAATCAAATGCCGTTGTGCTGGGATTGAGCAACACGTCACCTCCAGGCAACGGCGGCAAGCCTTCACGCGCACGAACCTCATTAGGCGTCAGCACCATGTTGCGAATCAATGTGCCGTAAGCCGTCACCCGCTCAGCCAGGCTGGGGCGCACTAACTCCCAATCGTTGAATGCAAACCGCAGAGTTTCTTGTTCCTCGCGACGAATCAGCTTGCGAGTCAACTCCGACTCCCATGCACGCAGCCAGGGGCGAATCGCACGCTGCGCATACAGCGTCTGACGCTCAGCTTCTGTACCTCTAGCCTCGACTCCAGGAAGTACAGTAATGCCAGTTAGTTGCATGATTTCCTGCGCACTAAACGCCCTCTGCTCCAGCATCTGCGCGTCGCGATGATTGAACGCTAAAACCTTGGCAGTCACACCTTCGCGTAACAGCCCGACACGATGCGCATTGGTCATCCCGGCATGATACTCGTTGAACGCCTGAAGGAATGAACGCGCATCCTTTTCATTGCGAAACACGCCGGGCGGCGCTTCGAGAATCAACGATGGCACGCCACCAGTAATAAAGAACTTGCGGGCATACTCGTTCGCCGCGAAAGCCGTGTGCATAGCACGCTGCGCTAAAGACAGCAGTCCTTCCCCCATCAACCCATCATGGCTCATCAAATACAGATGCAGAACATCCTCGTCTGGAAACGCAATCGGCGCGCGATACTCCGAAAACACAACATGCCACTTCATCGGCAGACGCCACTCGATGTTCTGCTCCTGCGGATAAATCAGAACAGTTACCGTATCTGGCGGCAGCAGCAGCAATTCTTCTGGAAGCCCATTGCGATCCCTTGCAATGGCAGCTCGCCCGTTGCCATGAAGCAGCGCATGAAGCTGCATCGCATGTCTTAAATGCCAGCCGTCGATAGCATCAGATGGCTCTCTAAGCAGCGTCAAAAGCGGATGCGCGCTGATTGGCTCAGACCATCCATCGCTACTGCGACGCAACAATTGCAACGGTAATGAAGCAATGTCAGAGCAAATCGCATGCAGGGTAGCCCATACCGGCGGCAGCCCAAGCGCCTTCTTCCAGTCCAGCGCATCACGGCCAAACAGCTCCGCCAAGCGCGATGCACTGCCTGCCTCGTCTAGGATTAGCGATGAAGCACTCGGCCAATGCTGCACACCCGAAGGCATCTGCGTCAATGGAACACCGACGCCCTGAGGGTGGACTACGACTTCAAACGATAAAGAGCGATCCACATTCGGCCTCCGTGCTCATGTTGAGCGATGCGCGTCCCACCGCCATGATTGCCGCTACCACACCATCAATGCGATCACCGCTACGCTCTTTATTCGGCTTGATATTCCCGGCCGGGTCTTGCGATATTGCCACGTTCCCCACCATCCATCGCATGACTGGATTGCCGTCATGCAGCAAGCGTCTCTCAAGGATGCGACGCTCAAACTCCTTGCTAGGTGCGCTCATCGATGCGTAGCCCTGGCGATGCTCAACGACAGTCAAATGTTCGCTTTTGAGTTGCTGAATGACTTGCTGAGCGTGCCACGGGTCCATGGCAACTTCGCACACATTATAACGCTGCGAAAGCTCAAGTACAAATTGGGCAACCTGGTCGTATTGAATCGACTTTTCGCCACTGAGCGTCACATACCCTTGCTGCTGCCATGTCTGGTAAGGAACGCCGTCGAACTGCTCGCGATATGCTGCCGTCTTCCCCGGCACGAAAAACCAAAGCTTCAACGCAACGCGGTCATCCTCCAATGGCCAGGCCGCGGCAATGGCCGTCAAGTCCGTCGTCGCCGAAAGGTCAACACCTAAATAACATGGACGCCATTGAACATCTGGCAATTCTCCGCGGCACGCATCCCAGTCTTCCAATGACAGCCACCGCGTCTCCTGGCCGACCCACTGGTTCAAATAGAACCGCCGAAACACATTCTCGTAGCCAGGACGCTTCAGCGCGTTCTGGTACTCTTCACGCAAAAACTCCAAGCTAATTGACTGCCCCAAGTTGGGATTTGCCTTTTTCCACACCTCCTCGTCTTGCCAGTCCACGCCCTCCAAAACCTCGTAAATGCACGGCAAAAAGTGCGGTGCAGAAATCGTTCCATCTCGTACGCTTCGAGCGTACGTCCACAACTCATAGCACAAGCTGGCCTGGTTATAACCTGCCGTGCTCATCGACACCATCAGCGGCTGACGCCTCGCACCCATCGACGATTTTAGCGCATCGTACAAATCGCGAGTCCGCTGCGTGTGAAGTTCATCGAACAGAACCCCATGCGCACTGAAACCGTGCGCTCCGCGGTAGTCCGCGGGAATGGCACGAAACACACTGCGACTCGCCGTGTGGATAATGCGCGCCCGACTCTCGATTGGCGTCAGATGCCGACGCAACCGTCGCGATTGCTCTACCATCGCTACCGCGTTGTTATACAGCAATGTCGCCTGATCCTGAGTATAGGCTGCGCAGTAAATCTGAGCCCCTGGCTCGCGATCACAACCAAGCAAATAGAGGGCAATTCCAGATGTGAGCGCCGTCTTGCCGTTCTTTCGCGGGACAAACAGCACGCTCTCGCGGTACCTGCGCGTCCCGTCTGGTCGCAGCCAGCCAAACAGGGTTACTACATAGTCCCTCTGCCACGGCGCAAGCATAAACGGCTTCCCTGCCCAAGCTCCCTGATAATGCCTTAGATATTCCTCGAAAAATCGCACAACCCGCTGCGCATGCTCTGGAGACCAGACGCAATCGCCAGCATCGCGCGTCGGATCATAGCCAGCCACATTCGTCGGCGGATTATCCAAGCAGGTCGTCGTCATCTTTGTCGCTCATCGGTGGCGTATATTTGACCCGCTCTCCCGGACCAATACCAAGCTGCTTCAGTACCTGCTGATAACGACCCGAAAGCTGAACCACAAAACGCCTGTCCCCTTCTCGATGCGCTGACAACAAGTGATGCCGAAGCAATACGGCCAGCTCCAGAAGCCGACCATCCTGCTGGCGAAGCAGTGCCGTTCCAACCTGTTTCACCAAACGCCGCCAGTCACGCACCGCGTCCTTGCCCAGCGCACGAACTGCGTCGCTAGGTCGCGGCACACCATCTGGCGGCAAGTCTTCTGGAATTGGCCGAAAACTACGATTGCCTTCAAGTTGTCGAATCAATGATGGCTTTCTTGGTCTTGGCATAACGCTCTAAAATGCGATGACATCTACGACAAACTGGCAACAAATTACTGACCTCTAACCGCAACTGCGGATCAACCTTGATCGGCACAATGTGATGCACTTCCTCCGCAGGACGACACAGCCCTTTCTCCAGACAGCGAGCACACAACGGCTGCTCTGCAATAACCCTCGCGCGCAACCTCAACCAATCGTTGTCGTACCCGCGTTTGTGCCGCGAAGGGCGATTGTCGCGAGAAGGGCGATTGTCGCGCCTCTCCAAACGCCATTTCCGCCGCCTCCTAGGCAGCGACGCTTGGCATCGCTCGCATGGAATCTCATGGCAAAGACGGCCACACGCACATAGCTTGTACACAGTCACCATAACTGGTCGTCTTCCTTATGTTTCCTTGGAACGACCTCGCTACGCAGTGCTTCACGAATGTTCCTCTGCGTCCATTCTTCGTAACAGGCACTGCATAGCGGATATTTCTGTTTCCTGAACGACCGCTCAAAAAGCCACCAGTATAAATCACTGGTCAACTTCCCGCACTCGCGGCAGCGACGCAGAAGCGGACGGCTGGCTTCGTGCCGCGGCCGCCCTGCCCTCCGTCCGCCCCTGCGCTGCTGCCGCCTACTCCTCACGACACTTTCGCTCCTTGATCCGACGCCGAATAAAAGCCGCGTCCTCACGCACCAGAGGATTCCAACACCTCCAGTCCGCCAAATGCCCAATCAAAAAGTGGCACCCACGCTCTTCGCACAACGTAATCAAATTGTTCGGCTCCAACTCATACTGCTGAGCAATGTGCACAGGCAATATATGGTGCACCTCAAGCTTCTTCGTCCCTCCGCAGCACTGACATTCCGGTTCCCGCGCCAAATGCTCCAGCCTAACCCTCCACCATTCCGGCGACCGCGCCTGCGAAGTGCCGCGCAACCAGTCTACGTACCACCGCAGCAAACTCATTTAAGATGCTCCTCAGCCTGGCGCAACTGCTCACGCGCTTGATCTTTTTTAGCCGACTTCTCTGGCACCAATGAATGCACAACATGCTTAGCAGCATGCACCGTATGCCTGAGCGCACTGTATGTACGATTAGCCGTGTGCTCGATGTTTTTCGTCCCTTCGCGAATATCATTCAGCGCCGAACGAATCTCGCGCCAGCTTTCAGTAATCTCTTGACGCATCGCGGCATCAGACCTCAGCCACTCATAGATCGCATCTGGAGTATTTTTCAGAAGTCGAATTAGCAACCACGCAAGCGTAATAAATACCGACGCAATGCCCAGCGCCGTCACGCTGAGAAACACAAACGCCAGTCCATGCGTTGCTGTCGTGTTGACCCAATCCACGGCATCCATGCCAACCTCACACAAACAACAAAAGAATGCGAACGAACCACCACAAAATCGTCCACCATGAAAAGTCGAACCACTCGCGCAATTTCTGCGGACGACGGCGGCATCGACACTCCAATTCTTCGCGCTTGCGAATCAACCACCCACGAAACCTTTTCATGGCCTAAGCCTCCCCAATAAACCGCGTACCACAGAAAGCGGCCTCAAGATGCGACGCACGGGGCCAGTGCGGTAACGATACGTGCCTGTGTACGTGTTCTCAGAAGACAGATTGCACTGACCAGAATCACAGGCTGTATTTTCAAAAGATGGCACAGGCGGAGACGATGGAGAGTCAGCGGTCTCGTCATCCGCCTGTGCCTGGGGCGGCGAATCGACCTGTGCAGCGGGTGGCGTCGCTGCTTCGCCGCTCGTAGTAGCCGGCGCATTCGCTATCGCGTAAATCACAGCGCAGCACGCAAGAAAGATAGGAACGTCACGCATTATGACAACTCCGGAGTGTACACGGTACGAATCACAAAAGCCCAACCCGCAGAAGCACGCATCATGCGCATCGAATCAGCGCCGAACCCATACTGAAAATCGCCAGCTCCAAACCCCCAACGCCCCCACGAATTCGCATAGATCGCATAAAGCTGGCCATCTTTGTACGTAAGTCCGCAGTAACAAATGCTATGGCCACTTCGGCCAACCACAACTGGTTCCTGTCGTAGAAGCGCTGTTACCAAACCCTCTAGCGTCCGAACAACGTATGTCTCTTGGCACCGAAACTGCCTGGCCACATCTTCCCATCTCTCTGGCCACTTCGTGTAAAAGCCCACATTGGGCATCGTCGCCACAAAGCGATGGCGATTCTCTTCAGTGTTGAGCGGCAAAGCGCCCCGCCTCGATAGCTCGTCTAGCGCATCGTCCAACATCGACCCGCTGTTCGGAGACCGACCAATCCTCTTATACAAGCTGATCGCCGAAAGCGGAATCACGCGATGCTTTCCCACTGTACGTGCCTGCACAATCTCATGCGCTTGACACGTCGCGTTGGCGACGCAAGAACCCTCTCCATCCTGATCGTAGATGCGCGTCACAAGCCTTACGGCACCACCGCCATCTGCCTCCATCGCTCGCACTAGCTCAGGCCACTGCGACGATGGTATCGGTGGCACAGCATTTTCGTAAGTACCAAAGCCATAAAGCGCACCGCCAGGCCGGGGGCCAAGATCGCCGCGTCGCCACTCCGGGACAACACGAAAATCGAAGTCCACAAATGCCGCATCAAAGTCCACGACTCAGCCCCCATACTGAGCAACGATATGCTGGACCTCGCCAATCGACTCAGGCAATGGACCAACATAGAGCAGCCTCCCAGCAGCCGTGCCAATCATCAGCACAGGCAATCGATGCTGCTGCCATTGCGACCACTGCGTAAGCCATCTTGCCGGTTTCTCGTCAGCCGTGCGCTGATCCTTGTCCAAGATGAATACCTCATGCCCCTTGATGCGCCATTCTCCCGATGTCGCAGACGCACGCATCGCAGTGTAGAGTCTCCCTTGCTGCGGCGTTGTTTCCGCCGACTCCATCACCACGACAATGACACGCGGGCCCGGCGCCCACCAAATCGCCAACTCTAGCGGACTCTTAGCGCCAGACGCTAGCCACACCACCAGCACCCACGCAAGAACAGTCCACGGCCTGATCGGTCGCATCAGCCATCAGCCCCATCAAAAAAGCACGCATACAGCTTCGCAATATGCTCTGCCGCATGCGAACACCCGCGCCGCTCGAATCGCCGCTGAACTTGCTTAAGGGCCTGTAAGTCTGCTACGTCTTGATCGACATTGGCAATAGCCTTTGAAGATGATGCCAATCGCGAATACACAGATGCAATGGCCGGCCAGAACTGCCACGCAAGCAAACAGACAGCAGCGACAATCGCCACCCACTGCTGAGGCGTCAAAGTCATGTCACATCTCCTTGAGGCGGTGCCGACAATTGCAAAAGAATGACCTGGATTGCAGTCTGCACCATCAATCGCCACTGAGCAAAAGCCGGGAATCGCGAAACCAACACTTCGTCGTAAAACTTCATCGCGACCGCCTCGATCTGCGCTCGCTCCTCGGGCGTATCGATGAACGACCGCCCGTACTTCACGAGCCAGGTCCACACCGCAGACACGAAGTCAAACGGCGAAACTTTAACGCTCCAGTCGAACGCAACCAAATGGTACTGTAGCGGATGCATGACTCGACCTCCTTTGTTCAATTATACGCAGACCAATTTTGCTATCCCTTTGTTGTTGCAGCTCATTTGCATTTGCAATTGATCGTTATGCGGAAATTTTTTCCGAGGTTCTCCCCCCAATACGGTTCCTGCGGGCGCGGATCGGCCGGCCCACCCCCCGGGAAGATGGGCCGGCAATGCTGCGGCCAACCGCATAGCGCACCTTCTCTATGGAGTATTTCCAGATTACGCGACTACCACTCACAGCGCTAGTGAGTGTCACCACTGATGAGTGTCTAGAGCGTAGATCAGCTCGCCGACACTGCGCACGACGAACGCATACGCGCCAGCCTTCTCCAGCTC
>Ga0308411_10000734_pt1 | contig 22140 bp, 20 predicted proteins | sample HotsprottomLayer_2_FD_203530 | JGI IMG/M metagenome (GOLD analysis project Ga0308411, IMG submission 203530) | Hot spring phototrophic mat microbial communities from Octopus Spring, Yellowstone National Park, Wyoming, United States -... | ecosystem: Environmental > Aquatic > Thermal springs >...
GCTCCGCGACATCGCGGAGGGCCGCGTGCTGGGCGACACGACCACGCTGGCCGACCCGACCGTCGTGCACAGCCTGCGCGAGCGCTACGAGGAGGACGCCGGGGGCTAGCCTGGCGCCCCGGGCCCCAGCCGCAGCCGCAGGCGGTGGAGCGCGGAGGCCAACACGCGCGAGACGTGCTTCTGCGAGACGCCGAGCCGCGCGGCGGCCTCGGCCTGGGTCAGGTCCGTGAAGTAGACGAGGAACACCACGGCGCGCTGGAGGGGGTTCAAGGTCTCCAGCGCGCCGAGGAGCACGACGCGATCCTCCACTGGCCGCTCGACCCCGTCGATCGCCGGCGCCGCATCGGCGATCCGCCTGCCATGGGCGTCCTCGGCGTCGAGTGACAGCGGCCGGACGACCTGCCGCGCGCCGAGCATCGACGCCAGCGCCTCGGTGTCGAGCCCCAGCCGCGCCGCCAGCTCGGCCTGCGCGGGAAAGCGGCGCTCGACGCTGAGGTGCTGCCCGATCGCCCGCTCGACCTCGCCGTCGAGGCGATCGAGCCAGCGGGGCCGGCGGACGAGCGCGTGGTGGTCGCGCAGGTAGTGCTGGATCTCGCCACGGATGTAGTGGCGGGCGAAGCCCGCGAACGACGTCCCCCGGGACGGGTCGAAGTGGTCGGCCGCGTTCAGCAGTCCGAGGAAGCCGACTTGCACCAGGTCGTCCGCGGGCGCGCGGCCGGAGGCGAACTCCGCGGCGATGGCGCGCACCTGGCCCGTGCAGGCGGCGACCAGGTCGTCGCGCGCCTGGGGGTCGCGGGTCCGCACGTACCTGGCGGCCAGCGCATCCGCGCCGACCTGCGCGCGGACGGTCGCACCTCGCTGGGAGATGCCCACGGCGCCCTCCGGCTCCAGCGAAGTCCCGCTCCCCGAATCGTTGAGCGGGGCCAATCAATTCCACAGGGAGCGCGGAGTTCCTGCGCCGCTACCCGAGCGAGTCCAGGTTGAAGGCCCGGTGGACGGCGCGCACCGCCTTCTGGATGTCCTCGAGCGGCACCACGCAGGACACCTTGATCTCCGAGGTGCTGATCATCTGGATGTTCACCCCGGCGCCCGCGAGCGCCCCGAACATCTTGGCGGCCACCCCGGGGTTGCTCGCCATGCCCGCCCCGACGATCGACACCTTGGCCACACCCTCGCCGGCCTCGATCGCCCCGGCGCCGATCTCGCGGCCCACCTCGCGCATCGTCTCTGCGGCCAGCGGCGCGTCGGCTTTGGTGACCGTGAACGAGATGTCGGCGCGGCCGCCACGGCTGGCGGTCTGGACGATCATGTCCACGTTGATGTGGCGCTCGGCCAGCGCCGAGAAGATGCGGTGCGCGATCCCCGGGATGTCGGGGACGTTGGTGATGGTGATGCGCGCCACATCCGTGTCGTGCGTGACACCGGTAACCAGGCGAACGCGTTCCACGTCGGTGACCTCCTCGACAACCGTGCCCGGTTCCTCGCTCCACGTGGACCGGACGTGCAGCCGGACGCCGTAGGTCTTGGCGTACTCCACCGACCGGGTCTGGAGGACCACGGCACCGCTGCTGGCCATCTCGAGCATCTCGTCGTAGGACAGGCGGTCGAGCTTGCGCGCCTCGGGCACGATCCGCGGGTCGGCCGTGAAGACGCCCGGCACGTCGGTGTAGATCTCGCAGGAAACCGCCCCCAGGGCCGAGGCGAGCGCCACCGCGGAGAGGTCGGAGCCGCCGCGGCCCAGCGTCGTGATCTCGTGGTCAGGCGTGGTCCCCTGGAACCCGGCCACGACCACGATGCGGCCCCGCGCGAGCTCCTCGTCGATGCGGCGGCGGTCGATCTCGAGGATGCGCGCCTTGGTGTGCACGCTGTCGGTCAGGATGCGCACCTGCGGGCCCGTCAGCGAGATCGCGGGCTCCCCCAGCGCCTGCAGGGCCATGGACAGCAGGGCGATCGACACCTGCTCGCCGACGGCCATGAGCATGTCCAGCTCGCGTGCCGGGGGCCGGTCGGTGATCTCGCGGGCCCGGGCGATCAGGTCGTCGGTCATGTCGCCGGGCGCCGAGACGACGACCACCATGTCGGCGCCGGCGCGCCGGGTCGCGGCCACGCGCCGCGCGACATGCTGAAGCTTCTCGGTCGTCGCCACCGAGCTCCCGCCGTACTTCTGGACGATCAGGGCCACCGTGCGCCTCCTCCGCCCTCCATCAGCGCCCGCACGGCCTCCGGCGTCGCCGCCACGCGCTCCGGCGCCGCGGGGGGCACCGCGTCGGGATCCTTGAGCCCGTGTCCGGTCAGCACGCACACCAGGTCGCCGTCGGGCAGGGCCGTCGGGTCCAGCCGGCCGGCGCCCGCGAACGCCGCCGCCGACGCGGGCTCCACGAACACCCCCTCCGCCGCCAGCGCGCGCTGGGCCGCGAGAATCTCGTCGTCGCTCACCGCGACGAAGCGCCCGCCCGAGGCCGTAGCCGCCTCGACCGCGCCGGCCCAGCTCGCGGGCCGCCCGATGCGGATCGCCGAGGCGACGGTCTGCGGCCGCTCCACGGGTGCGCCGCGGACCAGCGGGCTCGCGCCCTCGGCCTGGACGCCGATCATCCGGGGGAGCGCCGAGGACCGCCCGGCCTCGCGCCAGCGGCGGAATCCCATCCAGCAGGCGGTGATGTTGCCCCCGTTGCCCACTGGCAGCACCACGACCGCGGGCGGACGTCCCAGCGCCTCAGCGAGCTCGTACGCCACCGTCGCCTGCCCTTCGAGCCGCATCGGGTTCAGCGAGTTGACCAGCACGTGGCGGTCGGAGGCCGCCGCACGCGCCAGGGCGAGCGCCGCCTCGAACCCAGCGTCCACGGCGATGACCCGCGCGCCATGCGCGGCGGCCTGCACCAGCTTCCCGCGGGCCACCGCGCCGGCGGGGAGCACGATCCAGCACGGCAGCGCGGCCCGCGCCGCGTAGGCGGCCGCCGAGGCCGCGGTGTTGCCGGTCGACGCGCAGACGACCCCGCGCGCGCCCGCATCCACCGCGTGGCTGACGGCGACCGTCATGCCGCGGTCCTTGAACGAGCCGGTCGGGTTACAGCCCTCCAGCTTCAGCCAGACCGGCCGGCCCAGCCGCCGCTCCAGCGACGGCGAGGGCACCAGCGGCGTGCCGCCCTCCCCGAGCGTCACCACGCGCGCGAGCGCTGGCAGCAGGTCGCGGTACGCCGCGATGACCCCCGGCCAGCGCACCCCTGCCACGCCCTACGCCGCGATGCGCAGCACGGCGTGGATGGCGGCCACGACGTCCAGCGCCCGTAGCCGCCGCAGCACCCGCTGCATGGCCGCCTCGCGCGCCTCGTGGGTGAGCAGCACGACGTCGGCCGTCTCGCCCCGGCTCTTCTGCACGATCGACGCGATGCTCACGGCCTCGTCGCCGAACGCCGCGGCGACCCGGGCGAAGACCCCGGGCCGGTCCGCGACCTCGAGGAACGCGCAGTACGGCACGACGATCTCCTCGATCTCCAGGATCGGGCGCCGGACCGCACCGCCCCACGCGAGCCGGCCGCGTGCACCGCGCCACCGGTTGCGCGCGGCGTCCACGATGTCGCCGACCACGGCGCTGGCCGTCGGGCCGCCTCCGGCGCCGCGCCCCTCCAGGACGACCGGCCCCACCGGATCGCCGTGGATCATGACCGCGTTGAACTCCTCGTTGACCGCGGCGAGCGGGTGGTCTGCCGGCAGGAGCGCCGGGTGGACCCGCGCCTCGATCGCCTCGCCGCGCCGGCGCGCCACGGCCAGCAACTTCACCGCGTACCCGAGCTCGCGGGCGTAGGCGATGTCGCGCGCGGTGATGCGGCTGATCCCCTCGCGGTAGACGTCCTCGTCCATCACGCGGGCGCCGAACGCGACCGTCGCCAGAATCGCCAGCTTGGCCGCCGCGTCGTGGCCGTCGATGTCGTCCGTCGGGTCGCTCTCGGCGAACCCGCGGCGCTGCGCGGCGACCAGCGCTTCGCCGAACCCGAGCCCGTCCCGGGCCATCCGCGTCAGGACATAGTTCGTCGTGCCGTTGAGAATTCCCACGATCTCGCGGATGTCGTTGCCGGCCAGCGACTCGGCGATCGCCTTGACCACGGGGATCCCCCCGCCCACGCTGGCCTCGAAGAACAGGTCGGTGCCGGCCGCGGCCGCGGCCGCGAGCAGCTCCTCGCCACGCGCGGCCATGAGCAGCTTGTTGGCGGTGACGACCGACTTGCCGGCCGCGAGGGCCTCGGTCAGGTAGGTGCGCGCGGGCTCCAGCCCGCCCATCACCTCCACCACGACGTCCACGCCGGGATCGCCGATCACCGCGCGCGCGTCGCCGACCAGGACGCCGTCGGGGAGCGCGACGGCGCGGGGTCGGTCGGGGTGCGCGACGGCCACGCGCCGCAGCACGAGTCTCCCGCCGGCGCGCCGGGCGATCTCGTCGCCCCGGCGCAGGAGCAGCTCGGCCACGGCGCCGCCGACGGTCCCGAGCCCCAGCATGCCCACCCCGCACGCGCGCGACGTCACCACATCCGGCACAATGCCCATCCCATAGCAAAGCCTTCCGCCGGTGTCAAGGCGCCGTGACGGCCTCCGGGCCCACCGACTTGACGCTGCGCGGTGCGGTCCGGTATTGTCCAACCAACCTCACCCGGCGTCGTTGTGGGCGTGGCCGCGGACACCGGAGCCGGTCGGTCGCCTTGCCCGTCGGAGGTCGTGCGATGCATCTCGCCGCGGCACGCGGCCGTCCCGCCGACTGATGGGTCGCCATCCCTCGAGGCGGCACGCGCGTCCCGGCGATCCGCCGGTGGGCGCGCGCCTCCGGCGGCGGCGGCGCGACCTGGACCTCACGCAGGCCGAGCTCGCTGGCACCGAGTACACGAAGAGCTTCATCAGCCAGCTCGAGAGCGGCTCCGCCGAGCCGTCCCTGGACACCCTGCGCTTCCTGACCCGGCGCCTGCACCTGGCGCTGTCCACCGTCGCCGGCGATGCCACCGACCAGCGCCTGGCCGCCGTGGCGGGGCTGCTGGCGTGGGTGCGCGAGCGCGCGGGGACCGATGAGCTCGCCCGCGCGGCGGTCGCGATCGCGCGCGAGCTCGCCCGCGAGGCGCAGTCGGCGCACCACGAGCTCGACGCCGTGCTGGCGCTGGCCGAGCTCGAGATCGCCGCCGGGCGGCTGGACGCCGCCACCACCGCCGTGCAGGACGCGGCGCACCTGGCCGGCCCGCTGGGGCGGCGCGCGCGCATGCGCGCGGACCTGGCCGCCGGCTGGCTCGCCCTGCGGCGCGGCGATCAGGCGGACGCCCGGGCCGCGTTCCGCCGCGCCCTCGGTCACGTCCGCAAGGCCAACCGCCATGGCGACCTCGCGGCACGGGCGCTGCTCGGACTGGGCGCGGCGGCCCTGGATGCCGGCGACACGCAGCAGGCGCGGCGCCGGCTCGAGTCGGCGGTGAGCGCGGCACGCCGCGCGCGCGATCCCGGGGTGGCCAGCCGCGGGCTGGTGCGGCTGGCCTGGCTGGCGGCGCGCGAGCGCCGCACCGAGGACAGCACGGCGCGCCTGGCCGAGGCGGCGGCCCTCGTGGACGGCGAGGCGGACCCGCAGGCGCGCGCCGAGGTGGCGCGTGTCCGGGCGTTCCTCGACGAGGCGGGCGGGGCCGACGCCGCGGGGGACGCCGAGCTGGCGCGCTGGCCGCTGGACGCCCTCGTGCTCGTCTGATCCTCGGGCTACGGCGCGCGCAGCCAGACCAGAAGCCGCTCGAGGGTGGGCCGCAGCGCCGCGCCGGCGGCCACACCGGCGGCGACGAGGACGACCAGCCAGCCGCGGCCGGGCCGGCCCACAGCGGCGCCCAGGACGTAGGCGAGCGCGGTCGCGCCGAGCCCCAGCGCCCCCAGCGCGAGCGTGGCGGCCACGCCGATGCGGCCGGCGGTGTAGGCCCCGGCCAGCACGAGCAGCGTCGCCAGCAGCCCCGACAGGAGCAGCGCCCCGACGAGCCGGCTCCAGCGCGTCGGTGCGGGCGCGGCCAGCAGCAACAGCGGCACCGCGAGGACGCGCAGCACGGTGCCGGCCGCGCGCAGCGCGCCCAGCACCGCGGCGGTCGCCGGCATGGTGCCGGGTGCCTGCAGCATCCGCGGCACCGTCTGCAGCAGATACCCGAAGAGTTCCGCCCGGCGCTCGGGCGGCAGGTCGGCGAACCGTTCGCGACCGCGGCCGATCAACGGCAGGTTGCGGTGCGGGTGCCCGATAGGATCGGGCACCGGCGCATCGGGGCGGCCGCGCTCGGCGTTGTACGCGCGGTGCTCGTCGACCAGGATCTCGCGGCGCGCGTCGGCGACGAGCGCGGCCAGCGCCGACGTCGGCAGGGCCGGCGGCGTGGCGGCGATGGCGCGCAGGAGGATCTCCGCGGCATCGAGCCGTCCCCAGATGTAGTCGTTGCGGCGCCACCCGCGGTCCAGGAACCCACCGAAGTGGCCGAGCACCTCGCCCGCCAGCTTGTCGGCGGCCTGATCGGCCGGGAATGCCGTGCGACCGATCAGACTCAGGTTGTCCGCGTCGCGCGGGCTCACGCGGACGACATCCACCCGGCGCTTGCCGGTGAGGTCACCGGCCGCCTCTACCACCAGAGAGTAGGCGTCGTAGCGCCGAAAGGTCTCGAAGGCCACGAACACACGCCCGGCCGCCGGGTCCGCCGCGGCGCGCTCGAGGGCGGCGCGGCAGCGCGTCGCCACCGCACGCAGGCCGGCGGCCTCGGCCAGGCGGCGCGCGTCGGCGACGAGCGCCTCCGCCCCGGCCGCGAGGTCGCCCGGCGGGTCGGCCACCCAGGCCGCGACCGCGTCCGGCACCCCGGAGGCGCGCCAGGCGGCGCGCAGCGGGGCGATGCACTCCTCGGCGATCCAGGGCTTGAGCGCGCGGAGGCCGCGATCGTCCGCGCCCGCGAGCCCCCGCATGGCGGCGGCCAGGTCCTCGGAGGCGCCCGCGGCGTCCAGCACCGGGTCGATGCGCTCGCGGACGATCCAGCGGAACCAGCGCAGGTGCAGGTCAGCGTCGGCCGCCGCCTCCTCGAGCAGACGGCGCGCCAGCCGGATGGGATCCACCCCGGCGGCCCGCAACGACGGCCAGAGCCGCCGCCAGGCCGTCCAGGCCGCGGACCGCCCGCCGAGCATCTCCAGACAAAACCGCACGTCCACGGCCAGGTCGTCCAGCGGCGCGGCCAGGACGCGGTCGGCGAGCACGTCGTCCCTGCGCCGCGCGCGGTCGGCGACGAACAGGTCGAAGAGCTCGCGGAACGCGTGGTACCACGCGATCCGCATGTTGACGTCGTCGATGCCGCGCAGGTCCTCGAGCACCGAGTCGTCCAGCGCCAGCGCCAGCGCGGCCGCGAGGGTTTCGAGCGGATGCGGGACGCTCACCGGGTCCAGCCCCGCCGGCGCACCGGCGGGGTGCGGCTCCACGAAGACGAGCATGCGGTGCTCGCGGACGGCGCTGTGCCGGTCGCGGATGCCGCGCAGCGCAAGCCCCAGCGGCTTGTTGTCCAGAATCCCGCCGTCGGCATACCACCGGCCGTCCAGCCGGTGCGGCGCGAACGCGCCAGGGAACGCCGCCGTGGCCCGCATCGCGTCCGCCAACCGTGTGCGGGCGCGCGCCGCGTCCGCTCCCGGGGCGGACCGCAGCGTGTCGCGATCGAAGACCGCGTGGTGCCGGCCGCTGGTGGCGAGGATGGGCCGGCCGAGGCTGTCCAGGTACCAGACGGGTCGGCCCGCCAGGTCGGTGAGCGTGAGGTAGGCGACCAGATCGTCCACGAGCGGCGCGGCGTCCGCCGCCGGCAGGGCGTCGGCAATCGCAGCCCGGAGCCGCTCGCCGTCGAGCAGCGATGGCACCGCGCCGTTCGAGCGGTGGACGAGCGCGGCCAAGTCGGCGCGGTCCAGCCAGAGACGCCGCAGTGCCGTCAGGTCGGCGCCGGTCGCGAGCGCGGCCGCCAGCACCCCGCCGGTGATGCCGCCGGCCGAGGTCCCGGCGACGACATCCACCACGACCCGGCGGCCCTCGCCGAGCGCCGCGCGGTAGGCGCCGTCGCCGCGGACCGCGCGGTAGAGCTCGTGCGCGACCCCGGCCTCGTAGACGGCCAGCGAGACCCCGCCGTACAGCGCCACGGCCAGGCGGATCTCGTCGCGCACCGCCACGCGGCGTCAGGCCCTCCGGGCGATCAACCCGACGAAGACGAACGTCCCCCGGCCAGCGCCGCGTCCTGCGCGCGAAACGCCGTCGCGAACAGCCGCGCGGCCTGGGCCTCCTCGCCACGCTCCATGAGCAGGAACGCGTACTCCCGGCTCACCCGCGCCACCTCGTCCGCCGCCCGCAGCCGTTGAAACTCCTGGAGCGCGTAGGCGTAGCGGTGCGCGGCTTCCTCCGCGCGGCCCTCGCGGTGACAGACCGCGGCCATCACCGACTCGGCGCGCGCCGCCTCGGCCGGGTCCTGCAGCCGGACGGACAACCGGATGGCCTCTTCGGCCTGCGCGCGGGCCGACAGCAGGTCGCCGTGCAACAGCGAGGCGCGCGCAAGCTCGGTGAGGGTTTGTGCCCGACCCAGGTCGTCCGCGGTCTGGCTGGCCAACTCCAGGCTTTGCTGCAGGACCTCCGCGCCCTCGGCGGGCTGCCCGCGGTTGATCAGCAGGATGCCGATGCTCCGCTTCACCGTGCCGAGCAGGCGGAGGCTCTCCTGGGCCTCGAACAGCGCCGCGGCCTTCTCGAGGTGCATGCGGGCCTGCTCGAACGCCTGCTGGCGCTCGTGGGTGACACCAAGGTTGAAGTGCAGCAGGCCCAGGGTGACCAGGTCGCCGAGCGGCGCGACGCGCTCGAGGGCGGCCCTCAGGCACTCGAGCGCCTGCGCGGGCAGTCCCAGGTCGGAGTAGGTGCGGCCCAGGTTGTTGAGCAAGGCGCCTTCGAACTCCGTGTCCACCGGGCTCGACGCCCGCACGGCGTCCAGCGCCCGCGCGAAGGCGTCGCGGGCGGCCGGGAGGTCGCGCCGCCGGAGGGAGAGGTACCCGGTGGCACTCGCCACCCGCGCAACCAGATCCGGCCGCCCCAGCGACGTCGCGAGCGTGTGCGCCTCGGCCAGGTGACGCTCCGCCAGTTCGTACTGGCCCAACCCGGTGAGGGCCTGGCCCAGCCCCACGCGAATGCGAAACATGGTCTCGGGCGACGCGTCGGGTCCACAGGCGCGCTCCGCTTCCTGGAACGCCTCCATCGCCTCGGTGAAGCGGTGCTGGCGAAGCAGTCCGCGCCCGAGCTCGAGCTTCACGCCGACGTGGCGCCGGGGCGGCGGCTCGGCCGCGACCAGATCGGCCACGTCCAGGTGCAACCGGCTCGCGAGGATCCGCAGGGTCTCCAGCGACGGCCGGACCTTGTCGTGCTCCAGCATGCTGATGAAGCTTTCCGAAAGATCCCCGCCGGCGAGCTGCCGCTGCGTCAGGCCGCGGCTCTTCCGCGCGGCTCGGACCTTCTGCCCCAGGGTCACACGACTCCCTCCGCTCGGCGCGAGCGCGCCACCTCGGTTGTGACGGAAGGCGAGGGTCTAGCCGACCGCGCCGCCGTCGCCGTGCCCGGCGGTCCGGAGCACGACCCCGTCGCCGTGCCCGGGCGCACCGACCGCACCGCCGTCGCCGTGCCCGGCGGCGGGCGCGAGCGCCGCCGGTGCCGACGCGGCACCGAGCAGCATGGCGGCCAGGACAGCGGCAATGATCTTCGTCACGGAGGCTCCCTCCCTCAGATTCGGATGCGAACGGCTGTGCGGCGCCGGATGGTGGGACGATGTGTGCGTCAGGTGTGATAGCGCTGAAGTTGGCCGCTGGTTCGACGCGCTATGGTGAAGTTCCTGCCTGATGACCTCCGAACTTCATCGACGATGAAGTCTCCGCGGTCGGCCCCGCCTGAAGCAGGCCGATGCCCCGAAAAACGTGCGGCGACAAGAGGGACCGGACGCCGCGCTCCAGAACGGTTCGGCAGTTCGCTTCCTCCAAACGCTGCCAAATGCTGCCGCGCAGGAGCGCTCATGAGCTGGCGGTTGCCCGTGGAAGGGTTGCCGGACGGGTACCAGGTGATCGAGAAAGAGGACGGCCTGGTCCTCGTCGACCCGGGCGGCCGTGCCGTGGCTGAGTTCGGCCCGATGGTAGCCGATCTGGGCGCGGTGATCGCCGCCGCATGGGACGACGCGGCGGCGAGTGGCCGCGGGAGGATGCAGCTGGCCTAGGCCGGGCCGGGGGCGGAGCCTCCGGGACCGACGGTGCCGGAGGGCGTCGTTCCGGTGACCGCTTCCGGCCCTTCACGCGACGCGACGCCCCGCTGTGCGCGGGGCGTCGCGTCTGTCGACGTCTGCGACCGTCTGACCCTCATCCGAGGGCGCGCCGGGCAGCAACGCCCCGTCGTGCAGCCGGGCCGGTCAATCCAACGACGGCCGGTCCGGTAGCGCCGGCGCACGTGTCGGCAGCAGGTCGCCGGTCAGGACCGACTCCACCAACGAGGCCTCGTCGAACCAGCTCGACGGCGCGGCGTGGCCCCAGAAGGTCTGTCGGCGCGGGTCGTTGACGCTCCAGCGGATCGCGGGCCGGTCCGGGTCGGCGGTCAGGTAGTCGCCGGTGTAGATCTCGATGCGATGGCCGTCGGGATCGCGCACATAGAGGAAGAGCGCGTTCGAGATGCCGTGCCGGCCCGGGCCCCGCTCGATGGCCTGGTGCCGCCCGGCGCCCGCGAGCAGGTCGCAGGCGCGGAGCACGTCCAGGGTCTCGGGCACCCAGAACCCCGCGTGGTGCAGGCGAGGACCGATCCCGGTCATCAGCGCCAGGTCGTGGACGTTCTGCTTGCGGTGCAGCCAGGCGGCCCACAACCTCGGCGGGTCGTCGTCCGTCTCCGTGTACTCCGAGCACCGGAATCCCCACCGCCGCACGTACCAGGCGTAGGCGGCGTCCACGTCGCTGACCTGACAGTTGAAGTGGTCGATCCGCATGATGCGCGCCCCGCGGTGGAGATCGAACCGCTGCAGGAGCCGGCCCACGCGGTCCATCGAGGCGACGAACTCCACGGGCAACCCGGCGGGGTCCTGGAGCCGCAGCGCCGGCCCCTGGCCGGGCTCCTCGCCGGCGGCGAGGCGCCGCGCCGGCAGTCTTGCCTCCCGGGCGTCCGCCTCGAGCCGGTCGAGGTCGTCGGGCGACGCCACGCGGTAGGCCATGTGCGCGACCCCCGGCGAGGGCGCGCGCACGAGCAGCAGGCTGTGATGGTCATCTTCCTCGTAGCCGCGCAGGCACAGGGCGTCGCGGGTCGCCGCGGTCTCGACCAGGCCGAGCAGGTCCACGTAGAAGGCGCGCGCCCGAGCGAGGTCGGTCACACGAAAGGCGACATGCGCGGCGCGGAGGATCGCCGGTGCCGTCATTCGCCGGGCTCCACCGGGGTGCGCGGGGGCGCGCTCCACTCCTCGTAGTAGACCGAGACGCCGTCCGGTCCCACGACCTCGGGCGGGGCCTCGGCCGCCGCCGGCGCGAGCGCGCGATACCGCCCGGCGAAGAAGAGCAGGGGGTCGGCGGGCGGGCCGCCGTCGTAGAGGTCGGTGACCCGGCCGACCACGATCCAGTGGTCGCCGCCGTCCAGGCAGCGGTCGATCGTGCACCCGATGGAGGCCAGTGCGCCCACCAGCCGATGGCCCGCACCCCAGGGCTCGAACCGGAACTCGGGTCTGGGCAGGTGGCGCCAGCCACCCGCGAAGTAGCGCGCCAGCACCTCCTGGTCGACCCGCAGCACGTTCACGGAGAACGGCACCCCCGGTGCCAGGTGGGCGGCGAGCCGCGCGGTGCGTCCCACGCAGACGAGCAGCAGCAGGGGGTCGAGCGAGACGGAGCAGACCGCGTTCGCGGTCATCCCCACCACGGCCGTCCCCTCCGAGGCGGCGACGACCGTGACCCCGGTCGCGAACAGGCCGATCGCGCGGCGGTAGGCCCGCGGGTCCGGGCCGCTCACGGGCGGTCGCTCACGGGCGGGGCCGCCTCGTCCTCGACGCGGGCCAGGAACGCGCGCACGCGCTCCATGTACGGTGTCTTGTCGTAGTGCGCGAACATCGCGCCGGCCATGCGCACCGGGTCGCCGAAGAAGAACCGCTCGTAGAGCGCCTGCCGGCCCCCGAAGGCCGACAGCGCCACATCCCAGGCCAGCCGGAAGAGTCGGATACGGCTGCGCGCGTCCGCGCGCGCCGCCTGGTAGTACCGCTCGACGACCGGCGCCAGCGGGCCATCGAGGTCGGCCGCGGTGGGGATCGCCATCAGCCCGCTCGCGCCGAGCTGGTGGACGATCTCGACCATCCGCGGGTAGGCCCGCGGGAACAGGTTGCGGGCGGCGTCCAACGGCGGCCAGGCCGGGGTCATCATGCCCCACCGGTCCAGCGCCGCGTCGGCCTCGGCCGCGCGGAGGAAAGCGCGCATCGCCTCGAGCGTCTGGATCACCTCGGCCACCTTCTCCTGCACGTGCTGGAACCCCTCGATCGCGATGGCGTCCACCATCAGGCAGACCAGGCCGAGCAGGAACTCGGTCTTGGCGACGTTCTTCACCACCACCTGGTGGGCCATGTGCACCACCGCGCGCGTCTCCGCGAACGCCCGGTTGCACCGCTCGACGTCGCGCAGGAGGAAGACGCGCTCCCACGGTACGAGCACGTCGTCGAAAACCACGACCGCGTCCATCTCCTCGAAGCGGCTCGCCAGCGGATGGTCGCGGGGATCCCGGCCGTAGTCGAACGACTCCCGACAGATGAAGCGCAGCCCGGGCGTGGCCGTCGGGATGGCGAAGGCGAACGCGTAGGGCGCGTCCTCGGCCTGGCCCCGCAGCACGGTGGACGGGAACACCATGATCTCGTCGGCCAGCGGCAGCGTCGCGAGCATCCGGGCGCCCCGCACGACGATCCCCGCGTCGGTCTCGCGGACGACGCCCGCCGCCAGATAGGGGTCCGCCTGCCGGGCCGGGCCCACCGCGCGGTTGGCCTGGGGGTTGATGAGCGTGTGCGTCAAGCAGAGGTCGCCCTCGCGGACGAGCGCGTAGTAGCGCCGAACGTGCTCGCCGAAGCGCGGGTCGTTGGCGGCCATGTAGTCCGCCGCGGCCGCGTACGCCGTCAGCGCCCGGTTGAGGTAGTCGGGCGAACGGCCCATCATGCCACCGGAGTAGTCGGCCCAGCGCTTCATCATCCGGCGGACGCGGACCAGGTCGTCGTGCGTCCGTGGCACCAGGAACGAGAGGCCCACCCGCTCCCCGGAGGACGGCGAGACGTAGGTCATCTCGTCCCGCAGCGCGGGGTCGTGCTGCATGTCGTAGAGCGCGGCCACGCTGCGCACGACGTTCCGGAAGGCGGGATGCGCCACCGGATCCCGCACGCGCTCCCCGCCGATCCAGATCTCGGGCGGGCGCGCGCGCAGGCCGTCGAGGAACTGCGCGCCGGTGCGCGCGCCCATCAGCCGGCCCCCAACCGGGGGATGGGGTGTCGCCCGAGCGCCACGTGCACCGCCTGGCGCTCGGTGTAGAACTCGAAGGAATAGACTCCGCCCTCGCGACCGATCCCGCTGTCCTTCATGCCGCCGAACGGAATGCGGAGGTCGCGCACGTTCTGCGAGTTCACCCACACCATGCCGGCCTCGATCCCCGCGGCGACCCGGTGCGCGCGGGTCACATCCGACGTCCAGACGTAGGCGGCCAGACCGTAGCGCACCGCGTTCGCCAGCCGGACCGCGTCGGCCTCGTCGGCGAACGGCGTCACGCAGAGGACCGGGCCGAAGATCTCCTCCTGGAAGACGCGGTGGTGCGCCTCGACGCCCAGCAGCACGGTGGGCGCGAAGTAGTTGCCGCGGTCGAACCCCGGGGGCCGGTCGCCGCCGGCGGCCACAGCGACGCCCTCCGCCCGCGCGACGTCCATGTAGCCCCGCACGCGGCGCCAGTGATCGGGATGGATCAGCGGGCCCAGCTCGGTCGCCGGATCGAGCGGAGCGCCGATGCGGATGCGGGCGACCCGCGCGAGCAGCGCGTCCACGAGCCGGTCGTAGACCGGCGCCTCGACCAGCAGCCGCGAGCCCGCGGTGCAGCGCTCGCCGTTCAGCGAGTAGACACCGAAAAGAGTGGCGTCCAGCGCCCGGTCCAGGTCGGCGTCCGCGAACACCACGACCGGCGACTTGCCGCCGAGCTCCATCGAGAAGCGCTTGAGGGTGGCCGCGCCGTTGCGCATGATCTCACGGCCGGTCGCGGTCTCGCCGGTGAACGAGACCAGCTGGACATCCGGGTGCGCCACCAGGGCCGCGCCGGCCCGCTCGCCGATGCCGTGGACCAGATTGAACACCCCGGGCGGGAGCCCGGCGTCCCGCATCACCTCGGCCAGGAACCCGGCCGACAGCGGCGCCCACTCGGCCGGCTTGAGCACGCAGGTGTTGCCCGCGGCCAGGCACGGCGCGACCTTCCAGGTCTCGAGCATGAACGGCGTGTTCCACGGCGTGATCAGGGCGGCGACGCCCACCGGACGGTGGAGCGTGTACGTGTGGAAGGCGCCGTCGGTCGGGAACAGCTCGCCCGTCAGCCCCCTCGCCAGGTCCCCGAAGAACCGGAAGTTCTCCGCGGCCCGCGGGACTTGCGCGTGACGAATCTGCGACCACGGGATGCCCGTGTCGAGGCACTCGACCGCCGCGATCTCGTCCGCACGGGCGTCGATCAGGTCCGCCACGCGCCGCAGAGCCTCGGCCCGACGCGCCGCGGGCCACCGTGGCCAGGGCCCCTCGGCGAACGCGGCCCGGGCGGCGCGCACCGCGAGGTCCACGTCGGCGGCCGCCCCGTCGGCGACGCCGGTGATCGGCGTGTTGGTCGCGGGGTCGAGCGTCTCGAACGTGCTCCCCGACGCCGCCGCGACGAAGGCGCCCCCGACGAAGTGCAGCGCCGGGCCCGATATCGGCGGTCGGCGCTGGGCCGTGGCGGCCCCCCGCGTGACCTCGCTCATCCGCCGGCCTCCTCCACCACCGGGTTCTCGAGCGCGCCGAGCCCGTCGATCTCGACGCGCATCAGGTCGCCGGGCCGCACGGGCGAGATGCCCGGCGGGGTCCCGGTCAGGATCACGTCGTCGGGCTCGAGCGTCATGAACTCGCTGAGGAACGCCACCAGCTCCCAGACGGAGTGGGCCAGGTCTGCGGTGGTGCCCTGCTGGCGCAGCTCGCCGTTCACGTAGGCGCGCAGCCCGAGCCGGTGCGGGTCGGCCACCTCGCCCTCGACCACCACGGGACCCAGCGGACAGAAGGTGTCCCACCCCTTGGCCTTGACCGGCGGCCGGAAGGTGTTGGTGATGAAGTCGCGCACCGTGACGTCGTTGGCGATGGTGTACCCGCGGACGGCGTCGGGGACGGCCTCGGGCCGCAGCCGGCGCGCCCGCCGGCCGATCACGACCGCGAGCTCGGCCTCGTAGTGCATGAACTCGACGCCGCGCGGGTGGACGACCGCGCCGAGGTGCCCCACGACGCTGCCGGGGGGTTTGAAGAACGGCGCCGGCTCCGCGGGCGCGGCCAGGCCGAGCTCCGTGGCGTGTCCACGGTAGGTGAGCACGAAGCCGACGATCTTGCTCGGCGCCACCGGCGGCAGCCAGGTCACCGCGGACGCCGCATGGGCGCGGCCGGCCTCGTCCACGAGCACGTCCCCCTCGAGCCGACCGCGGTGCACGCGGCCGTCGGCGATGAACCGGGCGGTCTTCATGGCCTCCCCGGCGTCCGGCTGGCGGCGACGGGCAGCAGTCCGTATCCGGTCAGCACCTCGCGCAGCCGGGCCTCGGTCTCCGGCCGCAGCGGCGCGTGCGGCGGCCGCACCTCCGCGGTGCAGCGCCCCATCATCGCCAGGGCCGCCTTGGCCGGCACCGGGTTCGTCTCGAGGAACAGCGCGTCGTTCATCGGCAGCAGGTGGTAGTGCAGCGCGCGCGCCTCGTCCCACCGGCCGGCGGCGGCCAGGTCGTAGAGGCGCGCCACCTCGGCCGGCATCACGTTGGCGGTCGCGCTCACGTGCCCGGCCCCGCCCAGCGCCAGGATCGGGAAGCAGAGCAGCTCGATCCCGGAGTAGACCAGGACATCGCGGCCGCAGCGGTGCATGACGCGGCAGACGTGCTCGAGGTCCTTGTTGGACGCCTTGACGCCGACGATGTTGCGGCAGTCCCGTGCCAGGCGCGCGATCGTGTCCACCTCGAGGTTGACCGCGGTGCGGCCCGGGATGTCGTAGAGCACGATCGGCAGGTCCACCTCCTCGGCGACGCGCCGGAAAAACCGGTAGAGTCCCTCCTGTCCGGGCCGCGTGTAGTAGGGGGTGACGACCAGCGCCGCGGCGGCGCCCGCACGCTTCGCGAACCGGGTGAACCGGAGGGTCTCCTCGAGATTGGCCGAGCCCGTGCCCGCCAGCACCGGCACCCGGCCGCGCACCGTGCGGACCGCCAGGGCGATCAGGTGCTCGCGCTCGTCAGCCGACAGGGCGGCCGGCTCGCCGGTGGTCCCCGCGACCCCGATGCCGTGGGTGCCGGCGGCGATCTGCCACTCGATCAGGTCGACGAACGCCGCCTCGTCGATCCGCCCGTCCCGAAACGGCGTCACGAGCGGCACGATCGATCCGCGGAGCATGCGCGCCTCCTCCCGGCCGTGCGGTGACCGTCGTAGCCATCGTAGGCCATCGGCGTGCCGAGCGGAAGGCGCGGGCCCCGCCGGCCGCCCTACGGGCTCGGGTCGACGATCCCGGCCGCGGCAAAACGCGCCCGCAGCACGTCCCTCGGCAGGACGATCTGGACGGTCGTGCCCTCCCCGATCAGCCCGCGGTCGTTGTGCGCGGCCACCGCGCAGATCACCTGGTTCCCCTCGACCGCAACGAGCCGCGCCCGCACGGTCACGCGGGCGCCGCGCGGCGTCGGCGAGCGGTGCGTCACGTCGACCGCGTGCCCCACCGCCTCCTCCCCGGGCTCGAGGTACGGCAGGACGACCCGGCGCGAGGCCAGCTCCATGTGCTTGACCATGCTCCAGGTGGAGTAGACCGGGTGGACCAGACCGAGGTCTTCGAATCTCGCCAGCATCTCGTCGGTGACCGTGACGGTCACCTCGGCTTCGGCGCCCGGCACGAGCCCCGCGCGCATCCGCGCTCAGGCCTCCCGGGACCGGCCGCCCCGCCGGCCCCCCGTCGGCACCATCGTCCCCTGGAAACGACCCACCCCCGAGGCCACGACAGAGGAGGTTTTCGCGGGCGGCGCTAGTTCCCTCCGGGCACCGCGGGCTCGGGCCGCCGCGCCCCGGACGCGGCCCGGCGCCCGGCCGCCGCGCGCCAGAGCGCGACCCCGGCGCAGACCACGAGCCCGACCAGCGACGGCGCGAGGCCCGGCAGGAAGAGCAGCGCCGCGCCGGCCAGCAGCAGGAGCCGCTCCAGCCAGTGGAGCGGTCCCCGGAGGTCGCCCATGACCGCGGCGGAGAGGAAGACCACGCCGGCGAGCGCCGTCGCCACGTGGATGGCAGCGTCGACGGGGTCGCCGCGCAGCAGCAGCGTCGGGATGAACACGAACCCGAACGGCACCAGGTACCCGGAGAGCGTGAGCTTCATCCCCTTGAAGCCGGTCTCCAGCCAGTTGGAACCGGCGATGGCCGACGCCGTGAACAGGGCCATGCCCTCCGGCGGCGTGATGGTCGCGAGCACCGAGTAGTAGAAAATGAACATGTGGGCGTGCAGCGTCGGGACGCCCACCGCCTCCAGGGCCGGGGCCACGGTGGCCGCCGCGATGAGGTACGCGGCGGTCGTGGGCAGCGCCAGGCCGAGCACCAGGGTGGCCGCCACCACGAAGAGCAGCACGATGACGACCGATCCGCCGGCCGCCTCCACCGCCAGGGACGAGAACTTCAGGCCGATCCCGGTGAAGACGATCATCGAGTAGATCAACGCGGAGCAGGCCGTGCCCATCGCGGCCTCGAGCGTCCGCGTGCCACCGTCGGCCAGGCACCCTGCGATCGTCCGGAGCCCCATGCGGGTCTCGCGGTGCACGTAGGAGATCAGCACGGTAAGCACGGCCACCATCGCCGCGGCGCGCGGCGGGTTCGTGCCGCCGATGACCAGGACCACCAGCACGACGAGGGGGAGAAGCATGTGCCCGCGCGTGCGCAGCGCGCGGCCGACCGGCAGAAACGCGGCCTGGAGCTCCTCGGCGGTGAGGCCGCGGAGCCCCAAGCGGCTGGCGCCGAAGTACACCGACGCACCGACCCCCACGTAGTACAGCACGGCCGGCACCAGGGCCGCGACGACGATCTGAGCGTAGGGGATGCGGGTGAGCTCGGCCATGATGAAAGCCGCGGCGCCCATGACCGGGGGCATGAGCTGCCCGCCGGCGGAGCTGGCCAGCTCCACCGCGCCGGCCAAGGCCGGCGGGAAGCCGTAGCGCTTCATCATGGGGATCGTGACCGACCCGGTCACCGCCACGTTCGCCGGCGCCGAGCCGGACACGCTTCCGAACGCCATGCTGCCGACCACCGAAACCTGCGCCGGCCCGCCCCGCACGTGGCCGGCGGTGCGCATCGCGACGCTGTTGAGGAGGTCGGCGAGCCCGGACTTGAGCATCACCTGCCCGAGCACGATGAACACCAGGATGTAGGTCGCCGCCACGCCCACCGGCAGGCTCCACATCCCGTCCGCGGTGAGGTAGAGGTAGCCCAGGACGTCGCGGACGCCGAACCCGGCATGGCCCCAGTCCCCGGGGATGTACCGGCCGCCGACCGCGTACCCGATCATGAGCAGCACGAGGATGGGGAGCGTCCACCCGATCAGCCGGCGCGTGGCCTCCAGGATCAGCCCCAGCGCGACCGCCGCCAGGTAGACCTGGATGCCCTCGGCGATCCCCGCCTGGTAGGCGATCGTCTCGTGGTGGACGATGATGTAGCCCACCGCGACGACGGTCAGGCCGAGCAGCAGCAGCTCGACCGCGCGCAGCCGCCCGGCCCGCGCCAGCGCGTCGAGAAAGATCAGCGACAGGGCGAAGAGCACGAACAGCGGCCGGTCGACGAACAGGTCGATGCCGCCGCGCCAGGCGCCGACCATGAAGACGACCGCGAAGGCCAGCGCAGCCCCGCGGTACGCGCGGGCGAGAGCCTGAGCCATGCCGCGCCTCCCCCGGACCGGCGCCGGCCCCCTACCGGGGCAGGTCCGCCGGCGGATTCATGGCGGCCGGAATCCGGACCCCGACCTCCCGGTAGTACCGCAGCGCACCCGGGTGGACCGGGTAGCCGGTCTGGAGCACCGTGGTCGCCGTCATCCCCTCCGCTTCCTTGTACACCCGCACGATGGTGCCGAAGTTCTCGTAGACCGCCTTGGTGATCTGGTAGACCAGGGTGGGGTCCAGGTCGTGGCGGGCGGCCATCACCGCCCAGGGCGCCAGCAGCCGCGCCCGGCCCGCACCCCGGTACGACGCGCTGAAGTCGGCCTCGAGCACGGGGACGGTGGGCATCCGCTCGCGCACCAGCTCGACCTCCTCGTCCGAGAGCGACAGCACGCGGACGGGATCGCGGAGCGAGACCTCGTAGTACGCCGGGGCGATGCCGCCCGCGACCACCACGTCCACCTCGCCGCTGGCGAGCGCGCTCGCCGCGTCGCCGTGCGGGTAGTGGTAGATGCGGCTCGGTCGGATGCGCAACACCTCGAGCAGTCGGGTCCCGAGCTGCTCCGCCAGCGATCCGCGCGTCAGCACGTTGATCCGCCGGTTGTGGAGGTCGGCGAACCGCACGATCCCCGAGCTCTGCTTGACGATGAAGTGGACGTACTGCGGCGGCACCGTCGGGTACATCTGGAGCGGGAACTTGCGCGCCTCCGCGAAGGGGCCGCGGCGACCGAGCACCTGGTAGCCGTCCACCGTCACGACCACCGCGATGTCGCCGAGCCCCGCCGCCAGCCGAACCGCATTGGCGCCGAGCCCCGGCGTCGCCTGCACGGTGCCCGAGACGACCCCGCGCATCGTGTCCGTCAGCACCTGGTTCAGCCCGGCGGCCTGCAGGTACGGCCCGCCGCCGATGACGCCACCGAGAATCGTGAGCCGCACCTGGGCCCCGGCCACCGACACCCCGGCCAGGGCGATCGCGCCCACCATCACGAGCACGCTGGTCCACCACACGGCACGGGTCCTCACGACGACCCCCTCCCCTCGACGAGCGTGGATGTGGACTCCCGAACGCGCAACTCGCACGGCAACACCACCGGCGCTGCCGGCCGGCCGGCCAGCAGCCCCAGCAGCGCCTCCACCGCCGCGCGGCCCAGCGCGACCGTGGGCACGGCGACCGTCGTCAGCGCGGGCACGACGTACGACGCGACCGGGATGTCGTCGAACCCGACCACCGAGACGTCGCCCGGGACCCGCCGCCCCTGCTCGTGCAGGGCGCGCACGACCGCGACGGCCACCAGGTCGTTCGGCGCGACCAGCGCGGTGGGCGCCGGCGCGCGCGCGAAGAGACGGTCGACCAGCGCAAAGACGCCGGTCGGGGTGAACCCAGCCTCCAACACCACCTCGTCCGCCGCGGAGAGCCCGGCCTCCCGCAGCGCGCGGCGGTAGCCCGCTACGCGGTCGGCGGCGGTGGTCGAAACGGCCGGGCCCGCCAGGCAGGCGATCCGGCGGTGGCCGAGCTCCAGCAGATGGCGGGTGGCCATGGCGCCGGCCGCGACGTTGTCCACGCGCACGGACGGGAGCCGGGCCGGGCCGCGACCGATCATCACCACGGGGAGCGCCCCGCCCGTGATCGCGGTCTCCGCGCGGCCGAACGAGCCCCCGGCCACCACCAACCCGTCGACCCGGCGCTCCATCAGCGCGCGCAGGTACCAGCGGAGCTTGGCGGGGTCCCGATCGGTGTTGCAGAGGATGACGGTCCGGCGGGCCGGGCCGGCCGCGTCCTCGATGCCCCGGAGCACGCCGGCGTAGTACGGGTTGGAGACGTCGGGCACGAGCACGCCGATCGCGGCCGTCTCGCGCGTGAGCAGGCTGCGCGCCAGCAGGTTGGGAATGTAGCCCAGCCGGCGCGCCGCGGCCAGCACCCGTCGGCGGCCGCGCTCGCTGACCGGGTGGCGGCTCGCGCTGAGCACGCGCGAGGCCGTGGCCGGCGAGACGCCGGCACTGCGCGCCACGTCGCGGATCGTCGCGCTGCGCGGCCGTGGCGGCCTCAGGCGAGCGCCCACGCTTCCTCCATGATGCGCTTCGCGTTCGCCACGATCAGCTCGGAACGCTCCCCGGCCACGAGCGGCCGCACCTCCGCGCTCACCACGGGCCGGCGCTCGGGACCGAGGAACCCCACGTCCACCAGCAACCGGAAGAATGCGCGCACGTCGTCCACGGAGACCTCGCTGTCGGGGAAATCGAACCGCGGCTGCAGGTCGCCGTAGGCGGGGTGCCGGCGGTCCTTGATGTAGCAGTTGCCGACGTGGACGTGGATCAGGTAGGGCAGCAGCGCCGGGATGACCACCCTGGGGTCCTCGCGCAGCAGCGGGAAGTGCGACCCGTCCACCAGCAGGCCGAAGCCCGGGACCGCCTCGCGCACCGCGCGGACGACGTCGAGCGCGTCCTCGACGGGGCCGATCAGCGACTCCTTGTCCACGGCACGGTCGAAGATTTTCAGCGTCAGCCCCGGGTCGCCGTAGTCGCGCGCGAAGGCCGCGACCTCGACCAGCGACTCCACGAGCAGACGCTTGGCCTCGGCGCGGCGCTCTGGTCCCGGATCCTTGCCCGCGGTGAGCCGCACCCAGCGCGCGCCCAGGTGGCAGGCCTCGCGAATGCAGTTCTTGACCTGGTTGACCGCGCGCCGGCGCGCCTCGGGGTCGAGCGCGTTGAGGCTCAGCTTCTGGCTGAACATCGCCGGCTGCGTGGCGTAGCACACCTCGAGGTGGCTCTGCGCCAGGATCACCCGGGCCTCGTCCCGGACCAGGGGATCCCGGATCCAGCCCACCTCGATGGCCGAGAAGAACGTGTCCTCGGCCAGGGCGCGCAGGCTCTCCAGAATCGGGCCGGTCCCCTGCTCCACGGGGAAGGCTTTGAAGTGCACGATCCCCGGCCGCATGTACCGCTTCATGAGCGCGTCCATGACCGCCCCCTCCGCGTCGCGAGCCCCCCGTCGCGCCCT
>Ga0308411_10000735_pt1 | contig 22133 bp, 18 predicted proteins | sample HotsprottomLayer_2_FD_203530 | JGI IMG/M metagenome (GOLD analysis project Ga0308411, IMG submission 203530) | Hot spring phototrophic mat microbial communities from Octopus Spring, Yellowstone National Park, Wyoming, United States -... | ecosystem: Environmental > Aquatic > Thermal springs >...
CACATGCGCCAACGCATGCGTGATCGCCGCCGTCAGCGTCGTCTTCCCATGATCTACATGCCCGATCGTCCCAATGTTCACGTGCGGCTTCGTCCGCTCAAACTTCTGCTTCGCCATCTCGGTCGGCTCCCTCCGTGCGGTCTCTCGACGCTACGCGCGCGCGCCCACGCTCGTCCGGGCGGTGACCTTCTCCGCGATCCCGTCGGGCACGGCCTCGTAGTGCGACGGCTCCATAGCATAGGTGGCGCGGCCCTGACTCGCCGAACGCAGCGCCGTGGCGTAGCCGAACATCTCGGCCAGCGGGACGACGGCGCGAATCACCCGCAGCCCGCCCTCGGGCTCCATTCCCTCGATCCGGCCCCGCCGCGCGCTGAGGTCCGCGATCACGTCGCCCGTGTACGCCTCGGGCGTCACGACCTCGACCCTCATCATCGGCTCCAGCAGCACGGGCTCCGCGCGGACCGCAGCTTCCTTGAACGCCAGGGACCCCGCGATCTTGAACGCCATCTCGCTCGAGTCCACCTCGTGGTACGACCCGTCGAGAAGACGGGCCCGCACGTCGACGACCGGGAACCCAGCGAGCACGCCGGCCTCCGCGGCCTCGCGGACGCCGGCCTCGACCGGCTTGATGTACTCGCGCGGGATCGCCCCGCCGGTGATCTCGTCCACGAACTCGACGCCGGCCCCGCGCTCCAGGGGCTCGAGGGCCAGCACGACGTGCCCGTACTGTCCGCGGCCGCCCGTCTGTCGGATGTAGCGGCCCTCGGCCTGCGCCGGACGGCGGATCGTCTCCTTGTAGGCCACCTGCGGCCGACCGACGTTGGCGCCGACGTTGAACTCGCGGAGCAGCCGGTCAACGATGATCTCGAGGTGGAGCTCGCCCATCCCCGAGATGATCGTCTGGCCGGTCTCGGTGTCGAACCGCACGCGGAACGTGGGGTCCTCGTCGGCCAGACGAGCCAGTGACGTCGCCAGCTTCTCCTCGTCGGCCCGGGTCCGAGGCTCGACCGCGACCGAGATGACCGGGTCGGGGAAGTGCATCGACTCGAGCACCACGGGGGCCTGCTCGTCGCACAGCGAGTCGCCGGTCGCGGTGACCCGCAGCCCGACGGCCGCGACCACGTTGCCCGCGGAGACCTCGGGGATGTCTTCGCGGTGGTTGGCGTGCATCTGGAGGATGCGGGAGACCCGCTCCTTGACGCCCTTGTTCGCGTTGAAGACGTACGACCCCGCCCGCAGCGTACCGGCGTAGACCCGGAAGTAGGTGAGCTTGCCCACGTAGGGGTCGGAGACGATCTTGAACGCCAGCGCCGCGAACGGCCCGGCCGGGTCGGCGGGCCGCTCCACGCGCTCGCCGGTCTTCGGGTCGGTGCCGGACACCGGCGGCAGGTCCAGCGGCGAGGGGAGGTAGTCGATCACGGCGTCCAGCAGGGGCTGGACGCCCTTGTTGCGGAACGAGCTGCCGGCCAACACCGGCACGAGCCGACCCGCGAGCGTGCCCGCCCGCAGCGCCGCCCGCAGCGTCTCCTCGTCGATCGCCTCGCCCTCCAGGTAGCGGGCGGCCACGGCGTCGTCCACATCCGCGGCGGCTTCGAGCAGTCGCTCGCGCGCACCCTCGGCCTGCTCGCGCAGCTCGGCGGGGATGTCAGTCTCGTCGGACCGGGTGCCCAGGTCGTCCAGATAGAGGATGGATCGCATGCGGACGAGATCCACGACCCCGGAGAAGCCGTCCTCCGCGCCGATCGGGAGCTGCACCGGCACCGGGTTGGCGCCCAGCCGCTCGCGGATCATGGCGACGGTTCGGGCGAAGTCGGCGCCGGTCCGGTCCATCTTGTTGATGAAGATGATGCGCGGAACGCGGTAGCGGTCGGCCTGGCGCCACACCGTCTCCGACTGGGGCTGCACGCCCTCCACCGCCGAGAGCAGGACCACGGCGCCGTCGAGCACGCGCAGCGACCGCTCGACCTCCATGGTGAAGTCCACGTGGCCGGGGGTGTCGATGATGTTGATCCGGTGGTCGCGCCACAGGCAGGTCGTGGCCGCCGAGGTGATGGTGATGCCGCGCTCGCGCTCCTGGACCATCCAGTCCATGGTGGCGGAGCCTTCGTCGACCTCGCCGAGCCGGTGGACCCGCCCGGTGTAGAAGAGGATGCGCTCGGTCGTCGTCGTCTTGCCCGCGTCGATGTGGGCGACAATGCCGATGTTCCGAATGGTGGAGAGCTGCGCCAGTGCCACGGATCCCACTCCTGCGGGGGACGCGACCGCCGTTACCATCGATAGTGGGCGAACGCCTTGTTCGCTTCGGCCATCTTGTGCGTGTCCTCGCGCTTCTTCACCGCGGCGCCCTGCCCGACCGAGGCGTCCAGGATCTCGGCCGCGAGCCGCTCCGCGAACGTCCGCCGATCTTTGCGGCCGCGCGCGTACGACACCAGCCAGCGCAGGCCCAGCGAGGTCCGGCGCTCCGGCCGCACCTCGACCGGGACCTGGTAGGTGGCGCCGCCCACGCGGCGCGGGCGTACCTCCAGCACCGGCATGATGTTGCCGAGCGCCTTCTCGAACACCTTGTCGGGGGCCTGGCCGGTGCGCTCGCGCACGACCTCGAACGCGCGGTAGACATGGCGAGCCGCGGTGTTCTTCTTCCCGCGCGTCATGACCTTGTTGATGAGCCGGTGCACCATCACGTTGTCGAACACCGGGTCGGGCCCGATCGGGCGCGGCGGCACGCTCCCCTTTCTCGGCATCTCCGTCCTCCCGCTACTGCTTGGGCCGCTTGGCCCCGTACTTGGATCGGCCCCGCATCCGGTTGGCGACGCCCGCGGAGTCGAGCGCGCCCCGGACGATGTGGTACCGGATGCCGGGCAGGTCCTTCACACGGCCGCCCCGGATCAGCACGGCGGAGTGCTCCTGGAGGTTGTGGCCGATCCCGGGGATGTAGGCCGTGACCTCCATGCCGTTCACCAGCCGCACGCGCGCGATCTTCCGCAGGGCGGAGTTCGGCTTCTTGGGCGTGGTGGTCTTGACCTGGATGCACACGCCCCGCTTCTGCGGGCTCCGGCCGAGCGCCGGGGACTTGCTCTTCCCCCGCACCCGGTGCCGTCCCAATCGCACGAGCTGGCTCACCGTCGGCATCCGCCGTCCTCCCGCGTCGCACGCATGACACCCCCTGCCGCCCCGATCGGGCGCCGTGGGGGGGCGATGCCTCGGTCGGGGGTGCCCGCCTCGCGGCGGCCCGACCGGGTTATCGCGCGATCCGTCTTCGCTTCGTCGAGCCTGCGCCATACGAGGCACGGCGAGGCATGCCGCGCCCTGCGGCGCAGTACAGAGGGCTCGGGGGATCAGGGAAAGGCGCGACTGCGCGAGCCCCGATTCACGTGCCGCCGGATCGCTCCGGCCCCCGGCCGCCAGGCCCGGCGTCCGGGCCGTCAACGAGAACCGCCGCTGCGGCCGCGCCCACCGCGATCCCGCAGGCGCGCCCGAGGGCGGTCGCTGACCCGACTTCCACGAGCCGCACACCGTGCGCCGAGGCCGCGGCCACCACCGGCTCGACGACCCTGGCGTCGGCGTCCGCGGCGACGAAGACCTCCGCGGCTCTGCCGCGCGCGATCGCCCGCGCCGTCTGGTGCGCCCCCACGGCCCGCGCCGTCGCGGCGCGCAACCGGGCGAGGGCAGCATCATCCGTCATGGGGCGTCACCGCGCGCCCAGAGATTTTAGCATCGGCCCCGGGGGGTGTCAATCGCGGGGCCGGCGCCGGGCGCCGGCCCCGCGAGGCGCGCCGCTAGAGCTCGGTCGCGATCTTGAGGTTGCGGTACCGGGCCATCCCCGTGCCGGCGGGGATCAGCTTGCCGATGATCACGTTCTCCTTGAGCCCGATCAGGGGATCCACCTTGCCCCGGGTCGCGGCATCGGTCAGCACGCGCGCGGTCTCCTGGAACGACGCCGCCGACAGGAAGCTCTCGGTCGCCAGCGACGCCTTGGTGATGCCGAGCAGGGTCGGCCGGGCCTTGGCCGGCTCGCCGCCCTCGGCCATCACGCGGGCGTTCTCCTCCTCGAAGGCGAACTTGTCCACCATCTCGCCCGGGAGGAACTCGGTGTCCCCGGCCTCCTCGACCTTCACCCGGCGGAGCATCTGCCGGACGATGATCTCGATGTGCTTGTCGTTGATGTCCACGCCCTGCGACCGGTACACCGACTGGATCTCCTGCACCAGATAGCCCTGCAGATCCTGGAGGCCCTTGATCCGCAGGATGTCGTGCGGGTTGACCGAGCCCTCCGTGAGCTGGTCGCCGGGCTCCACCTCGTCCCCGGCGGCGACACGCAGCCGGACCCCGAACGGCACCGGGTAGGCCCGCTCGTCGTGCTTGTTCGAGACGATCAGACGGCGCTGCCCCTTCGCCTCCGTGACCGCCACGACCCCGGCGATCTCCGCGATGATCGCCTGCCCCTTCGGCTTGCGGGCCTCGAACAGCTCCTCCACGCGGGGCAGGCCCTGGGTGATGTCGAACCCCGCCACGCCGCCCGTGTGGAACGTGCGCATGGTGAGCTGCGTGCCGGGCTCGCCGATGGACTGGGCGGCGATGATGCCCACCGCCTCGCCGATCTCGACCAGCTTGCCCGTCGCCAGATTGCGGCCGTAGCACTTGGCGCACACCCCGTGCCGGCTCTTGCAGGTGAGCACCGACCGGACGACCACCTGCTCGACGCCCGCCTCCTCGATGCGCTCCGCCGCCTCCTCGTCGACCTCCTCGCCGGCCTCGAGCACGGGCTTCCGGCGGGGCGGGGCCGCGTCCTCGGCCAGGAACCGGCCGACGATGCGGTCGCGCAGGGGCACGATGACGTCGTTGCCCTCGGTGATGGCGGTCATCACCAGGCCCTCGTTCGTCTTGCAGTCGATCTCGCGGATGATGACGTCCTGGGCGACGTCGACCAGCCGGCGGGTCAGGTAGCCCGACTCGGAGGTCCGGATCGCGGTGTCCGCGAGCCCCTTGCGCTGGCCGTGGGTGGAGATGAAGTACTCCAGCACGGTCAGGCCTTCGCGGAAGTTGGCCTTGATCGGAAGCTCGATGATCCGACCGCTGGGGTCGGTCATGAGCCCCCGCATCCCCGCGAGCTGCCGGATCTGCTGGATGTTCCCGCGCGCGCCCGAGAGCGCCATCATGTAGAGCGGGTTGAACGTCTCGAACCCGTCGAGCATCGCCTCGGTGATGCGCTCGGTGGCCTTGGTCCACACGTCGATCGCGCGCTGGTAGCGTTCGCCCTCGGTGATGAGCCCGCGGCGGAACTGCGCGTCGATGGTGTCGATGTCCTTGTCCGCCTCCCCGAGCAGCTTGCGCTTCGCCTCCGGGATCACGATGTCGGAGATGGCGATGCCCGACCCGCTGCGGGTGGCGTACCGAAACCCGAGGTCCTTGAGCGCGTCGAGCAGCTGGACCGTCTTGGAGGAGCCCAGCCGGTTGTAGGCCTCGGAGACGATCTGCGAGAGCACCTTGCGGTCGCAGACCTCGTTGATGAACCGCAGCTCCTCCGGGATCGCCTCGTTGAAGATGACGCGCCCCACGGTCGTGACGATCGGCTCCGGGTCGAGGTAGCGGACCTTGACGCGCGAGTGCAGTTGCACGGCGCCGCTCTCCAGCGCCAGGACGACCTCGTTGGGCGACGAGAACGCCTTGAGGTCCTTGTCGGCCTTCGCGCGGTCGGCGGGGTCCTCCATGGTCAGGTAGTAGCAGCCGAACACGATGTCGCGCGTGGGGCTGGTGATCGCCTTCCCGTAGGCAGGCGACAGGATGTTGTAGGCGGACAGCATGAGCAGCCGGGCCTCGGCCTGCGCGGCCGCGGAGAGCGGCACGTGGACCGCCATCTGGTCGCCGTCGAAGTCGGCGTTGTACGCCGTGCACACCAGCGGGTGCACCTGGATCGCCTTTCCCTCGATCAGGACGGGCTCGAACGCCTGGATGCCAAGCCGGTGGAGCGTCGGCGCGCGGTTGAGCAGCACGGGGTGCTCGCGGACGACCTCTTCCAGGACGTCCCACACCTCGGGGCGCGCGCGCTCGACCATGCGCTTGGCGCTCTTGATGTTCTGGGAGAGGTTGCGGTCGACGAGCTTCTTCATCACGAACGGCTTGAAGAGCTCGAGCGCCATCTCCTTGGGCAGCCCGCACTGGTAGAGCCGCAGGCGCGGACCGACCACAATGACGGACCGGCCGGAGTAGTCGACGCGCTTGCCCAGCAGGTTCTGCCGGAAGCGTCCCTGCTTGCCCTTCAGCATGTCCGAGAGCGACTTGAGCGGCCGGTTGTTGGGGCCGGTCACCGGTCGGCCGCGGCGGCCGTTGTCGATCAGCGCGTCCACGGCCTCCTGGAGCATCCGCTTCTCGTTGCGGACGATGATCTCGGGCGCCCCCAGGTCGAGCAGCCGCTTGAGGCGGTTGTTCCGGTTGATGACGCGGCGGTAGAGGTCGTTGAGGTCGCTGGTGGCGAACCGCCCGCCGTCGAGCTGCACCATCGGGCGCAGGTCGGGCGGGATGACCGGGACGACCGTCAGGATCATCCACTCGGGGTTGTTCCCGCTCTTGCGGAACGCCTCGACGACCTCCAGGCGCTTGAGAATCTTCATGCGCTTCTGGCCGCTGGCGGTCCGCAGCTCGGCGCGCAGCCCCCGCGACAGCTTCTCGATGTCGAGCTCGTCCAGGAGCTCCTTCACCGCCTCGGCGCCCATGCCCGCGCGGAAGGCGTTTCCGTACTTCTCGCGCATCTCGCGGTACTCGGCCTCCGAGAGGAGCTGGCGCTTCTGCAGCGGCGTCGTCCCGGGGTCGACCACGACGTAGGCCGCGAAGTAGACGACGCGCTCCAGGGCCCGCGGCGACATGTCGAGCAGCAGGCCGATCCGGCTCGGGACACCCTTGAGGTACCAGATGTGGCAGACGGGCGCCGCCAGCTCGATATGGCCCATCCGTTCCCGGCGGACCTTCGCGCGCGTCACCTCCACCCCGCAGCGGTCGCAGACGATGCCCTTGAAGCGGATGCGCTTGTACTTGCCGCAGTGGCACTCCCAGTCTTTGGTGGGCCCGAAGATCCGCTCGCAGAACAGGCCGTCGCGCTCGGGCTTGAGCGTGCGGTAGTTGATCGTCTCCGGCTTGCGGACCTCGCCGTGGGACCAGCCCCGAATCTGCTCGGGCGAGGCCAGCCCGATCTTGACCGCGTCGAAGTTGTTGACGTCCTGCATCGGCTAGTAGTCCTCCACCAGGGCCTCTTCGCCCTCGAGGTTGATGCCCAGGGCGCGGGCGGTCTCCGCGATGTCCTCCTCGATCTCCCGCAGCTGGATCTCCTTCTTGTCCTCGCTCAGCACCTTGACGTCCAGGCACAGCGCCTGGAGCTCCTTGAGCAGGACCTTGAACGACTCGGGCACCCCGGGCTCCTGGATGTTCTCGCCCTTGACGATCGCCTCGTAGGTCTTCACCCGGCCGACGACGTCGTCGGACTTCACGGTCAGCAGCTCCTGGAGCGTGCTGGCGGCGCCGTAGGCCTCCAGCGCCCACACCTCCATTTCGCCGAACCGCTGGCCGCCGAACTGCGCCTTGCCCCCGAGCGGCTGCTGGGTGATCAGGCTGTAGGGGCCCGTGCTCCGGGCGTGGATCTTGTCCTCCACCAGGTGGAGGAGCTTCATCATGTAGATCGACCCCACGGTGACCGGCAGGTCGAACAGCTCGCCGGTCCGGCCATCGCGCAGCGGCACCTTGCCGGTCCGCGGCAGCCCGGCCAGTTCCAGCACGCGCTCGATCTCGCCCTCCTTGGGCCCGTCGAAGACGGGCGCTTCCACCCAGAGGCCGAGCCGCTCCGCCGCCCAGCCCAGGTGCGTCTCCAGGACCTGCCCCACGTTCATCCGCGAGGGCACGCCCAGCGGGTTCAGCACGATGTCCACCGGCGTGCCGTCCAGCAGGTGGGGCATGTCCTCCTCGGGCAGGATGACCGAGATGACGCCCTTGTTCCCGTGGCGGCCGGCCATCTTGTCACCGACCGCGACCTTGCGCTTCTGCGCCACGTAGACGCGCACGAGCGTGTTGACGCCGGGCGGGAGCTCGTCGCCTTCCTCCCGGTCGCCCTTCTCGCGGGTGAACATCTTGACCGCGACCACCTTGCCGCGCTCGCCGTGCGGCACCTTGAGCGAGGTGTCGCGGACCTCCCGCGCCTTCTCGCCGAAGATCGCGCGCAGCAGCCGCTCCTCGGCGGTGAGCTCGGTCTCGCCCTTGGGCGTCACCTTGCCCACCAGGATGTCGCCGGCGCGTACCTCGGCGCCGATGCGGACGATGCCGCGCTCGTCCAGGTCGCGCAGCGCCTCCTCGCCGATGTTGGGGATGTCGCGCGTGATGTCCTCCGGACCCAGCTTCGTGTCGCGCGCCTCGACCTCGTACTCCTCGATGTGGATCGAGGTGAACAGGTCTTCGCGCACCAGGCGCTCGCTGACCACGATGGCGTCCTCGTAGTTGTAGCCTTCCCAAGGCATGAACGCCACGAGCACGTTGCGCCCCAAGGCGAGCTCGCCGCCGTCGGTCGACGGCCCGTCGGCCAGGACGTCGCCCTCCTTCACCTGGTCACCCGTGCGGACGATCGGGACCTGGTTGATGCAGGTCCCCTGGTTGCTCCGCTGGTACTTGGTCAGGCGGTACTCATCGCGGTCGCGGCCCACCTTGACCACGACCCGGTCGCCCGAGACCTCCTCCACCTCGCCCGCGCGCCGGCACACGACCACGGCGCCGCTGTCCACGGCCGCGCGGTACTCGACGCCCGTGCCCACCCGGGGCGCCTCGTTCTGGAGCAGCGGCACCGCCTGGCGCTGCATGTTCGAACCCATCAGCGCCCGGTTGGCGTCGTCGTGCTCCAGGAACGGGATGAGCGCCGTGGCCACCGACACGATCTGCTTGGGCGAGACGTCCACGTAGTCGACCTCGTCCGGCCGCACCATCTTGTTCTCGTGTCCGTGACGCGCGACCACGCGCGGGCCGACCAGCCGGCCGTCCGCGTCGATGACGGCGTTCGCCTGGGCGATGACGTGCTGGTCCTCCACGTCGGCCGTGAGAAACCGGATGCGCCGGGTGACGACGCCGTCCTTGACCTCGCGGTACGGCGTCTCGATGAAACCGAGGTCGTTCACCCTCGCGAACGTCGCCAGCGAGGAGATCAGGCCGATGTTCGGCCCCTCGGGGGTCTCGATCGGGCACATGCGGCCGTAGTGCGAGGTGTGGACGTCGCGCACCTCGAACCCGGCGCGCTCGCGCGAGAGCCCGCCGGGCCCCAGGGCGGACAGCCGCCGCTTGTGCGTGAGCTCGGCCAGGGGGTTGGTCTGGTCCATGAACTGCGAGAGCTGGCTCGAGCCGAAGAACTCTTTGATGGCGGCGACCACCGGCCGGATGTTGATGAGCAGCTGCGCCGTCACCTGGCCGGGGTCCTGGATCGTCATCCGCTCGCGGATCACGCGCTCCATGCGCAGCATGCCGATCCGGAACTGGTTCTGGAGCAGCTCGCCCACCGAGCGCACGCGCCGGTTGCCCAGGTGGTCGATGTCGTCCACCGAGACCTCGGGGTCCCCGCCGGCCAGCCGCATCAGGTAGCGGATGATCTCCACCACGTCCTCGCGCGTCAGGATGCGCGTGTCGGCGTCGACCCGGACCCCGAGCTTCTTGTTGAGCTTGTAGCGCCCCACGCGCCCCAGGTCGTAGCGCCGGGGCTCGAAGAACAGGGTCTGCAGGAGCGTGCGGGCGGACTCCACGGTCGGCGGGTCGCCCGGGCGCAGCCGGCGGTAGATCTCGATGAGCGCCTCGTCCCGGCTCTTCGTGCCGTCCTTCTCCAGGGTGGCGCGCAGGAACCGGTCCTCGCCGTAGAGCTTGACGAGCCGCTCGTCGGTCTCGTACCCGAGCGCCCGCAGCAGCGCGGTCGCGGGGAGCTTGCGGGTGCGGTCGATCCGGGCGTAGAGGACGCCCGCGGCGTCCACCTCCAGCTCCAGCCAGGCGCCCCGGTGGGGGATCACGACGGCGGTCGGCAGCGGCCGGCCCGACGCGTCGGGCGCGAAGCTGTAATAGGCGCCCGGGGACCGAACGAGCTGGCTGACGACCACGCGCTCGGCGCCATTGATGATGAAGGTGCCGCGGTCGGTCATCATGGGGAAGTCGCCCATGAAGACCTCCTGCTCCTTGATCTCCCCGGTCTCCTTGACGATCAGGCGCACCCGAACCTTGAGCGCGGCGCTGTAGTTGTAGTCGCGGTCCCGACACTCTTCCTCGCTGTACTTCAGCCGCTCGAACCGATAGCCCCCGAAGTCGAGGACCTCGGCCCCGCCGAAGACGCTGCCAGGCGGGGCCGCACGTCGGCGCCCGCTCTCGACCGCGAAGTGGAGCTCCAGGTTGCCCGTGAAGTCCTGGATCGGGGAGACCTCGTCGAAGACCTCGCGGATCCCCTCGCGGAGGAACCAGTCGAAGGAGCGCCGCTGGACTTCGACCAGATCGGGCATCTCGAGGATCTCGGGGATTTTCGCGAAGCTGACCCGGGTCCGACGGCCGCGGTGCACCGTCCGGGCGTCCGGGATCTGCGGACGGCCGCGCGTGGTCCTGGCGGTCTCTAGCCTGGCTCGCGTCTTCACGGGGAGAGCGTCACCTCCGCATCAAGTCAGCGCCGGCCACGGTGGCGCCATCGGCGGTCGAGCGGCCTTGCGGTCTTGTCCGTGCGGCAGTGCGTGGGATCCCCACTACCGGCGGGGGGCGGCCCCGGGCCCGCGCGTGCGCCGGGCCCGCCCGAAAATGACGAAGGCAGGGACCGCCTGGACCGGCGGTACATCTGCCTCGCGATGTGACGTGGTCTTAGCCCGGATTCCCGCTCACCCGCACGCGGCAGCCCCGCAAGAGGCCGTACCCACAAAGATATCCGTGGCCTCCTCCCCTGTCAAGAGGCCCCGCGTCGGTGCCGGCGAGCCGGCTACTTGATGACGACGGTCGCGCCCTCGGCCTCCAGCTTCTGCTTGATCGCCTCGGCCTCCTGGCGGCTGACCTTCTCCTTCACGGGCTTCGGCGCGCCGTCCACCAGGTCCTTCGCCTCCTTGAGGCCCAACCCGGTGAGCTCGCGCACGACCTTGATCACCTGGATCTTCTTCTCGCCCACCTTCTCGAGAATCGCGTCGAACTCGGTCTGCTCCTCCACGGCCGGCCCCGCGGCCGCCGCGGCGGCGCCGGGCACCGCGGCCACCGCCACCGGGGCGGTGGCGCTCACGCCGAACTTCTCCTCGAGCGCCTTCACCAGGTCGGCGAGCTCGAGCACGGTCAGCCCGCCGATCGCCTCGATGATCTCGTCCTTGCTGAGCTTGGTCGCCACGTCCGTTCCCTCCTGTTCGCTGTGCCGGGCCTGGGGCCTAGGCGGCCTCCCGCTGGCGGCGGATCTGATCGAGCGCGTACACCAGGTTGCGCGGCAGTCCGGCCAACACCCCGGCCAGACCGGTCAGCGGCGCGGCGATGCCGCCCACCACCCGGGCGAGCAGCTCCGGGCGACCGGGCAAGTCGGCCAGCGCGCGCGTGCGCGCCTCGTCGTACAGCCGGCCGGCGACGATGCTGCCCTTGATGGCGAGCTTGCGGGTCTGCCGGCTGAATTCCTGGATGATCCGGGCCGCGGCCACCGGGTCGTCGCCGGCGAACGCAGCCGCGGTCGGGCCTTCCAGCATGGCACCCAGGTCGTCGATCCCCGCCGCGCGGCACGCGATACCCAGCAGCCGGTTCTTCACCACGCGGTACTCGGCCCCCGCCTCGCGCAGGCGGCCCCGCAGTTGCGTGATCTCGCTCACCGTGAGCCCGCGGAAGTCGGTCAGAATGACCGCGGATGACCCGCGCAGGCGCGCCTGCAGCCCCTCGACCGCTGCGGTCTTCTCCGGACGCGGCATGACCCGTCCCTCCACCCTGTGCCCGACAACGAAAAAACGGACCCGCCGCAGACAGACGGGTCCTCCCCGTGGTGCTCCTCGGCAGGCGACTCGCGTCATTACGCCCGCCGGGGCGGGCACCTGCTGTCTACGGCGCGCGGCCGCGCGCGGCGGCCGGTCGTGCTATCCGGTTGTCACCCGGCGGATTGTACCACCGCGCCGGCGGGCCGTCAAACGCGCTCAGGCCGTCCGCGCGGGCGCCTGCGCCTTCGCCGGGTCGATGCGGATCCCGGGCCCCATGGTCGAGGCGATCGTCAGCGAGCGAATGTACTGCCCCTTGGCCGCCGCCGGCCGGGCGCGCACGACGGCATCGACCAGCGTCGTCAAGTTCTCCAGCAGCTGCTCGTCGCTGAACGTCGCCTTGCCGATCGGCACGTGGATGATCCCGGCCTTGTCCAGCCGGAACTCGATCTTGCCCGCCCGCAGCTCCCGGACCGCGCGCGCCACGTCCATCGTGACGGTGCCGGCCTTGGGGTTGGGCATCAACCCGCGCGGGCCGAGCAGCCGGCCCAGGCGGCTGACCAGGTTCATGACGTCGGGCGTGGCCACGGCGACGTCGAACTCCATCCAGCCGCCCTGGACGCGCTCGATCAGGTCCTCGGCGCCCACCACGTCGGCGCCGGCGGCCTCGGCCTCCTTCGCCTTCTCACCCTTGGCGAAGACCGCCACGCGCACCGACCGGCCGGTGCCGTGGGGCAACACGACGGTCCCCCGCACCTGCTGGTCGGCCTGCTTCGGGTCCACGCCCAGGCGGATGTGGGCCTCCACCGTCTCGGGGAACTTGGCGGTCGCGGTCGCGCGCACCAGCCGCACCGCCTCCTCGGGCGTGTGGAGCTTCCGGTGCTCGACCTGCCCAACCGCAGCCGCGTAGCGCTTGCCGTGGCGTCTCATCTGCGATGCCTCCTCCGCGGTGCCACCGGGGCCGGGCCCCTCCCGCGCGTCCGTGTCAGCCGACGACCTCGATCCCCATCGAGCGGGCGGTGCCCTCGACCATCCGCATCGCCGCCTCGACGGTGCTCGCGTTGAGGTCGGGCATCTTGCGCTCGGCGATCTCCCGCACCTGCTGGCGGGTCACCCGGCCGACCTTGGTCTTGTTGGGCTCCCCGGAGCCCTTCTCGAGCCCGGCGGCCTGGCGCAGGAGCACCGAGGCCGGCGGGGTCTTGGTCACGAAGCTGAAGGTCCGGTCCGCGTAGACCGTGATCTCGACCGGCACGATCGTGCCCGCCATCCGGGCCGTCCGCTCGTTGTAGGCCTTGCAGAACTCCATGATGTTGACGCCGTGCTGGCCGAGCGCCGGGCCGACCGGCGGCGCGGGGGTCGCCTTGCCCGCCGGGATCTGGAGCTTGACCATCGCGACGATCTTCTTGGCCATGAGCCTCTCCTAGAGTTTCTCCACCTGCCCGAAGTCGAGCTCCACCGGGGTTTCCCGGCCGAAGATCGACACGAGCACGCGCACCTTCTCCTTCTCCATCATGATCTCGTCCACCAGGCCGGTGAAATCCTGGAACGGCCCGGAGGTGATGCGCACCGGCGATCCCTTCTGGTAGGTGATGCGGAACTTCGGCGTCTCGTCGCGGAGCTGGCGGAGCAGCTTGCGCACCTCGCCGTCCTCGAGCGCGATGGGCTTCGCGCCCGACCCGACGAACCCGGTCACGCCCGGCGTGTTGCGGATGACGTACCAGGCGTCGTTCTCGAGCTCGCCCCGTTCGTCGGTCTTGACCTCCACCAGCACGTAGCCCGGGAAGATCTTCCGGTCGACCTCGCGGCGCTTGCCCCCCTTGATCTCCTTCTCCTTCTCGGTGGGGATGAGCACCTGGAAGATCTTGTCCTTCATGTTCATGGAGGCGATGCGCCGCTCCAGGTTCGACTTCACCTTGGCCTCGTAGCCGGAGTAGGTGTGGATGACGAACCACTTGAGCCGCGGGTCGCGCGGCGCCGTCTCCTCCGGCTCGGCCGGCTCCTCGGGCGCCGGCGGCGGCTCGTCCGCGAACAGCCCCTTGAGGGGATCGTCGATCTGCGCCATGGGCTTACGGGGTGCCGGGCGGCAGGAGCCACCGCTTCACGATCACGGTGAACAGATAGTCGAAGGCCCCCAGGTAGACGGCGAGCAGCAGCAGCACCACCAGCACCACCAGCGACATCCGCACGAGCTCGGTGCGCGTGGGCCAGTCGACGCGCCGCAGCTCGGTCGCCACCTCCCGGAGGTACGTGACGACCCGCTCCACCAGCGCCGGCATCCGCCTCGGCGCCGCGTCGCGCGCGGGGCGCGCCGCGGGGCGTGCCGTGACCTTGACGTCGGTTGTCCGCGCCATGCTCGCCTCCCCCGGCGCCGGGCGCCCAAAAAAAAAGACCCGTCGGCGGTCCCGTGCGCGCCTAGTATAGCACGGGCGCGCCCTCGGCTGTCAAATCCCCGGCCACGCCGTCCGGCACTACGGCGCCATGCGGCGGGCCGCGTCGCGGACCGCGCACTCCATCGCCAGGATCGCGGGCGCCAGCGTCTGGCAGATGATGGTCTCCTGGAACAGGTTCACCCGCGTGGCGACGTCGAGCAGGCGGATGTCCACGTCCACTCGCGCCGAGAGGTGCCCGAAGCTTGGTTCGGGCTCCTCGCGTTCGCGCTCGACCATCAGGAACGTCACGCGACCGGTGATGACCGCGTCTGCGCCCAGGGCCTGCCCGAGGGCCACCGTCCGGCTCGGGCTGAGGAGCTCGCGGGCGGTCACGCCCTGCCGGCGCATCTCCTCGACCACACGCGCGGGCGGAATGACCTGGAAGGGCGCGCGCGCGATCAGCTCGCTCAGGCGCCGGGCGCCGTAGGCGGCCACCTCCCGCGAGAAGGCGGCCTCGTCCGCGAACGGCGCCACAGCGATCACGCGCACACGCGCCAGGTCCGGGCGGGCCGGCCCCGCAGCCGCGCCGGCGGGGAGGATCGCCGCCAGTGCCAGGACCGCCGCGAGCCGCGCACACCTCATCGCCGGCCTCCTCGGCGCGGACCCGGGTCAGTGCGTCCGTGCCCCTTCGAAGACGTCCACCCAGGCGCGGTAGTTCCGCGCGATCTCCTCGACCGCGGCCTCGCGCGACCGCGCCCCGGCCCGCCACTCGACCAGCGCGCGCCAGAACGTGGTGCGCCCGACCGCGAACCCGATGAACCCCGGGACGCCAGCCGCCGTGGTCAGCCACTCGTGCACCTTCCGGTCGTCCTCGCCGCGGCCGAGGATGATGCAGCCGACGGCTTCCCGCCCGCCTCGACGGGCCGCGGCGGCCACGCGCACGCAGTCGTCCCGGCGGTCCAATCCCTCGATCTTCCACACGTCCGGCTCCACCCCGGCGTCCTGCAGCGCGTGGATCGCCTCTACCATGAGGGCCGGCCGGATGTCGCGGTCGTAGGCCTGCTTGTCCCCGCCGACGCGGTCGAGCTGCGCCTTCTCCGCCGGCACCAGCAGCTCGAACATGAACCGCCGCCCGGTGCGCTGCAGGTAGTCCGAGAGCCGACGCAACCGGCCGGCCTGGCGCGCATTCATCGCCGCGTCGCCCTCGGGGTTGTACCGAACCAGCACCTTGCAGAACGTCGGGTTCATCGCCTCGATGTGGCGATCGAACGCGTCGCCGTACTCGAAGTCGAACTCGTCCTGTCCGCTCTTCTCCGCGGGGCAGGCGGTGATGAATCCCTGCGCCCTGGCGTCATGGAGGATCGCGGCGCCGAACTGCTCGTCCACCAGGATGCCCGCCCGGTCGCGCGGGGCGCCGGCGGCGATCGCGGCCTTGAACCCGTCGTAGATCACGGCCTTGGCAGCGGCGATCTCCGCGGTCTGCTCGGCCGTGAGCGCGCCCTTCCAGCCGAAGAGGCCGGTCTGGAAGGAGCCCCGATGATCGAAGGGCAGGATGTAGAGGGGTTGGCTGTAACCGTGCGTCATGACCGTCCTCCGTTCTACCGTTGTCCCCCCGCTCATGGCTCCCCTTCCGCGCCGGCGCCGCCTTCCCCTCCAGGCTCCGCGCGCAGCCGGCGGTAGCGGCGGATGAGCGCGTTGGTGGAGCTGTCGTGCGCCAACCGGGGCTCCTCCGCCGCCTGGAGTGCCGGGGCGATCCGACGGGTGAGAGCTTTGCCGAGCTCGACGCCCCACTGGTCGAACGGGTTGATGTCCCAGATCGTCGCCTGGACGAAGACGCTGTGCTCGTAGAGGGCCACCAGCGCGCCCAGGGTGAAGGGATCGAGGCGCTCGGCGAGCAGCACGCTGGAGGGTCGGTTGCCGGGAAAGGTGCGGTGGGGGACGAGGGCCTCGGGGACTCCCTGCGCGCGCACCTCGTCCGGCGTCTGGCCGAACGCCAGGGCCTCGGCCTGCGCCAGCATGCTGGCGATCAGCAAGTCGTGGTGCCCGGGCAGGGGGTGGGGGGACCGGCCGAAGGCGATGAAGTCGCAGGGCACGAGGTGGGTCCCCTGGTGGAGGAGCTGGAAGAAGGAGTGCTGGCCGTTGGTACCGGGCTCCCCCCAGACGACCGGCCCGGTCGCATAGGCGACCGGAGCCCCGTCGCGCGTCACCGACTTCCCGTTGCTCTCCATGCACAGCTGCTGGAGGTAGGCGGGCAGCCGGCGCAGGGACTGGTCGTAGGGGATCACGGCCAGCGTCCGGGCGCCCAGGAAGGTGATGCACCAGACGGCGAGGAGCCCGTGCAGCACGGGCAGGTTGCGGTCGAACGGCGCGGTCCGAAAGTGTTCGTCCATGGCGTGGAAGCCGTCGAGCATCTCCCGGAATCGCGCCGGCCCGACGGCGATCATCGTCGAGAGCCCGACCGCCGAGCCCATCGAGTAGCGGCCCCCCACCCAGTCCCAGAAGCCGAAGACGTGGTCCGGGGCGATCCCGAACCGCGCGGTGGCCTCGGTGTTGGTGGAGACCGCGACGACGTGCCGGCCGACCGCGCGTTCGTCGCCGAGCCCGGCGGCCAGCCAGCCCCGCGCGGTGCGCGCGTTGGTCATCGTCTCCAGCGTCGTGAACGTCTTGGACACCACGATGACCAGGGTCTCGGCCGGGTCGAGGTCGCGGGTGGCTTCGGCGAAGTCCGCGCCGTCCAGGTTCGAGACGAAGCGGACGGTCAGGTCGCGGCGGCTGTAGGGCCGCAAGGCCTCGTACGCCATCGCCGGCCCGAGATCGGAGCCGCCGATGCCGATGTTCACGACGTGGCGGATGGGCCGGCCGGTCCAGCCGCGCCAGACGCCGCCGCGCACCGCGTCGGCGAACGCGGCCATCCGGTCGAGCACCGCATGCACGTCAGGGACCACGTCGCGGCCGTCCACCATCAGGCGCCGACCGCGTGGCGCGCGCAGCGCGACGTGGAGGGCGGCACGGCCCTCGGTGGTGTTGATCGGCTCGCCGCGGAACATCGCGTCGATCCGGCCGCGCAGGTCGCACGCCTCGGCGAGCGCGAGCAGGCGCGCGAGCGTCTCCGGCGTGACCCGGTGCCTGGCGTAGTCCATGTAGATCCCGGCGGCCTCGACCGCGAGCCGCTCGCCCCGGGCCGGGTCGGCAGCGAACAGCGCGCGCAGGTGCAGGTCGCCCACCTCGCGCGCGTGCGCGGCGAGGGCCTGCCAGGCAGGCAGCGCGGTGCGCGGCGCGCCGGCCCCGGGCGCGGCTTCAGCATCGCGCATCGGCGTCGCGCTCCTGGAACCGGCCCTGCTCGCGGCGGCCGCGCACCACGACCGCCGCCCGGCGGGCGTGCCGGGTGCTCACGCCCCTGTCACCGGCGCGCCGGCCAGCTCGAAACCGCGCCGGGCCGCGCCGAGGAGCGCCACGTGCGGGTGCGTGATCGCGTGGACCGGTATCCGGCCGAGCAGGTCGGCGTACCGATCCTTGCGCACGAACGCCCGCATGAAGCCGCGATCGAGCGCGGGCCCGACCGCGGCGGCGACCCCGCCGGCCAGGTACACCCCGCCGGTGGCGAGCACCTTCAGCGCGAGGTTGCCGGCCTCGGCCCCGAGCGCGTCCACGAACAGCCCGAGCGCCGCCTGGCACAGCGGGCTGGGTGCGCGCGCGTCGCGCGCGGCTTCGATGATCGCGCGCGCGCGGTCCGGGGCCGCGGCGATGGCCGCGGCGGTTGCCGGCCGTTCGGGCTGCTCGCCCCGGGCCAGGAGGAAGTCGTAGAGGTTCGGCAGCCCCAGCCCGGACGCCACGCGCTCGACGCTGACGTGGTCGACGCGCGCACGCAGGAAGCGCCACAGCTCGACCTGCAGGTCGTCGGCCGGCGCGAAGTCCGCGTGCCCGCCCTCGGAGGGGTGCGCACGGTAGCGCGTCCCGTCCCAGGTGAGGAAGGCCTCGCCGAGCCCGGTGCCGGGGGCCACGACCGCGAGCGCGCCGCCGGGCTGAGGGACGCCTGCGTTGAGCGTGCGCAGGTCGTCGGGACGCAGGTGGGGAATCGCGTGCGCGACGGCTTCGAGGTCGTTGAGCAGGTAGACGGCGGCGACGCCGAGACCCGCCGCCAGCGACGGGGCGTCTAGGACCCAGGGCAGGTTGGTGAGCTCGACCCGGCCGCCCACGACCGGGCCGGCGACGGCGAAGCAGGCGCGCTCGACACGGAGCCCGGTCCGTGCGAGGAACGCACCCGCGGCCGCCTGGAGATCCGGGAACGCCGTGCTCGCGATCCGCTCGTAGGCCGCCGGCGCGCGGAGGTCGCCGCCGTCGGCAAACACGGCGAGGTCGGTCTTCGTCCCGCCGACATCGCCGACCAGCAGCAGCATGGCGTCCCTCACCCGACCGGCCGTGGGGCCGACCCGGTTCCCCGGACGAACGTGCGGTGGGGAGGCCGGAGGCCTCCCCACATCTGGCAGGGGCGGAGGGATTCGAACCCCCAACACGCGGTTTTGGAGACCGCTGCTCTACCAATTGGAGCTACGCCCCTGCGGTCCGCCGTTTATTATAGGCAACGGTCCCTCGGGCCGCAACCCGGCGGGCGCGCAGGGACCGGGTCGTCGCCCTCAGATTCCCAGCCGCTCGCGCAGGTAGGCGCGGTTGCGGCGCGCGCTGCCCAGCGTGTCGGTCTGCGCGGTCACCACGCGGTCCTGTTCGACGATGATCCAGCCATCGTATCCGCTGTCGAGCAGCGCCTGGTAGAGCGCGGGAAGATCGAGCGACCCGCGGCCGAGCTCCACGAATACGTCCTGCCGCGCGGCCCCGACGTAGGTCTGCCCGTCACGGAGTAGCCCGCGCAGGCGCGGCAGGTCGATGTCCTTCAGGTGGACGTAGCCGATGCGCGCGGCGTGGCGCCGTGCGATCTCGAGCGGGTCGCCGCCACCGAACGCGACGTGGCCGGTGTCCAGGCAGAACTTTAGCAGGTGCGGGTCGGTCCGCTCGAGCAGCGTGGCGATCTCCGCCGGGCTCTCCACGTAGGTCCCCCCGTGCGAATGGAAGCACGGCACCAGGCCGTAGTCGAATCGGCAGATCTGGGCGAGCTGCTCGAGCCGGCGGGTGTACCCGACCCACTCCTGCGCGCTCAGGCCGCGCGCCGCCGTGAGCTCCGGCCGACCCGCGACCTCGTGGCGGGCGGGGTCGCCCGCGTCGGCCAGGAGAATGTGCGCGGCACCGAGACGCTGCAGGAGCGCGGCGGTGTGCCGCACGCTCTCCTCGCACCGGGTGTACTCGCCGGGATCCCGGAGCGCCAGCGGCACGAACGCGCCGGCGAGCGCCAGACCGCGGCGCCCGAGCGCGGCCGCGAGCGCCGTGGGATCCGTGGGCAGGAACCCCCAGGGCCCCAGCTCCGTGCCCGCGTAGCCGGCCGCCTGCAGCTCGTCGAGCACGCGATCGACGGGGAGCTGCGGCCCCCACCCGGGGATCTCACACACGCCCCAGCTGATGGGGGCGCCGCCGACGCGGACAGCCATGCGCTGGCTCCTTCCTGCCCCGCACAGGCCGGCTGCGGGCTCCGCAGGGTCGCGGACACGCCGGCGGGGTACCGGGGGCATTCTACCGCCACGCCGCACGAGCGTGAAGGGCCGGTGCCGGCGCGACGCGAACACCGGTGCGTGGGCCTCCCCGGCACCGTGTCATAGGACGCATGCCGACCGACGCGCGCCTGCTCGTACGTCCGTCGCTGCCCCCCGGCGCCCCGGGCGTCGTCACCCGCGTGACCGCCTCCGACGCCGGTTGGGAGCTGCTCGGCATGGAGGTCCGGCGCCTCGCGGACGGCGAGGCCTGGGAGCACGAGACCGGCGACTGCGAGGCTCTGCTGGTCGTGCTCGGCGGCCGGTGCGCGGTGCGCTCCTCGCGCGGCTCCTGGCCGGCCATCGGCCGCCGGCCGCATGTGTTCGCCGGCCTCCCGCATGCGCTCTACCTGCCGCGGCGCACCGCGTTCACCCTCCGGGCGGCCGCGGGCGGGGTCGAGGTGGCGCACGCGTGGGCACCCGCCGACCGCACACACCTGGCGCGGCTCGTCACCCCGGCGGACGCCGAGATCGAGATCCGCGGGGGGAACAACGCGACGCGCCAGATCACGAGCATCATCCCGCCCGGGTTCGACTGCGACCGGCTGGTCTGCGTCGAGGTCTACACGCCGGGCGGCAACTGGAGCAGCTACCCGCCGCACAAACACGACGTGCACCGCACCGACGCGGCGGGCCGCGTGGTCGAGGCCGACCTGGAGGAAATCTACTACTACAAGTTCGACCGGCCGACCGGGTTCGCGGTCCAGCGGGTCTACACCGCGGACGGCTCGCTCGACGTCACCGTCACGGCCCGCACCGACGACGTCGTCCTGGTCCCCGAGGGCTACCACCCGGTCTCGGCGGCGTACGGGTACACCTGCTACTACCTGAACGTCCTGGCCGGGTCGGCGCAGTCGCTCGCCAACAGCGAGGACCCGGCGCACGCGTGGGTCAAGGGCACCTGGACCGCCCGCGACCCGCGCGTCCCGCTCGTCACCGCGGAGATGGAGTCCGAGGCAGGAGGCCCCTGATGACGACGCGACGGCTGACGATGGCCCAGGCGCTGGTCGCCTTCCTCGCACAGCAGGAGGTCGAGCGCGACGGCCGCCGCCACCGCTTCTTCGCCGGGATGTGGGGAATCTTCGGCCACGGGAACGTGGCCGGCGTCGGCCAGGCGCTCCAACAACAGACGGCGCTTCCCTACTACCAGCCGCGCAACGAGCAGGCCATGGTGCACACCGCGGCGGCGTTCGCGAAGGCGTCGCGCCGGCTGCGCACGTTCGCGTGCACGACCTCGATCGGGCCGGGGGCCACCAACATGCTGACCGCGGCCGCGGGCGCCACCATCAACCGGCTGCCCGTGCTGCTGCTCCCCGGAGATATCTTCGCCCGCCGAAACGTCGCGCCGGTGCTGCAGCAGCTTGAGGCGCCGTGGTCCCACGACGCCTCGGTGAACGACTGCTTCAAGCCGATCTCCCGCTACTGGGACCGCATCAACCGCCCGGACCAGCTCCCGGCCGCGCTGGAGGCGGCGATGCGGGTGCTCACCTCGCCCGCCGAGACCGGAGCGGTCACCCTGGCGCTCCCGCAGGACGTGCAGGCCGAGGCGTGGGACTACCCGGTCCGGATGTTCGCGCCGCGGGTTTGGTCGATCCCGCGGCCGCCGGCCGACCGCCGGGCGCTGCAGGCGGCCGTCGCGGCGATCCGCGCGTCGCGGCGCCCCCTGATCGTGGCCGGGGGCGGGGTGCTCTACAGCGAGGCGGAGGCGGCGCTGGCGCGGCTGGCGGCGCAGACCGGCATGCCGGTGGGCGAGACCCAGGCGGGCAAGGGCTCGCTGCCCTACGACCACCCGCAGAACCTCGGCGCGATCGGGGTGACCGGCACGCCCGGCGCCAACCTGGCCGCGCGCGAGGCCGACCTGGTGGTGGCCGTCGGCACCCGGCTCGGCGACTTCGCGACCGCGTCCACGACGGCCTTCGCCCACCCGGAGGTGCGGTTCGTCGCGGTCAACGTCGCGGCCATGGACGCGGCGAAGTACGGGGCCATCCCGGTGGTCGCCGATGCGCGCGTCACGCTGGAAGAGATGGCCGAGGCGCTCTCGGGCTGGCGCGTGGACCAGGCGTACGCGGCGCAGATCGCCCGGTGGCGCTCGGCATGGGAGGCCGAGGTGGACCGGCTCTTCGCGATCCGGCACGGGCCGCCACTGAGCCAGGCCGAGGTCATCGGCGCGGTGTGGGCGGCGACGCGGCCGCAGGACGTGGTGGTGTGCGCGGCCGGCA
>Ga0308411_10000739_pt1 | contig 22090 bp, 14 predicted proteins | sample HotsprottomLayer_2_FD_203530 | JGI IMG/M metagenome (GOLD analysis project Ga0308411, IMG submission 203530) | Hot spring phototrophic mat microbial communities from Octopus Spring, Yellowstone National Park, Wyoming, United States -... | ecosystem: Environmental > Aquatic > Thermal springs >...
TTTTTCGACCAGTTGTTTGGCCAAGCGCTGACGCTCCTTTTCAAGATCGATCAACCCTTCCAAGGAGACGTAGACCGTGAAGCCGCTATGAACCTTGGAGGCGGATTGCTTCGGCTTAATCACGTCCAGGCCGCATTCGATCGTGCCGACACCTGCCAATTGTTCGATGAATCGCCGCAGCGATAGAAGATTTGCGGCATGCGTCTCCGAGCAACGAACTGCCACTCGCAACGGTTCTCTCTCATGCACCATGAATTGGTTTCGGATCTCGCGAACGCTCCGAATGAGAGTTTGCATTTGCGAGACCTTTTCCTCCACGGCCTCATTGTGCCATTCTCTGGGGCAATCCGGCCAAGGGGCGATCATCACACTCTCCACCGCCGGGTGGGGTTCGGGCAAGCCGCGCTCGAAGGCCACTTCATTCAAGGTCTGCCAGATCGACTCCGCGATAAATGGCATCACCGGGTGAACTAATCGAACAATCGCATCCAACACGCCCACGAGTACCCGCTGCGCCAAGGGCCGTTCTTCGGACGAGCCGGCATCGGACTCGGCCTTCAAACGCCCCTTGGACATTTCCAGGTACCAATCACAGAATTCACTCCAAACGAAGTCGTAAAGCGTCCGAGCGACGTCGCTGAAATGGTAGTGTTCTAAAAGTTCGGTAACCCTGTCGTTAACCTGAGATAGCCGACTCAAAATCCACTGATCTTCGATTGGCAAATTGGAGACCCGAACTCCCTGGGGCTGATACCCTTTCATATTCAGGATAACCATGCGGGCCGCATTCCAAAGTTTGTTGGCGAAATTCCGGCCCACTTCAAAATCTTTGGACCCTTGTTTGGCCGTCGGCAGGTTGGGGTCCGGCGCCGGCCAAGGCCCGCCCGGACGAAACGTACCCTTACACTTCGGACAGATCAACTTAGCCGTCCGCATGTACATATGCTCCGGTTTCACGGGCACCTGCTCGCCGCAATGTGGACAGACATTCGTCACCGGCAAGCGACTATCTTGGGTCTCACCCGCAAGAAAAACCATCTGGTATCGGAGAGCATCGGCTCCATACAGTTCGATAATGTCGAGCGGATCAACTCCATTTCCCTTCGATTTGCTCATGGTGACGCCGAAACCATCGAGGAGTTTCGGCGTAATATAGACGTGGCGAAACGGAATATCACCGACGTTGTACAAACCCGATAGCACCATCCGAGCAACCCACAGTGTGATGATGTCTCGACTCGTGACGAGCGTACTTGTCGGGTAGTAGTACTTCAGTTCAGGGGTCTGTTCCGGCCAACCGAAAGTCGCATAAGGCCAAAGTTGGGAACTAAACCAGGTGTCGAGGACGTCAGGATCTTGTTCCAACTGATACTTGCTGCCCAAGAGGTCGGCGGGCAAGTCCGCGAGTGAACACACCATCCATCGGAGATTCTCTTCATCAAATCTCCAACAGACATCGGGCCGCTCACCGAAAGCACGACGCAGTTCAGCCTCAGGGCACTGGGTGTACCAAACGGGTATCCGGTGCCCCCACCAGAGTTGCCGACTAATGCACCAATCGCGTTTTTCAGCGAGCCACTCGAGATAGGTCTGTTGATAGCGTTCTGGGTAGAACCGGATGCGACCACTCGTCACAGCATCGATCGCGAGTTGGGCCAAACCCGGCCGGCCTGGCTCATCTCCCATCCGCACAAACCACTGATCGCTCAGATAAGGCTCAATCGGTGTCTTGCTTCGGTCGCTGTACGCCAACGGGATCAGGCGATCTTCACGTCCCTCAAAAAGACCCAACTCCTGCATGTCTCTGATGACGGCTTCTCGCGCTTGGTAGCGATCCATTCCCTGATACTTGCCGCCGTTCACATTGATCGTTCCGTCCGGGTTCAGAATGTTCATCATCGGCAGATTGTGGCGAAGCCCGCAGTAGTAATCGTTCGGGTCATGCGCCGGTGTGACCTTCACACACCCCGTTCCTAATTGAGGATCCGCGAGTTGTCCATCAGCGATGATCGGAATTACTCGCTTGACGAGAGGTTGAAAGACACGTTGACCAATGAGGTGCTGGTATCGCGGATCGTTAGGGTGGACACAAACGGCCGTATCGCCTAACATCGTTTCGGGTCGTGTCGTTGAAAAACGAATGAATTCGGTGTTGGACGGGCGTCCCTCCGCATCAACCACCGGATACTTGAACGTCCAGAAGCTACCCTTCGTTTCTTCGGTGTACGTCTCGTCATCTGCAACGGACGTCTGCAGTTGGGCATCCCAATTGACTAACCGTTTGCCACGAAAAATGTAGCCGTCGCGAAACCAATTAAAAAATGTCGTACGGACCGCACGATTATTCCCCTCATCGAAAGTGAACCGCGTGCGATCCCAATCGCAGGAACAACCAAGTTGTTTGAGCTGCCCGAGGATGCGAGCTTCGTACTGATCTTTCCACTGCCAGATCCGACGGACCAATTCCTCCCGACCAAGATCGTGCCGGGTCTTTTTTTCTAACTGATAGATCAACCGTTCGACGACGGCCTGGGTGGCAATCCCCGCGTGGTCCGTACCGGGCAGCCATTCCGCATTGAAACCTTGCATCCGCCGCCAGCGAATCAGAACATCCTGAAGGGTGTTGTTCAGTGCATGTCCCATGTGCAAGGCGCCGGTCACATTCGGTGGCGGAATGACGATGGTATAAGGCTGCCGATGATCCGGTCGGCTGTGCCAATAACGTCGCTCATCCCAGAGTTGAAGGCAGCGTTTCTGGGCTTCTCTGGGATCGTAAATTTTCGAGAGTTCCATTGCCATAAAGCGATCCTTCTCTCGTGGGTATGGGGCTTTATTGCCTCTCATCGTTGCGGGCTGACGGTTTCTGCAGCAAGAATTGCAGGCACCGATGCCGGCGGCAATTCAGCATCTTTGAAGAGCTTGTATTCGAAACTATCACACAGGGCGATCCAACTGGCTTCGATGATGTTCTCACTCACGCCGACAGTGCCCCATACGTCACGCGCATCCTGAGATTCAATGACGACACGGACCCGTGCCGCGGTACCGGCTCGGGCATTGACCACGCGAACCTTGTAATCGACGAGGGACATGTACTGCAGATTCGGATAATGAGGCAAAAGGGCTTTGCGCAAAGCGCCATCCAGGGCATTGACAGGACCGTCACCTTCGCTGACTGTGTGTTCGACTGAAGACCCGACACGTAATTTGACCGTGGCCTCCGTGATGGGCGCCGTCTCCCGATCATGCTCGATGTTCACTCGATAGTGCAGTCGCTCAAACCAAGGTTGGTATTGGCCTATCAGACGCTTGACGAGTATGTCGAACGAGGCTTCCGCGGCCTCGAATTCGTACCCCGCATGTTCAAGGTCTTGTACGGCGTTCAGTATCTTAGCCATCAGGTTGCGATCATGCGTAATCGAATATTTCGTAGTCTTCGCGAGGATGGTGGATTGGCCGGAAAGTTCACTTACCAGAATGCGGCGTTCGTTACCCACTAAGGTGGGGTCAATATGCTCATAGGTTCGAGGATTTTTCGCAACGGCATGGGTGTGCATGCCACCTTTATGGGCAAAGGCCGAAGTACCGACGAACGGTTGATTATTTCGGAAATTCATATTCGCCAATTCGTACACATAACGTGAAGTCTCGGTTAATCGTTGCAAAGATCCCGGTTTAAGAACGTGGAATCCATATTTCAACGCAAGATTGGCGATGACGGTCACCAGATCGGCGTTGCCACAGCGCTCGCCGATGCCGTTAAATGTCCCTTGAACTTGTGTCGCGCCCATCCGGACGGCGGCGAGGGTGTTGGCCGTCGCGAGGTCACAATCGTTATGGCAATGGATGCCAACTTCACACGACAGCTCGCGGCGGACATGTTCGACTACTGCTGCGACCTGTTCCGTCATCGTCCCGCCGTTGGTATCACAAAGAATAACCGCAGCGGCACCGGCCTCCGCCGCCGTCCTCAACGTTTGCAGGGCATACTCCGAGTTGCTGCGATACCCATCAAAGAAATGTTCCGCATCGTAAAAGACCTTACGGCCCGCGGCCCGACAATGGGCGATCGAATCGCGAATCATCGCAAGATTCTCTTGCAAACTCGTCTGCAAAACGTCGGTCACTTGCATATCCCAGGTCTTGCCCACAATGGTGACGACGGGAGCTTCCGAGCCAAGCAGCGCCCGCAAGCACGGGTCGCGTTCTGGCGCCATCTCTTTTCGTCGGGTCATACCAAAAGCGACGATTTGAGCATGCCGCAATGGGAGGTCCCGCACCTCGCGGAAATAGTCCGCGTCTTTTGGGTTTGACAGGGGGTAGCCCCCTTCAATGAAATCCACACCCAATTCATCGAGACGACGGGTCAGCATCAGTTTGTCATAAAGTGAAAAATTGACGCCTTCCCCTTGGCTGCCATCCCGCAGTGTCGTGTCGTAAACGAAGATTCGCGTCATGGGGCCACTCGAATAAAAAAACCCTGGAATGTTCACACTCCAGGGCCTGAATACTCAGTCAACGTCCGACCTGGAGTCAGCCTGACCAACGGTTCTTCCGAACGCGCACTCCCTGCGCCACGGCAATGACGATCGGACGATGGTTTGCTCGTTGGGACATCAACCAACAATATAGCGTATCGACTGGCCATGGGCAATTCGGCAAACGCCATATTTCACCTTTCAGCGGGTTGACGCACGAGGTCAGGCCATTCATGATAAGCACTTGATTCTCAGCAAAAATATGCTCATGCTAGGGAGTTGGTCATAATGCAAGTCGTTGCTTTGTGTCTGCTGGTTTCCGTGACCATTTTGGCGCCGGCACAAGATTCGAAATCTCGACCGCGATCCGAAAAAGAACCAACGTACACTGATCCCGCACAGGCTGGAATCGATTACTTGATCCAAGGTGAATATGTGGGCGGAAAAGAGGGGTCTCGGTTCGGCCTCCAAGTGATCGCTGCAGGAGAAGGTCAATTCACCGTCAAAGGTTTTTTCGGTGGACTCCCAGGTGACGGTTGGGATGGCGATCGACGGGGGATTCGGCGCTGGCAGGGCCGACGAGATGATGGCAAACTAACCATTGCCGATAAAGAGGCAGCTGTCGTGATTGCAGATGGTAAAGCCCAAGTGGCCGGGGGCAGGTGGGAGCTGCAGCGGGTTGTACGACGAAGCCCCACGGAAGGACTGAAGCCCCCACCCGGTGCCGTTGTGCTCTTTGACGGCCAGAACTTGGACAGTTGGACGGCTGCCGACGGGATGACCCCGCCCAATTGGATGTTGGAAGGGGGAATTCTGCGGGTTGGTCGCGGCGACATTCTATCGAAAGTTCGCTTTACAAAACCGCACACAATTCACCTGGAGTTCCGCTTACCCTTTATGCCACGAGCCAGGGGGCAAGCGCGTGCCAACAGCGGTGTCTACATCCAGAATCGGTATGAATTGCAGATTTTAGACAGCTTCGGGCTTGAAGGGAAGAATAACGAAGCTGGCGGCTTCTACTCACAATATGATCCAAAAATCAACATGTGCTACCCGCCGCTTCAGTGGCAAACGTATGACATCGAATTTACCCCGGCCCGATTTGAAAATGGGCGAAAAACTGCCTCGGCCCGTGCCACGGTGCGACATAATGGGGTCGTGGTGCAAGACAACGTCGAGCTGAAAGGCCCCACACCCGGCGGAGCTGCGGAATCCGAGGAAGGCGGTGGCATTCGCCTGCAAGATCACGGCGATCCGCTGATGTTCCGCAACATTTGGGTGCTGGAAAAGAAATAGCCATGATACCAGGCTCGACCATGGTTCACGGTGGACGGCCAGAGACTTTACGGCGGATTTGAAACGTGGTCGAGCCCCTTTGCAATGCTAGCGGGTTTGCCGCTCCGGGCGAAGTTCACGGACGACTTTGCCGGCGAGCCACATTTCGCTCTCGCGGATGGCCTTTAATTCCCGCTCCAACTGTTCGCGATAGTCAGGCCGACTGTTGGCTTCGAGGACGCGTCGCGCCTCTTCGCCGCTGGCAACCTTCTGGTAAAGTTCCTCGAACACTCCTTTCGTCGCATCGCGGAACCTCGGGTACCAATCCAGTGCACCGCGTTGGGCTGTGGTCGAGCAATTGGCGTACATCCAATCCATGCCATTTTCACCGATGAGCGGATAAAGACTTTGAGTTGCTTCTTCCACCGTTTCGTTGAAAGCTTCTGACGGGCTGTGACCGTTGGCTCGCAGCACCTCGTATTGGGCAAGCCACAAGCCATAGATGGCGCCCATCAGCACGCCACGTTCACCCGTCAAGTCGCTGACGACCTCTTTGCGGAACGTCGTCTCAAAGAGGTACCCCGAACCGATCGCAACACCCAGAGCCAGGCAACGGTCTTTGGCCTTGCCCGTAGCATCTTGATGCACCGCGTAGCTGGCGTTGATGCCGCGTCCTTCCAGAAAATGCCGACGTACCGTCGTGCCGCTTCCTTTGGGCGCGACCAGAATGACATCGATGTCCGACGGCGGCACAACCCCGGTTTGTTCGTTGAAGACAATGGAGAATCCGTGAGAAAAGTAAAGTGCCTTGCCCGACGTCAAATGGGGCTTGATGCGAGGCCACATCTCCTTCTGACCCGCGTCCGAGAGGAGGTACTGCACGATGGTCCCTCGCTTTGCCGCCTCTTCCAGATCAAAAAGGGTCTCGTTCGGTATCCAGCCATCGTGAACAGCGTCCTGCCAAGCCTTGCCGCCCGGCCGCTGGCCAATAATGACCCGCAAACCATTATCGCGCATGTTCAACGATTGGCCGCGACCTTGAACACCGTAACCGAGAACGGCCACAGTTTCTTGGCCCAGAATTTGCTGAATCTTCGCTGGCGGATAATCGCTACGCTCCACTGCGTATTCCACAAAATCGCCGATGCGGATCTCGCGCATGATACTCCTTCTTGCTGAAAAGCCGTCGAATTAGAGGGATGTTATCGGCCAGTCGCCCAATTGGCACGGCGCTTTCGCGTTTCTTCTCTGGAGTCCTCGACGACCGGAGAGATTTCAAGGGCATCCTCCTCAAACAAGGGGTTGCGAGATCATCTCGCCATTACGGTGTGGTCCGAGCGACCGAGTCAAGAATTTTGAGGTAGATCCGCGCTTGCTCACTGCCCGGGAAGGGCACACCGACGGCCAATGCATCCCGCAGAGCTTGGCGGGCTGCTCCGATGTCGCCCTCCTCGATGGCTAGCATGCCGCGCGTTGCAAGAAACCCCGCTCGGGCTACCCGGTCCGATTGCAGGGTCGTGGCAATGTTAATGTAAATGCGTAATCCCCATGGGACAGTGGCCCAAAGTGCACCGACCGCCATCGGTTCGGCTGTTGCAAAATGCAACTGCTGGATGGCACTTGCTGCCAAGACGGCCCGTCGTTTCGGATCATCCGAACGCTCCAGAGCCGCCACAATCTCCATCATCCGCTGGCCGGCTAAAGCATACTCCCCCACAGCCACCCAAGCGTTAAATTGCAATTCCCGGAAATTGCTGCGGAATTGCTCCGGGACCTGCTCCATGATTAACAACGCTTCGTCAACTCGACCGATAGCCAGGTAGATCTGCACTGCTTGTTGCAAAACAGGAATATCCAGTTTTTGTGCTGGATCTTCAATGAGCGACACGGCCTCGCGGATCAAGCCGTAATTCACCGCTAAAGCGACCTGGGCTTGCAACGGGAGATTGCGTTTGCGGATCGAATCCAGATCGTTCTGGAAGCGGTCACGGGCGGCTACAAGATCGTTGCGCAGATTATCTAGCAGACGTGTCAAGTATTCCTTGACACGATCACGGTTGGACTCTGTCACACCCAGGGGCGGATGTTTGTCAAAGATGCGGACTGCCTGGCTTAATGCTTCCTCAGCCAGGTCCAGCTCACCATGTTCTTTATGGAGGTTATAAAGGCGCTGAAGCGCCGTTGCGACCATCACTCCCGCAGGCCCATCCACTTGTTCTGGCGTCAGTCGATCGATCGCCTGGTGCAAGGTCGTAACTTGTTGCAGTTTCCGCAACTCGACACTGATGGCTGGCAGGGTTTCATAAGCCATGCCCAGCATCAGGTATGGCAGACCATCATTCGGGTGTTTCAACACCCCCCGGCGAGCCTCTCGGACAGCCAAGACCGCTGCAGCGATGGGCAGAGGATCTTCCGCAGCCATTTGGCGGACGACTTCCGCGGCGACCGCCGGAGGAAAATTCGTGGCAAAGGGCGTGTAATAATTGGCCACCGCGAACTGCGCGACCCAACCCGCAGCAACGGCATTGGCAAAATTCGCCTGCGCGGCTTGTGTCGCGCGCTGTTGTGCGGGATCGCGCAATTGCCAATACAAACTGGCAGCCAAAGTTTCCGGAGGTGCCGGCGGCGGTGGGGTTTGGAAATACTGATCGAGCAGGGTCTTGGGCCGGCGATGATCGGGCGGAGGTTCGCGCGTAACACCAAGTGTCGCTCCACTCGGTAGCCGTTCCACTTTCGATCCGAGGGCGAGTTCAATCAGATCTAATCGCAACGGGTCCGAGTGGAGCGGGCCTGCCGGATCATGCCAACCGAAGATTGCTACCTTTCCATTCTGATACCACAAAGCCCACTCGTTGGGTTCCATCAACAAACGAGCCAACAAGCGCTCGCCGCCGCCGGAGGTGTATTCGATATCCAGAATCAAATAGGTGATTTCGTATTTCCTGAGTACGGAGGCATAGTCTTCGGGTGTTTCGACGTTCGCAACGAGGTCATTCAGTCCGCGTCGTAACTTCATAAAGTCCGCCGAGACGTGACCGAGCAGCGTGTATCGAAAGTCCATAAACGAACGTACACTCGGAGCGAAAAAAGCAACATAGTTGGGGAAGTCCAGACTCAAAGACAATCCGCGCATTCCGACCGGCAAGTCGCCGGATTTTGTCAACTCGTGCAAGTGTTCGGCGGCCTGTTTGAATCCCGGTTCGATGGAGATCTCCCACGAGAAACGCCGTTGCATTTGGGGGCTACTCGGTTTGGCATGCAACCAACCTGGGTAGGCCGCTGCCAAGGCGACCAGACCGAGTAAAACCGTACCCAACCGACCCATTACCGCAGCAAAGGCGAGAAGGGTCTCGGGTGTCACGGTGAGTTCCCCACGCGCCACGGAGGAGCTGGGGGCTGGCATGGCCGGTTCGCTAGCCGTTGCGGGGGGCGGTTCGGTCGCTCCTGGCCACCATCCCTCCTGCGCGGTGACGGTTGAAGTGGCTGCAGAGACGTCGTTTCCCAGCGTCGGGACGGGAGCGTTCTCGTGCCGTCGTGCGGGCCGTGCAGCGAAGAACGAATGAATGTTCCAAACAGCGATGGGAGCAGCGACAATGGCAAATAACGGAATCAGCCGCCAATTCCAAAAGCTCAGCCCGATGAAAACGATACTGACCAGCAGGTGAGCGAGGCGCAGGCGGGACAGATTGATGACCCATGAAAATGCCAGTAAGGCCAAGAGCGTCAGGTAGCAGCCGCCCGGAATGCTCTTACCCAGATCCGGTCGATTGAAATACAGCACGTCGAGCGGTGAGACGAATTGCAAGCGAAATGCCGGATCATTTTTCATCCCAGGGTCGAGGTTGGGTACCAATTCGATGGGCAACCGTGTAAAAGCTGCGACATGGTGGGGATTCAAAACGCAAGCGAGCACCCCGACGCCGAGAGCGACAGCGAGCGTTCTTATCCGCCCGGCATCGGACCGGCGGGTCCCCCAGGGCACGAATCGTTGGCCAAGTTCTCCCAGGAGATAAAGACCGACGAGGACTGGACCAAGGAAAAAGTAGCTATCCAAGTTGACCCAGAGTACGAAAAGGATGGCCAACATCGTGGGTAGCGCGTTCCGGGGCCACGCCTCCGAGTGATGCAAGACATACAGTGTCAGGGCGGTCAACAGGAAAGTGGCGAGCATCGGCTGCAAAATGAGCCGCGGTGCCATTGCCACGAGAGCCAGACTGACCGCAATGGCAGCCAACCAACGCGATGGGTCGGCCTTACTGCCCAGTGGAATCGCCTGGTCCGGCAACGGTCGGCAGGCCAGCAACATGATTAAAGCCAGAACGGAAATGCAAGCGGCTTTGATCGCCACAACCGCTTCATGATTTTCCGTGAGGTTGTAAGCTTGCCACAACAGCCAGTCGAACAGCCAGGCGTGATTAACCCAGGTCCGCCCCTCGGAAACGAAACTGAAAGGATCTCTACCAAAAGCGTAATTTCCCTCCGCGATGAGACGACCAGTGGCCAGATGCATCCAGAAGTCACTATTGCGAACGGAAAAGGAGGCGAGCAGGAATCCCAAGCTGAGGACAATGGGAACCATCAACCATTCCAAGCCCCTCATCATTCGGGCGGCTCGGAGGACGGCAAGATCAGGATGCGAGACAGCTACACCTTGCATGGATCGTAATCTCAGGTCGGGCGCAATAGTCTACCTACGATACCGAACCGAGCGAAGTTCGACCCAGAGTCGGTCGGGCACTGGGATGTCGGCTGGATTTATACTATGATACGCCACATGCGTTTCCCGCTGGATTCGCCTGCACCATTATTATCCTCGTGGTTCGCACGATCGGTCGTGCCGATCGTTCTGGCGTTGCTGGGACCGACTTGGTGTTTCGCCGATCAAGCTGGGAGCCTTGACCTTCTCATCGTCAATGGTCGAATCTGGACCGGTTTTGACCAACAGCCCGAAGCCTACGCTTTGGGTATCCAAAACGGTCGATTCGTGTTTGTCGATTCGCGTGCCTCGTGGGAGAAACGGCAAGCAGGTGTTATCGCCAAGCGAACAATCGACGCGCAGAATCGCCGCGTCGTGCCCGGGTTTTATGACTCGCACATTCATCTGCTGTCCGGCGGATTGCGTCTGAACCAAGTGGCACTCAAGGATGCCGTGAACGAGGCCGAGTTGGGCCGCCGTTTGCAAGAGTTCGATCGCAAAATGCCCCGCGATCAATGGATGCTCGGCGGCGAGTGGGACCACGACCGAGCGTTGAAAGGTCAGTTACCCACGGCGGAATTGCTCGATCGTTATGTAAAGGATCGTCCCGTTTTCCTCCGCCGGTATGACGGTCATATGGCAGTGGCCAATAGCCGAGCCTTGCAACTCGCGGGAATTACCAAAGACACAAAGGATGTTGCCGGTGGTGTGATTTATCGATACCCGGGAAGCCGCGAACCCACCGGGCTGCTCCGCGACACGGCCATGTCCTTAGTCGAGAAGGTCATTCCACCTCCCACCGAGGAAGCGATGACCGAAGCCGTCAAACAGGCCTTAGCGGAACTCGCCTCCCACGGCATCACCAGTGTGCAGGACATGGATGGCAGCGATGCCGTCACCCGCCGTCGGCTCTTCCGTCTGTACCAACGGCTCGCCCAAACCGGCGATTTGACCTGCCGGATCGACCTGCGTTGGCCTCTGCTGAATTGGCGCGAACTCGCGGATCTCGGAATCACGGCAAATTTTGGAAGCGATTTTCTCCGTATCGGCGGGCTGAAAGGGTTTATCGACGGTTCGCTCGGCTCGTCCACCGCCAAGTTCTTTGCACCGTACCTGAACGAGCCGGAAAGTACGGGGATTTTCGTGACGCCGCCGGCCGTCATGCGAATGATGGTCCGGCAAGCTGATGCCGCCGGGTTGAGCATCGCAGTTCACGCGATTGGCGATCAGGGAAATGCGGAGATGTTGACAATTTTCCGCGAAGTGATCGAAACGAACGGCCCACAAGACCGACGTTTTCGTATTGAGCACGCGCAACATCTTCGCCCGGAGGACATTCGTCGATTCGCTGAGTACGGTGTGATTGCCTCAATGCAGCCGTACCATGTCATTGACGATGGCCGGTGGGCGGAACAACGGATCGGCCCCAAACGCTGTGCAACATCCTACGCTTTTCGCGCGCTCCTCGATGCAGGGGCGATCCTGGCCTTTGGATCCGATTGGTCGGTGGCGCCCTTAAACCCCATGCTGGGGATCGATGCGGCGGTCAATCGCCGAACGTTGGACGGAAAAAATCCCACCGGGTGGTTCCCCGAACAACGCATCACCGTTCAGGAATCGTTGAAAGCGTATACTTTTGGTTCCGCCTACGCCGCGTTCCAGGAAAAGAGCCGTGGCAAAATTGCTCCGGGTTATCTCGGCGATTGCGTCATCCTCTCGCGGGATATCCTCGAACCGTCGGAGCGAGACCACCTCGCTGAAACGCAAGTGCTGATGACGATCGTCGGCGGGCGGGTGGTGTATGAAAGACCAGGCACGCGTCCGCTGCAAAAATAAACCGTTACGCCATGTAGACCTACTGCCCACTTGAGTATTTCAAGACACCGTAAAGTGCGAAGTGCCTTATGGCAATTTGGACTTTAGCTCGCAAAGACCTCCGCGTTCTCATCCGAGATACACGGGCTGCGATTATCCTACTCACCATGCCTCTCCTGTTCATTTTGGTCCTTGGAGTGGCGTTGGGTGAGAGTTTCGGCCAGAAACCCGATGAGCGATTGCGCATCAGCATGGTTGACGAGGATGAGGGACTCCCACCGGATCCTGGTCCCTATCCGGGGCGGAAGTGGTCTGAGGTGGTGAGGGATGATCTCGCCCAAACCGGCGGCATCAAGGTGGAAATCATACCGACCCGAAACGAAGCCGAAGAGCTGGTCCGGCGGGGCAAACGTTCCGCCATTCTTGTTTTCACACCTGAGTTCAGCCGACGCGTCCATCAATGCTCGTTCTTGGATGACAAGTTTGCGGGTGGGAAGCCGGCTATCAACCCCTTTTTCCGCGACGGGATCGATGTGAAAATCTTGGGCCTGGAGGTTCTGGAAGATCCGAAACAGATCCTCGCTGCTTCAATTATCAAGCAGGTGGCGCAGGTATCGCTCCTTCGAGTTGTCATGCCCTGGATGATTGGCCGGGCGTTTGACAAAATTGGCGACAAACAATTCATTGACGAAATGGCCGAGCGGGTGGAGGTCACTTCGCCGTTTGGCCGTTCCAAATTCAAGCCTTTGAAAGCACTGAGTGAGAAGCAACGAATCGAAGTCGGTGCGGGTGTCCAAGAGTCGTTACAAGAAATTTTCCGGAAGTACGACCTGCGGGCGAAGAACTGGGCATCGCTGACCCGCTCGGAGCCTGCGTCGGCAGAAAAAACAGCGGTCATAGCGTATCAAGCCGAGGCGGGCTTTCAATTCAACCGTGGAGCCGTGCGGTATCAGATCCTCGTGCCGGCGGCCACAGTCATGTTCGCGTTCTTTCTCGTTTTGAACGTCGGTTGGCTCTTCGTGGCCGAACGACGGCAAGGTACTTTACTCCGTCTGCGCGCGGCACCCTTGTCTCGCGCCGAGATTCTCCTGGGGAAGCTCTTACCGTGCTACTTGGTCTCCGTCGGGCAAGGGCTGTTCTTACTCGCAGCGGGTCGAATGGTTTTTGGCATGACGTGGGGGCCCTACCCCGCGATGCTTCTCCCGGTCGTATTGACCACCTCGTTGGCGGCGGTAGGCTTAGCCGTTCTGGTTGCAAGTGTCGCGCGAACGGAGTCGCAAGTTTCTATCTACGGCTCGCTCCTGGTCTTGGTGCTCGGTGTCGTCAGTGGCTGCCTCATGCCGCGGGACCAGATGCCCGAACAAGTGCAGCAATTCAGTTGGCTGATTCCCCATGCCTGGGCGTTAGATGCCTACCAGGAGTTGCTGCTCCCCAATCCTAATTTCATGAATGTGCTGTCGGCGTGCGGGGTGCTATCCCTTTTCGGCTTCGGCTTTGCGGGCTTGGCGTGGGTGCTGATGAAACTCGATTAAAGGGACATCAACTCGAAAATTAGCACTCGACAATCGTCCATCTTATTGTCGTGCGGCACCTTCAAGCCGCTGTTTCTTGTCAAACTCTTGCAGCGCGGTGGTGAGTTCATCCAACTCGCCAGCCATGATCGCATCGAGTTTGTGCAATGTCAGATTGATACGGTGATCGGTGACGCGGTTCTGCGGAAAATTGTAGGTGCGAATCCGGTCATTACGGTCACCTGTGCCAATTAAGGTACGGCGCTGTTCCGCTCGCTCTTGATGCAGTTTCTGTTGCTGGCGTTCATAAAGGCGGCTGCGTAAGATTCGCATGCCACGTTCTCGGTTCTTGTGCTGGCTGCGCTCGTCCTGGCATTTCACTTCGAGTTCTTCCGGTGTGCCTTTCTTATACCAGATGCGCACAGCACTTTCAGTCTTATTAACGTGCTGACCACCTGCGCCACCGGCTCGCATGACCTCAATTGTTAAATCCTCTGGGCGAATTTCCACTTGGGCCTCGTCAGGCTCCGCCATAATCGCGACGGTTGCTGCCGACGTATGGATGCGACCTTGTGTTTCGGTTTTCGGTACCCGCTGAACGCGATGCCCCCCACTTTCAAAGCGGAGCGCCTTATAAACCCCTTCGCCGCTTACACTAAACACAACTTCTTTGAACCCGCCTTGTTCACCCGGGCTTGCGGCAATGTCCTCGACGACCCAACCACGAGAACGGGCATAACGGGTGTACATGCTGTACAAGTCGCCAGCAAAGATCGCCGCCTCGTCACCCCCTGTTCCTGCTCGAATCTCGACAATGACGCTGTCAAAATCTTCTTCCGTACTTTCGAGCAGTAAATCCTCGAGTTGATGCACCAAGCGGTCACGCCGTTCACGGAGGACGAGCAGCTCCTCTTCGGCATAACGACGCATGTCCGGATCCGTCTCCGAGCGGAGCATCGCCTCGGCTTGGGCAATTTCTTCGCTCAGACTGCGGTAGGACTGATACGGTTTGACAAGTTTAGCAAGTCGGCCATGTTCTCGAACAAGCGTTGATAACCGCGCTGGATCCGCAACAATCTGGGGATCGGCCATCTGCCGTTCCAGTTCCTGGTAACGGGCAACATGTTGATCGAAGCTGGCCCACATGGATTAGCCCATGCAAAAACCGCTTGCGCCTCAGCGACCCCCGGGTTGCCGAGCCGTAAGCGGTTCTCTGGTATCGGGTTCGTCACGTTACAACATCATGACTCGGACTTGCCGCCCTTCTTCCGCTTGTCCCAGCCGTATTTCTTTTGGAATTTCTCGACCCGGCCCGTCGTATCGATGAACTTCATCTTACCCGTGAAAAACGGGTGCGATGCGCTGGAAATATCCAAACGCACGAGAGGGTACTCCTTCCCATCGACCCATTTAATGGTCTCATTGGTGCGGATCGTGGATCGAGTGAGAAAGGAGAAATTCGCTGAAGCGTCTTGAAACACCACCTCTCGATACTCGGGATGAATGCCCTTCTTCATGTGACCTCACCTGCCCGAATAAGCGCAGCATCAAAACATCAAGAGGAATAGTTTAGTTACTACCACGAGTGCCGACAAGTTGGCTCTTCGATAACGTCAAAGGAATGACCCATCAGTCAATCGCATATTATCTCTACGGCAAACAGCCCGAGGTTCCCACCTTGTAAGGCAGGGACCGTGGCTCGAAAATCAACGGATGGAGCGATTCCAGGAAATGCGTTTACTAAACCACGGAATTCCGAGGGTTTGCCATGCTGATTGGGTTCATCGCTTGCGTTGTCGGTTTGAGCGCGCTTACCTTGCTGCCCGGTGACGAGCAACCTTTCGCCGGAGTTCCTTCACTTGAAGGGCGATGGATGTCCCATTTCCTGACGCAATATGGACCGGAGCAACCGAAAAAAAAGCCCCATGTTGTTTTTGTCATTGGCGAAGATGAGTATCGCACAGAAGAAACGCTCCCGCAATTTGCCGCCAAGGAACTCGAACCGCACGGTGTGCTTTGCACTTTCATTCATGCCGACGCCAAAAAACCGAACGAGTTTCCCGGGATTGAAAAGATCCAAGAGGCAGATGTCGTGGTGCTAAGCGTTCGCCGTCGAATTTTGCGGGAACCTCAACTGGCGGTGATTCGGGATTATCTGAACGCGGGTCGTCCGTTGGTGGGTATCCGAACCGCCAGTCACGCTTTCGCTCTTCGAGATAAGCCGGGTGGATGGCCGGAGTTCGACCGCGAGGTGCTGGGCGGCGACTACCAAGGGCATTACGGGCCAGGGCAAGAGACCGTTGTTTCGGTGGTCGAAGCAAACGCCTCGCACTCGATACTCCAGGGGGTCGCAAGGGAGTTTCGTTCAAAATCCCACCTTTACAAGAACCGGAAATTAGCCGTCTCGGCCGTACCACTCCTGAAAGGTCGCATCAACGGTGAGGGCAGCCAAAGTGAATTTATCGCATGGACCAACCAATATCACAACGGGCGCATCTTCTACACCAGTCTGGGGTCGATCGACGATTTCGCCGAGCCTTCCTTCCGACGACTCTTACTGAATGCGATTTTCTGGGCGATGGATCGTGAAAATCCGAAATAAAAATGTCGGAACTATTCCGCCCGTTCGGGGACTTCCAATTGCCGTCCGAGGTGGAATCGCACTCCCCGTTCGAGTGCCGGAAGCAGCGACTGTTCGATCATCTCCAAGTCGGCGATGATCCGTGAGGCTTCCGGCAGGTTGCCGCAATCCATTCGCAATTGTTCCAGCAGCCCGCGCACGGTGTTTAGACCGTCCGTCGGCTCGAACCATTCTTCCTCGGGCAAGTTCGCGGGGTCGGGTTCGACTCCCATGTCCCGCATATATCGCATAATCTCTTGGGGATCTCGACTGAAAAATGCCGACAACGGGGCAAGCCCCAAACGCAGCGCTACCTGATCAATTTGATGGTGGTAATAAAGCAGGGATTTCCCTGCGGCTGCGTGAGGTCTCGGCACACCGATGTCCGATTCGTAAACGACGGTCCAACCCGAGGCCATACTTATCCTCTCGCCCATTCCGGCAATGCCCGCGGAAGTTCCTCGACGAATTGGCTCCGCGGCAGGACCAGGTCGCACCCGGCTGCCCGAGCCGCCTTCAATGTCTCGACATCAACGTGAGAACCATAGGCCACAACTTTTGGAGGCGGGGTACGTCTTTTCAGATCTGGCACCAAGCGAGCAACATTCAATCCAGGATTCGACAAATCGAGAATGACGCAGGTCGGCAGTTGTGTCTGGACTTCGATCAGGAGGATCTCGGGGGTGCGACAGACGCTCACCCCGATGCCATGTTCCTTGGCCGAACCGGTGACGCGGCTGGCGAAGAGCAAATCGTCGCTGAGTAGCAGGATGCTCATGGCATCATCCTAACACGCCTGCTCGAACTCACCTCAATTAATAGGCACGAGCAAATGCCACCCGCACATTGGATGGCCGACCCGTCAAGACGCAGCGGCCGGTTTCCTTTGGCTGGTCGAAGGGGATGCATCGAATCGTCGCACCGGTCTCCTCCTGGATACGATCCTCGGTTTCCCGAGTGCCATCCCAATGTGCCATGAGAAATCCGCCTCGTTCAATTTCCCGTTTGAATTCGTCAAAGGAATCGACGTTGCGGATCATTCGGTCTCGATAGTCCTTGGCACGCTGATAAAGACTTCGTTGAATGTCTTTGAGTAAGTCACCAATCAATGACGGAGCTTCGGTCAGTGGAATTCCCATCTGCTTGCCTTCTTTTCCAGGTCGGTCACGCCGGCCAATGACGCAGGCCTGTTTTTCTAAATCCTTTGGCCCGATTTCAACTCGAACCGGCACGCCCCGTAATTCGTATTCGGCGAAACGATATCCTGGCTGCTTGTCGTACATGGTGTCGACTTTGACCGAGATCGGTTCGTAACCGAAGAAATCCTCTCGTGGCAAAGCACGGAGGGCTGCTGCAAGCTGCTCCCCCGCGTTTTGTGAAGCCCGACGCTCCTGTTCGGTCTTGCCGAGCGGGCAGATCACCACGTGGGTCGGCGCTAAGCGAGGCGGGCAAACCAGACCTTGATCGTCCGAATGGGTCATGATGAGGCCGCCAATTAACCGGGTGGAGACGCCCCAACTCGTGGCCCAAGCGTATTCCAATTGTTGCTTATCATTGAGAAACTGCACGTCGAATGCCTTGGCAAAGTTCTGCCCCAGGAAATGACTTGTACCCGCCTGCAGTGCTTTGCCGTCTTGCATTAGCGCTTCGATACACAAGGTGTACACGGCTCCGGGGAACTTCTGACCTTCGCTTTTAGGCCCGGTCAGAACGGGCATCGCCATCCACTCCTCAGCAAATTTCCGGTAACAGTCCATGAGGATCAAGTGGGCCTCCCGTTCGGCCTCCTCTTGCGTCGCGTGGGCCGTATGACCTTCCTGCCACAAGAACTCGGCGGTTCGCAAAAACAACCGCGTTCGCATTTCCCAGCGGACCACATTGCACCACTGGTTCACAAGGATCGGCAAATCCCGGTAGCTTTGGATCCAATTCTTGTACGTTTTCCAGATGATGGTTTCCGAGGTCGGCCGGACCACGAGCGGTTCTTCGAGTCGGGCCTCAGGATCGACATAGAGTCCTTTACCCTTCTCCGCTTTGAGGCGGTGATGCGTCACGACGGCGCATTCTTTCGCAAACCCCTCCGCCATTTCCTCTTCTTTCGCGAGGTAACTCATGGGAATGAACAGCGGGAAATACGCGTTCACGTGGCCAGTGGCCTTGAACAAGCCATCCAGCGCTCGTTGCATTTTTTCCCACAATGCAAACCCATTTGGCTTGATCACCATGCAACCGCGTACATCCGAATGATCCGCGAGTTGTGCTTCTTTCACAATATCCAGGTACCATTTGGAATAGTCCTCGGAACGCGGTGTGATTTTCTCAGCCATTGGACAACCTTCTCTCGGATAATCTCATTGCAAGCGATTATAGGAAGCGTGATACTGAGTTTGAGGAAGGGATTGACCATGATACCCGGAACTTCATGGGAGGATCGATTCGCCGCCAAGCGGGCCGCCATGCGGGAAGAGTTTTTTGGCAAGCTTTTTTTGTTGGGTGGGTTTGTTGGTGCTACGGACACTTACAAGCGAACCATGTGGGCTGCCGTGCCCGAAATCGCCGTGGCCCAAGCCGCATACACCTTGACGTTTCGCAAACCACTCCCGGAAGAGGGGGCGGGCCAGCAGCTCATCATGGCCGGTCACGAAGCCATGCTCGCACAGTGGTTTCATCGACCACTCAAACGCAGCGACATCGAACTAGCCCGGCAGTGGTTCAGCGAACACGCCGCAATGAAGGCCTTTCCACATCGCGTCTGGGATGAGATTCTGGCCTCGCAGCCGGGCGAGGACCTCTACCTGCCGATCGATGTCTGGGGTTTCCCAGGCGGACAGACATTTCTTGTTGGTGTCCCGTGCCTGGTCTTCGAGGGGCCTGGCGGGGCCATTTCGTACCTGGAACCGGCGATGTGTCGCTACTTCGCCCCCGTAATTCAAGCGACCAAAGCACGATTAATGAAGCATGCCACACCGCGCGACGCCGAATTTGGTCTTCGCTCGGCTTTGAATGAGGCCGCTCACATCATCTTGCTTTTGGCACGATACGTCGGGGGGCGCGGGCAATTAACGTCGAATGACACGGCGGAGTTTCTCTGGCCCGAACTTTTTCGCTCCGTGGGGACCATCGGCCATGAGATGATGTGTGCTGCTCAATCGTTCGACCGCACCCTGGCCGAGGCCGAGTACGAAATGATGGACCGATTCGTCTCGACCATCGGGTCCGCGTCCTTGCTCTGCGACTTGGTCGATGCCGAATCCGTGGGCTTGGAGAACGCCCTACGAGTCATGAGAGCACATCCGAACAATCCGCGGATTGGAATCCGAATGGACAGCGGTGACATTGCCGATCAGTGTGTCCTTTATCACCGCAAGATGCAAGAAGTGGAGTTGGGGTCGCGCTTGATTGTTTTCGAGGATGAAGTCACACCCGAATTGATCCGCCGAGTCTACGACCATTTCAAACGAGAAACTGGAGACGAGCCGACGATGCTCTTTCCAGGCGCCGGCGGTTACTGGTGGCGTCTGGTCCATCGCGACACTATAGCTGCCGCGTTCAAACGTTCCGCCACGGGAAATCACCCGAATGTCAAATTCTCCAATTCTCCTGGCAAGGAATCCCTTGGAGGCTACCTGCGCGTCTACGGTCGGGAGGATTGTCTGATCGTGGCTGAGGCCGACGAGCGGGTCGATGGTGAGCCTCTGTTCGTGCGACTCGTCGAACAGGGTCGGATCGTTTACCGGGATTCGTTCCAGCAACAGGCGGATCGTGCCGACGCGACGTGGGGTAAGTACCGTCGATTGGAGTTGTCGCCGCGAGTCCAGGAAACCATGGCTCGTTTCCAAGCGATGCGACAACGAGAAGTTGCCGAAGCTCAGGCTCGTCTGCGAACCTGAGAGTTGTCGGTTGCTGGACATCGTGCGCCATCAAGCCGTGACAGTCTGTTTGGCTTTGGCACGATGCTGAATGTTCTCCGTCAGCCTGGGATGCGGTACCAGATAGTTTCCGATGGCGAGATAATCGAGGTTCCCCAGCAAAAACGCCCGAATAGCATCCGCTGGTGAACATACGATGGGTTCTTCGTGCATGTTGAAGCTCGTATTGATGACGACCGGGATGCCGGTGCGGTCTTCATAAGCCCTGAGCAAGCGATAGAAGCTCGGATTACTGCGAGCCGTGACCAACTGCGGTCGGGCCGTCCCATCGACGTGAACGGCGGCGGGACTGTGCTGTTTCATCTCATCTGTACAGTCGAAGGTGATCGTCATAAACTCCGCCGTCTTTTCACAGCCGGCGAGATTGTGGAACAAGCGCGGTGCTGCTTCTGCAAGGACCGCGGGAGCAAACGGCATGAATTCGGTCCGCGCCAACTGCTTGTTTAACCATTGGTTGACCTCCGGCTCCTTCGCCGGATAGAGCACGCTGCGATTCCCCAAGGCGCGTGGCCCATATTCCATTCGCCCATCGAATCGGCCGACAATATGATTCTCGGCCAAGAGGTTTGCAACACGCTCTTCGATTTGATCGACCCTTTCCGCTGGTAATTCGGCAGCGACCAGGGCAGCGCGGATTTCTGCATCGGTGTAATCGGGGCCGAAATAGACCGTGTCGAACGCTTTGCCGCGCATGCCATCATGACCCACGGTCAACATGGCCGCACCCGTGCCGCATCCGCCGTCTCCCATGTTGGGGTAAACGAACACGCCCTCAACGCCCTCGATTTCGCGGATCCGCTGATTGAGCTTGACATTCGCGTGAACCCCCCCGGAAACGACGACGCGACGAAGTTTCGTCTTTTGCAGCCAAAACCGGACGGCTCGCCGCGTGACTTCTTCCAGTACAAATTGATACGCTGCGGCGACATCGCGCTTGGCGTACCGACCCGCCAACGCCCGCGCTAAAAAATGGTTCATTCCACTACGAATTTGAATGTCGCCATCTTCGACGAGGAATCGGTCCAGCAAAATATCAGCGAGAATCTTCGGATTACCGTAAGCGGCCAGGCCCACAATCTTCCCTTCATGTCGGCTCGGTTTGAACCCCAGACCGCTGGTGACATGTTCATAGAAAATGCCGAGCGAATTTGGGAATCGGAAACGGTGTTGAGCGACGATGCCTGCGGGTCCTGCCACGTAGATCGCACCACAGCATCCTGAACCGTAACCGTCTAGCGTCACAACCAATGCATCGTCGAACCCCGAAGCATAGAAGGCGTTCGCCGCATGGGTGTCGTGATGATGGAATCGCTGAAGGGGAACCCGATCCAAGCCAAAACGTTTTAATCCGGCAGTTAGCTCTTCGGACCAATGACGATGATCTTCGACGGCTTGCCGCGCCCAACGGCGGAACAGCCAGCGATGAGCGAGTCCATCCGCTAAAGGGTTGCGCGCAATTTGTTCATAAGCGATACGTTTCCACCATGCCTTTCGTGGCAAGAATTCCGCTGCTTCCGAGTCAAAACCCGGAATCCGATGATCGCGCTGGACAACATATGGATGAGTCGCTGCCTCGCGATATTTCGCTGTGGAGTTCGCATTGGGCGTTAAACCATGCTTTTGTGCATCGATGGCGAAGGCTTCAGCGATCAAGCGGGCTTCATCCTGCCAATCGAAAAACGCGTAGGCGACTGCATCAATCGAAGCAGGTTGCCATCCGGTGCGTTCAAAGGCCAACGCCAAGGCTCGTGCCGGAAAGCCGCTTT
>Ga0308411_10000741_pt1 | contig 22042 bp, 34 predicted proteins | sample HotsprottomLayer_2_FD_203530 | JGI IMG/M metagenome (GOLD analysis project Ga0308411, IMG submission 203530) | Hot spring phototrophic mat microbial communities from Octopus Spring, Yellowstone National Park, Wyoming, United States -... | ecosystem: Environmental > Aquatic > Thermal springs >...
CTATTAATATAAGGCTCAAACCTTTTTACAAACATATCAAAAAGATTTTCAATTTGTTTAGGATTGCTTACTAATTGTAATGCTAAATTTCTGGATACAAGGGTGTTTACTTCATCAAAAATCTTTGGAGATAATCCAGCTTGTATTGCTTTTGAAAATAACTCTGGTGGCGAAACTTTACCTTCCAATGCATGTTTATAAATTTCATCTGTTATTTTGGCAACTTCTTTATTGCCTAAAGCAGTAGTAACTACCTTTATAGCATTTTCAGGGTCTCCAGCTTGAACATACAAATCAATAGTTTTCATAGTTTCTTCCGATAAACCAGAATTCTTTACTATATTTCTAATTATATCTCCTTTAGCAGTTGTATTTGCTACCTTAAGAAAGGTTTCCGCAAGCTCTGGATATTTCTTAATGAGTTGCTCAAATTTGTTAATGTCAATAGAGCTAAGCAAAGGAGAGACATTCTGTAATTTTGTAAAGTCTAATTTCAGTTTGTTTTGTCCTCTTGGTGGTGTTAAAGGTCTTGGTGGTTCCAGAGTAGTGGGGGTTGCTACTCCTTCTTTGCCACCTTCTTGAAAGATAGTGTTTGGCGTTAATTCTGGTCTCCAATTCATAACCTGCTCATATGGAGATGCCTTAACAGGAATTTCTTTGTCTAATGATAATTGTAACTCTGGTGGCAAATTAGATTGGATACCATATTTTGTTTTTATTAATTCAAGTATTCCTTTAGCTTCCCGTTGTTGTGAAATAAATGGAATGATAGAAGACAATGAAGGCAGTTGTCCTGTTGACATTGTATGATATTTTACATAAGGCATCATTTCAGCAGGAATTATACTTTCAAGTCCTTTAAGAGCTTCTTCTTGTGTTTTAAAAGCAGAATACAACTGAGCTGGTAAAAATGGACGGAAACCTCCCCCACTTGCTACCATTTGGTAAGGTCCAACCCTTAACCCACCAAGAGAACCTAATATTGTTTGCGTTACTGGTGATGTCCAAAAATCTCCACCGCCACCCATAAATGTTTACTTCTTCCCTTTCTTTCCTTTTTCTGTTGAAAAAGACCCGGGGAAATTATCAGTATTAGGAGTTATTGTTGAACTTCCCCCCTGAGGAACTGGTTTTGGTTTTGGAATGTCAAATTCACCTTTGCCTTTTGCCATTTTATCACCTCCTTTTTTTTATTTGCCTATGCCCCAACCACCACCTCTTGTGCTGGTGGTGCTTCCCGGTTGAGATAAAACATTTGAAAAAGGTCCAAAATAGAGTTGCCCGTAAGTTGAATACAACCTGTTTATCTCATCCCATTGAGAACCTATTTGCTGTTGAGCCATTGTTCTTGGCATTGATGCATGCCTCATAGCATTCATTAATGACTGATAAAATCTATCTGCTAATGTATTTCCTAATCCTGATAATTGTTGAGCCGCCGCTAACTGCATTTGTGCTGCTGCCGCCCCTGCTGAAGAACCTGCCCCTGCCGCACCTAATCTTCTTTCTTGTTGGGTAGCCCCCATACTTGCTATTTGTGGGATTAAGCTTAATCTTGATTGTAAGTCTTGTTGCAATAAAGGAACTGTCGCTTCAGTTCTTGCTCTTGCTAATGTTTCAGCAAAAGCTCCACTTGGAGCATAAGTTCCTTGTATAGCCATTGCTTGTTCTATTTGTGGTCTTGTTAATTCTTCCCATGCTCTTAATGCTTCAAGTGTATATGGCGATTGTCCAAGAGGTCCAAAAAACCTTTGTGCTTCTTGATATGCAAATTTTTCTTGCTCGCTTTCTGGATGCTCTGCAATTTCTTTGAAAACATCCATAGCCCATCCGGGGGGACGATACTCTCCAAGCCGACTTAATATGCCTAATGCTGATTGCTCAGGTCCTGTTATTACTTTTTGAGCTCCAGTTAAGAAATCTAATAAGTTTATCGGAATAGTTGTTTGAGGAGTAGATGGAGGTGTTGCTTGTTGAAAACTAACTTTATTTAGCAATTCTGGATATGCCGCTTGTATAATCGCATCACTTATTTGTTCTGGAGTTAATCCTTGTTGTTGCGCATAATGAAGCCAATGTTGAAAGCCTTCCTGTTCTGGGTCTCTGCCTAATACTTTTTGGTAGGTTTGAATAATAGCATCTTGAATAGATGTAGTTGGTGTAAATTCTGCTCTTGCATCAAATTCTGGAGTTGCTCCTTGTATAATTATGTTTGCTAATTGTTGCGGCGATAAATTTTGCTGTTGAGCATAATTAAGCCAGTGTTGAAAGCCACTTGGGTCTGGTTCTCTTCCTAATGCCTGTTGATAAATTTGATTAATTATATTTTGATAATCCCAAGTTGCCATAATTAACTCTCCATTTGTTGCCATTTCTCTTTGGCTAATTTAATCGCTTGTTTTGCTATATTTCTTGTATAATCATTAACAGGTAATCCTGTCTGTTCAAGTATATTGTCAATCCCTTTTATCCATGCATTATAAAGAGGGCTATTTTCTTTTGGCATTACAAACCATCCTGCTGCGTGATTTGCCCCAAATATTTCGGCAAGTTGTTGAGTTAACAACCAATCTTGTATTCCAGAAGATGTTGGTGGTTGGTTAGGTTGTTGAAGAATAGGCTGTTCAGGTGGTTGCTCTATTGGTGGTAATACTTTCATTGTAGTATCAGGGGTTAAAAAGATATTGCCATAAGGCATATTTCCTTGATAGCTTGTCATTCCTGTTGGCAATTGTCCTCCAAACGGTAATCCCATAATAACATTTCTTAAATACATTTCCTCTGGTGACGGAGGCAATATAGGCATGGGTCTATATTGAAACAAAAAATCTAAAGGATATTTTCCTATTACAGCCGATAATTGTTCGCCAAGAGCTCTTGCATAAGGTTTTAGCTCTTCTGGTATTACTGCTGTTGTTGTAGTGCTTGAGCCTCTTCCTCCACCCATATTAATAACCTCTAAATAATCTAAACATATTTGTTATATTTGGAGACAGTAACTTTGAAGCCACATCTATTGGAACTCCTGCCTTTACTAATGCAGATAGTTGACTTGCAATTTGTAAATTCTGTGGTGTTGCTGTTAAAGCAGGCGCAATGCCTGTTTTCATTCCTTCTGCTATTTTGCTTACATTACTTGCAGTTGATAATGTATTGGCTAACCCTAATCCTAACCCTGCCAATCCTAATAAGTTAACACCTTGAACTCTACCTGTTTGAGGGTCTTTTGGTCCTATTTTTGGTCCTATACCTAACAAGCTTGCACCAGCTAAGCCTAATGGTATTCCTATTGGCACTCCCCCAGCCATTATATTACCTCCAATAAGTTATATTTATTATTAACAGAAAGACCTATCTTTTTTAAATACCTTTCAAAGCCTTTTCTTTTTGTCCAGAATCTTATACCATCTATATTTGGCGGTAGCATTTTTTTAATAATTCTCCATACATTTATAATTTTTTCCCCTAAATTAATATCACATTTAACTTGATGAATAAAAAATAATGTTTTATCAAACTCAGTTTCTATCCATCCAATTAAATGCCCTATTATTTTATTATCCTGCATAGCAATAATTAAATATAAATTACCATCATTTACAAATCTTAACTTTAACCAAGCTGTTAATTTATCTTCATCAATATTGCTTAGACCTTCTCTGCACGCTTGCCTTATTCTTGCAAGCAATTGATAAAACAATCTCCAGTCTTCATCATTAATTGGGGTTAATCTTTTTATGTCCAATTCCAATATCTCATCCATTTTATATAGTCTATATTGTGAGGGTTTAAAGTATCAAACGGTCCCATGACAGATGGATAACTTTCTTTATGTTTTTTGTCTTCCCTAAATGCTTCTGATAAGAATGCTGTTAATTGTTCATTAAGTTGCCCAGATAAATTAGTCCAAGTAACATCACCAGTATAAGCATATAAATGATGGCAGGCTTCTATTTTTGCCGCAATAGAAACAATATGAGGATAATACTGTATTATATCGGCATCGTTAGAAGGCATAGTTATAATCTGTCTATAACATATAGTTAGCACCATTATACTATCAGGGATTGGATAAAAGATTATTTGTTGAGGAGATACTTCAGAATAAAAGTATGGAGTGATACCTACAAACGATTTCTTAGGGTCAAGATAGTCTATTGTATCATAAGGTCTCTTTTCTACTTTACCAATATGGCTTACAATAGATAATATTCTTTCACAATCAGAAGGTAAATTATATATTAGTTTTCTGATTATAATATTATAGGTTCCCGTTGTAATAGGCAGGGGGAATTCAAGCGTTATAGTAGATGTTGTAGGATTTACCGCTGTTATTCTTATTGGCTGTAAATCTGCTACATATAAATATTTCCCTACATCATCACTTGTTACGCTAAAAGAGCATACAACAGAATTGCTATTATTAGTTATGCTTGCATTGCCACTTTTTGATGGAACTGTCTGAAGATAATAGAACTTTTGTAAGAATTGCCAATTGCGTATGTTAATAAATTTTTCATACGCTTTTATGACAAATTCTCTTGCCCTCGTATCAGACAGTTGAGACGACAGTCTCTTAACATCAGCAACAAGCTCTGCAAGTGTTGCCATTTCATTTTGTTACGCTAATCTGTATGCTCTTATATCGTAACTATAACTAATTGTAGGGGAAGTTCCTCCAAGTGTTACTGTAATTTTTACAAACTGTTTAGCATCGTCAATTAAACAGTTGAATAAATAGCATGCTTTGTTGCCGTTTGCTGGCGTAGCAGGAATTAAATCAACAGCATTTGCTCCAGAACCATTATCAGCACACTGCACTACAAACGAATGCGTTGGAGATGTTCCTCCTAAGTTTTCCACTTTAATTGCAACGCTTACATAATATTTGCCAGATACTCCTAAATCAAGCCAGTTTGTTGATGCTGTTGCCCCTGATGCTGTTATAACCTTTGTTGGTGCAATAGGTAATATTGGTAAATACCCAGTAGTATTAATAGCCATTTGTATCCCTCCTTTTAGAAATTAGAAGCTCTTATTAGCTTGCCATTAAACTTTAATATCTTTACCTTTAAATTACCAGACCAGCAAATCTTTGTATTCATTGTTCTTTCTGTTGGTGAACTAAAGGTAATTGGGTCAATAACAAAATTATCATTAGCATGGGATACTAAATCAACCCAGTTTTCATTAATAAACAATCCACAACCAGCAGGCATGTTATTGTCAACAACGATAGACGCATTGTTGAATTTTAATGCCATAAAACCTGCCCTTGCCATTTCATCATCTCCCATCCATCTCTGCTGTGCCTGCAATGAACTCCATAAGAAGTTAAATCCAGCTTGTGTAAAAATACCAAGTGTAGGCATTTCGTTGCCATCAGAGCATTGACCATATAAAGTCTGAAGCTCTCCCAATGTTACTGCTGTTTCTGAACCAGAAGAATACTTGTCAAGAACTTGTCCCTGCCAATAAGCATGAGAATGAGAAATACCAGCATAATCGGAAAACCCTGCAACCTGATAACCATCTCTGCTGTTTGTTGCTGTTCCTCCAGCATCAACAGCCTTAAAGAAATGGTCAAGTGCTAAACTTGGCGTTTCACTTGCAGTTGTCTTGTTAAATAATGCCCTTGAAATCCTACCTCTTAAGTTCATAATTCCAGCATCAAAAAGTGTTTTTACAAGATTAACAACTGCATGAGAAGATGACGCTCTTAATACATCTGTGTGGGGAATTGTGATGTCTTCATAAACATGCTTCCATTCTAATTCAGCAGGCTGTATAATGTCTTCAGGACCTCTCATCATCTGATTAGAACCTACATACCAACCACCATACTGTTTTGCTGATGTCATAACAGGCCACATTAAAGAGGCTCCACCATCAATAACTTGCCCCTTTTTCCAGAAACGATAAAATACTGGAGTGGCTTTCATGACTTGGTCAAAAACTGTTGGCTCAATGTGTTTAAGCACGATTGAGTTTAATGTGCTTGCCAATATGGCTATACTTGGATTAATTCCTGTTCCAGTAGCCATCTCCTTTACACCTCCTAATTAATTATTTTGGCCACGCAGTAGCCAATTCTCTTTCTAATTGTTTCCATGCACTATCGTAATCTAATCCTCGTTTTGTTTCTCCACCAACTGTTGGAGTTTCACTCCCAACAATTTCTGTTGCAGGTGGAAGATTAGGTTTTTGTGCTTCTTGTGTTTTAATATCTTTCTGATAATTATCCACAAGAGTATCAAGATGTCTGCTTAAATATGCCTCATAAGCTCCATCCCAAGTTCCAATGTTTTTTTCCTGTGCAATTTTTCTCAACTCGTCTGATAATTTCTTATGGTCTAAATCTGGTAAATATTTATATTTTTCTTTATCTTTTAAATACCTTTCCCTATGCAATTTCTGAACTTCAAGGTTGTTAATGTAATCCATTAAAGCTGTTCTATCGCTTACATAGCTTTGATAAATATTGGCAAGATAGTTTCTTAATGTTTCAATTTCTCTTTTGTAATTATCAATTGCTTGTTTCGTATGTTTGAAAACAGGTCCGTAAACTTCATCAGAGTAATATTGTTCCCATTGTAGTTCTTCTTGTGGTGTTCTCTGCATTTGATTTTGTTTTTGCAACTGTGCTTGTGCAAGGTAATACTGGATTAGTTGATTATAGTAGTCTGGAGAATAGCTTTGCTGTGGTTGCTCTGTCTGTTGTGAAAATTTTTCTATTTGTGACTTCAAATTATTAAGCTCCTCTTCATATTTTTTCATGCTCTCACCAAATAAACCGCTTACTTTATTTGCGGTTTCATCATCTAGCCCTAACTCTCTTAGTTTATCTAACATAATTTATCCCCCCATTTTTACGGTATTCCACCAATCATCCCTTGTGATGGTGGGATAGATGGTGGTGGCAAAGGAGACCCCATACCTTGCATAGGCATTTGTGGTGCTCCTTGCATTAATCCTCCAACTTGACCTTCTGAAGAAGGAACTACAACTGGAGGAAACATTTGTAATAATTGCGCTGCCATTCTTTCAATCTGCGCTGATTGTTTTGGGTCTGTTGCTTGTTTAATTTGTGCAAGTAGCTTTAATCCGTTTCTAATTGTTTCTGCTACCCTTGCAAATACTGCCTGCTGTTGTCTTTGCATCAATAAACCACCCATTCTATCTGCAAGTGGTGATGCCATAATAGTAGCAGGCTCAGGAGTTTTGCCTCCTTGAAATGTTTCTGGGGAAGACATCTGCCGTAGTATTGGCGGTAATCCTAATCCAGCAGGTGTCATTCCCCCTGCCCCAGCTCCAGATAATCCAGTTAATGGTGATGGAAAGTTAATCATAGCTAACTACCTATACAACTGTTCTTGCTTTCTTTTTGCGGATTGCTCTTGTCTTTAATCCGCCTTTTTTAACTACTCTTGTTTTCTTTTTTGCCATTTATTTCACCTCCTTTCATTAGCATACTCACCTTGTTGCATAGTTAGCAATATCTTTCAAAACTATTGCAACAAAGCTGTGATGATTACCGCCACTACTTATTATTTTTAGTTTATTTCTTTTACTAAACAACATCTTTCAATTATTTCAAAATTAATAATAATCCAATGGCTCCTATTAATCCACCAACTATAAACGACTCTACAGATACTCCAAACATTTTAAGCTTTTCTTTTGCTATTTCTTTCTTCTGTGTGTCTACTATGCCTTTGTATATTTCTAATTGGTCTTTTAACAAATCGTTTTGTTGTCTTAATAATTCATTTTGCTTTTTAAGATTATCAATTAATAATTGTAACTGTTGATTTTCTTGTTCAAGTATTCTTTTCTGTTCAATCTCAACTACGATTTGTTTGGCTTCTTCCTTTGGAAAGCATATATCACCAGCATAAGCAGTGCTTGCAAAAAATAAAAAAGCAATTATAGTGGCTAATATTTTCATTTTTCTACTGGATTATACCCTAAATCTTTAAATCTTTTTATTGTTTCTTCATCAGTAACAGGTTTTTTAATATTCTGTCTCTGATGTCTTAATTTTGCTATTCTTGTTTCATATTCGGATTGTTGCTGTTGTAAATAGTTTAGTTGAGTTTCAAGGTTTTGTATTTTATCATTTATTCTTTTTATTGCAATATCGTTTATATCTTTTGTTTTTAATAAATACACATTAATTGCTATTATTGTTACAATGATAATACCAAGCATTATAAACATTATACTTTTTATCTTATTTTTCATTTTAATACCTTTGTTAATATTAAAACTAAGAGTGCTACAACTATTGAAACAGCTGAAGACATAAGAGTTAAAAATAATTTGTCAATCTTAGAATTTATTTTTTCTATTTGAGATTGCATTTTATTTATAGCCAAAGATAATCTTTCGTGTCTTTCATCACAAAGATTTCCATTAACAAAATCTGTTTCACTTAAAACTTCTCTAATTAATGCTTTAAGAATTGCGGGATTAATATTACCAATATTTGTATCCATCATCTACTCCCGTTTTGTATTTAATCCCATACTTATAAACATTTTTACTATACTCATAGTTTATATCGCAAGCCGATTTGTATTGTCTGCAAGCTCCATTTACTTTCCATACACATACATTTTTACGATAACAATTATCATAACAATCCAACCAATACCATGAACCAGCTCTTTCACATTCTTTTATAACCCAATCTCCACCATTATACATCTGATAAGTAACAAATAATTTTTTGCTTGGATTTCTATTTTGCAATAACTTCATATAATAGGCAGTTGCTAAAAAATGGTCATAGCTTATTTCTTTGTATTTTGGGAACATAGGTCTTAATATGCTGTCAAGTATTTTTGGTGTTAATTGAAAATATCCTACTGAACCCCAACCATCTTTTGATATAACCCATTTGCAATTGCTTTCTTGTTTTGATTGCCCTACTGAATACCAATATGGATAATCTTTTGAAATAATACTCTGATGACTGCTTTTGATATTATCTATAAGGTTCATGCAAATATCCATTGCATTAGCTAATTGAAAATACCAAAGCAGAACCAACAAGATAGGTATAAATGTAATAAATCTTCCATTCAGGTTTTTCATCCCAATTAACAATTCCTACTTTTGTTATTCTTGATATATACATTACCGTTGACCAAATACCAAAAACTGCAATTTTTCTTAATATTACTGCAAGATTTTCAATGCCCACTACTGATAAAATTACTACTGCAATTAAAGATACAATACCAATAAAAGCATCAAATCCATATCTTAAAATAAATCTTTTAAACATTCTGATTGCATCCTTTTGTTATTCTTTTTCTCATTATTTTCTTGTTTTTTTCTTTATTTTTCTTTTAGTTTTTCTATCCGTTCTTGTTATTTTGTATGCTATTGCAACTGCCTGACGTGGTTTTTTGCCGTGTTCAATTTCTCTTTTTATAATCCTGCTACGCCAGCTTTCTACGCTCTCCCCTGCTTCTCTTTTAGGAATTGGCATTTTATTGCCCCTGATAGCTTTCTATTTGGTTTAAAATATTTTGCATATCTTCTTGGGTAGATGCATTATTAATTGCCTGTTTAATCTGCTCATTCCATTGCCTTATTGCTTGTCTATTATCTAATACATTCTCATATTTTATTTTATCTGTAGTAATATCTTTGCTCATTATTTGCCCTTCTGCAAGCTTTAAAATAACATAATCGGTAGGTTGCAACAATAAATTAAGTTTTTCTTGTCTTTTTTGATGCAAGAATTCTTTTGTTAAAACTTTTTCAGGTGCTTTAATTACAATCTTCCCATCTTCATAATAGCATTTTCCTGAAGGAACAGCATCTACTTCAACAAGTAAATAACCATCTAATTCGTTAAGGTTTGTGTAACCTATTACTGCATTTGTGTCTGTATCAATTATTGCTTTCATGTTTAAAAGTTACCTGTATAATCAAAATCAAAACTAAATGTTTGTATTATTAATGAACCATTTTGCCCATTGTTATTTTGATTGCCACCGCTTGCTGTCCCACCACTTACATTTATAGTAGCATTATTTGTTATGCTTTTAGTTCCTGCTATTACTATAAAACCACCACCGCCGCCAATAGCTCGAAAATTACTTAATGCTGTCGCATCACCGCCTTTCGCATCTATGCTAACATTTCCTATTGTTATTGTATTCCCAACTAAATATATAACGCCACCCCCTCTACCAAAAGCGTCATGTGAAGTCTGTGAGTCATTTCTACCATAGGCAAAAATATTTCCGTTTATAACTATTGTCGGCGCACATAGAATCGCTATGCCTCCCGCATTTGAACCCTTTCCGCTTGCAAAGCCCCCAGCTTTTTGAACTGATTGAGCTGTTTGTTTTGAAAAGTCTGTCTCTTGATAAAAATTGGCATATAAAACCCTATAATTGAAGGATGGATTTACATAATCGGAAAATGGGGTTCCTCCAGGATTACCACCACCAAAGCCACTAGTTTTGATCCCTGCGAACCCCCCACCAGCTGGGATATCATTATAAATACTCGGGTCAATATGTAAAGATTTATCTTTACCTAAGAAAAAACTTTTATATATAGCGGAAGAACAACTTACATCTATAACTCCATTTATTGTTATGCTGTTAGTTGCTGTGATACAGATATAAGATTTAGAATAAGTTACTCCAGAGTTAATCGTAAAGTTCCTACATAAATCAACAATTGGCGTTGAAGGATCAGAAGTTAAGATTATATCGTTTGTTTGTTTAGGAAAATATCCTTTTTTCATTAAAAAAAGTGCACTAAAAGGATATCGATAGGTTGAAAAAATACTTGCTATATTTAATTCTGGTTTAGTATTTATAACATTAATTGGCATTAACTTACCACCATTGCAATAAAGTTTGTATATCCTCCTTCGCTATAAACATCAATTTTATCTCCGTTGTCAAGACTAATTCCTGTTAGATTAATAGGTATATTTGCATTTGTATTAATTTTTATAGCATGATTTTCAGACCTTGTTTCTCCATTTGGAACAAAATACACTTTTACAGTATCTATGTTATCAACAGAACAAATATAAAGACTTATAGCGCAGAAACCTATTGCTTGATACAATGTTACTGTGCTTCCTGCTGTTGGTGTTTTGGTTGTTACCATGTTGCCACCTGCATTTTATAAATTGACTTGTTTGATATTGTTAAAGTTGCAGTTCCAGTTACAAGCCCTATCCATTGAGACCCATTATAAAACTCTGGTTCAATACCGTTATATCTTAATCTGCCTTCTATTGCATTTGATGTATTTATTAGAACAGGTGACATTACAAAAGCATTCTTATTTGTATCATATCTTGCCAAAGAACTTTGTATTGGAATGTTATCTTGAATTCCTAAAATATCAACAAGTGCTGATTTAATAGCTCTTATTTGAGATGCGCCTTGTGAAACTGAATCAGTATCTTTAGGGGTTATGCTGTCTATAATTACTGGAAAACTCATACCATTTCCCTCTGCATTACAGGTCTTTCATAAACAAAGGCTCTACCACCATAATAATTAAACTTGCCAGTTGTTTTGCATTTAATAAATACCGCTCTTGCATAAGTATCTGTTAATAAATTTAAATTAGAATTAGTTGCAACATCAATATCTTTCAAATATGAATAAGCAATACTGCCTGCTAAATTATCAGTTTTACCCAAGTAAATGCTAACAAAGCTAGCATTGTTTGCAAACAACTCCAAATTTTCAAGCAAAATATCACCAGAAGATACCAAAGGAGGCAAAACAATCTCAACATTGATATCCTTATTATCATCTTTATATATTCCACTTTCAAAATACATTTTATCATTTGATAGTATAAGGCTGTTTTTAACCGCAGTTTCTTCCCATGTTCCTTTTATAGTCATCCAAATATCAGTTACATTTTGCCATGATACTCCTGTTGATACAAAAACATATACCCAGTCTCTAATTTCATAAGGATATATAAAATATCCAGCACAAATGTTGTTTCTAAAATCATACGCAATAAGCTTTGATTTATGATTAATTATATCGCTCCATCCAATTACTACCCAATCATTTAGAGAGTTATACTTAACAAAAGGGCTTCCGTTAGCTAAATCAACATCAGACAATAAATTTCTTAAAAATGCAACCTCTGTTATTCTTACACCATCAAATATATATAATTTTTTATCATTGCCTAAATAAAAATTAACTCCACCTGCGCTTACAACACAAAACCTATTTGCTATTGTTGGAGTTTTATTGGTTATTTTTTCTACTCTAAATGCGGTTGCATCTGTGCCTTGTTGACTATGAACAAGAAATATTCCTTGAGCTGTATATAATGCACTTGTATCAAATCTTAAAGGACATAATGCAATAAGATTTTCGGCTTCTGGGATGGCAATGTATCCAGTAGCGGGATAAGTATCCATATTGTAAACAGAAGACCAAGTTAATCTAATATTCGTATTGTCTATCCCAATTATTCTTGAAGTTTGAACAATAGCATCAGAATATACAGGAGAATTCTCTATTACTGTTGCAAAAGTATCTCCTTTCTTCCATTTTATTAATTTGTTAACTCCATCACACATTACAATCCATTGATTGGTTTGAAAAAACTGAAAAAACTTTGCTCTACCGAAAGAATTTATACCTGAAGGAGTTATTATATTTACTGTTTTATTTGTATTGTCATAAACATAAATATTATTTGCATTATTAGAAACTATATATAATCCATTGTCATATAAATAAGAACAGCTTATTTGCCCAGATGGAAGAGTTATTAATGGCAAAGTTCCTTTTCTTGTTTTCAACCCACCATCAGAAACGTCATAATAAAGATTTTCAGCATAATAAACACTGTCTAATGGAACATCGTTATAAGGCAATTTATAAACAATTCCTTTGCGTGATAAAGGAATTACTATCTCTTTCCCCCTTGGCATTACCTTATCCCATTTCCTTTATAAGTGCGCATAAAACTTTTAACTCCGCTTAATGCTGTTACATTTTCAATGTTCGTTGATTGTGTTGTTTCAGCATTACTTATTTCTGTAGTTTGAGAGTCGCTTACATTCGTTGAAGGACCAGGATTTGTTATATTTGTTCCCGATGCCACTCCTCCATGAGTATGAGCATTAAATGTTGCTTTCAAGCTATTAATTAAACTAACAGCATTGTTGTATTTTGCTTTTAAATCATTAATTAGTGCTACGGCATTGTTATATTTGGTATTTAGTTCTCCAATTAAACTGACAATATTATTAAATTTGGTTTTTAAATCGTTGCAAAGGTCAACAAGATTATTATATCTATCTACCAAATTTCTAACATCATCGTAAAGATGGCTATAATCATTTAAATTTTCATAAGAAATTTTTTCAGAAGTTGTTTGTGTATTAAAATGTGTATTGCCTGTTAATGTATCCATATTTATTGTTTTTGTTTCTTCTGTTCTCCCTCAATTTTTGCATTATATAAAAATGTTGCCATTATTTCAGTCCATGCAGATGTTGCCTCTACCCTATACTGCATAGATGACGGTAAATCTTCCCATGCTATTATTTCTCTCATAACTTCACCATCAAAAAATGGTATTGGTCTGCCTTCTTCGTAGAATTCTACAATCATTCCTACTATTCTTCTACCTAATCTCTCTAATGCATCATCTACAAACTTTGCAAGATTACCAATTAAAAAATTACCTTTCTGCTGTAACAACTCTATTGTTTTAGCTGCAACTGCCTGCCCCGGAGGAAGTGGTGGGTCTTGCAAACCTACTTCTTGTTCCATTTTTCTTATAAAGTAGTCGGGTAAGTCTAAATATGGTTGAGATAAAGGTGGTGGAGCTTCTATTCTAAAATTACTATTCGGTCTTACTCTGTATTTAGCCCCGGGAAATATTGCTAACATATCCCATTGCTCATCATCCATGGCATTTTCATCTGCAATTACATATAAAGAGCAAAACTTAATCATATTTTCAAGTATTAGTTGAAGTGATTTATTAACTGCTTTTTGTGTTTCTGTTATATCTGAAAGCGGGCCTGGCGCATATAAAGGAGATACATCTTCACTGCCTTGTAAATAAACAAATGGATATCTATCTGTCCATCCAAATGCTTTACCATAAGGATTAGGTATATCTCTTAATACAACATCTTTAGTGCAGGTAATTAATCTACCGTAAGGATATTTAGGTATCCATTCTGGTATTTTTTCAATGATAGGCATTCCTGTATTTACATCTACTCCTGTTGCCTCTTCCCTCCATGTAAGCTCAAGTGAAGTATCATTTATCCAAAGTTCAGTTACAAATGCTCTAGCCCTTTTAATATCTTTGCCATTTGTAACCCAGCTCCCAGCTGGTGCTAATCTCAATGGAGTTTGCCAATCTTCTTTTTCTGTTGGATCTATCCAAGATGCATCTGTATCTGGTTTAACATATTTAGCCATTTCAGGATATCTTGCAGATATTTGAGATAAATCAAGTGCTTCTCTATATATAACAAAGTTTGCATCTGATAAATTTACATCAACAGCTTCAGGGTCAACATATATCTTTTTAGGATGTATAGCTTCAACTATAACATCAGCCCAACCTTCTACAAATGGGTTCCTTTTACCATAAGCTATTTTTAACCAACCACCATTACCTACAATAGCCCATAACAATGCAATAGTTAATTTTCTTTGTATAGCCTCTGCTTTCCATACTGACCATAATGCATGTTGTAATACCTCACAAGACTTCATATATTCTTGTAAATTTTTCTGTTCTTCTGGATTTCTTGGAGTTAATAATGGCTGAGGAACTATTTTTAATATTGGTCTGCCTCCAGTTAAAACGCTTGATAATATTGTAAGCGTTCTTCTAATAGAATTGAATTTTATTGGAAGTTTATAACTTGGAAAATTTGTTGATGACCATTGCTCTCCACGAATAAATTTCCATACATCGTCCCATTTTTTAGTGTCAATTTTTTTATTTCTTTCTGCTGATGCGTATTCAAATAAAGAATTAACCCAATTGCATAACTTTTCTGATGCTTCAAAATCAACTTCTTCTGGCTCTCTAATAAAGTATTCTTTTAACACTTTTTACTCCCTTTTTAATCCATAAAACCTTAAATATTTATCGACCATATCTTTTATTGCAATTATAGCTTCATTGTTATACTCATTTGCAACAGCTTTCAAAAAGCATTCTTCATTGTTAACTGTATCAAAAAATCCTACAAAAAAGTCTTTTGAAGGTTTTACTTCTGAAGTATCTATATTTACAGAAATATATTTAGGCAATAAGAATAATCTTATGTAGTTATTGATTATAAAGCGAAAAGCTTCTGGCTTATCTCCCCCAACCATATCATTACAAAATAAATCAAAAACAGGGTCTTCATAAACTTTTGTTTCTTTAAAAAATATCTTCCATTTACCAGATTGGTTCAATAATACTTTGTCTGTTCCACCAATCTTTTTTTGCTGTTGCTGTTTCATCTTTTACAACTCCTTTAACTTCAATTGTTTCATAAAGCCTCCTTACTGCTTCTTTTAAATTTTTTAGTGGAATACCAGCAAAAATATGTTGAAACCAACTTGTAAAAGCAATCATCATAGCATCTATCCTATCATCTCCTTTAACGCCCATAGCATCACCACCAACATATTGAAAATATTCAAGCTCTTCTTTAAGAAATCTACTTCTAATTAATATTTTTGAATTTCTTATAAGCCAATCTGCAATTGATAGCATAATTGGTCTTGTTAAATAACTTGTTTGCCATCCCCATTTATCTCCTCTTGAACGATAAGCATCCCATGGCACCCATCTATGCAAGTTTGGATAAAAATAAACTTTCTGCAATGCTCCTTGAGTTGCTATACCTGTATTATTAATTTCTACTGCAACAAGTGCATTGTTATAATAATGCCCGATTAATGCTATGTCTTGTGCTAAATCAAGAGGGTCTTTGTATCCAGCCCATTCTGCAACTTGAACAGGATATTCATTTTTCTTTCCTACTCTAAATACTTCTATTGCGGCTAAATGACCTTCTGATATTCCTGCTGATGTATCAACACCTATTACATAGTTTACTTGTGGTTTTGGTTCTTCCCATATCAATAATCTACCTTCTGGATTTTCTACTTTACCAGAAGAAGTTATTTCACCCCTCCAAATTGGTGGTTTTATATCACATACTGCTTCTATGACTTCTCTATCCCATACAACATCGCCAAGCAAACAAAAACAGTCTTCAATAGTAGCTGGATATTCTCTTCTAAATCTTCTTACATCCCCTTGACAATCAACTTCTATTTTATATCTTCTCCAAGCTAATTGCTCTCCGTCAACATTAAACTTTTTTATAAGAAATTTCTCTTCATCGTCCAATTCTGACTTATCTACTGTATGACCTACAAGCCTATAATCAGAGTCTTCAAACCAAGCAAAAAATAAAGGTATTATTCTTAAATCTCCCTTTCCTTTTTGAGCATTTAAAAACAATTCTGCAAATTCATTATCAGGTCCTGCTGATGTGCTTTCAAGAACAATTACAGAATTGCCCATAACTGGAACTTGTGCTGTAACTATCCCTAAAACGCCTCCTAAATCAGGATAAAAAGCACACTCTGATAAATGAACAAGGTTACAAGAACCTGAACGACCGCTTTCTTTGCCACCAGCTGTTATGAAGTGTAACATACTATCTATTTCTCTAAATTGCATAGCTTTTCCATGAGTGCCTGACCTTTTAGGTTTTATTTTTATGCCTCCATAAGTTTCTGGTAAAAAATCATAAAACCTTCTATATACTTCATAAATTACATCAAGACTTTCCCCTTTATGGGACATAACTATTCCAAATTGAAGTGGTTTAGAAATAATTCTATAAAAGAAATAGCTTGCAATAACAGTAGAGCATCCCAATTGCCTTGCCTTAAGAATAGCAATCATAGTTCTTATGCCTTTTTTAGTTCCCTCTTTAATAACATTTATTATTTTTTTCTGAATTGGTTTTGGTTTAAAAGAAACTATGGTTCTTTCATCTCTATGGAGAACTTGTAGCAGTGTTTGAGAATACTTATCGTAATCTGTTATTATTTCAACTACTTCTTTAAGTGGAACTAATTCGTCATACATGCAAAAACCCCATTGGAGTTGCAAAACTTCTTTTCTTTTGCAATAACAACCTCATTAAATGTCTTTTATCAGTAAGGTGCCATCTGTCAATTGCAACCCTTACTTTTCTTCTAACTTTTTTATAAGCAACCATCCATAAGGTATGTCCATCTTTTTTAACTAAATTGGGAACGACTATATAGTCTTTATCGGTTATATCATCAATCTTTTTCCATTCAACATGCCTTAATACATCTGGAGTATCTTGTGTTGTTGCAATTAATGTTTGGTCTGTTACTCTTAATGGTTCTGTAAAATCACCAACATAAACATTCAATGGAATATGAATAAGTTCTTCTTTACCTGCAAGATAAGGAGAACCACCAAGAATATAAACAGGCTCTCCTTCCACTGTGCAACTTATTCCAAGATAGTTATTATCATCAGCAGGTTTAAAATCTATAAGATAGTCTCCTGCTTTTCTTGTCAAACTTGGCGATGTAATATCAAGTATTAAACAATCAAGCTGTATCATTCCATATTCCTTAACCACTTTTCTATTAATGCTTCTTTTTCTACCTTATCTACTTCTCTATCTTTTGACAATTGAACTCTCAGTATTTCCCTTTTCTTCTTAGTTTTTTCTTGCTCTTTAAACCACCTCAACCTTAAATAAATAACAAAACCTATCCAAACAGTTGCAAGAGCTAATCCCCAGCATCCTAAAATTAAAATTACTTTATCCATTTTTACTCCTATCTAATTTAATTTTATTAGAAATCTCATCTATTTTGATTTTAATCTTTTCAAAATATTTTGGAGAGTTCCTACAAACTATATATGTAACAATAATACCAACAAGAATGCCAAGTAAAAAAGCTAATAACATTGTTAACACTTTATTCGCCTCCTTTCCGTTCTATTTCTTTTACTATTGAAGCTTCTATTACTTCACTTGTTCTTTGTGTTTCATCTACTAATTTTAATATATGTTCATAACTTAAAGAAGTTTGCATTTTAATTGGGTCTGTTCTATCAATAACTCTATCAAGAATTTTTGCTCTTTTTTCTAATGCTGATAAAACTTTATCTAACTTAAGAATATCTTTCTTGGAAATGTTTTTATTTTTTCTAAACTTATCTATCTCTTCTTGCGCCATCTTGTCAATGGCAAAAAGTTCTTCCCAAGCTTTATCTCTCACTTCTTGGAGAACTACTTTATACTTACTCAACTATCTCCGTCTCCTATCAGATAAAGCTCTACTTGTTTGCCTTCTTAACCTTTTAACCGTATCATAGATAATCTTTTTTGTTCTTGGATTAGAAGGCAAACTTATTATAGTTCTTTTGCCATCTATTTCTACTGTCACCTTTGGCATTTAAATCCCCTCTTTCTAATTATACCACAAAGATACTTTTGAGTATCTTCAGGTAACAAAACAGTTTCCATAGTTTCTGTCTTTATTCTTATCCTTGTTAGCTCTGGATATCTTGAAAGATAATAAGATATATGAGATAAGCAATAATTATTATCGCTTGCAAACTTTCTTATAGAAGGCAGATTAAAACACTTTTGAATAAATATTTGAACATAATATTCATTAAGCATTATTTTCTTTGCCTCCTCTACTTTTGCCCCAGCTACAAAAGCAATCTTTTTGGGTGTGTATGGAGGTTTGATTTTGATTTGCATAAATTATACCACTCCAAATAAGTCATTCTATATTCACTAAATAAACCTTTCAATAACCCTCTGGTAGCTCTTCCATGCAAAAATAAACTACAGGAAAAGAACCTTTTAAGACTACTTCTACTTACCAGCCCCCATAAATGCCTAAGTTGGTTAATCATAAAGGCTAAATCAGCCCTTATAAGCCCTCCATTTCTACCAGTATAAGAAACGCTTATACTTGTTTCATATACTAAATCCATAACAGCTACATGTTTATATACCTTTCTAAATGCATTCCTTGATTTAAAAAATTGCATCAACTCTACCATCTCTTTAATAGGTATCCAATTAAAGAAATAATCTTCAATATCAACTATACTTGTATACCATAAATAACAATCCTTTTGTAATTCACTAAAAGATGCATAGTTTAACGCTAATTGCATAAACCTTAGCTCTGGTTCAGCAAGTTCCTTTCTTGGAGGAAAATAACGCTTATTGCTTTCTACGGCTACTTCATCCTTGATAAAGTCTTTAATAGCTTCAAATAAAGGTCTGCCCTTACATAAAGAACTCTTTGTTGCAGGGAGATACCCTGCCATAACCCACTCTGCTTCTTTATAAGTTCTAAAACCATGTTCCTGTCTGAACTTTTCAATTTCATCTTTAACCAAATTAGTTTGTTTGTCCAAGCCTTCCGATTGCTTAAACGCCATATATGCATCTACAAACTCCTTATAATAATCATCATCTATTTCTAAAACCCTGCTTATCTTAACCTTATCCTTATCCAATAACCCAGCATTTAGCATCTCTCTAACAATAGACTTCCTTACCTTACTACTTAAAAGCATGACCTACCCTCTCATACTTCCTAAACCTACCTAATTGTTTTATAAACCTACCTTTAGAACTTGAATGCATAAACTCCCTAAAATCCTCTTCAGTAACATTAAAATACCGATATATAATACCATTCTGAAACTTTACATCAAAAACTTTACTGGAAGGATTATAACGAACTGCCATAATATTGGAAGAATCTATTTCTATCCAATTTGCCATCTTGCAATATTATACAATAAAAAAAACCAAAATACAAGTAGTTATAAACCTACACCTTTCAAAAACATAACTCATTGAAAAATAAGAATATTTCAAAAACAACTTGACAAACATTTTAAAAATGTGAAATAATGCCCTTAAGGAATCAGAAGGTAAATCCTGAATGATTCCTTCACACCAATAAGCTCCCATAAAAAATAATCTTCCAATCTAAGATATAAAGCCTACATAAAAAAATAAGCCTATCTTAAGTAGTAGCCCCCCTATATGAGTTAGGGGGGTTGGGGGGTTTGAAAAGTAATACTTATATTAAGTCTTTAAAAAGAGCTTATTTGAATAAAGCCTCCATTATACAATATACCTTCAATGGAATATTCTGCCCATACATAGGCCGTTTATAATCATCTAAAATCCATACCTTTAGAACTTTATAAAACCATCCCATTTTTGCCGTATCATATGCCATCAAATTCGGGATTATATCAACCACACTTTACCATATTATGTTAAATTTTTACACTTTTAACTCCATAACTTATTGAAGCATAAAACAAATTTACTCTTGGCAATACATTGCCGTATGTATATTAGGCTTTAGATATTGTTATGGCTTTAGACTTAAGAAAAAGAAAGTAATAAAATATAACTCATTTAATTCTATTCTTTGAAAGATGAGAGATACTATAAAACAGGTTTTTTTGTTGGGGCGATAGTCACCTATCCATTTACCAAATCCCCCTTGATTTGTAAAATAAAACAAATTTGTAGCATTATAAAGAACCAATAATGCTAAAAAAAAATAGAAAAGAAGAAATAAAAAAATAAAAAACCAGTCTGTAAAATAAGAATACTGAAAAAAAAGACAAAAAAAAGGATAGGGTAAGAACTCTATCCTTTAGATAAACTACAAAAAGCTAAATCTTCCTGTAGTATATTTTAAGTTCTTTGCCTTCTTCTACTAAAGGCAAAGCGTATACTGCATCATTGGACATAATTATAATAGAATGATGCAGTAAAGACTTTAAAAAGCGTAAATCCTTTAAGTCTTCGAAGTCTATTTTCTTACCATACCTATCAACTAACCTAGAAGATTTTTCGCAATCTTCTAAAAGTTGATTTAAAATTTTCGGAGATACAGTCTCCTTTAATTTCTCAATGCTTACTTTTACCTTCATTTTTGCCTCCCTTATATATATGCAGAGAAATAAATAAATTATCTCTCTAGAAATAGAGTAAATATAAAGAATATTATAAGTTCTTATACATCCCTTACTTATCCTTTTCTGACGATAAAAACATATGTAAAAAAGATATTAGACGCAAGCCTACATATTAATAATAAAAAATCTTAATACTTTTATAAAGAAATCAAATAAAAAAAGTCAAGAAAAAGTATTTACTTCTTTATAGTAATATGATATAGTATAATTAAAATACCAAAAAAGGAGGTGAAAGAAAAAACGACTGGCTTTTTTCTCCTCCCCCACCAGCCTTTTGGCTGGTCGCTAAAGAGGGGAGGGCTTGATTTAATTAAAAAACAAAGAAAAATTTCTCATCAAAATTAAGGAGGTGAAAGAAAATGAGAAAAGAAATTGAGATTTATTACATCCCGTGCAACAACCACGGTTGCGTGGGCAAGAGAGTTTTTGTCATCCCGCTCGATAATAAAACGGGCTGGGTGAGTGGGAACATGTATTGTTCCCGCTGTTTCGATGGGGAGGATATTCCCCCCGTCGGAACAGTAGCATCTCTTCCCGACTGGTGTTCCAGTTGGGAAGAGGCAAGGCTGGAAAAGGCAAATACTGCCTCTTTCAGTTTTGCCGGGGAAACTGCTGTCAGGCCTGAAGACCTGACAGTAGTTTCTCGTTTTTCCGCAGACTACGAGAATAAGTAGTCTGTGGAAAAACCCCGGTGAGACCCCACCGGGGGTTTTTTAAAGAAAGAAGTGAAAATCGTTTTTTACCAGCCTTTGGCTGGTAGTTAAATTAGTAAAAGATCTTGATTATTTAAAGGAGCCTTTGGCTCCTCTCTTTTGAAAAAATTAAATTTAGGAGGAAGAAATGGAAAAAATTAGTAAGATACTTGAAAAACTTTCAAAAGAAAAAGCGGTGTATTATCGTTTAATTGAACCCCCGTATGATTGCCATTATGACATAATGGAAAGTC
>Ga0308411_10000743_pt1 | contig 22003 bp, 17 predicted proteins | sample HotsprottomLayer_2_FD_203530 | JGI IMG/M metagenome (GOLD analysis project Ga0308411, IMG submission 203530) | Hot spring phototrophic mat microbial communities from Octopus Spring, Yellowstone National Park, Wyoming, United States -... | ecosystem: Environmental > Aquatic > Thermal springs >...
ATCAATCAAATCAATGGCAAGCAAATCACGGATTATGAAAAAACATTTGTAACTTTTAGAAAACTTAGTTCTACTGAAATTGATGAGTATGTTAGAAGAGGAAGTTGTATGGATAAAGCTGGTTCTTATGGAATTCAAGATGACCTTGGGGCAGTTTTTGTAAGCAAAGTAAATGGCTGTTATTATAATGTGGTTGGCTTACCTCTTCAGAAATTATACTTGATGTTAAATTCAATTACAAAATAATTTCTTAACTTGTGTAGTGCTTCATCTTTGAATGATTAGAATAAATAAGACAAGTATTAATGAAAAACCTTCAAAGGAAAATTGTTCTTGGAATTGTAATCGCTGCGATTGTTTATCTAGGTTTTTCATTATACATTGATTTCGGTAAACTCATTGAGGCTTTTGCGCTTTTTGATTTTAGATATTTTCCAATTGTTCTTTTATTGAGTTTCTTGAATTATCACTTGAGGTTTGAACGCTGGCATTATTACTTAAAGGTTCTTGATATAAAACTACCACGAAAAATTTCTTTTTCTATCTTTATTGGGGGCTTAATTATGTCAATTACTCCGGGAAAAGTTGGCGAGGTCCTCAAATCTTTTTTAATTAAAGAATATAATGGAACATCAATTCATAAATCAGCGCCAGTAATTTTAGTTGAAAGGCTTGGCGACTTTTTTTCACTTTTAATGGTTGCAATGGTTGGAGCAATTTATTTCGATTTTGGCAGAAACATTGTCTTAATTACACTTATAATTTTTGGCGCCTTGCTTTTCGGTTTATCTTATCGACCAATTGCTGAACCTGTAATTAGATATATGAGTCGATTAAAATTTTTGAATAAAATCAGTGAGAAAATTTTGGTAGCTTATGAAAATTCTTATAAGTTATTAAGACCAATTCCACTTTTCTCAATGCTCATTTTAGCTGCAATCGCTTGGGGGCTCGAAGCTTATGGTTTGTTTATAATCTTAAAGGTATTCAATACTGAAGCCACATTTTTCTGGTCACTATTTATTTATTCGTTTTCTACGATTGTTGGTGGACTTTTGCTTGTGCCCGGAGGTATTGGCCCTACTGAGGGCAGTTTAACTCTTTTGCTTGTTAGAACAAATATTCCATTAAACATTTCATTTGTTGCAACATTTTTAATTAGAGTTGCGACATTATGGTTTGCAATTTTAATGGGAATAATTGGCTTGATTTATTTCCAGAAAAAAGTTGTTCGTAAAAAAGTTTTCGAATTTGACACAAACCAAGAAAAGTTGTTTTGAGAATTTGAATTTTAAGTTTTATAACTCGATTTTCTTGAAACTCAGCTAAGTTATAGTTAATTTTGAATAAAAACGGAGGAATCAATGGCTTCTGAAAAAGGTGTAGCAAAAGGATTAATTATTGGATTTCTCGCTGGCAGTATCGTTGGCGGAATTATTGCACTTCTCTTTGCTCCCAAAAGTGGTAAAGAATTAAGACAGGATATTAAAAATAAAGCTTCTGATTTAAAAGAAGATATTGATGAAATTTATTCTCAAACAAAAGAGAAAGTTCAGGAGCTAATTAACGAAGGAAAAAAAAAATCAGAGACTTTAGTGCAGGAAGCAAAAGAGAAAGCTCAATCGATTTTATCTGAAGCAGAAAAGGTTTTACAAGAGGCAAAATCAAAGGCTTCTGAAAAAGTTGAGAAGATAAAATCTGATGTTGCCAAAGAGGCAAGTAGAGTCAAATCTGCAATAGAAGCTGGCGTTGAGGCATATAAGTCTGAAAAAGAATCAACCTAAGAATTTGAAGTGGAAATAATTACATCAATTCTTCTTATTGCGGTTTATCTTGCACTAACGGCATTTCTCGTCTATTTGATTTTTTTCTTAAGAGGATTGTTAATTTCCATTAAAAACATCGACAAAAACATTAAAGAATCTTCTGAGCAATTAAGTTTAACTCATGAAAAGTTTAGAAAAATTATTGACGAAGTATCAATCCTTTCAAGAAATATAAATTCAGAAGTAGAAAAATTAAGTTCCGCAATTGATGCCTTCAAAGAAACAGCTGAGGATTATAAACGCATTAAAGATAAAATAGTTAATACAATTGAAGAACCAATTGATGAATTAAAATCGAATGCAAGAGCTATTATTAAAGGTATTAGAGTTTTTTTTCAGACATTATTCAAACGAACGGACTAAAATTGAAATCTATGCTTTTTTAATTTCTTACGAGAGGTTAAAAAATCTCAAGGCATATTTAGTTAATTCTTTCATCTCATTAAAAATAATTCATCAACTTTTATTTGAAATCAAAAATAAAGTAGCGGAGGTGTCTCTTGAAAGAGTATAAATCAAAGAACATCAGGAATATTGTATTAGTTGGTCATGGCGGTGCTGGTAAAACTTCTTTAGTTGAAGCGATGCTTTTTACAGCAGGCGTAACTACAAGAATGGGAAAAGTGGAAGACGGAAACACAGTCTCAGATTTTAAACCAGAAGAAATTGAAAGACAAATTTCAACTTCAGCCGCTTTGATGAACCTTGAATGGCAACATAACAAAATTAACATAATTGATACACCAGGCTATGCCGATTTTGTTGGTGAAGTTTTGTGTGGTTTAAGCGTTGCGGATACTGCTGTTTTAGTTCTTAAAGCTGTTGAAGGAATTGAAGTTGGAAGTGAAAAAGTCTGGAAATTAATCAATCAAAATAAACTTCCAAGAATTATTGTAATCAATAAATGTGACAATGAGAGAGCTGATTTTGAAAATGTTTTTGAGTCAATTAATCATAAGCTTTCCCACGATGCTGTTATTGTTCAATATCCGGTTAATCAGGGACTGAATTTTAATGCTGTGATTGATGTCCTGAGGATGAAACAGCTCATTTACGAACGCAATGGTAATGGTAAATACAAAATTGAAGAAATTCCAGAGAACTTAAAGGAGAAAGCTTCCAATCTGAGAAATCAACTTATTGAGAAAATTGCTGAGTCCGATGAAGATTTGATGAATAAGTATTTTGAGAATGGAGAACTGACTGAGGAAGAAATATTGAATGGACTTAAGAAAGGAATCTTAAATCGAACAATTGTTCCCGTTTTACCAGTTGCAGCAACAGCTAATGTTAATTCTGCTGGCTTTATGGATTTCATCGTTACATATCTTCCTTCGCCAGCCGATAGAAATAAAGTCAAAGCTTATCAGAATGGAAATGAAATTGAAATAGAAATCAAAGAAGATGGTGAGCCAGCTTTGTTTGTATTTAAGACAATTGCTGAATCGGCAATAGGTGAACTTTCTTTGTTTAAAGTTTATAGTGGAACAATTACTCACGGTCTCGATTTGATTAACACTTCTACGAACAAATTTGAAAGGACAAGTCAGATTTATGTTTTGAATGGTAAAAATAGAAACGAAGTAGCTCACCTATACGCTGGTGATTTAGGTGCTGTTGTAAAATTAAAAGATACTCATACAAGCAATACGCTTTGTTCAAAAAATCTTAATGTAAAGTTTAAAGAAATAGCTTTCCCTGAGCCAATTATTAGCTTTGCAGTAAAACCTAAATCACAAGGTGATGAAGATAAAATTGCAAATGGTTTCCATTCATTACATCAGGAGGACCCAACTTTTATAATGTATTTTGATGCAGAACTTTCTCAAACTGTTATCGGTGGTCAAGGTGAATTACATTTAACTCTTGCTGCAAAAAAGTTGAGAGATAAGTTTGGTGTTGAAGTTGATTTAGTTGAACCAAAAATTCCATATAGAGAAACGATTAAAGGTATTTGTGAAGACGCTGAATATAAACACAAAAAACAAACTGGTGGTCGTGGTCAGTATGGTCATGTTCACTTAAAACTTGAGCCGTTGAAGAGAGGAGAAGGCTTTCAATTCGTTGATGCAATAGTTGGTGGTGTTGTTCCTGGTAGGTTTGTTCCTGCCGTTGAAAAAGGAGTTTTAGAGACAATGTCTAAAGGAGTTTTAGCAGGTTATAAAGTTGTTGATGTTAAGGTGACTTTGTTTGATGGTTCTCACCACTCAGTTGATTCCGATGAATTATCTTTCAAAATAGCTGGTTCGCAGGCATTCAAGAAGGGATTTCTGGCTGCAAATCCATGTTTACTTGAACCAATTCAAGAGGTCACAATTAGAATCCCAGAAGAATTTATGGGCGATGTAATGGGTGATGTTTCGAGTAGAAGAGGAAAAATTCTCGGAATGGACTCAGATGGTGAATATCAAATCATTCGAGCTTTAATTCCACTCGCTGAAATGTTCAAGTATGCAACTCAATTAAGGAGTTTGACGCAAGGTAAAGGGACTTATGAGATGAAATTATCACACTACGAAGAAGTGCCTAAAGAAATTGAAGCGAAAATTATAGCTGCAGCCGAGAAAGAGAAGGAAGAAGTTGCTTAATGCAAAGACTTTATTCACCATGGCGTTCTGAATATATTGAGTCTTTTCAAAATCCCAAAGATGAAGGCTGTATTTTTTGCAATGCTCAGAGTGAAGATGTGGAGGATGAGAATTCTCTTGTCGTTTATAAAGGCAAAGAAGTCTTCGTCTTGATGAATCGTTATCCTTACAATAATGGACACCTGCTTATTATTCCGTATAGACATATAGCAAAGATTAATGAAATGACAGATACAGAACGCCTTGAAACTTTCTTCTTAATTGAAAAATCAGTTGAGGCTCTGGAAAAAACTATGTCTGCTCATGGACATAATATTGGAACAAATCTCGGTCGGGTGGCTGGTGCTGGCATTGATGACCACATTCACTTTCATGTTGTACCGAGATGGAGTGGCGATACTAACTTTATGCCTGTATTAGGAGATGTAAAATTAATCTCTGAAGATATGAAGAAAACTAAACTTCGACTATCAAAATACTTTAAAGAAAACTTATGAAAATTGCAGTAATTGGAACTGGTTATGTTGGACTTGTTACCGGTGTTTGTTTAGCCGAGACCGGAAATAAAGTTATTTGCGTTGATAAAGATAAAGAGAAGCTGGAAAGATTTCGAAAAGGTGACCCTGTTATATATGAAAAAAATCTTGCGGAGCTTTTGAATCACAATCTTCGAAAGAGCAGAATTGAGTTTACAGATAGTTTAAAATATTCTGTTGAAAATTCGGAGATTATTTTCTTTTGTCTTCCGACGCCACAAGGTGATGATGGTTCTGCTGATTTGAAATATGTTCTTGAAGTCGCTGAACAATGTGGCGAAATATTAAATCAACTTAATGATAACGCTTATAAAATTTTCGTCAATAAAAGCACGGTTCCAGTTGGAACTACAGAGCTTGTGAGACAAAAAATATTTGCAAAAGTAGGTGATTATCCTTTTGATGTTGTAAGTAATCCGGAGTTTTTGCGTGAGGGATTTGCTGTAGAAGATTTTATGAAACCAGATAGAATTGTCATTGGCACTTCTTCTGAAAAAGCAAAAGAAGTGATGAGGACTCTTTATGAGCCGTTTGTTAGAAGTGGTAATCCAATTTATTTTATGGATGAAAAAAGTGCTGAAGTTACCAAATACGCAGCAAATTGTTTCCTTGCGACTAAAATCACTTTTATGAATGAAATTGCTAATTACTGTGAAATGGTCGGTGCAAATGTCGATATGGTTCGAATTGCAATGGGAGCTGATAATCGAATTGGAAAAAGATTTTTATTCCCAGGAATTGGTTTCGGTGGAAGTTGTTTCCCAAAAGATATTAAAGCATTACAAAAATCATTTCGAGAAGTAAATGTCGAATCAAAAGTTATCGATGCTGTAATTGAAACAAATGAAAAACAAAAAATTGTTTTGATTAATAAAATTTTGAAACACTTTAATCAATATATTAAGGGGAAACGATTTGCTTTGTGGGGACTTTCATTTAAGCCCGAAACAGATGATGTGCGTGAAGCTCCGGCTTTCAAAATTATTGATAAAATTTTAGAACTTGGCGGTAAAATTATCGCCTATGACCCTGAAGCAATTGAAAACACTAGAAAAAATTATGGCGATAAAATCGAATATGCACAAGATGCTCTTTCAGCTTGTAGAGATGCAGATGCTTTAATTATAGCAACTGAGTGGAATGAATTTAGAACTCCAGATTTTGAAGCTATGAAAAAATTAATGAAAGAATTTGTCATCTTCGATGGAAGAAATGTTTATGATAATGAAAAAGCTTTGAAATATAAATTCGTTTATTATTCAATTGGAAGGAAACCAGTTTTGAAAGAAGATTTAGAAAAATGAAACAACTAGTCCAGAGAATTAAAGATGGGGAGATGAAAGTCGTTAATCTCCCCATTCCTTTTTTAAAACCTAAGGGCGTGCTTGTGCAAAATTATTTTTCTTTAATTAGTGCAGGCACTGAAAGAACAACTGTTGAATCAGGTAAAGAAAATCTTTTGGTCAAAGCCTACAAAAATCCAGAGATAGTAAAACAAGTTTATCAAATTGTTCGAAGGGATGGGTTAATTCAAACTATTGAAAGAATCTTAGGTAATCTTAATGATTACAAAACACTTGGATATAGTTCTTCAGGTATTGTTATTGAATCTTCAAGTGAGAAATTCAAACCTGGCGACCGTGTCGCCTGTGCTGGTGCGGGCTATGCAAATCATGCGGAGATTGTTTTTATACCAGAAAATCTTTGTGTTAAACTTCCTGACAATGTAGATTTTGAGGAAGGAGCTTTCACGACACTTGGTGCGATTGCTCTGCAAGGTGTCCGACTTGCTAATCCGAATTTAGGGGAAAATATTGCAGTGATTGGACTAGGATTACTTGGATTAATCACTGTTCAATTACTTAAGGCAAATGGGTGCAAGGTTATTGGGCTAGACATTTCTGAACAGGCACTTGATTTCGCAAAAAAAATTGGTGCTGACTTTGTACTGAAAAGTTCAAAAAGTGAGAAAGAAGCAATTCTTAATTTGACTGATGGTATTGGTGTTGATAAAGTTTTAATCACTGCAGGGACTGAAAGTAACGAGCCAATTGAACTATCTGGTCTAATCACAAGAGAAAAAGGAAAAGTTGTGGTTGTCGGTGCTGTTAAGATGGATATCCCACGAGGTACTTTTTACAATAAAGAAATTGAGGTTGTAATTTCTAAATCCTATGGACCAGGTCGCTATGACCCCAAATATGAAGAAATGGGAATTGATTATCCTGTCGGTTATGTGAGATGGACAGAAAATAGAAATATGCAGGCTATAGTTGAACTTCTATCTGAAGGCAAGTTAGATTTTAAGTCGCTAATTACTCATAAATTTCCAATTGATGAGTATCAAAAAGCCTATGATTTGATTTTGGGGAAGCGACAGGAGTTTTATCGCGGAATTTTATTCGAATATTCTTATGATAAAATTTCGGAGACTAAGAGTATTCAATTTTCAACAAAAGTAAAATCTGCTTCGAAAATTAATATTGGTTTTATTGGTGCTGGTAGTTTTGCTCAAGCTTCTTTATTACCGCATTTAAGGAACCTGGATGTTAACTTAGTTAATGTTTGCACAACTGATGGACTGGCTTCAAGTAATGTTGCAAGGAAATTTGGCTTTCAAAAATTTACTACCAAACCAGAGGAAATTTTAAATGATTTAGAAATCAATGTTGTATTCATTGCAACTCGCCACGATAGTCATGCAAAATATGTGATTGAAGCTCTGAAATCAGGGAAAAAAGTTTTTGTCGAAAAACCACTCGCAATCAATTATGATGAATTAAAAGAGATTATTGAGCTTCAAGTTGAAGAAAAATTCCTTCTGGTCGGTTTCAATAGAAGATTTGCAAAAAGTATAATCGATATTAAAAATTATTTTCCTTCAGGTCCATTCAATTTTCTTTATAGAGTAAATGCAGGCAGACTTCCACTTGAACACTGGACACAATGGGAGGAGCAAGGTGGAAGAATAATTGGCGAAGTTTGTCACTTCGTTGATACTTTATCATTCATTTGTAATTCTCATCCCAAACAAGTTTTTGCTCATTCAATTTCGTTCAAACAAGGTTTCAATAAAGAAGAAGACACTTTATCTATTCTTTTGAAATTTTTGGACGGCTCAATCGGGACAATTATTTATCAGGCGAACGCTGATTCAACAATTCCAAAAGAATATCTTGAAGTGTCTGCACTGCAGAAATCTGCTATTCTTCACAATTTTGAGAAAGTTGATTTTTATACTGGTGGAAAAGTTAAATCAAAAAAATATTTTGGCAAAGGACATAAAGAAGAAGTTGAAGCCTTTATAAATGCAATTAAAAATGGAAATGCTTCGCCGATAGAATTAAAATCTCTTTATTTAACGACATTAACGACTTTCGCCATAATTGAATCTCTTAGAACTAACAAACCTGTGGATATTTCTCTCTAATTATTTTTACAAAGTAGAAAATTAAATTGTTTGCAAATGAAGCGATGGAAAGATATATTAAAATCAAAATTAACTTAGGCTATGCAGAAAATTAAAATATTACCAGAAAATGTGGCTTCGAAAATTGCAGCTGGCGAAGTTGTCCAGAGACCTGAATCGGTTGTGAAGGAATTACTTGAAAATTCAATTGACGCTCAAGCATCTCATATCACATTGATTGTTAAAGATGCAGGCAAAACATTAATTCAGGTTATTGATGATGGAGTTGGGATGTCTGCTGAGGATGCGAGACTTGCTTTCCAGCGTCACTCAACAAGTAAAATCTCTGATATTGAAGATTTAGAGAGAATTCAGACCCTTGGTTTCAGAGGCGAAGCACTTTATTCTATTGCTTCTGTTTCGAGAGTTGAACTTAAAACAAAAACTGAAGAGCAAGAACTCGGGACTCAAATTTTAATTGAAGGAGGTAAGATATTAGAACAAAATCAAGTCCATTGTGAAAAAGGTACTAATATAAGCGTTAAGAATCTGTTTTTTAATGTTCCAGCAAGAAGAAATTTTCTTAAATCAAATGCGACCGAGTTCAAACATATTTATGATACTTTTCAGAGAATTAGTTTGAGTTTCACAAATATTCGATTTACTTTTATAGATGATGAAAAATTGGTATTTGAACTTCCACCATCTTCAATTGAGAAAAGAATTCAATATTTCTTTGGCGAATCGTTTTTGGAGTCTTTAATTGCGGTAAATTTTGAATCTGAACGCCTTAAAATTTGGGGTTACATTGGCGCTCCACATTTTGCTAAAAAAATCAAAGGTCAGCAATTTTTATTTTTGAATGGGAGATTTGTAATCAATAAATCAATTTCTCACGCTGTTTATCGTGGTTATGAGCATTTGATAGAAAAAGGTGAATATCCATTCTATCTTATATATTTAAATCTTGAGCCAAAGCACATCGATGTAAATGTTCATCCATCTAAACTTGAAGTTAAATTTGATGATGAAAATTTAATTTATTCATCAGTTTATTCAGCTGTCAAAGATGCACTTTCAACAAGAGATTTTACGCCGCAAATTGAATTGACTGAATTAGATGATTATACTGGAACACGATTCAAAAATCCTTTTGTTGAACCGAATAGTTTTATCGCTAAAGAGATTTACGGTCAACCAAAAAAAGAGTCTTCATCAATAATTCAAGCAAAATCACTTGAAAGAAAATCAAGAAATGATGAAGAAATAATATCTACTGCAGATATAATTGAACAAACAAAACAAATTCTGAATTCTTTATCTTTTGAAAGCACATCAGTAGAAACTGAACCAGTTGTAACTCGTCAGGTATGGCAACTTCACAATAAATACATTCTAACTCCAATTAAAAATGGTTTAATGATAATTGACCAACACATAGCGCACGAAAGAATTCTATACGAAAAAGCTATTGAAAGTATTGAAAATTCGCTTCCATTTTCTCAGCCATTGTTATTTCCCCAAACAATAGAACTTTCCAAACCTGATTTTAAACTTGTGATGGAATTAAAAGATTATCTCGAAAAAATTGGATTTGATATTAGACCATTTGGAAAGTCTGCAATAATTGTAAGTGGAATTCCCCAAGACATTAAGTCTGGAAAGGAGAAAGAAATTCTTCTTGAAATTTTAGAAATGTATCGTGAATTTGCTTTATCGAATGTAACAAATGAAAAAGAAAATCTTGCAAAATCATTTGCATGTAAAAGTGCGATAAAAGCAGGAGACCAATTGACAGAAAAAGAGATGATTACACTAATTGACAATCTATTCGCTACAAAGATTCCTTATGTTTGTCCACACGGGCGGCCCGTTTTCGTTAAACTCACTATCGATGAACTCGATAGAAGGTTCGGAAGAACAGTTAACAAAGAAAATTAAAAGTGAGGGTAAAAATGGAAAAGAAAAACTTTAATGAGAGAAAACTTAAGTGGAAGGAGGAAGCTCTTTCCCAGCCTACAATTCCAATTACTTTCGATTCAATAAGCGGAAATAAGATTGAAATTCTTTACACTCCTGATGACTTAAAGGATTTCGATTATGAAAAAGACCTTGGCTTTCCAGGGGAGTATCCATTCACTCGTGGAATTCATAAAAATATGTATCGTGGAAGATTGTGGACAATGCGGCAATTTGCCGGATTTGGAACTCCAGAAGATACAAATCAGAGGTTTAAATATTTGCTCGAGCATGGTCAAACTGGACTTTCCGTTGCTTTTGATTTACCAACTTTAATGGGCTGGGATGCGGATGCTCCTATGTCAGAAGGTGAAGTTGGTATTTGTGGTGTTTCTGTTTCTTCGCTGGTTGATATGGAAAAACTATTTGATGGAATCCCACTTGGTGAAGTTTCAACTTCGATGACAATCAATTCACCAGCTGCAATGATTTTTGCTTTTTACCTTGCAGTTGCTGAAAAACAAGGAGTTGATTTCAAAAAATTACGAGGAACACTTCAAAACGATATATTGAAAGAATATATCGCTCAAAAAGAATATATTTATCCACCGAAGCCTTCGCTCAAAATTATTGTCGATATGATTGAATATTGCACAAATGAAGTTCCACAATGGAATCCAGTCTCAATTAGTGGCTATCATATTCGTGAGGCTGGTTCAACTGCAGCTCAGGAACTTGCCTTTACTTTGGCAGATGGATTTGCATACATTGAAGCTTGCATTCAAAGAGGGATGGATGTCGATTCATTTGCCCCAAGACTCTCGTTTTTCTTTAATTCGCATTTAGATTTCTTTGAAGAGATTGCAAAATTTAGAGCAGCTCGAAGAATTTATGCTCGAAGAATGAAAGAAGTTTACAAAGCGAAAAATCCGAGAAGCTGGTGGCTCCGTTTTCATACTCAAACTGCTGGCTGTTCTCTAACCGCTCAACAACCGGAGAATAATATTATTAGAACCGCCTTTGAAGCGCTGGCAGCAGTATTAGGTGGAACTCAATCATTACATACAAATTCAATGGATGAAACTCTTGCACTTCCAAGTGAGAAAGCAGTCAAAATTGCTTTAAGAACTCAACAAATTATTGCTTATGAAACTGGAGTGATTAACACAATTGATCCACTTGGTGGAAGTTATTACATTGAAGCATTGACCAATCGTCTTGAAGAAGAAGCAAATGAATATTTCAGAAAGATAGATGAACTAGGTGGCGTAATTCCAGCAATTGAAATAGGATTTTTCCAGAAAGAAATTGCAAATGCTGCTTATCGTTATCAAAAAGAAATTGAGGAGAAGCAAAGAATAATTGTAGGCATCAATGAGTTTGTTGAAGAAAATGAGAAATTGGAAATTCCAATTCTTTACATTCCGCCAGAAGTTGAGATAAAACAAAAAGAAGCACTTGCAAAACTTCGTCAGGAAAGAAATAATGAAATAGTAAAAGAAAAACTTGAAGCATTAAGACAGGCCGCAGTTGATGAAAAAAATATTATGCTTTATGTTCTTGATTGTGCTAGAAATTATGTAACTCTTGGTGAGATGGTTGATGAACTTAAAAAAGTCTATGGTGTCTATGAAGAAAGTATTGTTTTCTGAGTTAAAGCTTATACTCCAGCTTATTCGTGTAAAGCAATGGATTAAAAATTTTTTTCTTTTTGCTCCATTAATTTTCTCTCACCATTTATTTGAGACGAAATTCCTTTTTACTACAATTAAAGCATTTATTTCATTCTGTCTTATTTCGAGTGTTGTTTATATAATAAATGATATAACTGATATTGAGCAGGATAAAAAACATCCAATAAAGAAGGATCGTCCACTACCGTCAGGAAGAATTTCTAAATCAACAGCAATTATAATTTCATTTTTTTTCTTTATTGGAATGTTCTTTACTGCTTTCGATTTGAATACAAAATTCAAAATTGCTGTTTTAACTTACTTTTTGATTAATATTTTTTACAGTTTCAAGTTAAAGCAAATTGTTTTACTCGATATTTTCTTTATCGCATTTGGCTTTATGATTAGAATTATTGCTGGTGGTTGGGTTATTAATGTTTACATCTCAAGCTGGTTGATTTTAACAACATTATTCCTTTCTCTATTTCTTGCAGTCACTAAGAGAAGAAGTGAACTAGCTGTTATTGATAATAACTCGGGTACAAGAAAAGTCCTGAGCGATTACTCAATCAACTTTGCTGACCAGATGGCAACAATTGCCGCAGCAGGAACTGTAATTTCTTATGCATTATACACGGTTTCTGAAAGAACAAAAGAATTATTCCGCACTGAGAATTTGATATTTACAACTCCATTTGTTGTATATGGAATTTTCAGATATCTTTATTTAGTTCACAAGAAAAATTTAGGTGAAAATCCAACTTATATAGTTACTTCTGATGTACCAATGATAATTAATATTTTCTTGTGGATTTTAACTTCAATTGCTATTATTTACAAACAAAAGTTTAATATTACTTTCTGGTGATGAAAGTTTTAATAATTTTAGTGCTGATATTTTTTTCGGGATGTTCTTCGTCTTCGAAATTAGATAAATCAAAAGTTTTTGTTTTGAATTTGGAAAGACTTGAAATGTGGTTTGATGCAATGCCAAAAGTTGATTCAAAATCAAAATTCCATTTACTTGTGGATTACTCGTTGAAAAATATTTCTAATAAAGTGATTAAAATTAATTCGTTGAGCTATGAACTGATTTTATCAAATGATAAGATGATTACTTTTTATGACAAGAGTTTTTCTCCTATAAATTTATCAAAGGGTGAGATGACTCAATTTTCAAATTTAAATTTAAGTTCAGAAGTTAATCTACAAATTCCCAAAATTGATAGAAGAGCGGATTTATATTTAAATATTCATTATGAGTCTGGAAAGAAAAAATTTTCAGAAAGAGTTTTTATCAAGTCACAAGAATTTGAGATAGTTTATTGAGTATGGAATTTTTAGTTATTGTTCTGGCGTTAATTGGGTCGGCATATTTTTCGGCAACTGAAATTGCTTTTATTGTTGCGAATAAAATTAAAATTGAGATTAGAGCAAAACAAAATATTTTTGGTGCTCAAGCTGCAAGAAGAATTATTCAAAATCCAGAGGAAGTTTTTGTTACAATTTTAGTCGCAAACAACATCGCCAATATTACATTTGCTTCTTTGTTTGGGCTTTATTTGCAGAAGACCTTAGAGCTTTCCGAAATTTCAACTTTACTAATCACTACATTAATTCTCTTAACATTTGGTGAAATTATTCCAAAAGCATTTACTCAGGAAGTGGCTGATATAGCGATTCTTTATTTTTCTTATCCATTTAGATTGTTCAAATTGATTTTATATCCAATTGTTAAAATTCTTGAAACCATTTCAAAATTCATTCTGAAAAAATTTAAAATTACTTTTGATTTACCACAGATATTAGAAAAAGAAGACATTAAAATCTTATTGAAAGAAAGCCTTGAAGCTGGAGCGGTTGACAAAGAAGATAAGAGAATAATTGATAGAGTTATTGAACTTGGTGACCAGAAAGTTAGTGAAGCAATGCGTCCGAGAACGGAAATTGTAGCCTGTGATATTAACGCATCGAAAGAAGAACTTTACCAAATTTTTATTGAGAGTGGTTATTCGAAAATTCCAGTCTACGAAGGTTCTCTCGATACAATTCGTGGTGTTTTGTATTTGAACGATTTGTTTGCCGATTTCAGCGAAATAGTTGAGATAATGAAACCAATTAATTTTTATCCCGAGACAAAACCAAGTATCGAACTTTTGAAAGAATTTCTCTCGGAAGGAATTTCAATAGCAATTATTGTTGATGAATATGGTGGGACATCTGGTCTGGTTACTACGGAAGATTTAATCGAAGAATTACTTGGCGAGATAAAAGACGAGTACGATATAGACGAAAACATTTGCAGAAAAATTGGTGATGATACTTATCTCATAAGCGGACGAGTTGAAATTGATGCAATTCTTGACCAGACAGGCATACAAATTCCAGAAGGAAAGTATGAAACAATAGGTGGTTATATAATTAATCGTTTGGGCAGGATTCCTTTGGAAGGAGAAGAATTTATTCTCGACCATTTTAAATTCACAATTATAAAAGCAACTCCAAGTAAAATTGAACTTGTAAAATTAGTTGAATTAATGAGAGAAGAGATTTAAGTGTTTTTTGAATTGGTTAAAACAGATAGAAATTCAAAAGCTCGCGCTGGTGTAATTCACACTTCACATGGAGATGTTTTGACTCCGATTTTTATGCCAGTTGGTACTCAAGGAGCAATTAAAGCGGTTGAACATCGTGAGCTTGAAGAAATTGGAACACAAATAATTCTTGGAAACACTTATCATCTTTATCTGAGACCTGGCACAGAGATTCTTGAGCAAGTTGGCGGGCTACATAAATTCATTAACTGGTATAAACCGATTTTGACAGATAGTGGCGGATTTCAGATTTATAGTTTAAGCGAGCTTAGAAAAATTCGTGAGGATGGAGTTGAATTTAAGTCTCACATTGATGGTTCCTTACATTTTTTCTCGCCTGAAAAAGTTGTTGACATACAGAGAATAATTGGTTCAGATATATTGATGGTTTTAGATGAATGCGTTGGTTTTCCAGCTCAATATGATTATGTGAAAAAATCTATTGAATTAACTACTCTATGGGCAAAGAGAGCTTATGAACATTTTCATTCAACTAATTCTTTTTATGATTATAATCAATTTATTTTTGGAATTGTTCAGGGAAGTGTTTATAAAAATTTAAGAAAAATTTCTGCAGAAGATTTAACTCAAATTAATTTTGATGGATTTGCAATTGGTGGACTTGCGGTTGGTGAATCGACTGATGAAATGTATGAGATTACAGATTTCACTACAGATTTACTTCCAAAAGATAAACCAAGATATTTGATGGGTGTTGGACGCCCAGAGAATTTATTAGAAGCTATTGAACGCGGTGTTGATATGTTTGATTGCGTAATGCCAACTCGAAATGGTAGAAATGCTTATCTATTTACTGGCAAAGGTGTTCTTTCAATTAAGAATAGTCAGTTCAAAGATGATACATCCCCAGTTGATGATGAATGCGATTGTTATACTTGTAGAAATTTTACAAGAGCTTATTTGAGGCATTTATTTGTTGCAAAAGAAATTCTTGCACTTCAATTAGCTTCTATTCATAATCTAAGATTTTACTTAAATTTGATGTCAGAAGCACGACAAATGATTATTGAAGATAAATTCACTGAGTGGAAAAAAGAGAAAGTTGAAAAAATTTCACAAAAACTAACCACAAATAAGGAGGAAATCATTGATTAACTTAATGATATTATTTGCTCCGCCTCAAGGACAGGACCCAGGCTCCAGTATGTTAAGCACTCTTATAATGTTTGCTGCGATTTTTTTGATTATGTATTTATTGATGATTCGTCCACAGCAGAAAAGAATGAAAGAAAGAGAGAAAATGCTTAGCGAATTGAAAAAAGGTGATAAAGTCGTAATGTCCAGTGGAATTTACGGCATCATCACTCAAATTGATGATAGAACTGTTATTGTGCAAGTTGCTGATAATGTAAAATTAAAATTCGAGAAATCAGCTGTCGCAACAGTTCTAAAAGACTAAACTGAGATTTTTCTTTCTTAGGCCGGGAATTTTTCTCGGCTTTTTTATTTTTAAATAAATGCAACAATAAATTTTCAAAGCTATGGCTTATAAATTTTTAGACCACACAGCAGATATCGGTATTGAAGTTCAAGCTTCAGATTTTAAGGAAGCTATCATTGAAGCAATTTATGGCTTAATTGAAATTATCTTTGGAAAATCATTTAAAGATTTTGATACCAATTCCGATTTTGAGACAATTGAAATCTCAAGTTTTGATAAAGAAAGTCTTTTAGTCGATACGCTAAATGAAATTTTGTTCTTAATAGACACTAGAAAAATTATTCCTTTGAAACCTATAATTACTGACTTGAGTAATAAATCTGTGAATTTGAGATACAAACCACTTCAATTTGACTTTGATGAATTTCCATTTCATCTTTATGTTAAAGCTGTTACTTTTCATCAATTGGAAATTATAGAGAAAGAGAAACAAACAATAATCAAATTCTTTGTAGATATATGATAATCGAAAAAATTACTGACTATAAATATCGAATTCCGAAATCAAACTTCCCTTTTATGAGGGTCGATGGAATTGTTTATGCCGATGAAACTTTACTCGAAGCTATCAAGAACGATAAAACAATCGAACAGGTTGCCAATACTGCTTCGTTGCCTGGTATTGTTGGTTACTCACTTGGAATGCCAGATGCTCATCAGGGTTATGGATTTGCAATTGGTGGTGTTGCTGCTGTCGATTTGAAAGAGGGTGTTGTATCTCCAGGTGGAATTGGTTACGACATAAATTGTGGTGTTCGTTTACTTGCAACTGACCTACAATTTGATGATGTAAAATCAAAAATAGAAGAACTCGTTAAGCAACTTTTTCATGAAATTCCATCTGGAACGGGTAGAGGTGGTGACTTAAAATTAAGTTACACTGAACTTGATGAAGTAATGAAACTCGGAATCGACTGGGCAATTCAAAATAAATTTGCTCGCTTTGAGGATAAAGATTTTATTGAAGAATATGGAAGACTCCCAAATGCAAATCCTGATATGGTTTCTAACAAAGCAAAAGAGAGAGGAAGAGACCAACTTGGAACCTTAGGCTCAGGAAATCATTTCGCTGAAGTTCAAATTGTTCAGGAAATTTTTGATGAAGAAGTTGCTCGAGGTTTTGGTTTGCACAAAAATCAAATTGTGGTTTTGATTCACACTGGTTCAAGAGGACTTGGCCATCAAGTTTGTACTGATTATTTGAAAGAAATGGATTCAGCGATGAAAAATTATGGAATTAAAGTTCCAGATAGAGAGCTTGCCTGTGTCCCAATTGATTCAAAAGAAGGAAAGAGATATTTACAGGCAATGGCTTCAGCGGCGAATTTTGCATTTAATAACCGACAATTAATTACTCACAATGTTCGAAATGTCTTCAAACGATTATTTAAAACAGATAAGGTAAGAATTGTTTATGATGTTTGTCACAACATTGCGAAGATAGAAGAACATAATGTTAATGCAAGAAAGATGACAGTTCTTGTTCACAGGAAAGGAGCAACACGAGCATTTCCAAAAGGTCATCCTGCTTTGCCTGAAGTCTATCGAGAAATCGGTCAGCCGGTAATTATTCCTGGAAGTATGGGCACTTACTCTTATGTTTTAGTAGGTACAGAAAAAGCAATGGAAGAAACTTTTGGTTCGACCTGTCATGGTGCAGGAAGATCTCTTTCAAGACACAAAGCAAAGAAGATGATGTCTGCTGATGAAGCTGTAAGCAAATTAAGAGAAAGAGGAGTTTTCATTCAGGCAACGACAAAATCAGGGATTACTGAAGAAATTCCGGAAGCTTACAAAAATGTATCGCAAGTTGTCGAAGTTGTTCATCAAGCTGGAATTTCAAATAAAGTCGCAAAGCTTAAACCGATTGGTGTAATCAAAGGGTAATCTATGTTAAATAAAATTTTTTCGCTCATACTCATTTTATCTTTTCTCTATTCAAATTCTAATGCTGAAGGAAGAAAGAAAGTTTATTTGATTGATATTAGTGGAGATATCGACCTAGGACTTGCTCCGTATGTTCAACGAGTTGTAAATGAAGCAGAAGAGAAAAATGCTTCAGCCATTATACTGAAAGTCAATACCTTTGGTGGAAGAGTTGATGCGGCGACTCAAATTCGTGATGCAATTATTAATTCAAAGATTTTAACAATAGCGTTTATTGATAAAAGAGCAATTTCAGCTGGTGCTTTAATTTCTATCTCTGCAAAAAAAATTGTAATGTCGCCCGGTTCGACTATTGGTGCGACAACAGTTGTTGACCAAGCTGGTGATAAAGCATCAGAAAAATATCAATCGTATATGCGTTCAGAGATGAGGTCAACTGCCGAAAGAAATGGTCGACGACCTGATATCGCAGAAGCTATGGTTGATGAACGAATTTTTATTAAAGATTTTCCTGAACTCGATGATTCAACTAAACTCCTTACTCTTACAACGGAAGAAGCAACAAAGGTGGGCTATTGTGATTTTGTAGCTACTGACCTTCAGGAACTTCTTTCTCATTTTAATCTCCAAGATGCAGAAATAATTATATCAGAAATAAACTGGGCAGAAAATGTAGTTCGATTTTTGAGCAATCCAATTATTAGTGGACTTTTAATAATGCTTGGAATTCTTGGTCTCTTAACTGAGATAAAAACTCCAGGTTGGGGAGTTGCTGGAACAATTGGATTGATTTCACTCGCATTGTTTTTTGGAACAAGTTATATTCTTCAGCTTGCAAATATCTGGGAGATATTGATTTTTATAATTGGGCTTGCTTTACTTTTGATTGAAATTTTCTACATACCTGGTTTTGGTCTACTTGGAATTCTTGGAATAATTATGATGATAGGCGCTATCTTTTTTGGTTTGATTGGTGAATTCCCTGTTGTCTCCGAAAATGAAATTTCAAATGCCTTAATCCAACTGGCTACTTCTCTTATTGCATCAATTATTTTTTTATTTATCCTGTGGAGATTTTTGCCAGGCACTCCAATATGGGGAAGATTAATTCTTGCAACTTCTGAAACTCAGAGAGAAGGTTTCGTTTCAAATCCTGATTTGTCTTTTCTAATTGGCAAAAAGGGAAAAGCTCTATCACTGCTAAGACCTGCTGGAATTGCTTTAATTGATGGTAAAAGATACGATGTTGTCTCAGAAGGTGATTTTATTCAGAAAGATGAAGAAATTGAAGTAATAGAAGTAATCGGTTCAAAAATTATCGTCAAAAAATTGATTTAAACAGGAAGCAGGCAAACTTTTTCTACCTTGTTTATATTTTTGAGAAATGAAATCGAGAGAAATACTTTTTTATTCATTAATTTTTATTAGCCTGTTTCCTGTTATTTTTTCAAATAAACTATTCGCTCAGTTTGAAAAAAATATTTTCACCGACACTCTCCTAATTAAATCTACAAAAATTTCTTTAAGTGAGCTTCCTTTTCCAGTTGATTCAATTTTATCACTTCAAATCGATTTAAATGAACTTCAAGATGACGACTTCTATTTTGATAAACTCAATCAAACTCTTCAATTAAAAGATGAAAAACAGGCAGGAAAGACTTTGATAATTTCATACAAAGCATTGCCAATCAAAAGAGAATTAATCAGAAAAAATTATCCACAAATATTTAGAGATACTTCCACAAAACAACAGTTCACTGCAATTAAAAAAACTCAACCTATAAATTTAGTTGATGATATTTTTGGTTCTAAAGTTGAAAGAAGTGGAGTGTTGACTCGTGGCTTTTCTGTTGGTTCAAATAAAGATTTTACACTTAATTCAGGTCTACGACTTCAACTTTCTGGTCAACTTAGTGAAGATGTAGAAGTTACAGCAGTTCTTTCAGACCAGAGTTCACCAATTCAACCAGAAGGGAATACAAGAACTCTTCAAGAGATTGATAAAGTTTACATTGAACTTAAACACAAAAATGCTCAAGCTACCTTTGGCGATTTCCAATACACTCAAAGAATTGGAAATTTTGGAATTGTTGATAAAAAACTTCAAGGATTAACTTCAACAGCTTTTATCAATCAGAAAAATTTCGCAAACATTTCTTATGCTAGTGCAAGAGGAAAATTTAAATCACAACAATTTAATGGGATTGATGGTGTTCAAGGTCCTTACCGATTAACCGGTTTGAACAACGAAAGAGACATAATCGTTTTAGCTGGAACAGAAAAAGTTTATATAAATGGTGAAGAAAAAGTGAGAGGTGAGAATTATGATTATATAATTGACTATTCAACTGGTGAGATTTTTTTTACTCCAAGAACTGTAATCACAAATGCATCTCGAATAAAAGTTGATTTTGAATATTCGGATAGAAAATTTGAGCGAAACTTTTTTGGTTCAGTTGTGAACTCATCTGTTTTTTCAGATAGAATTCAATTTGGTTTCAGCTATTTCAGAGAAGGCGATAATCAGAATTTTCCAATTGATATTTCACTGTCTGAAAGCGATAAACAAATTCTTGCTCAGAGTGGAAATAACAGATTATCTGCATCGAAGAGTGGAGTAAAATTTGTTGGCTATGATACAACAGGGAAACCTGCTGGTGTTTATCGTTTGAGAGATACTCTAATAGCAGGGCAAATTGTAAAATTTTTTGAATTTAGTCCTGGCTCTGATTCAGCATTTTATAATGTTAGTTTCTCTTTTGTCGGCGAAGGTAATGGTGATTATGTTCGATTAGGTTTAGGTAGATTTAAATTTGTTGGTTCACAAAAAGGAAACTATGCACCAGTAATTTTACTTCCACTGCCAGAGCTTAAACAGATAGGGAATTTTTATTCGAGGTTACTTTTAGCAAGAAATATTTCAGCTGAAGGAGAGTTATCCTTATCGTCTTTTGATAGAAATCGTTTCTCTCCAATTGACGATGAAAAAAATAAAGGTAAAGCTTATAACTATAAACTTTCAGTCGATTCAGTGAGTATTAACTTTTTCTCTCTTTTTGATGGAAACATATCAGTGAATTATCTGGAAAGACAAACAGAAGAAACTTACTCACCATTGAACAGAATATACGAAGTTGAATATGAACGAAACTGGAATTTAGGATTGAATGGTCAGATTTCTGATGAATTGTTGAGAGAATTTAATCTTAGATTTTTTCGTAAAAGTTTTGATTCGAAATTTTCCTTTGGAAGATTAAAACGAGCAAATAACTTTTTGAGTAATCGTTTTACAACTTCAATTAATTCTGAATTGCTTGAACAACTTAATCTTGATTACTTCTTTTCTGGATTGACTACAAAATCAAATCAAATTAATTCAAACTATCAAAAGAATTATTTAAATCTGAGATACAATCGAAATGAATTTATTCCATATCTAAAGATTGAAATCGAAAATAAAGTTGATAAGCTTGCAGGTGACTCGCTTTTATTTACGAGCTTTCGATTTTATGATTTTACTTTTGGATTAGCATCTACTTTTATAAGATTTCTGGATGTTAATTCTGCTTTTAATTTTAGAAGAGATTTTTTACCAGTGAATAATAAAATTAAGGATGAAGCAATTAGTTATATCTACCAGGTTGGATTGAAATTGAAAAATATCCCTAATTTAAATTCGTCTCTTGATTTATCTTTCAGACAAAAAAAATATTCAGAACAATTCAAAGCTATTGGAAGACTTGACAATCAATCCCTTGGAGTAAAATATTTAGGTAGAGGAATTTTCTTTCAAAGATTTTTACAGACTGATTTATACTATGAAGCATCATCACAAAGGTCAGCAAAACTTGAAAGGATTTTTCTTCGTGTACCGAAAGGCTCTGGTCAATATATCTATAAAGGTGATTTAAATGGCAATGGTATTGCTGATGAGTTTGAATTTGAACCAACAAGATTTGAAGGTGACTATGTTTTAACGACATATCCAACTGATGAACTTTTTCCTGTGATTGATTTAAAGGCAAGCATTCGATTGAAATTTGATTTTCGAAATTTGTCAGTCAGTCAA
>Ga0308411_10000744_pt1 | contig 21950 bp, 21 predicted proteins | sample HotsprottomLayer_2_FD_203530 | JGI IMG/M metagenome (GOLD analysis project Ga0308411, IMG submission 203530) | Hot spring phototrophic mat microbial communities from Octopus Spring, Yellowstone National Park, Wyoming, United States -... | ecosystem: Environmental > Aquatic > Thermal springs >...
GCCGGATGCCCGGCGTGACCACCAGCAGCCGCTCGCCGAGCTCTTGCTTGAGCAGCGGCGCCTCGAGGCCCGACGAGACCACGCCGTCGCACCCGGCAGCGAGCGCCCGGCGGGCCCGCGAGAGCACCAGTTGCTCGACGTCGCACGTGAAACCGAGGTCGTCCAGATCGCCCCGGTCGAGGCTCGTCAGCACCGTGACCGCCAGGATCTTGACCTCGCCCTTCTCCGCGCCAGCGGCCTCGAGCATCGCCTGGTTGCCGTGCACCGTCGCGAAGCTGATGCCGCGGTTGCGCAGCCCGCGAACCGCGCCGCGCACGGTCTCCGGCACGTCGAAGAACTTGAGGTCGACGAACACCTGCTTGCCCTGCCGCACCAGCCAGTCCACCAGCTCGAAGTAGCCCGGCGCCATGAAGAGTTCCAGGCCCAGCTTGTAGAAAGTCACCACCTCGCCGAGCCGCGCGACGAGCGCTCGTGCCTCGTCGGCGCCAGGCAAGTCGAGGGCGACGATCAGGCGGTCGCGACGCGGTACCTGCTTCGAGGACACTCGCCCGGACGGTGCGCTGTCGCTCATGCTGCGCAGTGCATCACGCTTCGGCACGCAAAGTGGCGCCCGCTCCGCACTGCGGCCGCGGCGCGCGCAATCTGCCATAGGCCGCACGGCACGCTCTTTGCTGAAATGCCGAGCAAGATGCCCGCTGAGATGCTGCGGTCGAACACCGGTCGTTTCCGCCTCGAGTGCTGACGCTGAAGTTTATCGCGGCCGGGCTGGCCGGCTCCGAAGACGAATTCTCGCCCGAGAAGGTGCGAGCGTTCCTGTCCGGCTTGCCGAGCGGCGATCCGAAGCGCTCGGCGCGCCTGCTGATCGCTCGGCTGGTCGCCCTCAACGGTGCGACCATGCCCGGGCGAGCGCGGCTGCGCGTGCTCGACATGTTCCGCGACCACGTCGATTGGCTCCTGCCGCAGCTCGAGATCCGGGTGGCCAAGGTGACCCCGCCGATCGCCGCCCCGCTCCGCGAGGCGGCGTACGCGATCGAAAAGCTGCTGAAGGAACTCGCCGCGGGATACTCGCGCGCAGTGTTCGAGATGCCGCGAGCCTGGCTGCCGGTCGGGCTGCGGCAGAAGCTCCAGGTACCGCTCACGCGCGCGATGGACTTCCACGCGCGCCGGCTCGCGCTCAGCCAACGCCTCTACGCCCGCAGCCCGGGCGGCGTCTGGTCCGAGCTCCACCGGCTGTTCCAGCTCGCCCGCGAGTGCGGGCTGGCGAGCCAGGAGATCGAGTCCCCGCGCACCTCCCCGCTGCGTGTGTACCGGGACGCGCTCCTGCTCGCGTTCGCCGAACCGACCAAGCTGATGCACGGCGACTTCTCGCGCGTGCAGGGTTACCTGGCGGCGCACGGCGAGCTCGCGCAGATCGTCGCCGGGCGCAAGTTCGCCGAGCCGCTGTGCGTGTTCGCGATCGACCCGCGCCGGGACAAGCCGGGCGTCGCCTACGCCAAACGCGCCGACGCCGGGTTCGAGAACGGCACGCTCGTGCTGCTGACGCACCGCCTGGTCGAGCGCCTGGACAGCCAGCTCAGGCGGCTGCGCGACGGGATCCCGCCGGGAAGCCTCGGCCTGCCCGAGGAAGCACGCATGCCGGCCTACCGGGAGCTGATGCAGCGCCTGGCGGTGCACTGGCGCGGCGAACGCAGGCCGCGCTCCGCGCGCATCCGCTTCCACCCGCGCGTCGAGCTCTGGGTGGGCTTGCGCGAGATCTGGCGGTCGCTGCGCGCCGAAGCCCCGGTCGAGACCCCCCAGGCGGACATCACCGCCCGCGAGCTGCCGGTCCGATCGAGCGATTGGATCATCGTGAACGAGAGCTCCCGCGGCTTCGCGCTCAAGTTCATGTCCGGGGCGCTGCCGCCGATCAGCGTCGGCGAGATCGTGGGGCTCAGGCCGAAGGACCGCGGCACCCCGTTCGTGTGTCTGGTGCGGTGGGTGCAGTCGAACGGCCCGGAGCACTTCGAGATCGGCCTGCAGCAGCTCGCGCCGACCGTGCTGCCGGCGGTGTACAGAGCCGGCGAGCGCGCGGCGGTCGCCGCGGAGCCGGTCCTGTTCCTGCCGCAGATGCCGGCGCAGAAGCGTGCCTCGGCGATCGTCGCACCGCCCGACCGCGTCGACCGGGATCGGCCCTTCAGCCTACGCCACGGGGGGGCTCGCCTCAGCCTGCGGGCGAGCCGCGTGATCGAGCGCACGCAGAGCGTCGAGCTGATCGAGGTCGAGGCGCCCGGGCTCCCCGCGGCCGCCTGACCCCTGTCGGCCGTGCCGACACCCCGCCGTCGGCGGTTCGGCGACGCGGCCCCGACCAGCGTGCGAAACCGCACGGATCGCCGCCGCGCTTGCGCTACACTTCGGCGCGCCAGCGCGCGCGCGCCCGGTTCCAGCGACGCGCGCCGTGCAGTGTGCACTCGGTGCGCCCGCACGAAGCGCTCGGACCGCGAGCTCGGGCACGGACCTTGCGATCGATCCGCGTGTCGTTCACGGCCGATCTACAACATCCACAGGAGCCGGAGATGCCGCTGCACTTGAGCCTGCCGCAAGTCACCGACGGCCAGGCCCCCCGACCCCAGCTCGCCCCGTCGGAGGTACCCGCCTGGCTGGCATCGTTGCCCGCGGACGACCCGCTTCGCGCCGGCCAGCTGATCCTCGACCGGCTGGTGCCTTTCAATCGCTCGCGCGTGCGGATCACGCTGCGCCAGGACGTCACCGAAGGCATCCTCGGCTACCTCGATCTGCTCCTGCCCCGCCTCGATGCGGCGCTCGCCGATGGCACGCTGCCGCTGTCGGTCGCGAGCCGCAACGCCGCCGCGCTCGCCGAGGATCTGCTCACCGAGCTGGCCTATTCCTACAAGCTGCTGCTCGTCGAGCAGTCGCGCCGCCTGTTCGGTTTCGCCTCCAGCGGGCGCGCGCTGTTGCCGGTGGTCCGCGCGATGCAGTTGCTCGCCAGGCGCCTGCGGCTCGGATACCGGATGTACGCGACGAATCCGAAATCGGCGTGGCTGGAGTTGCACGAGCTCTACCAGTTCGCGCTGCGGCGGGGGCTCGCCTCGCGCGCGCTCGAGGCCGGCGGCAAGACGCCGCTCGCGATCTACCGCGACGCGCTCCTGCTCGCGTTCGCCGAGCCCCTGAAGCTGATGCAAGGCGACCTCGACCGGGTGCTCGCCTGGCTCGATCGTTTCGGCCAGCTCGCCACGCTCGGCCCGGCCGGGCAGCAGAAGACCGGCCAGGGCCTGTTCCTCGTCAAGCCGCAGCGCGACGTCCCCGGCTATGCGCTGTCCAAGCGCCACCATCCGCTGCCGCAGGCCCACGACCTGCTGCTCACCACCTTGCCGCTCGCCGAGGCGCTGCTCGATCAGCTCGCCCGCCTGTCGGCCGGCGCCGCGCCAGCGAGCCTCGGATTGCCCGATCAGGCCGCCGACCCGGCGTTCGTCGATCTGATGGGCCGGCTGGTCAAGCACTGGGGCGCGGTCCCGAATCGGCGCTTCACGCGGCTTCGCACGCACGCGCGCGTGGAGATATGCGTCGGCATCCGCGGCATCTGGGAGTTCCTCAACTCGCGCGGAACGGCGCGAGCGGGGCTCGGAGAATGGATGGTGACCAACGAGAGCCCGCGCGGCTTCGCGCTGATGCACGTCAAGGGCCCGATCGAATCGATCCGGGTGGGCGAGGTGCTCGGGCTGCGCACGCGGGACAGCCAGACCTGCCACATCTGCGTCGTGCGCTGGGTGGTGTCGGACAACCCCGAGCACCTCGAACTCGGCCTGGAGGAGCTCGCGCCGACCGCGCGCGCAGTGTCGATCCGCAAGACGCGCGACGGCGCCCAGGAAGCCCAGCCGGTGCTGCTCTTGCCGGAGGTGCCCGCGCTCAATCAGGCCCCCGCCATCCTCGCGCCGCTGTTCCCGCTCGATTCCACGTGCGAGCTCTCGCTCGGCGACCTGCAGTCCAAGCTGCGGGTGCGCGCGACGCGGCTCCTCGAGCGTACCGTGAGCGTTCAGCTGGTGCAGTTCAGTGCCGTGAGCTGAGCGGCTCGACCTCGGCCGGGCCGCTGTCGGCGGAAAGCGACGAGAGCGGCGCCTCGAGCGAGCGCTCGATGCCGGAAGCCGCCCGGCGCACGATCGCGGCGTACCAGGGCGCGGCCGCAGCATCGCCGGCCCCCGGGTCGAGCACCAGCGCGCGGAAGACGTCCGCGAGGGTGACCGCGCCGGGATCGCGAGCGAGCATCCAGCGCCCGGCGTCGGTTTGCATGACGGTACCGCACGCGGCGAGGCGCTCGAGCACCGGCCGTCCGGTCTCGGCGGTGACGCGTGCCGCGCCGAGCAACGCGTGCGCATCGAGCGGCCGCGGCCAGACCGCGACCAGCTCGCGCAGCATCGCCAGCCCCACATGGAACGGGGCACCTTCGGCTGCGCCGCCCGCCACCGGGCGGCCGTACTCGGGCAGCAAGGCCGTGATGACCGCCCCGATCAGCGTGACGACCCAGGACAGGTAGAGCCAGACGAGGAAAATCGGCACCGCCGCGAAGGCGCCGTACACCAGGGTGTAGCCCGGCGCCTGGGTGAGATAGAACGCGAAGGCGCGCTTCATCAGCTCGAACATCGCCGCCGCGCAGACGCCGCCGACCGCCGCGTGGACCAGCCGGACCGGTCGACTCGCCAGCAGCAGATACAGGAGCGTGAACGCCGCGGCGGTGAGCGCGAGCGGCACCCCGGCGAGCAACAGCGAATCGGCGCCCGGCACGCCCTCGATCAGACCGATCGAGGCACTCACGAGGAACGAGGTGATCGTCAGGCTGACCCCGATCAGCAGCGGACCGGCGGTGAGCAGCGCGCCGTAGACCAGCGCCCGGATGCCCAGCGGCCGCGGCCGTCGCGCCCGCCAGATCCGGTCGAAGGCGCCTTCGATCGTCGCCAGGACGAGCGCGGCGGCGAGCGCGAGCACGCCGAGGCCCCACGCGGTGAGCTCGGCCGCGTTCGCGGCGAACTCGCGCATGTACCCGGTGACGGTCTGCGCAACCGCGGGCGGCAGCATGTTGCGCTCGACGAAGCCCTCGACGCCACTGGTCAGCCGCTCGAACACCGGGAAAGCGGTGAGCAAGCTCAACGCGATCGCGAGCAGCGGCACCAGACCGAGCAGCGTGGTGTAGGTCAGACTGCCGGCGAGGGTGAGGCAGCCCACGTCGACGAACCGGCGGCGGATCCGAGCGGCGAAGCGCACCAGGCGCTCGATCGATTCCGGCACGCGCACCCCCGGCGGGTGAATACCGACTCGGTCCGTATAATAGCAGCGCGATTCCGTGCGCCGCGATGCCCGAGGTCCTCGTTCTCTACTACAGTCGTCACGGCGCGGTCAGGGAGATGGCCCGCTGGGTCGCGCACGGCGTCGAGCGCGTGCCGGCGATGTCGGCACGATTGCGCACCGTCCCGCGCGTCTCGGCGGTGAGCGAAGCGGTCGAGCCGGAGGTGCCGGAGTCGGGCGCGCCGTACTGCACGCTCGCCGACCTGGAGCAATGTTGCGCGCTCGCGCTCGGCAGTCCGACCCGGTTCGGGAACATGGCTGCGCCGCTGAAGTACTTCTGGGACGGCACTTCCGCGCTGTGGCTGCGCGGCACGCTCGCCGGCAAACCGGCTGCGGTGTTCACCTCGACCGGGACCATGCACGGCGGCCAGGAGACGACTCTCGTCTCGATGATGCTGCCGCTCCTGCACCACGGCATGCTGCTCGTCGGCCTGCCCTACACCGACGCACGGCTCGTGCAGACGACGACCGGCGGGTCGCCCTACGGCGCGACGCACCTCGCCGGGACCGGCTCCGAGCGGCCGATCGACGAGACCGAGAAACAGCTCTGCATCGCGCTGGGCGCACGGCTGGCCGAGATCGCGGGCAGGCTCGCACGGTGAACGAGGCAGCGGCCGCCCGACGATACCTGCGGCGGCACGCCGCGGGGGTCCTCTCCACGCTTTCGGCGCGGCTCGGCGGCTATCCGTTCGGGTCGGTGACGCCGTTCGTCACCGACCACCTCGCGCGGCCGGTCATCCTGGTGAGCCGGCTCGCCGAGCACTCGCGCAACCTCGCCGCCGATCCGCGCGCGAGCCTGCTGGTGCGCGATCCGGCAGCCGATGCGCAGAGCGCCCCGCGGCTGACGCTGGTCGCCGACGCCGTGCCAGCGGGCGGCGCGACGGATGTGGCGGCGCGCTACTTGCGCTATCTACCCGATGCGCAGCGACTGCTCGCGCTCGGCGACTTCTCGTTCTACCTGCTCGAGCCGGTGTTCGTGCGCCACATCCTCGGCTTCGGCGCGATCCGATCGATCGCGCCGGCGAGCTTCGCGCCGCCCGCCAACCGGCTCGCGGAGGTCGAGACGGACATCGTCGAGCGGATGAATCGGGACCGCGCGACCTGGCTGCGCGCCTGCTGGCGTCGCGCCACTGGCTGCGAGCCCCGGTCGGTGACGATGATCGGACTCGACTGCGACGGCTTCGACCTGCGCGCCGACCAGCGGCGGCTGCGGCTCGACTTCGACTGCCCGGTCACTGACGCGAGCGGCGCGAGCGAGGCTGTCGCAGCGCTCGCCCAGCAGGCCGACGGTTGAGCGCCGGCCGCCTGCAATCGGCTGCCATCGCGAGCCTGCTCGGACTGATCGCGCTCGGCCTCGCCTGGGAGCTGTGGCTCGCGCCGCTGCGCCCGGGCGGCTCGTGGCTGGTGCTCAAGGTGCTGCCGCTCCTCGCACCGCTCCGCGGACTGCTGCACGGGCGGCGGCGCACCTATCAATGGACCTCTTTGCTCGCGCTCGCCTATCTCGGCGAGGGCGCCGCGCGCGTCTGGACCGAACCGGGGCCGGCGCGCGTGCTGGCCGGCGTCGAAATCGGCCTCGCATCGGCCCTGTTCGCGGCCTGCGTGCTCGCCGCGCGCTCGCTCGGGCGGCGCGCCGCGTAGTCGAAGCCGCTGCCTCTACGGCGTCATCACCCCGTGCTGCGGGTTGAGCCGCTCGACCCCGGTCGCGAGCTTGTTGAGCGCGTTCACGTAGGCCTTCGCCGAGGCGACGATGATGTCGGTGTCCGCACCGACGCCGTTGACCACGCGGCCGCCCTTCGCGAGCCGCACGGTGACCTCGCCCTGCGACTCGGTGCCCTGCGTGACCGCGTTCACCGAGTACAGCAGCAGCTCCGACCCGCTGCGCGCGATGCTTTCGATCGCCTTGAACGTCGCATCGACCGGCCCGTCGCCGGTCGACTCGGCGCTGCGCTCGACCCCGGCCTCGCGCAGCACCAGCCGCGCATGCGGCCGCTCGCCGATGCCGCTGCGCTGGCTCAACGCGACCAGCGCCCAGTGATCCGAGTCGGCGGCGACCGCCTGATCGGCCACCAGCATGTGCAGATCCTCGTCGAAGATCTCCGCCTTCTTGTCGGCGAGGTCCTTGAAGCGCTGGAACGCGGCGTTGACCGCCGACTCGCTATCGAGCTCGATGCCGAGCTCCTTCAGGCGCTGCTTGAAGGCATTGCGCCCGGACAGCTTGCCGAGGACGATCTTGTTGGCAGACCAGCCGACGTCTTCCGCGGTCATGATCTCGTAGGTCTGGCGCGCCTTGAGCACACCGTCCTGGTGGATTCCGGAGGCGTGCGCAAACGCGTTCGCTCCGACCACCGCCTTGTTCGGCTGCACGACGAAGCCGGTGATCTGCGACACCAACCGCGATGTCGGCACGATCTGGGTGGTGTCGATCCGGGTGTCGAGTCCGAACACGTCGCGCCGCGTGCGCACCGCCATCACGATCTCCTCGAGCGAGGTGTTGCCGGCCCGCTCGCCCAGGCCGTTGATCGTGCACTCGACCTGCCGCGCGCCGCCGACCAGTACCCCGGCGAGCGAGTTGGCGACCGCCATGCCGAGATCGTTGTGGCAGTGCACCGACCAGCGCGCCCGGTCGGAGTTCGGCACCCGGGTGCGAAGCGTCTTGATGAACTCGCCGAACTGCTGGGGAATGGCATAGCCCACGGTGTCGGCGATGTTGATCGTCGTGGCACCCTCGGCGATCACCGCCTCGAGCACGCGGCAGAGGAAGTCCACGTCCGAGCGGCTCCCGTCCTCGGGCGAGAACTCGACGTCGGGGCAGTGGTTGCGAGCGAAGCGCACCGCCAGGCGCGCCTGCTCGAGCACCTGCTCGGGCGTCATGCGCAGCTTCTTCTCCATGTGCAGTGCGCTGGTCGCGATGAAGGTGTGCACGCGCCAGGACTTGGCGCCCTTCAGCGCCTCGATCCCGCGCGCGATGTCGCGGTCGTTCGCCCGGCACAGCCCCGCCACGGTGGAGTCGTTGATCGTGTTGGCGATCGCCCGCACCGCCTCGAAGTCGCCGTTCGAGGCAGCCGGGAAGCCGGCCTCGATCACATCGACCCGCAGGCGCTCGAGCTGCTTGGCGATGCGCAGCTTCTCCTCGCGCGTCATCGACGCGCCGGGGCTCTGCTCGCCGTCGCGCAGCGTGGTGTCGAAGATGATAAGGCGGTCCGATTGGGTGCTCATCGTTGTCTCCCAGTGGGATGGTCTGACGCTGCCCGCGCCGCGGAGGCCGCGTCGCGTCGAGGGTAAACCGGGATGTTGGAGAGAAGTGTGCTAGCGCGCGAGGCGCAGCAGCAGCCCGAGGAGGAGGCTGCGGAGGAGAAGCGCGATGATGGACGCTTCGCGAGGCATGCGCGCGACTATAGCGACAAACCCGCCGCGCTGCAACCGGGTCGCCGCTCAGGGGGCGGCGCGGCGCCTGCGCAGGTTCCAGAGCCAGACTACGTAGCCGGAGACCGAATAGGCGACGAACAGCCCGAACAGCACGAACGGCGGATGGACCGACACCAGGATGAGCGCCAGCACGATGATCAGGATCGCCCAGAAGGGCACGCTGCGCCGGAAATTGATGTCCTTGAAGCTGTAGAAGGGAAGGTTGGTGACCATGGTGAGGCCGGCAAAGATCGTGACGCCGCAGGCGAGCGACCGCACCCACTCGACCCGATCGACCTGGAAGTCGTCGACGATCCAGACGAAGCCGGACACCAGGGCGGCCGCGGCAGGGCTGGGCAGGCCTTGGAAGTAGCGCTTGTCGACCACGTCGATGTTGGTGTTGAAGCGGGCCAGCCGCAGGGCGGCCCCCGCGCAGTAGATGAACGCCGCGATCCACCCGAGCCGGCCGAGGGGCTGCAGCGCCCAGACGTACATGATCAGCGCCGGCGCCGCCCCGAACGACACCATGTCGGAGAGGCTGTCGTACTCGGCGCCGAACTCGCTCTGCGTGCGGGTGAGCCGTGCGACCCGGCCGTCGAGCCCGTCGAGCACCATCGCGACGAACACTGCGATCGCCGCCTGCTCGTAGCGCGCGTTCATCGCCTGCACGATCGCATAGAACCCGGCGAAGAGCGCGGCGGTGGTGAACAGATTCGGCAGGAGATAGATGCCCCGGCGGCGCAGCGCCCCGCGCAGCGCGCCCCTGCGATCCTGTCGGAACCCGGCCATCGCGGTCAGAGCTCCGCCAGCACCGAGCTGCCGGCGCGCACCTTCTGGCCGAGTTCGACGCGCACTCGCGCCTCGGGCGGGAGGTAGACGTCCACGCGCGAGCCGAAGCGGATGAAGCCGAAACGGTCGCCGCGCCGCAGCCGCTCGCCGGGACGCACGTAACAGAGCACCCGGCGCGCGATCAGGCCGGCGATCTGCACGCAGGTGACGTCGGGCCCAGCGTCGGCGCGCAGCCAGAGGGCGTTACGCTCGTTCTCGGCCGAGGCCTTGTCGAGCGCGGCGTTGAGAAAGCGCCCGGCGGTGTACCACACCTGCTTCACTTCCCCGTCGACCGGCGACCGATTGGAGTGCACGTTGAAGACGTTCATGAACACGCTCACCTTGGTCGCCTGCCGGCCGAGATAGGGATCGTCGGCCTTCTCCACCGCCACGATCCGGCCGTCGGCCGGGGCGACCACGGTCCCGACGCCCCCCGGCACGGGGCGCGCCGGGTCGCGGAAGAACTGCAGCACGAACACGACCCACAGCCACAGGGGCGCCGACCACCACCATCCGGCGAGCCCCCCCACCGCGACGGCGGCGGCCACGCTGCCCGCGAGCAGGGGCCACCCCTCGCGGGCCACGATCGGATGCGGATAGGAGCTCAAGCCGGCGCGCGCAACCGGGGCCTCGCATGCCGCCGGGGCGGCCGCCCCGGCGCCCCACCGGGGCGGGCCGCTAGTTCTTCGAGGTGTCCACCAGCCGGTTCTTGCGGATCCACGGCATCATCTCGCGCAGCTTCGCACCCACCTTCTCGATCGGGTGCTCGGCGGTCATGCGACGCCGCGACAGCAGCGTCGGCGCTCCGGCGCGGTTCTCCAGGATGAAGCTCTTGGCGTACTCCCCGGACTGGATGGCGCGCAGCGCCTCGCGCATCGCCTGCCTGGTCTCGGCAGTGATGATCTTCGGCCCGGTCACGTACTCGCCGTACTCGGCGTTGTTCGAGATCGAGTAGTTCATCGTGCCGATCCCGCCCTCGTACATGAGATCGACGATCAGCTTGAGCTCGTGCAGGCACTCGAAATAGGCCATCTCGGGCGCGTAGCCGGCCTCGACCAGAGTCTCGAACCCTGCCTTGACGAGCTCCACGCAACCGCCGCAGAGCACCGTCTGCTCGCCGAACAGATCGGTCTCGGTCTCCTCCTTGAAGTCGGTCTCGATGATGCCCGCCCGGCCGCCGCCGATCGCCGCAGCGTAGGAGAGCGCGAGGTCGCGCGCCTTCTGCGAGGGGTTCTGATGCACCGCGATCAGCATCGGGGTGCCGCCGCCCTGGACGTAGGTCGACCGCACCGTGTGGCCCGGCGCCTTGGGCGCGACCATGAACACGTCGAGGTCCGGTCGCGGCTGGATCTGCCCGTAGTGGATGTTGAATCCGTGGGCGAAGGCGAGCGCGGCGCCCTTCTTGATGTTCGGCTCGATCGCGTCGCGGTAGATCTGCGCGTGGTGCTCGTCGGGCAGCAGCACCATCACGACGTCGGCGCCCTTCACCGCCTCCGGGATGTCCTTCACCTGCAGCTTCGCGTTCTTTGCCTTGTTCCAGGACGCGCCGTCCTTGCGCAGCGCGACGGTGACCTTCACGCCAGAGTCCTGCAGGTTCAGCGCATGGGCATGCCCCTGCGACCCGTAGCCGACGATCGTGACCCGCTTGCCCTTGATCAGCGAGAGGTCGGCGTCCTTGTCGTAATAGACCTTCATTGCACTACCCCCTTTTCGACGGGAGGGGCGGCACCGCCACCGCGGCGCGGCGAAGCCGCGCCGGGGCAAGCCCGCCTTCCCTTTGCCTTCTGGTTCAGACTCGCAGCACGCGCTCGCCGCGCGCGATTCCGGAAGCGCCGGTGCGCACCGTCTCGAGGATCGCCGCCTTGTCGATCGCCTCGATGAACGCGTCGAGCTTCGATCCGGTGCCGGTCAGCTCGATCGTGTAGGTGGTCTCGGTCACGTCGAGGATGCGGCCGCGGAAGATGTCGGCCATGCGCTTCATCTCCTCGCGGTCCTTGCCGGTGGCGCGCACCTTGATCAGCATCAGCTCGCGCTCGATGTGCGCCGCCTCGGACAGGTCGACCAGCTTGACGACCTCGATCAGCTTGTTGAGCTGCTTGGTGATCTGCTCGATCACGTCGTCGGATCCGACCGTCACGATGGTCATCCGCGACAGCGACGCGTCCTCGGTCGGCGCCACCGTCAGCGACTCGATGTTGTAGCCGCGCGCGGAGAACAGGCCGGCCACCCGCGACAGCGCCCCGGCCTCGTTCTCGAGCAGGATCGAGATGATGTGTCGCATGCTCTGGCCCTCGGCGGCCGGCAGCGTGTACGGACTGGCCGCCGGCGCGCCCGTCGGTGCGCCCATCACAGATCCTCGGCGAGGATCATCTCGGAGATCCCCTTGCCGCCCGGCACCATCGGGTAGACGTTCTCGGTCTGGTCGGTCAGGAAGTCCATGAAGACGAGCTCACTCTTGCGCGCGAGCGCCTCGCGCAGCACCGGCTCCACGTCGGCCGGCTGCTCGACGCGGATGCCGACGTGCCCGAAGCTCTCGGCGAGCTTCACGAAGTCCGGCAGCGCATCCATGTACGACTCCGAATAGCGGTTGCCGTGGAAGAACTGCTGCCACTGCCGAACCATGCCCATGTAGCGATTGTTCAGGTTCACGATCTTCAGCGGCAGGCGGTACTGGCGGCAAGTGGACAACTCCTGCATGCACATCATGAAGCTCGCCTCGCCGGTCACGCAGGCCACCGTCGCCCCGGGATTGGCGAACTGCGCCCCGATCGCCGCGGGCAGGCCGAAGCCCATCGTCCCGAGCCCGCCGGAATTGATCCAGCGCCGCGGCTTGTCGAAGCGGTAGAACTGTGCGGCCCACATCTGGTGCTGCCCGACGTCCGAAGTGACGATCGCGTCTCCGCCGGTCACCTCCCAGAGCTTCTCGATCACGTATTGCGGCTTGATGATCGGGCTCGTCCGGTCGTAACGCAGGCAGTCCTTGGCCTTCCACAGCTCGATCTGCGCCCACCACGCCTTCAGCGCCTTCTGGTCGATCTTGTGCGACTGACCATCGAGCAGGCGCGTGAGCTCCTCCAGCACCTCGCGGACGTTGCCGACGATCGGCACGTCGACCTTGACGCGCTTGGAGATCGACGACGGATCGATGTCCACGTGGATGATCTTGCGCGGCACCGAGCCGAAGTGCGCCGGATTGCCGATCACCCGGTCGTCGAACCGGGCGCCCACCGCGAGCAGGACGTCGCAGTGCTGCATCGCCATGTTGGCCTCGTAGGTGCCGTGCATGCCGAGCATGCCGAGGAACTGCGGGTCGGTGGCCGGGTAGCCGCCGAGCCCCATCAGCGTGTTGGTGCACGGAAAACCGAGCATCTTCACCAGCGTGCGGAGCTGTGCGGCGGCGTTGGCGAGGATCACGCCGCCGCCGGTGTACACCATCGGCCGCTTCGCCTCGAGCAGCAGCTGCGCCGCCTTCTTGATCTGCCCGCTGTGCCCCTTCACCGTCGGGTTGTACGAGCGCATCGCGACCGAGTCCGGATACTCGAAGCGGCAGCGGGCGGTGGTGATGTCCTTGGGTATGTCGACCACCACCGGCCCGGGCCTGCCGGTCCGGGCGATGTGGAACGCCTTCTTCATCGTGACCGCGAGGTCGCGGACGTCCTTGACCAGGAAGTTGTGCTTCACGCACGGGCGCGTGATCCCGACCGTGTCGCATTCCTGGAACGCGTCGAGCCCGATCGCGTGCGTCGGCACCTGGCCCGAGATGACCACCATCGGGATCGAGTCCATGTACGCGGTCGCGATGCCGGTCACCGCGTTGGTCACCCCGGGGCCGGAGGTCACCAGGCACACTCCCACCTTCTCGCTCGCCCGCGAGTAGGCGTCGGCCGCGTGGGTGGCGCCCTGCTCGTGGCGCACCAGGACGTGCTTGATCTTGTCCTGCTTGAAGAGCTCGTCGTAGATGAACAGCACCGCGCCGCCAGGGTAGCCGAACACGTACTCGACGCCCTCGGCCTCGAGACAGCGGATCAAGATCTCGGCGCCGCTCAGCTCGGGCGCGACGACCTTCGTCCCAGGGTCCATGAAGGAAGATCCTATTGCGTTGAATATTTGGCGAAAACTCGTCATGGTACTGGCTCGGCGGCGTTTGGTAAAGCCGCCCGCCTGCGGTTCGGCGCAACCGGCGCAGCGCCTTTGCTACCATCACGCTCGACCGGAGATCGGGACGCCGCGGGAGGATGCGGCGGCGCGTGCCGAGTCCGATTGGTGTCGCGGGGGGCGGGGGCGCCGCACCGCGACCCGCGCACAACAAGGATCCGCCCCTGGCCACCCGCACCGAACTCTCCGCGTTCCTCGCAGGCGTCGAACGGCGCGCGTTCAAGCAGGCATCCTATGCGGTGCGCGACGCCGACGCGGCGCTCGACATCGTGCAGGACGCGATGCTGCGGCTCGCCGAGAAGTACGGCGAGCGCCCCGCCGAGGAGCTGCCGCTCCTCTTCCAGCGGATCCTGCAGAACGCGATCCGCGACCACTTCCGTCGCGCCAAGGTCCGCTCGCTCTGGAGCACCGTGCTTTCGGCGTTGGGCGCGCGCAATGGCGCCGAGGACGCGGACCCGCTGGAAACTTTGGAGAGCGCGGCCGGTCCGACTCAGGGGCAGTCGCCGCCCGAGTTGCTGGAGCAAGCTCAAGTGATTGAATTGATTGAGGAAGAAATTCGGAAGCTGCCGGCGCGTCAACGGCAGGCGTTCCTGCTTCGTTATTGGGAAGAATTCGACGTGGCCGAGACGGCGGCAGTGATGGGGTGTTCGGAAGGCAGCGTCAAGACCCATTGCTCGCGCGCCGCGCACGCGCTGGCCGCCGCGCTGAAGGCCCGGGGCTTTGAATCATGAACGAGCAGCAAGTCGCCTCGACCGTTCGCCTGGCGCTCGACCGCGGGCTCGCGCTCGCTCCCGAGATCGTGGCGCGGCTGCGCGTCGCGCGCGAGCGAGCGCTCGACGCGCAGCGCGTGGCGGCGCGGGAGCTCGCGCTCGCGCCGCAGGGCCGTGGCGGGGCGGCGCGGCTGAGCGATCCGCGCGAATCGTGGGTCCGCACCATGCTCCCGGTGGCGATCCTGATCGCGGCGCTGTTCGGCCTGCACCAGTGGCAGGAAACGCAGCAGGCCTCCTTCGCCAGCGCCCAGCGCGCTGCCGAGTTCATTGAGGTGGACACGGCCGTCCTGACCGGCGACCTACCGATCCGCGCCTACCTCGACGAGGAATTCCTTGAATGGCTCAGAACCTCGTCGGAATAGTCTTCGCGCTCGGCCTTCTCTTTGCTCCCGCCGCCCTCGCGCAACGCTCCAGCCCGGCCTGGTCCCAGCTCACCCCCGAGCAGCAGCGGATCCTCGCGCCGATCCAAGCCGAGTGGGACAAGCTCGACGCGCCGCGCAAGCAGAAGTGGATCGGCGTCGCGCAGCGCTACCCCAAGATGACCCCGAGCGAGCAGGAACGACTGCAGGGGCGGATGAAGGAGTGGGCGACTCTGAGCCCGGAGCAGCGACAGGCGGCGCGCGAGAAGTACCGCGAGTTCGAGCAGCTGCCGCCCGAGGAACGCCAGTCCATCCGCGCCAAATGGGACAAGTTCCAGGAAGCCCAGGCGGCGCGTGAGGCGGAGAAGCGGGCGGCGGCGGAAACGCCAGCCGCCGGCGCGCCCGAGGACGACGCGGCGGCCGTCGAGCAGGCCGAGTCGAGAGAGCCGGCGGCGGAGGCGGCCGCGCCGGCGCAAGGCCAGCGTCTGCAGTAGCCGCCCGCGCGACGCCGTGGCCGTGGGCAGGGTCTGGTCCCGCGTTCGGCCCGGGCCGGCCTCGGGCGGCGAGCCACCATCGCTCGCGCGACGGTTGGCGGGCATGCTCTACGAGAGTCTGGTGGTCGCCGCCCTGGTCATCGCGGGCGGGTTCGCGTTCGTCGGCCTCGCTGCCGCGGTCGGCGCCGGCCCGCCGGACGCGACTCGCGCGCTGCCGCGCGCGCTGCTCCAGGGCCTGCTCCTCGCCGTGGTCGGCGCGTACTTCGTCCTGTCCTGGTCGCGTGGCGGCCAGACCTTGGCGATGCGGGCCTGGCGGCTGCGCGTGGTGCTCGCCGACGGCGCGCCGGTGCCGCCGGCGCGCGCGTGCGGCCGGTTCTGCCTCGCCGGCGCGCTGCTCGGGCCCGCGGTGCTCGCGGCCGCCTACCTGTGGCGGCAGCCCGGCGCGCCGCTCGCCCTGCTCGCGCTCGCGCCGGCGATCGCCGACCTCGCCTGGGCGCTCGTCGACCGCGAGCGCCAGTTCCTGCACGACCGGCTGGCCGGCACGCGCCTCATCGCCGTTCCACCCACCACAGCATCGTGAGCGCGGTGAGCAGGAACAGCGCGCTCGGCGCCGCCGCGGCGGCGAGCGGCGGCCAGCGCTCGAGCACGCCGAGGTGCGAGAACAGCGTGTTCAGGAAGTGGAACAGCACGCCGATCATCAGCCCGGCGAAGACCTTGAGCCCGAGCCCGCCGTGGCGGGCGTGGACGTACGCGAACGGCAGCGCGAGGGCCATCATGACCAGCACCGCGAGCGGGTAGACGAGCTTCTTCCAGAACGCGATCTCGTAGCGCTCGGTGCGCTGCTTGTTGGCGGCGAGATGCTGGATGTACTGGTACAGCCCCCAGATCGACAGCTTCTCGGGCACCACCAGCAGGACACCCACCATCTCGGGCGTCAGCACCGACTCCCATTCGATCGTGGGGAAGCGCTCGACCCGGGCGCCGTCTTCGCCGAATGTGGTCGCCGAGACCTCCGCGAGCAGCCAGCGGTTGTCGCCCTGGTAGCGGCCGCTCGCCGCCTGGCTGATCGAACGCAGCCGGAAGTCCTCGTCGAACTCGAAGACGCGGATCCCCTTCAGCGTGGCATCGGGCAGCACTTCCGAGACGTTCACGAACTTCCGGTCGGACTTGACCCACAGCCCGGTCCGCAGGTCCGAGGCGATCGCCGAACCGAGCCGGTCCAGGCGCACCTGGCGGGCGGCACGCTCGGCGGCCGGCACCACCACCTCCCCGAGCGCGAAGGTCAGCACCACGAACGCCGCGCCGATCGTCACTAGCGTCCACCCGGCGCGGGCCGACGACAGTCCGGCCACCCGCATCACGGTGTACTCGGAGTTCGCGGCGAGCGTGGCGAGGGCGACCAGGGTGCCGATCAGCACCGCGATCGGGAACAGCTCGTAGAGGTGACCGGGCACCAGGAGCGCGACGAAGGCGAACACGTGCCGCAGCCGATACAAGCCCTTGCCGAGGTCGTCGAGCTCGTTCACCAGGTCGAAGAATGCGAACAGGCCGAGGAACGCGACCGCCACGAACGCGGTCGCCTTGTAGATCTCGCGGGACAGGTAGCGTCGAATCGTCCTCATCGCCGCCACAGCAGCCTGAAACCGAGCGTGTTGCGCCAGGCGAACAGGAGCAGGGTGAGCGCGAGCATCCCGGCGTGCAGCGACCACCAGCCGGTCTCGAAGCGCACCTTGCCCTGCGCCACCCAAGCCTGCATGATGCCGAGCAGATTGCTGTAAACCATGTACGCGAGCACCGCGAACACCAGGTTCACCGACCTGCTCGCGCGCGGGTTCACGAACGCGAGCGGGATCGCGAGCAGGGCGAGGTTGAGCGCCATCAGCGGCAGGCCGATGCGCCACATCAGCTCGGCGCGCCACTCGGGGTTCGCCGACCGCACCAGATCGAGCGTGGGCTGGGTCTTGGGCGAGCGCGCGTGCGACTGGATCTGGCGCGACTTGATGCGCGCGGCGTAGCGCTCGAAATCGGAGACGGTGTACTCGGGCGTCCCCGGCACCCCTTCGTAGCGCCGCCCGCTGAGCAGCACCGCGAAGCGGTCGCCCTCGGGTGTCACCTCGATGAAGCCCTCCCGGCTCACGATCACGCCGGTCTTGCCCTTCTCGCTGGTCACCACGAAGATGTTGCTCACCCGGCCGACCTCGCCGTCGACGCCCTCGACGAAGAACACGCGATCGGAGTTGGCCGACTCGCGGAACACCCCCGGAGCGATCCGCGACACCTCCTCCCGGTTCTCCAGGTTGCGGCGGTATTCCTCCGCTCGCATGTTGGTCCAGGGCGACAGGAACAGCGCCAGCACGCCGGTCAGCAGGACGATCGGCACGGCGAAGACGAGCACCGGCCGCACCCACGCGAGCAGCGACAGTCCCGAGGCCGACCAGACGACCATCTCCGAGTCCTTGTAGCTGCGCGAGACGGCCATCAGCACCGACACGAACAGCGTGAGCGCGAGCAGGATCGGCAGGTAGTTCATCGCGGTGTACCCGATCAGCGCGAGGATCGCGTCGGTCGGGATCTTGCCGCCGGCCGCGCGCGACAGCAGCCGGACGAACTGGGTGGTGACCGCGATCGCGAACAGGACGGCGAACACCGCGCTCGCGTAGTTGCCGAACTCGCGCAGCAGCGCGCGCTGGAAGATCACCATGCCGGATGCGCGCCGTTCGGTTGCCCGCGCGGCGCGCTTTGACGCCTGCGTTTCAATGCGAGGATAATCCGCTCGCCTTCGGGCTGCGGTCGACGTGTCCGAGGGCCGCGGCGGCGAAGCGTTTGCGCGTCGGACGCGCGTTGCCAAGGAACACTGGAGAGCGGCGTGGAATTTAGCACGAAAACCATCGCGCCCGACCGCGCGGGTGGCGCGTGCGTCGCGGTCGGCGTGTTCGAGTCGCGCAAGCTCTCGGCGGCGGCGGAAGTGCTCGACCGCGCTGCGCGCGGCGCCTTGCGCGACCTCCTGCGGCGTGGCGACATGGACGGCAAGCTGGGGACGGCGCGCCTGCTCTACCGCGTGCCGCACGTCGCGGCCGAGCGGGTGCTCGTGGTCGGGCTGGGCAAGGAATCCGAGTTCGGCGCGAAAGCCTATCGCGAGGCGGTCCGCGCAGCGGTGACCGCGCTCGCCGACACCGGCGCCGAGGACGCCCACCTGTACGTGGCGGAGCTCCACGCGCGCGACTGCGACGTCGCCTGGAAGGCCCGCCAGGCGGCGATCGTGGCCGCCGAGGCGCTGTACCGGTTCGACGCGATGAAGAGCAAGAAGTCGCCCGCCCGGCCGCTCAAGCGCGTCGTCCTCGCGCTCGCCGCCCGATCGGCCGCGGACGACGCCGAGCGAGGGCTGCGCGAGGGGCGCGGCATCGCCGCCGGCATGGCGTTCGCCAAGGATCTCGGCAATCTTCCGGCCAACGTCTGCACGCCCGCCTATCTCGCCGAGGCGGCCACCAAGCTCGCCCGCCAGCACCGGCTGTCGGCCGAAGTGCTCGAGCGCCGCGACATGGAGAAGCTCGGCATGAACACGCTGCTCGCGGTCGCGCGCGGCTCGCGGCAGCCGCCCAAGCTCGTCGCGCTGCGCTATCGGGGCGGCGCGAAGCGCGCCAAGCCGATCGTGCTGGTCGGCAAGGGGATCACGTTCGATACCGGCGGAATCTCGCTCAAGCCGGCCGCCGAGATGGACGAGATGAAGTTCGACATGTGCGGCGCGGCGAGCGTGCTCGGCACCCTCCGCGCGGTCGCGGAGCTTCAACCGGAGATCAACCTGGTCGGGCTGATCCCGGCCACCGAGAACATGCCGGGAGGCGCGGCCACCAAGCCGGGCGACATCATCACCAGCATGTCCGGGCAGACGGTGGAGATCCTGAACACCGACGCCGAGGGCCGCCTGATCCTGTGCGACACGCTGACCTACGCCGAGCGCTACGACCCGGCGGCGGTGGTCGACATCGCCACGCTCACCGGTGCCTGCGTGATCGCGCTCGGCCACGTCGCCACCGGGCTGTTCGCCAACCGCGACGAGCTCGCTGCCGAGCTGCTCGAGGCCGGCCGGGAAGCCTGGGACCGCGCGTGGCAGATGCCGCTCTGGGACGACTACCAGGAACAGCTCAAGAGCCCGTTCGCGGACATGGCGAACATCGGCGGGCGGCCCGCCGGCAGCGTCACCGCCGCCTGCTTCCTGTCCCGCTTCGCCGGCAAGTACCCGTGGGCGCACCTCGACATCGCCGGCACCGCCTGGACTTCCGGCAAGAGCAACAAGGGCGCCACCGGCCGGCCGGTGCCGTTGCTCACGACCTTCGTGCTGAACCGGGCCGCGAAGGCGTGACCGGCCGGGCGCGTCACGCGAGCCGACCTGGATGACCCGCATCGACTTCTATCTCGACGCCGAGGACCGGCTGCAGGTCGCCTGCCGGCTGGCGACGAAGGCAGTGTCGCAGGGCCACAGCGTGATCGTCTATGCGCCCGACGAGGGCGTGGCGCGCGCCCTCGACCGTGCGCTGTGGACCACGCCGCCGACCGGCTTCCTGCCGCACGTCATGGCGACGCACCGGCTCGCTGCCGAGACGCCGGTCGTCATCGCCGGCGACGGCGACGAGCTGCCGCACGACGACGTCCTCGTCAACCTGCACCACGCGCAGCCGCCCGGGTTCGGGCGTTTCCGCCGGCTGGTCGAGATCGTCGGCCGCGACGAGGCCGACAAGCAGGCCGCGCGCGAGCGCTTCCGCCATTATCGCGACCGCGGCTACGAGCTCCACACCCACCGTCTGGGCGCAGCGCCGCGAAGCCGCGATGGCTGAGCCGCCCGAGCCGTCGGCGCCGGACGCCGACGAAGTGCTGAGCAAGGCCGATCAGCTCCTCGCGCGCCATCGCGGACCGCGCCCCGCCGCGCGCGCCGAGCCGCCGGTGGACTTCCCGCTGCTCACCGAGGTGGTGTACGAGACGCCGCCGCCCGCGCCGGCGCCGACCGAGGAGCAGCTCGCCGCCCTCGAGCGCGACCTGCGGCTCGAGCTGCTCGCGCTGCTCGGGCCCGAGTTCGAGCGGATGATCGAGGCGCGCGTGCACGAGCGCCTCGGCGAGAAGATCGACGAAGTGCTCGGCCTCACGCGCAAGGTCCTCGAGGCCGAGGTGCGCAACGCGGTGCGCGATGCCCTCGCCCAAGTGATCGCGGAGGAGACCGCGCGGCTCAAGGGCGGCGCGTAGGCGGAGGCATCGCGGCGGCTATAATCGTTGGTTTCGCGTCGCGCCGCCGCAGTCCATGGAACTCCCCAAGACCTTCGACCCAGCCGCGATCGAGGCGCGCTGGTATCCGTTCTGGGAGTCGCGCGGGTACTTCCGCGCCGGCAAGACGCCGGACCGGCCGTCGTTCTGCATCCAGCTGCCGCCACCGAACGTCACCGGCGTGCTGCACATGGGCCATGCGTTCAACCAGACGATCATGGACGCGCTGACGCGCTATCACCGGATGCGCGGCTTCAACACGCTGTGGGTCCCGGGTACCGACCACGCCGGGATCGCGACGCAGATCGTCGTCGAGCGGCAGCTCGAGGCGCAGGGGCTGTCGCGCGAGGCGCTCGGCCGCGAGGCCTTTCTCGCCAAGGTCTGGGAGTGGAAGGAGCGGTCCGGCTCCACCATCACCACCCAGATGCGCCGCCTAGGCGCCTCCTGCGACTGGTCGCGCGAGTATTTCACGATGGACGCCAAGCTGTCGGCGGTCGTGACCGAGACCTTCGTGCGGCTGTACGAGCAGGGACTGATCTACCGCGGCAAGCGCCTGGTCAACTGGGATCCGAAGCTCGGCACCGCGGTGTCCGATCTCGAGGTCGAGTCGAACGAGGAGGAGGGCCGGCTCTGGCACATCCGCTACCCGGCCGCCGACGGTTCCGGCCACGTCGTGGTCGCGACCACCCGGCCGGAGACGATGCTCGGCGACGTCGCGGTGGCGGTGCACCCGCAGGACGAGCGCTACCGCTCGCTCGTCGGCCGCATGCTGAAGCTGCCGCTCACCGGCCGCACGATCCCGGTGATCGCCGACGAGTACGTCGATCCGGCGTTCGGCACCGGCGCGGTCAAGATCACCCCCGCGCACGACTTCAACGACTGGAAGGTCGGCCAGCGCCATGGCCTCGCCCCGCTCGGGATCCTCACCCTGGACGCGCGGATCAACGACAACGCGCCGGCGGCGTATCGCGGCCTGGACCGCTACGAGGCGCGGGCGCGCGTGCTCGCCGACCTCGAGGCGCAGGGACTGCTCGAGTCCGCGCGCCCCCACCGCATGATGGTGCCGCGCTGCGCCCGCACCAACGAGGTGGTCGAGCCGATGCTGACCGATCAGTGGTTCGTGGCGATGTCGCGGCCCGCGCCGGCCGGGACGCTCAACCCGGGCCGCTCGATCGCCGAGGTGGCGCTCGACGTGGTGCGCAAGGGCGAGGTGCGGTTCCACCCCGAGAACTGGGTGAGCACCTACAACCAGTGGCTCGAGAACATTCAGGACTGGTGCATCTCCCGCCAGCTCTGGTGGGGCCACCAGATCCCGGCCTGGTACGACGAGTCCGGCCGAGCGTTCGTCGCGC
>Ga0308411_10000747_pt1:0-2500 | contig 21925 bp, 11 predicted proteins | sample HotsprottomLayer_2_FD_203530 | JGI IMG/M metagenome (GOLD analysis project Ga0308411, IMG submission 203530) | Hot spring phototrophic mat microbial communities from Octopus Spring, Yellowstone National Park, Wyoming, United States -... | ecosystem: Environmental > Aquatic > Thermal...
TGCACTCTAAAGCACGATTTCCGACCGTGCTGAGCGTACCTTCGAGCTCCTCCGTTACGCTTTGGGAGGAGACCGCCCCAGTCAAACTGCCTGCCATGCACTGTCCCCGACCCCGATCAGGGGCCCAGGTTAGAACCGCAAACAAACCAGGCTGGTATTTCAACGTCGGCTCCACGGCACCTAGCGGCACCGCTTCAAAGCCTCCCAGCTATCCTACACAGATCGGTTCACAGTCCCATGCAAAGCTACAGTAAAGGTGCACGGGGTCTTTCCGTCTAGCCGCGGGTAGATTGCATCATCACAACCACTTCAACTTCGCTGAGTCTCAGGAGGAGACAGTGTGGCCATCGTTACGCCATTCGTGCAGGTCGGAACTTACCCGACAAGGAATTTCGCTACCTTAGGACCGTTATAGTTACGGCCGCCGTTTACCGGGGCTTCGATCAAGGGCTTGCACCCCATCACTTAACCTTCCGGCACCGGGCAGGCGTCACACCCTATACGTCGACTCGTCGTCTTTGCAGAGTGCTGTGTTTTTATTAAACAGTCGCAGCCACCTATTCTCTGCGACCTCGTTCGGCTCCCGCTGTTCACGTTCACCTACTTGAGGCACACCTTCTTCCGAAGTTACGGTGTCAATTTGCCGAGTTCCTTCTCCTGAGTTCTCTCAAGCGCCTGAGCATATTCAGCTCGCCCACCTGTGTCGGTTTTCGGTACGGTCGCCCGGAAACTGAAGCTTAGGGGCTTTTCCTGGAAGCAGGGTATCGGGCACTTCGCGGGGCAAGCCCCACTCGTCGTCACGCCTCACGATTAGCTCCCCGGATTTGCCTGAGGAACCTCGCTACACGCTTAAACCGGGACGTCCAACACCCGGCTGCCCTAACCTTCTCCGTCCCCCCATCGCATTTCCGGCCGGTACAGGAATATTGACCTGTTTCCCATCAGGTACGCGTTTCCGCCTCCCCTTAGGGGCCGACTCACCCTGCGTCGATGAACGTTGCGCAGGAAACCTTGGGCTTACGGCGACAAGGCCTTTCACCTTGTTTATCGCTACTCATGTCAGCATTCGCACTTCCGATACCTCCAGCGGACCTTCCAGTCCGCCTTCGCAGGCCTACGGAACGCTCTCCTACCGCGCGTGCTCGTCGCACGCGCCCCGAGCTTCGGTTCATGGCTTGAGCCCCGTTACATCTTCCGCGCAGGACGACTCGATCAGTGAGCTATTACGCTTTCTTTAAAGGGTGGCTGCTTCTAAGCCAACCTCCTGACTGTCTAAGCCTTCCCACCTCGTTCACCACTTAGCCATGCATTGGGGACCTTAGCTGCGGGTCTGGGTTGTTTCCCTCTCGTGTCCGGACGTTAGCACCCGGTGCACTGTCTCCCCTGCTCGCACTTCCCGGTATTCGGAGTTTGCCATGGTTTGGTAAGTCGCCATGACCCCCTAGCCATAACAGTGCTCTACCCCCGGGAGTGATACAGGAGGCGCTACCTAAATAGCTTTCGGAGAGAACCAGCTATTTGCGCATTTGTTTAGCCTTTCACCCCTACCCACAGCTCATCCGCTACTTTTTCAACAGTAGTCGGTTCGGTCCTCCAGCCGGTGTTACCCGACCTTCAACCTGGCCATGAGTAGATCATGCGCTTTCGGGTCTACACCCACCGACTGGATCGCCCTGTTCGGACTCGCTTTCGCTGCGCCTCCCCTACACGGTTAGGCTCGCCGGTGAATGTAAGTCGCTGACCCATTATACAAAAGGTACGCGGTCACCCTTGCGGGCTCCCACTGTTTGTATGCATGTGGATTCAGGATCTATTTCACTCCCCTTCCGGGGTTCTTTTCGCCTTTCCCTCACGGTACTGGTTCGCTATCGGTCGATCACGAGTATTTAGCCTTGGAGGATGGTCCCCCCATCTTCGGACAGGATTCCACGTGTCCCGCCCTACTTGTCCCACGCCTAGTTCCACCACGCGCCTTTCGCATACGGGGCTATCACCCGCTATGGCCGGACTTTCCAGACCGTTCTGCTAGGCACGCGGCTAAAACGTGGAGGCTGATCCGATTTCGCTCGCCACTACTCTCGGAATCTCGGTTGATTTCTGTTCCTCCGGGTACTGAGATGTTTCAGTTCCCCGGGTTCGCCTCGCTCCGCCTATGGATTCAGCGGAGGATGACCCTTGCGGGCCGGGTTTCCCCATTCGGACATCTCCGGATCAAAGCCTGTTTGCGGGCTCCCCGAAGCTTTTCGCACGCTACGACGTCCTTCATCGCCTGTGATCGCCAAGGCATCCACCACATGCACTTGTTCGCTTGACCCTATAACCCCAAGCGCCCTCGGGCTTGCGCGCCGAGGCGAGGAGCTACAGGTTGAGCAGCGCTTCGAACCCCGCCCGCACCCGCGACGAGCGGATGCGAACGGCTTCGATGCAATCAACAACCCGTGTGTCCGCCTGGACGGCGAACACACTTCACGCTTTCTCCAGATTGTTAAAGAGCGAACAG
>Ga0308411_10000747_pt1:5000-21925 | contig 21925 bp, 11 predicted proteins | sample HotsprottomLayer_2_FD_203530 | JGI IMG/M metagenome (GOLD analysis project Ga0308411, IMG submission 203530) | Hot spring phototrophic mat microbial communities from Octopus Spring, Yellowstone National Park, Wyoming, United States -... | ecosystem: Environmental > Aquatic > Thermal...
CGACTGCGGACGCCGCTCCCCCCGGCCCAGCCCCCGCCGCGCCGCTCAGATGACCCCGCGGGACCGCAGTGCTGCGAGCTCCTCGGCCGAGTAGCCGGCGCGACCGAGGACTTCCTCGGTGTGCTCGCCGAGGCGCGGTCCGACCCATTCGATCTCGCCCGGCGTGTCGGTGAGCTTCGGCACCACGCCCGGGATCCGAAGGCGAGCGCCGTCGGGCAGGGCGACCTCGCGGATCATCGCCCGGGCCAGATACTGCGGGTCGCGCACGATGTCGGCGATGCTGTAGATCTTCCCGTTCGGGACCTGGGCCTCGTTGAGCATCCGAACGCAGTCGTCGGCCGAATGGCGCGCGGTCCATTCGCCGATCACGCGGTCGAGCTCGTCGGCGCGCGCGGCACGCCCGGCGTTGTCGGCGAGCCCCGGGTCGCTTGCGAGGTCCGCGCGGCCGATCAGACTCATCAGCCGCTTGAAGATGCTGTCGCCGTTCGCGCCGATCACGACGTGTTGCCCGTCGGCGCTGAGATAGGTGTTGGACGGCACTATCCCGGTGAGGTTACTGCCGGTGCGCTCGCGCACCACGCCGAACATGTCGTACTCGGGCAGCGCGCTCTCCATCATGTTGAACACCGCCTCGTAGAGCGCGACGTCCACGACCTGGCCCTTGCCCCCGTTCGCGTTGCGGTGGTGGAGCGCGATCAGCGCTCCGATCACGCCGTGCAGCGCGGCGATCGCATCACCGATCGAGAGGTTCGGCCGCACCGGCGGCCGGTCGGGGAAGCCGGTCACGTACCGCAGGCCACCCATCGACTCGCCGATCGAGCCGAAGCCCGCCTGGTCGCGCATCGGGCCGTCCTGGCCGAAGCCCGACAGGCGCAGCATCACCAGCCCCGGATTGTCGGCGGCGAGCCGCTCGTAACCGAGCCCCCACTTCTCGAGCGTCCCGGGCCGGAAGTTCTCGATCAGCAGGTCGGCCTCGCGAGCCAGCCGCCGCACCACTTCCTGGCCCTCGGCGAGGCGCAGGTTCACGGTCACCGACTTCTTGTTGCGCGCCTGTACGTACCACCACAGCGAGGTGCCGTGGTGGAGCTTGCGCCATTGGCGCAGCGGGTCGCCGCCGTCCGGCGGTTCGACCTTCACCACCTCGGCGCCGAAATCCGCGAAGAACTTCCCGGCAAAGGGCCCCGCGATCAGCTGCCCGAGCTCGAGCACGCGCAACCCGTCGAGCGGTTTGCGCGCCGTCACGCCGGCCTCCGGTCGTAGAACGACTGCGCCAGGGTTCCCGCGTCGACGTATTCCAGCTCGCCGCCCACCGGAATGCCACGTGCGATCCGGGTGATCCTCAGGCCGCGATCGCGCAGCATCTCGCCGATGTAGTGCGCGGTGGCCTCGCCTTCGTTGGTGAAGTTGGTCGCCAGGATGACTTCCTTCACGATACCGTCGGTCGCGCGCGCGAGCAGGCGGTCGAGGCCGATGTCGCGCGGCCCCACGCCGTCGAGGGGGGACAGCCGCCCCATCAGGACGAAGTAGCAGCCGCTGTAGGCCATCGTCTGCTCCAGGGTCGCGAGGTCGGCTGGCGTCTCGACCACGCACAGCAGCGAGGCGTCGCGCTTCGGCGACGCGCAGATCGCGCACAGCTCGCCCTCGGTGAAGGTATTGCAGCGCGTGCAACGGCGCAGGGCGCTCAGCGCGCCCGCGAGCGCGCTCGCCAGCCGTTGCGCGCCGCCCGGGTCCGATTGCAACAGGTGATAGGCCATGCGCTGCGCGGACCGCGGGCCGACGCCAGGCAGGCAGCGCAGGGCGTCGATCAGCTCGTGGAGCGCGCCGGCTGGCTTCACGCCCGCGCTAGAAGAGCTTCATCCCAGGTGGCAGCGGCAGGCCGGCGGTCACGCTCGCCATCTTCTCCTGCACGGTCGCCTCCACCCGGCGCACCGCGTCGTTCACCGCGGCCGCGACGAGGTCCTCGAGCATCTCCTTGTCTTCGCCGAGCAACGACGGATCGATCGTGACGCGCTTGACGTCGTGGCGGCAGGTCATCACCACCTTCACCATCCCCGCTCCCGACTGGCCCTCGACCTCGGTCGCAGCGAGCTGCTCCTGGACCTTGCGCACGTTCTCCTGCATCTGCTGGGCCTGCTTCATCAGGCCGGCGAGCTGTCCCTTGTTCATCATGGCCGCACTGCCTTTCCGACGGGTTGAATCGACTCGATGGTCGCACCGAAGCTCGCGATCAGTTCGCGGACGAACGGGTCGGTGTCCACTTGTTCGTCCGCTGCCGCTTGCTGCGCCCGGCGCTCGTCGCCGACGAGCCCAGCCACCGTCGGTCCGACCACGGCGCCGAGCGCGACCCGCACCTGGACCTCGCGCCCGAGCGCCTGTGCGAGCGCGGCACGCAAGCGCTCGACGTTGGTCTTGTCGGCGAACGCCCGCGACTCGGGCGCGATCGAGAGCTCGAACAGGCCATCGCTCCATCGGACGAGTTCGCTGCGCTCGGCCAGCTGCTTGGCCGCGCCTGCGAGCGCCAGACCTCGGACCAGCGCGGGCCAGTCGCCCGCGAAGGCCGCCGCTGGAGCCGGCCCGGCCGCCGCGCGGCGCGGAGCCACGGCGCCGCGGGCTTCGGCGGGCCCGCCCGTCACCTCCGGCGCGAACGCGACCAGCCGCAGGAGCGTCATCGCAAACCCCGCATACTCGTCGGGCGCGAGCGGCAGGTCGGCGCGACCGTGCAGGACGATCTGGTAGTAAAGCTGGACGTCCTCCGGATCGATCGCCTGCGCGAGCGCGAGCAGGCGCTCGCGCTCGGGAGCGTCGCCCGCCACCGCTTCGGGCGCCGATTGGGCGAGGGCCACCTGGTGCAGCAGGCGCGCGAGCTCGGCGAGCGCGCTGTCGAAGGACAGGCCGCGGCCCTGCATCGCGTCGGCGACCTTGAGCGCAGCCACTGCATCCCGGGCGACGACCGCTTCCAGCACCTCGAAGAGCTGCCCGGTGTCGACCGTCCCGAGCATCGCCCGCACCGCCTCCTCGGTCACGCTCCCGCCCGCGTAAGCGATCGCCTGGTCGAGCAGGCTGAGCGCATCGCGCATGCTCCCGCGCGCGGCGTGGGCGATCAGCCCCGCCGCGCCGGGCTCGGCATCGATCTGCTCGGCCGCGAGCACGCGCTCGAGGTGCGCCGCGATCGACGCCGCGGGCATGTGCTTGAGGTTGAACTGCAGGCAACGGCTGAGCACCGTCACCGGGATTTTCTGCGGGTCGGTGGTCGCGAGGATGAACTTGATGTGCTCCGGCGGCTCCTCGAGCGTCTTCAACATCGCGTTGAACGCCGAGTTGGACAGCATGTGCACTTCGTCGATCACGTAGACCTTGAAGCGCCCGCGCGTCGGTGCGTAGATGGCGTTGTCGAGCAGCTGGCGCATCTCGTCGACGCGCGTGTTCGTCGCCGCGTCCACCTCGACCAGATCGACGAACCGTCCGGCGTCGATCTCCACGCAGCTCGAGCACTCGCCGCAGGGCTTCGACGTGATCCCGGTCTCGCAGTTGAGCGACTTGGCGAGGATCCGGGCGAGGGTCGTCTTGCCGACCCCACGCGTGCCGGTGAAGAGATAGGCGTGGTGCAGGCGCCGCTGGTCGAGCGCGTGCGTCAGGGCGCGCACCACGTGCTCCTGCCCGACCAGCGCCGCGAACGTGCGCGGACGCCACTTGCGGGCAAGCACCTGGTACGACATGCGGAGGATTCTAGCGCGGGTCGCTCGGTGGCCGACGGGCCGGGCTCCGCTCTCCCGGGGGAGAGCAGAGCGGCCTCGGCGGCGAAATGGGGCGGCGAGCCTGACCCCCGGCACTTGCAGTAAGTAGCTGTGGCTGCTTCCTTCCGGACCTGACCAGGTTCACCACGCTGCAATGCGGGGAGGCCCGCCATTGACCAGGGCAGTCTAGCACGCCGGCGCCTGGTCACGACGCCGTCTGCGACCGGGCGGGAAGCCGCAGACCGTGCGGCTTCTTCACCTTGTCGGGCAGCACGCGCCCCTTTAGCGCGCGCCTGGACAGGTAGTGGTCGAGGTCCTTGCCCTTGATCTCCACGACGTTCTCGCGGCCGCGCCCGAACCCCGCCACTTCGATCGCGTTGTGCGGCGTCACCGCCACCGCGACCAACCGCTCGTCCCGCTCGAGCCCCATCAAGGTCACGCCGCGACCACGCGCAAGATAGCCGACCTCGTCGAGCGGGAAACCGATCATCCTGCCGCCGGAGGACACCGCGAACAGCCGATTGCCCGGGCCGTTCTCGAACATCCACGGCGCGACCGGCGTCTCGCCCTCCCTCAGGCTCATGAAGTCGCGGCCCGCTCTGCGGCTGGACAGCATGTCGCCGAGCTTGGTCACGAAGCCGTAGCCGGCGGTCGAGGCCACGAGGACCGGCGTGTCCGGCCGCCCGGCGAGGCAGAACATGATCTTGCCCCCGTCCTGGACGTCCACCAGCGAGGAAGCGGGTGCCCCGTCGCCACGCGCGCTCGGCAGCGCCGCCGCATCGACGGTGTAGGCGCGCCCGTTCGAGTCGAGGAACACCACCGGATCCACCGTCCGGCACTGGACGAGCGCGCCCAAGGCGTCGCCTTCCTTGAACGAGAGCCCTGCCGGATCGACGCCCCAGCCCTGCCGTGCGCGCACCCAGCCATTGCGGGAGAAGATCACGGTGACCGGCTCGTCGACGACCGGCGTCTCGAGCTCCGCCTTCTCGGCCTCCTCGATGCGGGTGCGGCGCTTGTCGCCGAACGTCCTAGCGTCGGCCTCGATCTCCCCGATCACCAGCTCGTCGAGCGCCTTGCGGTCGCGCAGCACCCTCTCCAGGCCGCGCTGCTCCTTCTGCAGGTCCTTGAGCTCCTGCTCGATCTTGATGTGCTCGAGCTTGGCGAGCATCCGCAGGCGCATCTCCAGGATGTCCTCGGCCTGCCGCTCGGTCAGCTTGAACGCGGCGATCAACTCGGCCTTCGGATCGTCGGCGGCGCGGATGATCCGCACGACCTTGTCCACGTTCAGCAGGACGACGAGCCGGCCTTCGAGCACGTGTATCCGGTCGAGCACCTTTTCCAGGCGATGTCGCGTCCGGCGGGTCACCGTGACGAAACGGAACTCGACCCACTCGGCGAGCAGCTCGCGCAGATTCTTGCCCGTCGGCCGGCCGTCGAGGCCCACCACCACCAGGTTGATCGGAACGTTCGTCTCGAGGCTGGTCTTGGCGAGCAGCAGGTTCGCGAACTCGTTCTCGTCGATCCGGGAGCTGCGCGGCTCGAACACGAGTCGCACCGGGTGCGTGCGGTCGGACTCGTCGCGCATCTTGTCGAGCATCGACAGCACGAGCTGCTTCTCGCGCGTCTGCTCGGGGGTGAGCGACTTCTTCCCGGCGCGGGGCTGCGGGTTGGTGATCGCGTCGATTTCCTCCTGCACCTTGCGGGCGGAGGTCCCCGGTGGCAGCTCGGTGACGACGAGCTGCCACTGCCCGCGCGCCAGGCGCTCGATCGTCCAGCGCGCGCGCACGCGGATCGAGCCACGGCCCGACTGGTAGGCTTCGCGCAGCTCCGCGCGCGGGGTGATGATCTGCCCGCCGCCAGGGAAATCGGGGCCCTTGATGTGCTTCATGAGCCCGGCGACCGTGACATCGCGGTCGCGGATCAGCGCGATCGCCGCCTGCGCCACTTCGTTCAGGTTGTGCGGCGGGATCTCGGTCGCCATTCCAACCGCGATGCCGGACGCACCGTTGAGGAGCACGACCGGGAGCCGCGCCGGCAGCACCGCCGGCTCGGTCAGACTGCCGTCGTAGTTCGGCACGAACTCGACCGTGCCTTGCTCGAGCTCGCCGAGCAGCACATCGGCGAACCGGGTGAGGCGTGCCTCGGTGTAGCGCATCGCCGCCGGATCGTCGCCGTCGCGCGAACCGAAGTTGCCCTCCCCGTCGACCAGCGGGTAGCGCATGGTGAAGTCCTGCGCGAGCCGCACCAGCGCGTCGTACACCGAGGCGTCGCCGTGGGGATGGAACTTGCCGAGCACGTCCCCGACGACGCGTGCGGACTTCTTGCGCGGCGTCCCGGACCGCCCGCCCATCTCCCACATCGCGTAGAGAATGCGCGCCTGCACCGGCTTCTGGCCGTCGCCGACGCGCGGCAGCGCGCGGTCCTTCACCGTCGCGATCGCGTACTGAAGGTACTGGGTGGAGGCGTAGCGCCCGAGCGGCAGCGCGTCGCCGTAGTCCCCCTGGAGCGGGGCGAAGTGGGGCGGCAGCCCGCCACCCCTGCCGCCGGCAGCCGGCCGCTCGCTCCGCGCCGGCACCGTCTTGGCGAGCGGCTCCCCGCCGGCGTGCACCGCGGCGTCGGGGCCGCCCAGCCCGTCGAACAGATCCTTCTGATCGCCCATGTCGCCGCCGCCGCTACGAGATGTCCGCATCGACCAGGTCGCCGAAGGTCTCCATCCACTCGCGCCGCTGGGTGGCGTTCTCGCGCGCCATCATCATGTTGAAGGTCTCCCTATCGGCCTCGAGCATCCCGTCCTCGATGCGCACCGGGAGCATCCGCCGCGTATCCGGATTGAGGGTGGTCTCCCAGAGTTGCTCGGGGCTCATCTCCCCGAGCCCCTTGAACCGGCTCACCGTCCAGCTGCCCTCCTTGACCCCCTCGTCCACGAGCTTCTCCTCGATCGCCGCGAGCTCCTGGCGGTCGAGGGCGTAGAGCTTGCGCGCCGGCTTGCCCTTGCCCTGCCCCGGCACGTCGATGCGGAACAGCGGCGGCTGTGCGACGTAGACATGTCCCTGCTGGATCAGTCGCGGAAAGTGACGGAAGAAGAGCGCGAGCAGCAGGACCTGGATGTGCGAGCCGTCCACGTCGGCGTCGGCGAGGATGATCAGCTTGCGGTAGCGCAGGTTAGACAGGTCGACCTCGTCGCCGAGCTTGTGGTGATCGACCCCGATCGCGAGCGCGATGGCCTCGATTTCCTTGTTGGAGTACAGTGTGTCGCCGCTGTCCTGCCAGGTGTTCTTGGGCTTGCCCTTGAGCGGAAGCACCGCCTGGAACTCCTTGTCCCGCGCCTGCTTGGCCGAGCCGCCGGCCGAGTCGCCCTCGACGATGAACAGCTCGTTGCGGTCGGGGTCGTCGGAGGCACAGTCGGTGAGCTTGCCAGGCAGCACCGCGACGCCCGAGGCCTTGCGCCGCTCCACCTTCTGCGCCGCGCGCGTGCGGGCCGCCGCCTGGGCGAGGACGAGCTCGGCGATGCGCTTGCCCTCGTCCACGTGGGTGTTCAGCCACAGCTCGAACGGATCGCGCACCATCTGCGCCACCAGCTTGACTGCGTCGCGCGAGATCAGCTCGTTCTTCACCTGCCCCTTGAACTGCGGATCGAGCATCTTGACCGCGAGCACGTAGCAGGCCCGCGACCACACGTCCTCCGGCACCACCTTCAGCCCGCGCTGGCCCATCGAATGCAAGTCGATGAAGTTCCGGATCGCGCTATAGACGGCCTCGCGCAGCCCCGCGACGTGGGTGCCGCCGTGGCGCGTCGGAATCATGTTGACGTACGACTCGGCCACCACGTCGCCTTCGGCGGCCCAGGCGATCGCCCACATCGCCCCCTCGCCCTCGGCGAAGCTGTCGGACTCCGACTGGGCGGTGACGTAGCGCTCGCCAAAGAAGCTGTCGGCCACCGGCGCGAGCCCCGCGATCGCAGTCGCGAAGTAGCCCTTGATGCCCTCCGGAAAGTGCCAGGTCTGGGTCTCGATCCTGCCCCTGCGCTCGATGCCGAGAGTAAACTTCACCCCCGGCAGCAGCATCGCCTTCGCGCGCAGCAGCGCCGCGATGTCGGCCGCGACGATCTGCGGCGAGTCGAAGTACCTCGCGTCCGGCCAGAACCGCACCCGCGTACCGCTCTCGCGCGGCCCGGCCGCCGCCACCTTGCGCAGCGGCTCCTTCACCTGCCCGTTGTCGGCGAACACCAGCCGGTGGCGCGCGCCGTCGCGCGTCACCTCCACCTCGAGCCGGCGCGCGAGCGCGTTGGTGACGCAGACGCCCACGCCGTGCAAGCCGCCGGCGATCCGGTATACCGCGTCACGGTCGGTCTTGCGGAACTTGCCGCCAGAGTGCAGGGTGGTGAAGATCACCTGCACCGCGGGTACCTTCTTCTTCGGGTGCAGATCGACCGGGATGCCGCGACCGTCGTCGACCACTTCCGCCGAGCCGTCTTCGTACAGCGTGACCGTGACCTGCTTCGCGAAGCCAGCAAGGCCCTCGTCGGAGGCGTTGTCGATCACCTCGACGAGCGCGTGATTCGGATTCACCGGGTCGGTGTACATGCCCGGCCGGTGGAGGATCGGCGACAGGTCCTCCAGGATCTCGATGTCCTCGGCGTTGTAACCCCTAGATTTCGTTGCCATGGTCCAATTCACCCCTAAATGTCGGGGCCTCGCTCCGTCGCGATGATACCGTCATGCAGGCGGTGGCGCATCGTCCCACCGACGCAAGCCGTCGGAGCGGTCGCACCCCGGCGGCAGCCGACCGGTGCTGCCGGGCAGATGGCACGAGCGGCCCGGCGCCGCCAGGACCTGCGCGGCGAACACCGCCACGGCGAGCGCGAGCGCAACGCCGAGCGGCGCGACCTGCGCGAGCGCGATCACCGCGCTCCACGCGGCGACCCACAACAGCACGCGCAAGACACGCGAAGCTCGATGGCGTGCGGCGGACATAGGTCGAGTCTAGCGCGCCGCAGCTGCGGTTAAGCTTGCTCGATCGTGTCGCCCCCGAACCGAGAGACCTTGCCGCCGCCCGTGTCCGGTGAGCTGGCGTGGCGCGACGGCCACCCGGTCTCGCGCCGCTTCGGCGACGTTTACTTCTCGCGCCAGTCGGGCATCGAGGAATCCGCCCACGTCTTCCTGGCGGGAAACCGCCTCGCCGAGCGCTGGGCCGAACTCCGCGCTGGCGCGGTCTTCACGATTGGCGAAACCGGGTTCGGGACCGGCCTCAACTTCGCCAACGCCTGGTCGTTGTGGAACCGGGCGGCGCCGCCCGGAGCGCGCCTCCATTACTTGAGCGTCGAGCGCTACCCGCTCGCCCCCGGCGAGCTCGGCGCGACGCTGGCTGCCTGGCCCGCGCTCGCGGCGCAACGCGCGGCCCTGCTCGCGCAGTGGGAGCACTTCGCGCCCGGCTGGCACCGGCTTGCCTTCGACGCCGGCCGGGTGGTCCTCACCTTGCTGGTCGGCGATGTCGCCGCCGTCCTGCCGCGCATCGAGGCGTCGATCGGCGCCTGGTTCCTCGACGGCTTCGCGCCCGCGAAGAACCCGGCGATGTGGACGCCGGCCGTGCTGGCGGAGGTGGCGCGCCTGACGCCTCCCGGCGGCACTTTCGCCACCTACACCGTCGCTGGCGAGGTGCGGCGCCGCCTGGCGGCGGCTGGCTTCGAGGTGCGCAAGCAACCCGGCTTCGGCTCGAAGCGGGAAATGCTGTGCGGCGAGCTCCGGTGGCGTTCGGCCGCGCGCTGGCGCGCGCCGTGGTTCGCCCAGCCCCTGGCCGCCGCCGAGCGGCGAGCGATCGTCGTCGGGGCGGGCCTCGCCGGCGCCGCGACCGCCGCCGCCCTGGCGACGCGCGGGTGGGCCGTGACCGTGGTGGACCGGCGCGCGTCGGCAGCCGCCGAGACCTCCGGGAACCAGCAGGGCGTGCTGTACGCGCATCCCTCCGCCCACCCATCGGCGCTCGGCGAGCTGGCGTTGACCGGACTGCAGCACAGCATCCGCGGTCTGCGCGCGCTGGCCAGCACGCGCCCCGAGCGCGCCGCGTTCGTCGCCTGCGGCGTGCTGCAGCTCGCCTTCGACGACGCCGAGGCGGCGCGGCAGCACGCCGTGCACTGTCTCGGCTTGCCGGCCGCACTCCTCGAGCGCGTGGACCGCGCCACCGCGAGCGACATCGCCGGCATCGCGATGCCTGCCGGCGGCTTGCACTTCCCGGGCGCGGGCTGGGCGCAGCCGCGGGCGGTGTGCGAGGCGCTCCTCGACGCGAGCTCGGTGCGTCTAGTGCTCGGCGCGGACGTGACGTCGCTGGTTCGCGAGGATGCTCGCTGGACCGTCTGTTGCGCCGGCCAGCGGCTCGCCAGCGCGCCGGTGGTCGTCATCGCCGCCGGCAGCGACTCGCTCGCCTTCCCGCAGCTCGCGCACCTTCCGCTGCGCCGTGTCGCTGGCCAGGTCACTCATCTGCCGGCGACGCAGGCGAGCGCGGCGCTGCGCACGGTGATCTGCGGCGAGGGCTACGCCGCGCCCGCCTGGCAGGGCGTCCACACCGTCGGCGCGACCCATCGCCCGCGCGACCCGAGCGCCGAGCTCCGCGCGGCGGACCACGCGGAGAACCTGTCTCGGCTGCACCGGCTCGCGCCCGCGCTGCACGCCGCGCTCGGCGTGGACGCGATCGACCCGGCCCGACTCGACGGGCGCGCCGGGGTCCGATGCGCTGCGCCGGACTTCCTGCCGATCGTCGGTCCGATCGCCGACGCCCACGCCTTCGCCGCGGTCTACGGCCGCCTCGCGCGGGATGCTTCGCTGCGGCTCGAAGACCCCGCCCCCTGGCTCGACGGCCTCTACGTCAACGTCGCCCACGGCTCCCGGGGGCTGGCGACCGCGCCGATCGCGGGCGAGCTGCTCGCCTGCATCCTGTCGAACGAACCGCCCCCGCTCCCCCGTCCGCTGCTCGACGCGCTGCACCCGAACCGGTTCCTGCTGCGCGCGCTCGTCCGGCGCCGTTCCCGGCAGCCCTAGGCGGATTTCGGCACCGCTACGTGCTTCGCCAGCTCCAGCTTGGCGATCGCGTTGCGATGCACCTCGTCGGGACCGTCGGCGAGGCGCAGGGTCCGGTTCCATGAGTACATCCACGCGAGCGGGAAGTCGTCGCACACGCCGCCGCCGCCGTGCGCCTGGATCGCCCAGTCGATCACCTGCTGCGCGACGTTCGGCGCGAGGACCTTGATCATCGCGATCTCGGCGCGCGCCGCCTTGTTCCCCACCGTGTCCATCATGTAGGCCGCCTTCAGGGTCAGCAGCCGCGCCGAGTCGATCATGATGCGCGCCTCAGCGATCCGCTCCTGGGTGACGGTGCGCTCGGCCACCGGCTTGCCGAAGGCGACGCGCGCGAGCGATCGCTTGCACATCAGCTCGAGCGCGCGCTCGGCCTGCCCGATGATGCGCATGCAGTGGTGGATGCGGCCCGGGCCGAGGCGTCCCTGCGCGATCTCGAAGCCGCGCCCCTCGCCAAGCAGGATGTTCGACGCCGGCACCCGGACGTTCTCGAACAGCGTCTCGGCGTGACCGTGCGGCGCGTCGTCGTAGCCGAACACGCTGAGCGCCCGGACCACCTTCACCCCGGGGGTATCGCGTGGGATCAGGATCATCGACTGCTGCGAGTGCCGCGGCGCATCGGGGTTGGTCTTGCCCATCAGGATGAAGATCTTGCAGCGCGGATCCATCGCCCCGGACGACCACCATTTGCGCGCGTTGACCACGTAATGATCGCCGTCGCGACGGATCGACGCCTGGACGTTGGTCGCGTCCGAGGAGGCGACGTCGGGCTCGGTCATCGCGAAGCACGAGCGGATCCGCCCTTCGGCGAGTGGCTCGAGCCACTGCTTCTTCTGCTCCTCGGTGCCGTAGCGCAGGATCGTCTCCATGTTGCCGGTGTCCGGCGCCGAGCAGTTGAAGACCTCCGGCGCCCAGAACACGCGGCCCATGATCTCGCACAGCGGCGCGTACTCGAGGTTGGTCAGCTCCCCACCGTGGGACTTGGGCCACCACAGGTTCCACAACCCCTCGGCCCGCGCCTTCGGCTTGAGCTCCTCGATGATCCGGGTCGGGGTCCAGCGCTGCCCCTTGCGGGTGTTCTCCTCGACCTCCTCGTGGAAGCGCGACTCGTTGGGGTAGATGTGCGCATCCATGAACCGCAGCAGCCTCTCCTGCAGCGCCTTGACCTTGTCCGAGTACGCGAAGTCCATCACGAGCCTCCTTGTCCGAAAAGCGCTTCGAGCCGCGCGCGACGCCCTAGAGTAGAATCGCGCGCCTTGCCGGAGAGGTGACCGAGCGGTCGAAGGTGCACGCCTGGAAAGCGTGTGTACGCCAAAAGCGTACCGCGGGTTCGAATCCCGCCCTCTCCGCCATCGCCTAGAGCACCTTGCCGGGATTCATTATCCCGAGCGGATCGATCGCCCGTTTCACCGCGCGCATCAGCTCGATCTCGGCGCGCTGCTTGTAGCGCAGGATTTCCGCGCGCTTGTACTGCCCCAGCCCATGCTCGGCGCTGATGCTGCCGCCGAACTCGTGCACGCAATCGTGCACGATGCGGTTGATCTCCGCCGAGCGGGCGACGAACGCCTCGGCCGCGGCACCCGCCGGCTGCGCCGCGTTGTAGTGCAGGTTCCCGTCGCCGAGGTGGCCGAAGGTGACCATGCGCACCCCGGGGAACGCGTCGGCGAGGCGCCGGTCGCAGCGCTCGATGAAGGCAGGGATGCGCGAGATCGGGAGCGAAATGTCGTGCTTGACGTTGGGCCCCTCGGCTGCCTGTGCCTCGGAAATGTTTTCGCGCAGCGCCCACATCGCGCGCGCCTGTGCTGCGCTCGCCGCGACCGCCGCGTCGAGCGCGATGCCCTGCTCGATCGCCCCGGCGAGAACCGCTTCGAGGAGCGCGCCGACGCCGTCGTCCACCGTGTCGGCGAGCTCGAGCAGGACGTAGTGCGGATAGGCGGTCGCGAACGGCGCGGGCACGCGCGGCATGTGGCGCCGCACCAACTCCACACATAGCGCCGAGAGGAGCTCGAAGGCGGTCAGGCGGTCGCCGCAGCGCGACTGCACGAGCGCGAGCAGGCGCAGCGCCTCGGCCGGCGACGCGATCGCGACGAGCGCCGTCGCGCGCGCGCGCGGCCTGGGGAAGAGCTTCAACACTGCGGCGGTGATCACCCCCAGCGTTCCTTCCGCCCCGATGAACAGCTGCTTCAGATCGTAGCCGGTGTTGTCCTTGCGCAGGCCGCGCAGGCCATCCCACACTTCGCCCGACGGCAGCACCGCCTCGAGTCCGAGCACGAGCTCGCGCGCGTTGCCGTAGCGCAGGACCTGCACGCCGCCCGCATTGGTGGACAGGTTGCCGCCGATCTGGCAGCTGCCTTCCGCGGCCAGGCTGAGCGGGAACAGCCGGTCGGCCTCGTCGGCCGCCTGCTGAACGCTCGCGAGCACGCAACCGGCCTCGACCGTGATCGTGTTGTTGACCGTGTCGAGCGCCCGCACCCGATTCATCCGCGACAGGTTGACAACGAGCTGCCGGCCGCTCGAATCAGGCGTCGCCCCGCCGCACAGCCCGGTGTTGCCGCCCTGCGGGACCACCGCGGTGCGGGTCGCCGCGCACAGCGCCACCACCGCGGCGGTTTCCGCGGTGGAGCCGGGCTTGACCACCGCGAGCGGTCGCCCGGACCAGCGCTTGCGCCAATCGACCGCGAACGGCCGAACGCGCTCCGGATCGGTGAGGACGTGCGCCTCGCCGACGATCGCCGCCAGCCGTTCGATCATCGGCAGATCGGTTCGCATCGCTCGATTTTAGCGTTCCGGCCAGCGCCTTCGCGACCAGGCGGTCAGCGGCCGAGTCCGAGCCAGGCGGTCTCGCCTGGCCGCCACAGCAGCTCGTCGAGCCGCCGCGGCGGCGACCCGGCATTGGCCAGCACCGCGAGCAGCAACTGCGCGGTGGCGAGCGCGTCGGCGACCGCGTCGTGCCGGCTGAAGACCTCGATCCCGAATCGCGCGAGCCAGTCGTCGAGCCCCTTGCGCGCGCGGGCCTCGTCGGCGAGCAGCGCGGGCGCGACGTAGGCGAGGTCGATCCAGGGCGGGTCGAACTTCAGGCCAAGGTGCTCGCGCGTCGCACGCCCGATCATGGCCGCGTCGAACGCGGCGTGGAAACCGACCAGCGGGGCGCGTCCGGCGAACTCCAGGAACTCGAGCAGAACCTCGACCGGCTCGCCGCCGGCGCACTGCTCGGTCCCGCCGATTCCGTGCACCAGGATGTTCTCCTTGCTCGACGAGTGCGGCTGCCGCAGCACGCGGTAGAAGGACCGTCCCAGCTCGATCCGCCCGTTCTGGACGGTCACCGCCCCGATCGCGATCAGGCGGTCGCGCCGCATGTCCAGCCCGGTCGACTCCACGTCTGCCACAACGAGCCGCGCCGCCGCCGGCGCGGCGTCGAGCGCCGGCGCAGGCAGCGCCCGCCAGCGTTCGAGCCGCGCGCGAGCGTGCGGATCGAGGTCCGGTCCTCGTCCGAGCAGGCCGTTCAACCAGCCCATCGCCGCGCGCGGCTAGCGAAGCTGGTAGTCGAGCGCGAGGCGCTTCTGCAGCTTGCGGGCCTGCCGGAACGCTTCCTTCAGGATGCGCTGGTCGAGCTCGTGCAGCGCGCGCGGATCGATCCGGTTGCCGCCGCCTGGCGCGCCACCGAGGTGCTGCTGCCGCAACCGGAGCAGCAGGATGAAGTAGAACGCATCCACCATCGCCTCGACCTCGTCGGCGGGCACCTGGCGCACCGCCGCCGCGTGCCGCAGCCGCGCGGCCGTGTTCTGGACGCCCGCGCCGCTCGCCAGGCCGAGGATGCGCGCGGCGTCGGTGAAGACGCGCGTTCCCTGGCCCTTGAGGTCGATCGTGCCGCGCGCCTCCCCCTCGCCGCTCGTCTGGAAGTCGCCGAAGAAGCCGAGCGGCGGCCGCGCGACTAGCGCGTTCTCCGCCATGATCCGCAGGAACCGCTGATCTTCGCGCGTGAGGGCGAGCAGCCAGGCGCTCAGCGCTTCGGCGAGCGCAACGTCCCCCCACACGCCCCGGAAGTCGAAGAAGATGCTCGCGTTCAGCAGCGCCTCGGGCAGCGGGTTGCGCACCCAGTCGGCGAAGCGCGCGCGCCATTCGCCCGCCGACAGGCACCAGGCGGGGTTGCTCGCCATGATCCCGCCCTTGCAGAGCGGGAAACCGCAGGCGTCGAGCGCCAGGTTCACCGCCTTGGCGAACGGCAAGAGCCGGGTGCGCGCCGCTTGCGGGTCGCCCGCCGCCTCGAACAGGATCGCGTTGTCCTGGTCGGTGCTGATCGTCTGCTCGTGACGGCCCTCGCTGCCGAGCGCGAGCCAGCACAGGCGGATTCCGGACAGGTCGTGCCGGCCCGACTCGAGCGTGAGGATGCGGGCGGTGAGGCGGTCGTTCAGGGTGGACACCAGGCCGGTCAGGGCCTCGGCGCTCACGCCCTGCGCGAGCAGCGTCTTCGCGAGGCCGCGGATCTCCCCGGCCGCGTCCTGCAGCGCCGGGAGCGAATCGGCCAAGTCGATCGCGGTGACCACCTCGCGCATCGACATGCGCTGCAGGGCGAACAGGCTGCGCTCGGAGATCACCCCGGCGAGCTTGCCGCCGTCGCAGACGAGCAGGTGCCGGATGCCGTGCCGCGCCATCAGCACACCCGCCTCGTAGAGGGTCGCGGTCGCGGGCAAGCTGATCGGGTCGGGCGTCATGAACTCGCCCAGCGGCCGGCTCACGTCGAGCGCGCCGCTCGCCGCGTGCCGCACCAGGTCGCGCTCGGTGAAGATCCCCCTCGGCGCGCCGGTCGCGTCGACCGCCACCACCGAGCCGATACGCTGGCGCGTCATCACCTCCAGGGCCTCGCGCAGGGGCGTGTCCACTGGACAGGTGACCGGGCTGCGCTTGAGCGCGCTCGACAGCGGCCGCATCAGCGGCCGGTCGGGAATCGCCTCGTCGCCGTATGCGCTGCGCAGCGCCGCGCGCGCCCGGCGCAGCAGCGCATCCATGCGGCGCGTCGCGTAGCGCTGGAACGCCGGGCTCGAGCGCATCAGCTGCTCGATCGCGCTCGCATCCACTTCGTAGCAGAACAGGTCCTCGGCCGCGACGTAGCGGCTGGTCGTGGCGCGGCCGCCGAGCAGCGCATTCAGCGGGAACATGTCGCCCGGCCCGAACTGCATGCCGTCGCGCGACGCCTGGCCCTCTGAACCGTCCTGCCGGGCGAGACCGCGCTGCACGATGTACAGCGTCCGCACGACTCCGTTCTCCGGTCCGACGACCGCGGTCCCTCGCGCGTAGTAGCCGAGACGGGCAGCGGCGGCGATCGGCCGCAGCTCACCCTCCTCCATCTCGTTGAAGGGCGGATACCGGCGCAGGAAGTCGAGCGTCGCGCGCGCGATCTGCGGAGCGGGCGCTGCGGCAGGGGCAGCCTCGGCCATGTTCAGGCCAGATGCGGGCGAGGCGCGCGCCCGGCGTTCACTGCGCCTGCTTCAGCTGCTCGAGGATCGCCGGGTTCTCGAGCGTCGAGACGTCCTGGGTGATCGCCTCCCCCTTCGCGATCGAGCGCAGCAGCCGGCGCATGATCTTCCCCGAGCGGGTCTTCGGGAGGTTGTCGCCGAAGCGGATGTCCTTCGGCTTGGCGATCGGCCCGATCTCCTTCGCCACCCAGTTGCGCAGGTCGTTGGCGATCTTCTGCGCCTCGGTCCCGGTCGGCCGCGCCTGTTTGAGGACCACGAAGGCGCACACCGCCTCGCCGGTCATCTCGTCCGGACGTCCGACGACCGCCGCTTCCGCGACCAGCGGGTTGGCGACCAGCGCCGACTCGATCTCCATCGTCCCGAGCCGGTGGCCGGAGACGTTGAGCACGTCGTCGATCCGCCCCATGATCCAGAAATAGCCGTCGAGGTCGCGGTTCGCGCCGTCGCCGGCGAGGTAGTACCGGCCCTTGAAGTCCTCCGGGTAGTAGCTCTTCTTGAAGCGCTCCGGGTCGCCCCAGATGGTGCGGATCATCGACGGCCAGGGCCGCTTGATCACCAGGATCCCGCCCTTGCCCTTCTCGACGTCCTGCCCGGTCTCGTCGACGACCGCCGCCATGATTCCCGGCAGCGGCAGCGTGCAGGAACCGGGCTTG
>Ga0308411_10000754_pt1 | contig 21802 bp, 21 predicted proteins | sample HotsprottomLayer_2_FD_203530 | JGI IMG/M metagenome (GOLD analysis project Ga0308411, IMG submission 203530) | Hot spring phototrophic mat microbial communities from Octopus Spring, Yellowstone National Park, Wyoming, United States -... | ecosystem: Environmental > Aquatic > Thermal springs >...
CGCCCCCGAGCACCACCGCCAAGCTGAACGGCGTTGCCGCGACCGCGGTGGAGAGTTTCAGCGCCGCGATCACCGGCGGCTTCGGCGGCGTCGAGAAGGAGTGGTACTGGCTCTGGCCGGGCGTGGCCCCGGGAAGCTACACCTTCGCGTTCGGCGCGTCCGGCTCGAGCATGAGCCTGGACCAGCTGGCGCTCTATGCGGCGCCGGTGCCCGAGCCGGGCACCTGGTCGCTACTCGTCGCCGGCCTGGTCGGTCTCGCGGCGATCGCCAGGCGGCGCAGCCGCAGCTAGAGCCCGTCGCGAGCGCGGGCGGCCCGCCTGCGCTCGCCCGAACCTGGAGAAAGTCAATGAAGCTGGCATCGGCGAGCGCCTTGGCGGCGCTCACCCTCGCAGTCGCGCCCGCGGTCTTCGGCGCGACGCTGTACGACGAGTCGGTCGCAGGCGATCTGTCCGGAGATCGTTTTTCGCCGAGCGCGTTCACGCTGTCGGTCGGGTCGAACGTCCTCCGCGCGAGCTCTGGCGGCAATGACCTCGAGTACGTTCGACTCGACGTTCCGGCCGGCCATCGCCTCGATCGCATCGGGCTGCAAAGCTACGCGGTGCCGGGCGCGGCCAACAACTCGTTCATCGCCGTGATGCGCGGGCCGCAGTTCACCGAGCCGCCGGAAGTGCTGGCGATAAACGTCTCGAACCTGCTCGGCTACGCGCTGTTCGGCAACAAGGCGGGCGGTGTCCCGGTCGGCGGCGATCTGCTGCCGGTGGTGGCGAACGCCGCCGGTGCGGCGGGCTTCGTGCCGCCGCTCGCGGCGGGCACGTACACCTTCTGGATCGAGGAGCGGATCCCGCTGCCGAGCGACGGCGCGACCTACGCGCTCGACTTCCACGTCTCACCGGTGCCGGAGCCGGCTGCCGCGCTGCTGCTGCTCGCCGGACTCGGTGCGACCGCCGCGAGGTGGCGCCGGATGCGGTGAGGCGAGCGTTGGGTGCGGCCGCCGGCAGGCCGTCGTCGCTCGCCGGCGGGGTTCGTCCCGCCTGCCTCCGGCGGCTCCTCTTCGCGGCCGGTCTCGTGCTCGCGCATGGCGTGTGCGCCCAGGCGCCGGTGGAGCTGCAGGAGGTCGAGGTCCGCGACCAGCGCGACGCGGAGGTCCCGTTCGACCGCATCCAGTCGGTCACCACGCGCGACGGCGAGGACCTCCAGCGCGCCCAGCCCTCGAGCATCTTCGAGGCGCTGCGGGACGTGCCCGGAGTGTCGGTGAACGGCGGACCGCGCTCGAGCGGGATGAAGTTCAACATCCGCGGCTACTCCGACAGCGAGGACGTGCAGATCCGGCTCGACGGGGTGTCGAAGGGCTTCGAGAAATACCGCTTCGGCGGCACCTTCATCGACCCGGAGCTGCTGAAGTCGATCCAGGTGCAGCGCGGACCGTCGATCCTGCTCGGGTCGGGCGCGCTCGGTGGCACCGTCAGCGCGACGACCAAGGACGCGGCGGACTTCCTCGCTCCGGGGGTGCGATTCGGCGCGCGCGCGAAGGCGAGTTACGCGACCAACAACGACGAGAAGCTGCTGTCGCTCTCGGCCTACGGCCGGCCGACCGTCGGCAGCGACGCGCTGGTCGCGTATTTGCGCCGCTATTCGAACGACATCACGCTGCCCGACGGAAAGCCGTTCCAGAACTCGCAGGTCGACACGACGAGCTGGCTCGCCAAGGGCTCGCTCTTCCTGCGCGACGATCTGCTTGCCACCGCTTCGGGCGTGCTCTTCCGCGACACCGGGTTGCAGCCATTCGACGCGACCGGCGGGCAGCCGGGGATCTTCGGCAACGTCGTCCGCACCGTCGATGATCGGACCGTTAGCGGCATCTTGCGCTATCAGCCGGGCACCCCCTGGATCGACCTTCTCGGCACGGTCGGCTACGCCAAGACGCAGGTGCACGACCTGAGCAAGCCGGGGCAGAGCCTGTTCGCCAACGTGATCACCGGGGACGTGAACGACGACTACGACTACGACATCTACACCGTGGACGCGGCGAACGTCGCGCGGCTGCCGTGGGTGCTCGACGGGCTCACGATTACCACCGGCGCGCAGTACGTGCACAACGAGCGCGACGTCACGCGGGTGACGCAGAACCCGGGGATCAACGCCTTGCTCTATCCCGGGGGGTTCAACCCGGCACAGCCGCCGGGCATCCGGGCCTCGCTCGGGCTGTACTTGCAGCCGGCGTTGAAGTGGGGGCGTCTCACCCTGGCGCCCGGGGTGCGGTGGGACCACTACGAGGTCAAAGCGACCGGCGGCACCGAGCGGATCCTCGCCAGCTTCCGCGAGGCGTCCCGCCTCGCCTATTCGCGCTACACGCCGGCGCTGAACGCCGCCTTCGACCTCGTCCCGAAGCGCCTCACCGCGTTCTACAACTTCACCGAGGCGTTCCGCCCACCGCTCATCGACGAGACGTTCACCCAGGGCGCTTTCAGCCGCTGCAACCGGGCGCTTCTCGGTCCGACGGCGCCGCGCTCGGGCATCTGCGGCAGCCTGTACCGGCCGGAGACGGCGCGCAACAACGAAGTGGGTCTCAGCGGCGAGGCACGCTTCGCCGGCGGATTCGCGGCGGCAAAGGTGGTGTACTTCACCAGCTTCGTGCGGAGCACCCTCGAATCGATCCAGACCGTGTCGCCGGGCGTGGTCGGGCAGCCGGGTACCGAGGATCGCCGCGGGCTCGAGTTGGAGGCGGTCGCCGACGCTGGCTTCGCATTCGCGCGCGCCGGCTACGCGTGGATCAGGGGCACCGTGTTCGACGGCAGGGCGCGATTCGACCTGTACGACGTGCCGGGCCCGACCTTCTCGATGACCGTGGGTGTGCGGCCGCTGCCGGTGCTCGAGTTCGGTCTCACCTATCTCGACGTCGGCCCCCGCGATGTCGTCACTGGCGTCCTGCCGGGCAACCGCCTGCAGATCGGACGGCAGCCCGGGTACACACTGGTCGGCGCGTTCGCCCGGTTCGCGGCCTCGCCCAACCTCGAATTCCGCATCGCGGCCGACAACTTGAACAACGTCGAGTACTTCCTCAACGACGGCTTCGGCGGCGGGATCGGTTCGCCCGCGCCGGGGCGGAATGTGCGATTCGTCGTGGTGGCGCCGATCTGAGCGACGGGTGTCGTCTGATCGGAACGCCGTTCAGACCGGCGCCGTCCGTTCACGACTCGATCCACTTTGCCCATGCTCGGCCAGGACACGAGCGGTCTGACCGCGCCGATCGCCCAGCGCGCCCTCCAGGCCGCGTGCGGTCGCTCGGACCGGCGGTGCGCGCTCTCACGGCTTCCACCTCGGCGACCGTGCCGGCGCGCTCGGCCACAGCGGCGACGTACCCGGGTTCAGCGCCACCGCCGTCCATCCGCCGGCGAGCGGCACGACGACCGTGGTCCTTGCCAACCTGTCGAATTCCCGCGACGGGAGGATCCCGGCGGTCGAGCTCGAGCAAACCGTCCGCGCTGCGCTCGGTGCGCCCTGACGCGGCTCGGCCGCCGAGCGCGACCGACCACTCAGGGCGGCGTAGCCCCCGCGCCGCCAGCCCGCTATTGGACCGGTGCGATGGGGTGTGGGAGTTCCAAAGCGGCCTCCCACTCCACCTGCAAGCGCTCGGCGACCTGCCGGAACACCGGGTCGAGACGGGAATCGTCCGCGATCAGCCGCAGATGGCGCAGGATCTGGCCGGTGGTCTGCGGGCAGCGAGTCCAGGGGAATCGGCCCAGCATGTAGAGCAATGCGGCTACGGCGAGCTCGGGCCGGCCTTCGTAGACCACGTCAGGCACCTTGACCGGGTAGGTCCGCGCGGCGACGCTCCGGCTCGGCTGCCCAGTCCGCGGGCGTGGATGGCTCGCGCGGGCCGCGCGCCAGCGAGTCGAGCGGCGTGCCGAAGGGGATCGCCGACTTCGGGCCCGCGATGATCAGTGCGACCACCAGGCTGCCGGCCAAGCCGAACAGGCCGAGCGCCGGGATCGCGAGGAAACCCCACAGGAAGGAGACCGACGCAGCGGCGAGCGCGCCAGCGCCCAGCGCGATCACGCGCAGGCCGATGTAGCGATTCACCTCATCCGGTTCGTCGCTCGTGCCGTACCGCGCGCTCGACATGATGCGCGCCGCTCCGGCACCGCGGATCGCCAGTCCGCAGGCGAGCAGGGTGAGGCCGGTGACCGCGAGCGTGAGCGAGATTCCGAGCGAGGCGGCGAGCGCAGCGTTGCTTTCCATCGATTCACCTCCCGATTGAGGCCTCGGCCACCGCGGCGAGCGAGCGTGCGAGCGCCGAGACGCTCGAGTTGCCGACGAGCACATACGGTTTGCCGAAGCGTTTGCAGTAGCGTTTCACCGCTTGATAGGCGCTATGACTGACGTCGGTTGCGAGGCACACCACTGCGTCGGCGGCGCCGAGCAGCGGCGCGAGGCGCGCGAGATGATCCTCGATACCGCCGTCGTGGTGGGCGAACGCACCGCTCGCGGCCTCGACGATCGCCCGGTAGTGCGGCACGAGCCGGGGCTTGCCGCCGACGCACAGCACGGTGCGGCGCGCGAGGTCGACGCGGGGCACCGCCTCGACCGAATCGGATTCCGCGGGCTGCGCCGCCTCGGCCGCGGTCACTCGCGCGCGCTCCCGGGCCTCGCGCAGTGACGCCGCCTCCCGCTGGGCAGCGCGGGCCGCGCGCCGCGCCGCCGCCAGCTCCGCCTCGAGCGCCGCGACCCGCGCGTCGCGCTCGCGCAGCGCCGCACCATCGGCGGTACGCTCGAGTGCTTCGCGCGCGAGCTTTGCGGTTTGCTTCCAATGCGCCAACTCCGCGCGCAGCGCAGCGTTGCCGCTGCGCAGCGCCTCGCACTGCTTCAGCGCTCGGTCGCGCGCCGCCTCGAGCGCGCTGGCCCGCTCGTCGGCCGCGCGCAGGCGCCGCCCGGCGGCGCGCCGCTCGGCGAATGCGAAGTGCGACAGCATGTGCATCTCCTGCGACAGCAGCTCGTCGGTGTCGGTGTCGCAGCACGGGTGGGTGATCGCCGCCCAGTAGGCGCCGACCGGATCGTCGGTCGCAGCCCAGTGCCGCCAGTAGACGATCACCTCGCGCCGGTCGCGCGCGGCGCGCAAGTGCGCCACGGCGGCCGCGAAGCGCTCCTCGAGCACCTTGTGGAGGGCACGCGAGACCTCGTTACGCGCGCGCGCGTGCTGCACGGCGCTCGAGTGGAGCTGGTAATCGCTCGCCTGCTCCCAGTTGGCGTAGCCGGCGCGGCGATAGACCTGACGCAGCTCGCGGGCGTCGAACGCCGCGCCGAGCAGCACGCAATGGTGGTGGTGCGGCAGCTCCCAGAGCTTGCGGCGCGCGGCGGCCCGGGCCGCGACGTGCGCCGGGACCGGCGCCGGCGGCGGGAACAGCGCGAGCGAGGCGACCGGCGGCCGCGCCGCGGGCTTCGATGCGAGACAGCACGTTTCGCTCATGGCAACACCGGGTTTGCTGGAGACCCCGCACCGTTGCGGCGACCTCGGCTGGCGGGCGCGCTGGCTTGGATCGCATGATAATCATTCTCATTTGTGTTTGTCTAGCGGGCGCGAGCCCGAGCCTCATGATCCGGTCGCGATCATTCCGCGGTCATCGGATCCGCGCGGCGATGCGGCCACCCCGTAACTGGGTTGACCCGGCCCGGCGCCGGAATTAGAATGCGAACCATTCTCGTTGGCGCGGGCGTGCTGCCGGCGCCGACGAACGCCAGCCAGCCCGCGCGGGCGCGCCAGCCTCGGTTCACCGCTTCCGCGAGGGTCTCCCAAGAGTGCAGCACGGGCTTTCCGCCGGTGTGCCTGCGCGCCCGCCGCGCGTTGCATTTGCGCGCGGTTTCGGCGCCCGCGTGTCCGGCTTGGTGGCGGTCGTCACCGCGCATCTGCTCGCGGTCGCCGGCCTCGCGAGCTACGCGCCGGCGCGCGAGGCGGTCCTCACTGCCGCGCCGATCCTCGTCAACCTGGTCGCGCCGCCGCCAAACGAGGTCACCCCGCCGAAACCAGAGCCGCCGCACCCCAAGCCGGTTGCCAAGCAAAAGCTGGCGCCCAAGCCGGTCGCACCGCCACCGGTCGTCGTCGCGCCGGCCGAAGCGCCGTCCACCTTCGTTGCGGCGGCGCCCCCCACGCCACCTGCCGCGATCGAGGCTGCCGCGCCGCGCGCCGACCCCGGGCCGCCCGCGCCGCCGCCGCCCTTCGTCCCGCCGCGCTTCAATGCCGACTACCTGCAGAATCCGCCGCCTCCTTATCCACCCCTGGCGCGCCGGATGGGCGAGCAGGGGCGGGTGGTGCTCCGCGTGCTGGTGTCTCCCGAAGGGCTGCCCGAGCGCGTGGAGCTGCGCACGTCCAGCGGCTCGCCGCGCCTGGACGAGTCCGCGCTCGAGACGGTGCGGCAGTGGAAGTTCGTGCCCGCGCGTCAAGGCGACCAGGCGGTGCCCGCTTGGGTGCTGGTACCGATCTCTTTCACTTTGCGAGGCTGAGCCGATGGAACCGACGCAAGGTCTGGGTTTCGCCCACTTCCTCGCCCAGACCGACGCGCTCGGGAGGGTGATCCTCGGGATCCTGCTTTTCATGTCGGTGGCGACCTGGTATCTCATCGTCACCAAGGCGCTCGAGGGCTGGCTGCGCGGGCGCCGCACCGCGCGGTTCCTGCGCGGGTTCTGGGATGCGCCGTCGCTCGCCGCGGTCGAGCGTCAACTCGACGAACGCCACCCGGAGGAGCCCTTCTCGCGCCTTGCGTACCACGCGATCGCCGCCTCGAAGCACCACGCGCGCCACGGCGCGAACCGGCTGAACGAGGCGGGCCACGCGGGCGAGTTCCTCACCCGGTCGATGCGCCGCGTGATCGACGAGGAGACCGCGCGCCTCGAGTCGGGGCTGACCGTGCTCGCCTCGATCGGCAGCACCGCACCGTTCGTCGGTCTGTTCGGCACCGTCTGGGGCGTGTACCACGCGCTCGTCAATATCGGCATGAGCGGACAGGGCACCCTCGACAAAGTGGCGGGCCCGGTTGGGGAGGCGTTGATCATGACCGCGCTCGGTCTGGCGGTCGCGATCCCGGCGGTCCTGGCTTACAACGCGTTGGTGCGCCGCAACCGGCTGGTCCTCGCGCAGCTCGACGCCTTCGCGCACGACCTCTTCGCGTTGCTGACCACCGGCGCCCCCTACGGACTAGCGGAAGAGGGGTCATTGCCGCGCACCATGACGCCGCTCGGGGTCGAGGAGGCGGCGTAATGGCGTTCGGCGGCTTCGACTCGGGGCAGGGCGGCGCCAGGCCGATGGCGGAGATCAACATGATCCCGCTGATCGACGTGATGCTCGTGCTGCTCGTGATCTTCATCATCACCGCGCCGCTGCTCACCCACGCGGTGAAGCTCGAGTTGCCGCGCGCCTCGAGCACGCCGAACCTCCAGCAGCCGGACAACCTCCAGATCGCGATCGACGGCGCCGGGCGGCTGTTCTGGAACGGCGAGGCGGTCGAGCGAGCGACCCTGCGCGAGCGGCTCGCCGCGGCGGGAAGGCGGCAGCCCCAGCCCGAAGTCCACTTGCGCGCCGACAAGACGACACCCTACGAGACGGTCGCCCGGGTGCTGGCCGACTGCGCTGGAGCCGGGCTCACCCGGATCGGGTTCGTGTCGGACCCGGAGGAAGTGCGGCGCTGACGGCCCGGGCTCAGATGACCGCGAGGTGCCGGTCCTCGGCGCCCGGCACCGCGGCGAGCGGCACGCTCCGGTCCAGCGTCACGAACCGGCCGCCGTTGCGCACTGCCAGCGCGAGCAGATAGACGTCGGTCACTTGCCGGCTGCCGAGCACGTGGCTCCACTCGATGGCACCGCGTTCGAGCAGGCTGAAATCGTCGGGCCAGAACGAGTGCTGCGGCGTCGCCGTCGCTTCGGCAAGCCGCGCGGCCACTTCCGCGACCGGAAGCGGGCCTGGATAGGCGGGTTGCGACAGGATCCGGATACACCCGTTCTGGGTGAGCGGACAGGAGGCCCAGCCGCTCGTGATGTGTGCCGCCAGCCAGTCGGTCGCGGTGCGATGGAACACGTGCCCGGCGTCGAGCAGCGCGATCAGGACGTTGACGTCCAGTAGCGCGCGCACGGCGCGTCAGACACCTTCCTGATCGCGTAGCCGATCGACCGTCTCGTTGCTGACCGGCGTCCCGCGCGCGGGGAACGGCCTGAAGCCATACACGGCCGGCGGCTCGCCGGTTCCCTGGGGCACCGCGCGAGTGAGTGCTTGCCTGGCGAGCGCCGACAAGACCGCTCCCACGGTCCGCCGGCTACGCCGTGCAAGCTCTTTGGCGGCCGCGAGCACGTCGTCGTCGATATCGAGGGTGGTGCGCGTCATCAGAGCATCAGATGTCTCGATGCGAAGGTATCAGATGCGCGCTCGGGAAGCAATTCGGCCTCAGCGCGCTCGCCGGTCCAGTGTCACCGGGTCCGCGAAGCGCGGCCAATACGCGCGCAGCCAGACCAGGAACGCCGCCGCCCACGCCACCGCGGCGAGCGCGTACGGCGAGACCGGGGGTGCCGGCACGACGGCCATCGCCGGCAGGACGCGCGCGAGCGTCGCAACGGCGGCCAGCGCGAGCGCCGCCTTTGCACCGCAGCCAAGCCGCAGCGGCTGACCGGTGTGCAGCAGTCCGGCGATGGCGAACACCGCGAGCACGCCGAGCCCGAGCCCACCCATGAACGCGAGATGCAATCCCGCGGACTCGGGCCACGGCGCGCCCAAGCGCGCTGCCCCGGCAACCAGGAGCCCCGCTCCGGCGAACCCGCTCGATCCGGCGAGCGCGAGGATCTCCGCGCGAAACGCCTCGCGACCGATGAACGCCTCGCCGACGCGATCGAGGAACGCCGCGCCCGCGGCGATCATGAGGTAGGCGGTCGTCGTGGCCGACAGGCCCGCGAGCTCGCCTGCGATCAGCACCGCGATCAACCCGGGCGCGAGGTTGCGGCGCCCGGGGTGCGGGCGGAAAGGCGAGCTCGCCTCGCTCGGGTCGAGGACGAGATTCGTGACCGGCACGCTAATCTTCGCCAGCGCGAGCGCGAGCAGGCCGAGGAAGGCGAGGCCGGACAGTCGCCCCGCTCGAAGCGCGAGCACGGGATCGGCGGCGGCGAACGCCCAGCCGCCGGCCGCCGCCGCCGCGCACAGCGCCCCGAGCCACGCGGTGAAGCCGAGGAAGTCGGTCGTCCGGCGCCGCCATGACACTTGCGCGACGTACGCGGTGAGCGCAGCGAGCCAGGCGAGGTCGGCGAGCGCGCCGAGCGGCGCGAGCGTGTCCGCGCCGAGCAGGCCGACCACGCGGCCCGCTGCCCAGGCGCCGGCCAGCGCGAAGAGCGGCGCGCCCCGCAGCCGCGGCGTGTCGCTCCACTCGGGCAGCGCGGTGGTGATGAACCCGATCAGGGCCGCGCCGAACGCGCCGACCAGCATCTCGCGCGCGTGCCAGGCGACCGGCGGCATCGTCCGCGCGAGCGGCAGATCGAAGCCGAGCACCACCACCCAGAGCAGCGGCCAGATCCCGGCGTAGATCGCCGCGAGCGGGAAGAAGAGCCGCAGGCCTTCGTCGCCGAGCACTGCCGGCAGCCCGCGCCGAAGTCTCCGGGCGGTGCCGGCGACCGCGCTCACTCGACCCCCCTCGCGCTGAAAGCGCGCTCGGAGTGAGCGCCCCGGGCCGGCCCGGCGGCGCTCACGCCGCCCGCCTGTCGTCGAGCCGCCGTTCATCGATGCGTTGCACGTCGCGAAAGAGCGGGTCGTCGTGCAGGAAGTGCTGCACCAGCTCGAAGAGCTCCCGATCGGAGCGCGCGCTCGGCGCGCCGGGAATCGGACGCTCCCCCGCGATCCCGCGGCCGCGGGCGTCGAGCACCGCGATGCGGTCGGCGATCCGCGCTGCCTCCATCAGGTCGTGAGTGACGAACAGCGCGCCGAAGCGCGCGTCCCGCGCGGCATCGATCACCAGATCCTGCATCCGCCGCTTGAGCGCGACGTCGAGCGCGGTGAACGGCTCGTCGAAGTAGACGAAATCCGGCTCGACGGCGAGCGCGCGCGCGATCGCGACGCGCTGGCGCATGCCGCCGGACAGCTCGAGCGGGAACTTGTCGAGGTCGGCCGCGTCCAGCGCGACCCGCGCCGCGGCGGCGCACGCGCGCCCACGCCGTTCGCGTCGGCGGACGCCGGCGACCCGCAGCGGATAGGCGATGTTGTCGCGCGCGGTCGCCCACGGGAGCAGGCGCGGCTCCTGGAACACCATTGCGTGTCGCCGGTAGCCGCGCGCGATCCGCCCGCGCAGCGGGAGCGAGAGTCCCGCGGCAAGGTGCACCAGGGTGCTCTTCCCGCATCCCGAGGGACCCACGAGCGCGACGATCTCGCCCGGCGCGACGGCGAGGTCGACGCGGTCGATCACCGTGCGTCCCAGATACGCGTGACCGACGCCGCGGAGCGAGAGCGCGCTCACCGGCGCACCCCCCATGGCCGCGCCGCGTCGCGCCAGCGCTCCAGCTCCGCGCGCACCGGGTGGATCAGACCGTACTCGACGGCGATCAGCGCCGCCACCGCGATCAGCACCCACGCGAGCGCTGCCTCGACATCGAGGTTGGCGCGTGCGCTCGCGAGCGCGCCGCCCACGCCGCCGACGTTGGCGAGCAGCTCGGCCATCACCGCGACCTTGAACGCGGTGCCGAGCGCGACCGCCAGCGCCGGAAAGAGGTGTGCGGAAACGTGACGCAGCCCGAGCGTGGCGAGCCGCGCGACCGGGCTGGCGCCGAAGGCGCGTGCCATGTCGTCGAGGCCGCGATCGCGCGTGACCACCCCTTCCGCCGCGCCGACGAAGACGAGCGGCGTCGCGGCGACGACCACGGTCGTGATCACGGTGCCGTCGGTCGAGCCGAACCAGATCATGGCGAGCACGATCCACGCGATCGGCGGCACGCCGAGCAGCACGGTGATCAGCGGACGGGCGAGCCGCAAGGCGGCCGGCGAGTAGCCGGCCGCGAGACCGGCCGCGGCGCCGATCGCGGCCGCGAGCGCGAAGCCCTCTACCGCGCGCAGCGCGGTCTGGAAGGCGGTCGCCCACGCGGCGGGCAGCTCGAGCAGATTCGCGGCGGCCGCGAGCGTCGCCAGGGGCGCGGGCAGGATGAAGCCGCCGTATGCTTCGTGGCCGACCTGCCAGACCGCGGCGAGCAGCGCGAGCGCCGCGAGCCCCGCCCAGCCCGACCAGACGAAGCGTCCGAGCCGGCCGAGGCGATGTCGAAGCGCAGCGCGCATCCGCGCGGTTAGAGGTCAGAGATAGAAGCCGGCGTCGGGCAGCCGCCCGCCGATGATCGCGGGGTCGGCTTCGGCGACGGTGCGAAACAGCGTCTCCAGCGCGGGCCGCGCCGTGATCGCTCGCGTGGCGACGAGGTTCGAGTGGGGAATCGAGCGCTCGAGCACCGCTGCCGGCAGCTCGAACGCCGCGGCGGCGTCCGCGGCGGCGCGCGCGGGCTCGGCGCGTACCGCGACGGTCGCCGCGGCGAGCGCTTCGTGCAAGCGCCCCACGAGGCCGGGCTGGGCGGCGTGGAAAGCGCTCGACACGGCGAGGCCCGCCTGAGGCAGCGCGGCGCCCGGGCCAGCGACCTCGGCCCAAGCTCGTTGCACGTCGATCACGCGCGCGACGATCTTCCCCGCCGCGGCCGCGCGCATGATCGCCGCGCTTGCAGCGGGCTCCGGCACGAGCGCCGCGTCGATCCGGCCGGCGAGCAGCAGCTGGATCGCCTCGATCGGCGTGCCGGTCGAGTCGACCCGCAGATCGGTCCCGGGCGTCAGGCCGTGGTGACGGAGCAGCCGCTTCATCACGAACTCCGGCGTGTCGTTGCGGAATGGCACCGCGAGACTGCGGCCCCTGAGCCGATCGAAACCGGCGAGCGAAGGGTCGGCCGCGACCACGTACAACAGTCCGTCGGTCATGACGTTGACGAGCCGCACGCCGAGGCCGCGCGTGTAGAGGTTGGCGGCGGTCGTGGTGGGCATCACCACCACCTGCATCGTGCCGGAGGTGAGCCCGGCGCGCATCTCGTCGGGGTTGCGCCAGACCCGGAAGGCGACCCGCTCGGCGAGCGGCGCGAGGCGCCCGCTCGCGACGGCATGAGCGAGCGTAACGGACGGGGTGGCGGGCGGACCCCAGAGCGTGAGCTCGCGTGGCGGTGCCGCGCGCGCGAAGCGAGGCACGGCGATGCACGCGGCGAGAGCGGTGAGTGCCTGGCGGCGCGTAATCGGGCGGACCATCGTGGGGCTCCGGAAGAAGGGGTCATCCGGCACGGTACGCAAATGAGATGCATTCGCATTTGATCCGCATCAAAAAACCCGGCCGCGTCGATGCCGGGCGAGCTAGACGCGCTGGGGTCCGGGCCGTCCGTCCTCGACGACGAAGCTCGCCAGCGTGTGACAGCCGGCGGCCGGCGTGGCGACCGATTCCATCGCGCGCAGGTCCGCGCGCAGCGCGCTCATCGTCACCTCGACCCGCGTGTAGCCGCGAAACCGGCTGTCGGCGAACCGGATGTGAGGGTTCTCCGGCAGGAACCGCTGCAGCCGCTCGTACGGCCAGCCCTGCGAGGTGATCGAGGTCGTGACGAGCTCGCTCGCGACGGTCGGCGACGCCGGGTCGTCGAAGTCGATCTTCAGGTCGGAGGCGCTGAAGCTGTGCACGTCGCCGCCGATCGCGACCGGGTTCGCCACGCGCCGCGCGACGAGCGCCTCGAGCAGCCGGCGCCGCGCTGCGGGGTAGCCGTCCCAGCCGTCGGTCCACGCCCGGCGGCCCGGCCCGGGCTGCTGGTCGAACTGCGCGAGCGGGGTCTGCTGCGCGAGCACGTTCCACCGCGCGTCGGCGCGCGCGAGCTCGCGCTCGAGCCAGCGCTCCTGCGCGACGCCGAGCATCGTGCGCCGGGGGTCGAACAGAGCCGGGCACTCGGCGACGTCGACCGTGTTGGAGCCGCCGCTGCGGCCCGGCCGCGGGCACGCCTGCCAGGAGCGGTACTGCCGGTCATCGAGGACGTAGAAGCGCGCGAGCGCCCCCCAATCGAGCGTCGTGTGAATGCGCATCGCCAGCCCGTCGGGGCGCATCCGGGCCGGTAGCGGCATGTGCTCGTAATAGGCGCGATAGGCGGCTGCACGCCGCAGGAGGAACGCCTCGCGCGGCAGGCCGTCTTCGGGGCGGTCGTTCGCGTAGTCGTTGTCCACCTCGTGGTCGTCCCAGGTGAGGATCCACGGACAGGCGGCGTGCGCAGCTTGCAGGTCGGGGTCGCTCTTGTAGCGGGCGTAGCGGCGGCGGTATTCGTCGAGGGTGTACGGCTCACCCGCGCCGTGCGAGCGCACCAGGTCCCGGCCCCACGAGGACTCGTAGATGTAGTCGCCCAGGAAGGCGACCAGGTCGGGCGCGTCGCGACTCACCTGCCGCCAGGCACCGTAGAACCCCTGCTCGTATTGCTGGCAGGAGGCGAACGCGAACCGCAGGGGTTCGGTGCTCGCGCGCGGGGGCGCGGTGCGGGTGCGACCGACCGGACTCGCTGCGTCGCCCGCATTGAAGCGGTACCAGTACCAGCGAGCGGGCTCGAGCCCCGTCACCTCGACGTGCACCGCGTGCGCCCACTCGGGCTGCGCGGTGACCGTACCCGAGGCGACGACCTCGCCCAGCGATTCGTCGCGCGCGATCTCCCAGCGCACCGCCACCGGTACCGGATCGATCCCGCCCGCGGGCGCGTCCGGGTCGACGACGAGCCGCGTCCACAGCACGACGCTTGTCGCGCCGGGATAGCCCGACGCGACGCCGAGCCGGAACGGATCGGCGGCAAAGCGCGGTTTCTTGATGGCCGTCGCGCAGCCGCTCGTGATTCCGACCGCGCCGAGCGCGGCGAGCGAGCGGAGAAAGTCGCGGCGGGTGGACATGGGGCGAGCCTAGCGCGGCGGCTTGACAGTTTGGCGACGAGTGCGCGCCGCCCTTGCCCCGGCGCGGCCCGCGTCTCACTCCCCGATCTTCGGCCGGAATCCTGTCGCCCGCTCGATCGCGTCGCGGCGGTCCGGGCGGTCGTTCGTCGCGTCCATCGCGTCCGCCGTCAGTTCTGCAGGAAGGCCGCGAGCGCGGCGTTGTAGGCCGCAGTCTCCGCCCCCGGGCAGAAGTGCCCGCCGCGCTCGAGCAGCACGAGCTTGGCGTTCGGGATGCGGGCGGCGAGCGCCTCGGAGAAGTACGGCGGCGTGACGACGTCGTCGCGCGCGCAGATCACCAAGGTCGGCTGCCTGATGCGCGGCACGTCGTCCAGACCGTCGAACGCGCAGATCGCGTCGATGCGCGAGACGAGCACCTCGACCGGCGCGAGGCCGGGGAGCGAGGCTTCGGCCGCGGCGTCGATCGCCGGCAGGTTGGCGGCGGTGTAGTAGGGCGGGAAGAGCAAGAGATTGCCGAGTTTCGTGTACTCGCGTACCCCTTGCTTGAGCAGCACGGCCTTGCGCAGCTCGAACAGGCGCAGGAAGTAGGCGTCGGCCTTCGCCCAAGTGGCCGACAGGACCAGGCGGCCGATGCGCTCCGGTGCGCGAACCGCGAGCCGCTGCCCGATCGCGCCCCCGGTCGAGTGGCCGACGAAGTCCACCCGTTCGAGCCGCAGGTGGTCGAGCAGGGCGAGGGTGTCGTCCACCATCTGGTCGATCGAGTAGGCGATGCGCGAATGGGTCGAGCGGCCGGCGCCGCGGTGGTCCATCGTGATCGCGGTGAAGCGCGGCGCGAACGCTTCCACCTGCGGCGCCCAGAACGCGCCCACCCCACCGAGGCCCGGCACGAACAGCAAGGGCGGCCCCGACCCGCGCGATTCGTAGTACAGCTCGCCGCCGCCGTGCAGGGTGGGAGGAACGGGGAACGTGGGCATCTGCGCCTCCGTCGGAAACGGCGAATGCTAGCGCAGGCTGCGCGCCCTTTCGCGCTGCCGCGCAACCCTGCTACTGTCTCCGCCAGTGCCCACGGAGGCGCCCATGTCCCAACGCTTCACCGTCGCTGCCGTCCAGGCGGCACCCGTCTGGATGGACCGCACGGCTACCGTCGAGAAAGCGTGCCGGCTGATCGCCGAGGCCGCGCGCGGCGGCGCGCGGGTGATCGCGTTTCCCGAATCGTTCATCCCGGCGTTTCCCTACGGCGTCTGGCACCACGGCGTGCAGCGGAACATGGCGTTCTTCCGCAGCCTGTTCGAGCAGGCGCTGGAGATACCCGGGCCGGAGCTCGCGCGCATCGCCGAGGCGGCGAGCGCAGCGCACGCGGTCGTGGTCATGGGTCTGACCGAGCGCTCGGGCGGGAGCCTCTACAACACCCAGGTCTTCATCGGTCCGGACGGCGCACTGCTCGGGTCGCGCCGCAAGCTGAAGCCGACCAGCGCCGAGCGGCTGGTGTGGGGCGAAGGCGACGGCAGTGGCTTGCGCGTGTTCGACACGCCCGCCGGCAGGATCGGCGGCCTGATCTGCGGCGAGCACAACTTCGCGCTCGCGCGCTATACCCTGCAGGCCCTCGGGGAGCAGATCCACGTGGCGAGCTACCCGGATCCGCTCATGGAGGGGCGCCCGTTCGCCGACCGCCTCGACGCCGCCGTCCGCCACTACGCCGCCGAGGGCCAGTGCTACGTCATCAACGCCACCGGCTTCATCAGCGAGGACGTTCGCGCGGCGGTCTTCGACACCCCTGAGAGCGCCGCCGAGCTCGCCGATCCGGCGGCGCTGCATGGCGCTTCGAGCATCGTCGCGCCGAACGGCGTGACGCTCGCCGGCCCGCTCTCGGGCAGCGAAGGCATCGTCGCCGCCGAGGTCGACCTCGGCACGATCGCCTACTCGAAGTTCTGGTTCGACCCGGCGGGGCATTCCGCGCGCGGCGACATTTTCCGCCTCGAGGTCGATTTCGAGCCCCGGCGAGCGTTCGGCGCCAGGCGCGCCGGCGTGCCCGACCCGACCCGAGCCGACCCGGAGCGGTGAGCGCCACGGCGATCCCGCTCCGCCGTCCGGCGGGCGCGGTCCAGCTCGGCTGCCAAAGGGGCTCGCACCGCCCCTCAGGGCACGATCCGTTCTTTCCGAAACCGCCCGAGCAGCCGGACGAACATCTCCTCGCTGTCCACGACGTCGTGGAAGCCGTGCTGGCGCGCCTTGGTGGTGCTGGTCATGACGTCCCAGTCGCAGCCGAAGACATAGTCGCCGAACGGCCACGCGGCGAGCTCGTCGAGCCGGTAGGGCGCGAGGCCGTGCCGCGCGACCAGCTTCTCCCACAGCGGCGCCTTGTCCGCCATGTGGTCGACGAGCGAGATCGTCTGCACGTCGCCGGCCGGCATCTCGAACACCGCCGCGATCTTCGGCCAGACGTTGCACCAGCGGAAGAAGTCGCCGTTGGTGACGTTGAATGCCTGGTTCGCGCACCGCGGCTCGGTCGCCGCCCAGTGCAGCGCGTTCGCGAGGTGCGAGGATTCGGTCACCTGGTACACCGCGCGGAACGCGCCGGGCTTGCCGGGGAAGCGCAGCGGCAGCCCGTACGCCTTGCTGATCGCCGCGTACACCGCGATGACCGACAGGATGCTCATCGCGGTGCCGGGCGAGAACCCGCACACGGTGTGCGGCCGGATCTCGGTCCAGCTCCAGCGCTTGCCCTGCTGGAACGCGGTGAGCCAGTCGATCTGGTCGAAGTAGAAGTCGGGCGGCATGTGGCGCGGGTCGTCTTCGCGCGCGGGCGTGCGGAACGGGCCGAGGTGCGAGCCGTAGACCTTGTTGCCCGTCACCAGCACCACCCGCTCGAGGCGGCTCGACGCGCGATCGATCGCAGTGACCGAGTTCACCAGCATCTCGACGTTCGGCGCGACGTTGGCCGCCGCGTTCGCGCCTGCGCCCGCCGCCGGCGGCTGGAACGCGGCGTAGAAGACGTGCGTCGCGTCCGCGAGGTCCGCCAGCTTCGCGTCCGCGTCCTTCGCGTCGGTCAGGTCGACCGGGATGTAGCGGACCCGCGCACGCGGTTCGCCGGCACGGCGCGAGAGCCCGACCACCTGCCAGTCGGGGAGGTCGGCGAGCTTGTCGACGATGTAGCGTCCGATGACGCCCAGGGCACCGACGACGACGGCGGTCTTCACGCCGTTGCCCCGACGAGCTCGACGAGGCGGTGGTCCGCCAGCGGCGCAAGCCGCGTGAAGTCGCCGATGGCGAGGGAGGGGGCGCCGCGGTGCTGCGCGGCGATCTGCTGCGCGCAGCGTGTCACTTGCCGGATTGCTTCGCCCACGAGTCGCGCAAGGTCGCCGCGCGGTTGAACACCGGCCGGCCGGGCACTGAGTCCCGCAGGTCGGCAACGAAGTAGCCGTGGCGCTCGAACTGGAAGCGGTCCTCGGGCCGCGCCTCGCGCAGCCCGGGCTCGAGGTAGGCGCGGATCACCCGCTTCGATTCCGGGTTGAGGTCCTCGAGCCAGTCGTGCTCCTCGGCCACCTCGCCTCCCTGCAGCTCGCCGCGGCCGCGCTTCGCGCCCGGGAAGGGCACGGCGAAGAGCCGATCGTACAGACGCACCTCGGCCTCGTAGGCGTGTGCGGCGCTCACCCAGTGGATGTTGCCCTTCACCTTGTATCGGTCGGCCCCGGGCGTGCCCGAGCGCGAATCGGGCAGGTACTCGCAGCGTACCGCGACCACCCGGCCCTCGGCGTCCTTCTCCGCGCCGATGCACCGGACGACGTACGCATAGCGCAGCCGCACCAGATTGCCGGGAAAGAGGCGGAAGTAGCCCTTCGGCGGCGACTCCTCGAAATCCTCGCGCTCGATCCACAGCTCGCCGGAGAACGGCAGCCGGCGCTTGCCCATGTCGGGCTTGTGCGGGTGCGCCGGCGCCTCGACCTCGTCCACCTCGCCTGCGGGCCAGTTGTCGATCACCAGGCGCAGCGGGTCGAGCACCGCGATCGCGCGCGGCGCGCGCTCGTTCAGGTCCTCGCGCAGGCAGTCCTCAAGAACGCTCATGTCGATCCACGAGTCGGCCTTCGCCACCCCGATCCGGTCGGCGAACAGGCGGATCGACTCGGGCGTGAAACCCCGCCGACGGAAGCCGACGATCGTCGGCATGCGCGGATCGTCCCAACCGTCGACGTGCCGCTCGGTAACCAGCTGGATCAGGTTGCGCTTCGACAGCCGCACGTAGGTGAGGTTGAGCCGCGCGAACTCGATCTGCTGCGGCAACGGTCGCGCGAGCACGCCGAGGTCGGCCACCCGCTCGTTCAGCCAGTCGTAGAGCGGCCGGTGGTCCTCGTACTCGAGCGTGCAGATCGAGTGGGTGATGTTCTCGAGCGCGTCCGAGAGGCCATGCGCGAAGTCGTACATCGGGTAGATGCACCAGGCGTCGCCGGTGCGATGGTGCCTCGCGTGGCGGATCCGGTAGGCGACCGGATCGCGCAGGTTGATGTTCGGCGAGCGCATGTCGATCTTGAGCCGCAGCACCCGCGCGCCGTCGGGGAACTCGCCCGCGCGCATCCGCCGGAACAGATCGAGGCTCTCCTCTGCCGGCCGGTCGCGGTACGGGCTGTTCTCGCCCGCCTCGGTCAGCGTGCCGCGCAGCGCGCGCATCTCCTCGGCCGAGAGGTCGTCCACGTAGGCGTGCCCGCTGCGGATCAGACCCTCGGCGAACTGGTAGAGCAGCTCGAAGTAGTCGGAGGCGTAATAGAGATGCGGCCCCCAGTCGAACCCGAGCCAGCGCACGCTGTCGAGGATCGAATCGACGTACTCCTGCTCCTCCTTGGTCGGGTTGGTGTCGTCGAAGCGCAGGTGGCAGACGCCCCCGTAGTCGCGCGCGAGCCCGAAGTTCAGGCAGATCGACTTCGCGTGGCCGATGTGCAGATAGCCGTTCGGCTCGGGCGGGAAGCGGGTGCGGATCCGCGCCGGGTCCGGCGCGCCGGCGGCGTGATGCGCGGCGACTCCCGGCGAGCCGCCCCAGCGGCGCCCGGCGTACTTGCCGCTCGCGAGGTCGGCCTCGATGATCGTGCGGATGAAGTTGCTGACGGACGGTGCTGCGTCGGGTGGCATGGAAGCGGCGGGCGGAGCGAAGGCGTCATCTTAACGGAGCGCGCCGCGCCTTGACCTCGGTCAACCCCTGCCGCGCCGGATGTGGTGGAGTGACGGATGGGAGGGTGCGGGAGGAGGTGCCATGACCGCCGTCAAGCCGATCGGCTCGCTCGCCGAGCTCTACGGTCACGCGCTCGCGATCGAGCGCGAGGCCGCGGCGCGCTACGACGAGTTTGCGCGGTTCATGGAGGACCACGACAACGTGCCGGTGGCGCGGCTCTTCGCGCGGCTCGCCGGGCTCGAGCGCGAGCACGCGGCGCGGATCGAGGCCCGCGCCGGCACGGCGGGAGTCCCGCCGACCGAGACCTGGGAACACAGCTGGATCGACGCCCGGGCGCCGGAGACCACCGCGCACGAGTTCCTCTTCCGCCTGATGTCGCCGCGCGACGCGCTCGAGCTCGCGCTCGCCGCCGAGGAGCGGGCCCGCGACTGGTTCGAACGGGTGTGCGACGCCTCGACCGACCCGCAGGTGCGGGCGTTCGCCGCGTCGTTGGCGCAGGAGGAGGGCGAGCACGTGGCGTGGGTGCGGCGCGCGCTCGACGCGGAGCCGGACCCGAACCCCGACTGGGAGCGCCTGTTCGAGGGCGAGCGCGTCGTCCTGCCGCCGGGCCGCGCACCATGAGCGTGCGCGGCGCACGCTGACGGCGCGGCCGCCGCCGGCGCGCGGCACGCCGGCGCGCGCTGCGCCGGTTCTGGCACTATCCGTGCATCATCGGGGCATCGACTCGCGCCGGCGGCGCCCGTTCTGCGCTCGCGCCCGAGTGACCCATGGCCTTCGACCTCGTCATTCGCAACGCAACGCTGCGCGGCGCCGCCGGCCACCCGGCCGACATCGGCATCGCCGGCGGCCGGATCGCGGCGATCGGACCGCGCCTCGCGGGGCGAGCCGCGCAGGAGGTCGACGCCCGGGGCGGCCTGGTCACCGAGTCGTACGTCAACCCGCATCTGCACCTGTGCAAGGTGTGGACCGCGGCGATGATGGACGAGCTCGCGATGCAGGCCTACCACGGTGCCGGAATGGCGAACGCGGCCACGGCGATCGATCTCGCCGCGCGCGTGAAGGATGGTTACGACGAGTCTTGGATCACGCCGAACGCGCGGCGCGCGGTCGCGCTCGCGGCGCTGAACGGCAACCTGCACATCCGCGCGCTCGCGGACGTGGATGCGAAGGCGCGGCTCGAGGGTGTCAAGGCGCTGCTGCGGGTGCGCGAAGAGTTCCGCGGCATCGTCGAGGTGCAAGTGGTGGCGTTCGCGCAAGACGGCATCGTACGAGAGCCCGGCGCCGCCGACCTCCTGCGCGAGGCGCTCGCACTCGGCGCCGACGTGGTGGGCGGGATCCCGTGGATCGAGCCGAGCGCCGCCGACAAGAAAAAACACGTGCAAGTGTGTTTCGACCTCGCGCGCGAGTTCGACCGCGACGTCTCGATGCTGCTCGACGACGCGGGCGACGCGCGCCTGCGCTCGCTCGAGCTGATGGCGCAGGCGGCGATCGAGCACGGCTGGGAGGGCCGCGCGCTCGCCCACCACTGCCGCGCGATGGCGCTCTACGACGAGGGATACTTTCGCGACCTGGTCGCGCTCCTCGGGCGCGCGCGCGTGCCGGTGGTGAGCGATCCGCACACCGGCCCGCTGCACGCGCGGGTGCGCGACCTGCTCGACGCCGGCCTGACCGTCTGCCTCGGGCAGGACGACATCTCCGACGCCTACTACCCGTTCGGGCGCAACAACATGCTCGAAGTGGCGTTCCTCGCCTCGCACCTGCTGTGGATGACCGGCCGCGCCGACCTCGACCGGCTCTACGACATGATCACCCGCCACGCCGCCGCGGCGATCAACCTGCGCGACTACGGGCTCGCCGTCGGGCGGGCCGCGCACCTGGTGGTGCTGAACGCGCCGGACGTGCTGGAGGCATTGCGCTGGCACGCCCCGCCCGCGCAGGTGGTGAGCCACGGCAAGCTGGTGGACGTCGCGGCGATGCGACGCATCGCGCAGCCGCTCGAATGAAGCCGGCGCGGTTTCGTTACCTTCGGGCGGAGTCGCTCGACCATGCGCTGGAGTGCAAGCGCGCGCTCGGCGACGAGGCGCGTTTCCTCGCCGGCGGGCAGAGCCTGGTGCCGGCGATGAACTTCCGGCTCGCGCAGCCGCGGGCGCTCATCGACCTGAACCCGCTCGCCGAGCTCGACTACCTGCGCCCGGGCGAGCGCCTCGCGATCGGGGCGCTCACACGGCACCGGACGCTCGCCGAGGATGCCGCGCTCGCCGCGCACGCCCCGCTGCTCGCCGAGGCCGCGCCGCACGTCGCGCACCCGCAGATCCGCAACCGGGGCACGCTCTGCGGCAACCTCGCACACGCCGATCCGGCGTCGGAGTTCCCCGCCGTGATGCTCGCGCTCGGCGCCCGCATGCGGGCGCGCTCGGCAGCCGGCGAGCGCTGGATCGACGCGGCGGCCTTCTTCCGCGACGTCTTCACCACTGCGCTCGCGCCCGACGAGATGCTCGTCGAGGTGGAGATCCCGCGACTGCCCGAGCGCACCGCGAGCGCGTTCCTCGAGGTCGCGCGCCGGCGCGGCGACTACGCGATCGTCGGCGTGGCGGCGGTCGTGACCGTGGATGCGCACGGGCGCTTCGCCCGCGCGCGGATCGCGCTCTGCAACGCCGGCGCGACGCCGGTGATGGTCGAGACCGACGACCTCGAAGGCGCGCCCGAAGCGGTGC
>Ga0308411_10000756_pt1 | contig 21743 bp, 20 predicted proteins | sample HotsprottomLayer_2_FD_203530 | JGI IMG/M metagenome (GOLD analysis project Ga0308411, IMG submission 203530) | Hot spring phototrophic mat microbial communities from Octopus Spring, Yellowstone National Park, Wyoming, United States -... | ecosystem: Environmental > Aquatic > Thermal springs >...
TAGGAGGCAGGGGAAAGGTGCTCATGTGGGGCGAACTTTGTCAGGACCGGAGGACCAGAACACTCCGCAAGGAGTCGCTGCTGACGCCGATGGTACGGCTAGCCGAACGCCGGAGGGGCCGCTTGCAGAGGGTTGCGCTACACGTGTCCCCGAACGGCGCGACCGTCGCTGACGGCGACTTCCGTGGGATCGCGCCGAGCGAGGCCCTCACGCTCGCGCGGGCTGACCAGCAGCGCGCCATCCCCGCCTTCGCGAAAGACCCCAGAATGATCCGGGCCATCGAGGAGGCGATCCGCCAGGTCCCCACACAGCACGAACTCGTCTGCGGCGACAGCCGCCACATGGACTTCATCCCTGACGAGAGTGTGCACCTCGCCGTCACTTCGCCGCCGTACTGGACCCTCAAGGAGTACCCGCGCCGAAGCGGCCAGCTCGGTCTCGTCCAGGACTACGAAGCCTTCCTCAACGATCTCGATAGGGTGTGGAAGCATGTCTGGCGTGCGCTCGTCCCGGGTGGCCGCCTGATCGTCGTCGTCGGCGACGTGTGCCTGCCGCGGAGGAGGTTCGGACGCCACGTCGTCTTCCCGCTGCATGCGAGCATCCAGGAGCGGTGCCGGACGATCGGCTTTGACAATCTCGCGCCGATCATCTGGTACAAGATCGCGAACGCCCAGTTCGAGGTGGAGAACGGCTCCGGGTTCCTCGGCAAGCCCTACGAGCCTAACGCGATCGTCAAGAACGACATCGAGTACATCCTGTTTCAGCGCAAGCCCGGCGGCTACCGTAGGCCGTCGCTGGCGGCGCGCGTGCTCTCAGTCATCCCCGAAGGTCTGCAAAAGGAGTGGTTCCAGCAGGTGTGGAGCCTTGGGGGCGCGTCGACGCGGGACCACCCCGCACCCTTTCCGCTCGTCCTCGCGGAGAGGCTGGTGCGTATGTTCTCGTTCGTGGGCGACACCGTGCTCGACCCCTTCATGGGGACGGGTACCACGAACCTCGCGGCGAGCCGATGGGGGCGGAACAGCATCGGCGTCGAGATCGAGCCCAGGTACTTCGCGCTCGCGCGCCGTAGGCTGGAGGATGCGACCAAGGAGCTCCGCCTCCCGCTCAGGGTCGCCGACTGAGGCACCGTGGTCGAGATCGAGTCTGGTGTCTTCTCCGAAGCGGTCAGGGAGTTCTGGCAAACGCGCCAGAGGCAGGTGACCTCGCAGCGGGCACGCGGCATCACGGACCAGGGCGCTCGCGGCGCGGTCACCGGCGGGAGGCAGATGGCCGGCTTCGCGCGGAGAATCAGCCAGATTATGCAGACTGCAGGCGTCCAGGAGAGCGATATCTACGTCAGGGGGAGGAGAGAGCTACCGGGCTTCTTCCGCGCCACGAAGGACTGGGATCTCGTCGTCGTGACCCACGGCGAGTTGCTCGCGGTCGTCGAGCTCAAGGCGCAGGTCGGGCCGTCGTTCGGAAACAACTTCAACAACCGGACCGAGGAGGCGCTGGGCTCCTCGCTCGATCTGTGGACGGCCTACCGTGAGAAGGCGTTCGCGGCCTCGCCGCAGCCGTGGCTGGGGTACCTGTTTCTCCTGGAGGACTGCCCCGAATCCAGGGCTCCCGTGAAGGTCAGGGAGCCGCACTTTCCCGTGTTCCCTGAGTTCCGGGACGCATCGTACGCCAAGCGGTACGAGCTGTTCTGCCGGAAGTTGGTGTTGGAAAGGCAGTACTCTGCGGCCTGCTTCCTCTTGGCTGACAAGAAGAGGGCCAGGTCCAGGCAGAACTATGCTGAGCCCGCTGCAGATTTGTCTGGGGCGCGCTTCCTTTCCGGCTTGCTTCGGCACGTGGCACGCGTCTGATCGCACGGGGTGCACATGCCTGAGCCCGATCGGGCGTTCGTCTGATGTGCTGAGGCCGCGCTTGTCCTGGGTGTCGCGGCCCCGGACGCGTCGCCTCCACCAGTCACTTCCTTAACATGAACATGCATCCCTCGGGCCTGTGCGGGAACCCGCATGTGTGGTGCCGGGACGTTGTAGCCGGCCCCGAGCAGGGCGTCCGCGAGCCGCGTTTGTCCTCATATCGCCCAGAGTAGAGCGGACGGCAGGTCGCGGTCTCGGTACCCTGGGGATGACCTAACAAGGCAAACGCCAGGCAGGCGGCCTCACCGCACTCTCGTCTCGTGCGCATAGCGGGCCCCGCCATGACCGCGTTCAGGCACGGGAGCACCGCCGAGAGATCGCGCCGGGTCTCGCATGCAGACGCCACTCAGAGGGATCCGCCAGGCAGGGTTCCACCTGAGTGGTGGTAATCGCCTCTACCCGAACATCTGTGACCGACCTTTGATCTGACGCCCGCCTCTACATTCCACTAGCCCGCGGGCCGGCTCGCCACCAGCCAGACCGGCTGCTCGAGCAGCCGGCGGAGCTCCGCCAGGAACCGCGCCACCTCGGCGCCGTCGGTCACGCGGTGGTCGGCGGAGCAGGTCACCTGCATCACCGTCGCCACGGCGAGCGCGCCGTCGCGCACGACCGCCTGCGGCTTGGCCGCACCCACGGCCAGGATCGCGGCCTGCGGCGGGTTGACGATCGCCGCGAAGACGTCTACGTCGAACATGCCCAGGTTGCTGACGGTGAAGGTGCCCGGTTGCAGGTCCTCGGCGCGGAGCTTGCCGGCGCGGGCGCGCTCGGCCAGCGCCCGCGACTCGGCCGCGATCTCCCAGACCGACTTGCGGTCGCAGTGGTAGAGCGTCGGCGCGATCAGGCCCTCGGGGAGCGCGACCGCGACGCTGATGTTGACGTCGCCGTAGTAGCGGACCGCGCCGTCGACGAAGGCCGCGTTGAGCGCCGGGAACCGGCGCAGCGCGAGCGCCGCGGCGCGGACCACGAGATCGTTCACCGAGACCTTGCGGGTGTCGTCGGTGCCCTCGTTGAGCTGGCGGCGCAGCGCGAGCGCCGCATCCATCGTCACCGACATCGTGATGTAGATGTGCGGGATCTGCTGCTTGGCCTCGGCCATGCGGCGCGCGATGGTCTGACGCATCCGGCTGAGCGGCTCGTCGCGGTCGCCTGCGGTCGGGACCGCCGGCGCCGCGGCGGCCGGCGCCTTCGCCGAGGGTGCGCGTGCCGCGGCCGCGGCCTCCACGTCCTCCTTCGTGATGCGGCCGTCCGGCCCGGTGCCCGCAATCGAGGCCAGCGGGATGCCGTGCTGCTCGGCCAGGCGGCGGGCGAGCGGCGAGGCCCGGACCGTGCTGGCGGCGGACCGTTCCGCCACCGGCACGGTCGACTCCGACCCCGGGGCGGGCGGTGCCGGCGCCTCGGGCGCGGGCCGAGCGGCGACGGACGTCGCGGGGGCTGGCGTGCGTGCGGGCGGCGCGGCCGCCACCGCGGGCGTCCCGGCCGGCTCGCCCTTGCGCCGGATGACCGCGATGGTGGCGCCCACCTGGGCGACCTCCCCTGCGGGCACGACGATCTCGGCGAGGATGCCCTCGTCCTCGGCTTCCAGGTCCACGTTGACCTTGTCGGTCTCGATCTCGGCGATCGGCTCGCCCCGGGCCACACGGTCGCCGGGTTGCTTGATCCAGCGCAGCACCCTGCCCTCGGTCATCGCGTCGCCCATCTTGGGCATGATGACCTCAGCCATCGGCGTGCCCTCCCGCGGATGCCGGCTCGCGGTACAGGGTGCGCCGCGCTGCGCGGACGACGTCGTCGGCGTCCGGGAGCGCGAGCAGCTCCAGGTTGCGGGCATACGGCATCGGCACGTCGGCGCCGGTGACGCGCTCGACCGGGGCGTCGAGCAGGTCGAACGCGCCCTCGGCGATGGTCGCCGCAATCTCCGCCGCGGCGCCGAACAGCCGCCACTGCTCCTGGACGACGACCGCGCGGTGGGTCCGCCGGACCGAGGCGAGCACCGTCTCGACGTCCAGCGGCCGCAGGGTGCGCAGGTTGATCACCTCGGCCTCGATGCCCTCGGCCGCCAGCCGCTCGGCCGCCTCCAGCGCGACCCCGACCATGCGGCTGTAGGCCACGACGGTCACGGCGTCGCCGGCGCGCACGACCTCCGCGCGACCGAACGGCAGGACGAAGTCGCCGTCCGGCACCTCGCCTCGGGAGGCGTAGAGCGCCGCGTGCTCGAGGAAGATCACCGGGTCGCGGCCGCGGATCGCGGTCCGGAGCAGCCCGCTGGCCTCGGCGGGCGTGGCCGGCGTCACCACGTGGAGGCCCGGCACGTGCGCGTAGAGCACCTCCAGGCTCTGCGAGTGCTGCGCCGAGAGCTGCACGCCCGCGCCGTTGGGCCCGCGGATCACGAGTGGCACCTCCACCTGACCGCCAGAGAAGTACCGGAGCTTGGCCGCGTTGTTCACGATCTGGTCGAAGGCAAGCAGCGAGAAGTTCCAGGTCATCATCTCGACGACCGGCCGGAGCCCCAGCATCGCCATGCCGATGGCCGCGCCGACGAACCCGAGCTCGGAGATCGGCGTGTCGATCACGCGGGTGGGCCCATACCGGCCCAGCAGGTCGGCGGTGATGCGGAACGTCCCCTGGTAGACGCCGATGTCCTCGCCGAGCAGGACGATCGCCGGGTCGCGGTCCATTTCGTCGATCAGGGTAGCGCGGATCGCGTCGCGGTAGGAGAGCTCGGGCATCCTCAGGCGTCGGCTCCGTAGACGTCAATGTGGAGTGCCTCGGCCGGCGGCGCCGGGCTCTCCTCGGCGAAGCGGACGGCGTCGGCGACGATCGCCTCGGCTTCCGCGGCCGCGGCGGCAACCGCCGCGTCGTCGAGCAGCCCAGCCTCGCGCAGCCGGCGCTCCAGGATGAGGATCGGGTCGCGCCCGCGCGCCCGTTCGACATCCTCGCGCGAGCGGTAGGGCTGGAACAGGTCCGCCGCGCCGTGGCCGGCGAACCGGTAGGTCAGCGCCTCGATCGCCACCGGCCGGCCCGAGGCCCGCACGGAGGCGATGGCGCGCCGGGCCGCGGCGCGCACGGTGAAGAAGTCCATGCCGTCGATCCGCTCGGCGGGGATGCCGTAGGCCGCGAATCGCGACGCCAGGTCGGTGACCGCCGACGAGCGCACCACCGGCGTCCCCATCGCGAACTGGTTGTTCTCCACGATGACCAAGAGCGGGCACCCCCCGGTCTGGCCCCACAGCCCGGCCATGTTCATCGCTTCGTGGAACCCGCCGCTGTTGATCGCGCCGTCGCCCATGAAGCACAGGCAGACGCGGTTGCCGCCCTGGTAGCGGAGCGCGTACGCGGCGCCCACGGCCAGCGGGATGTGGCCGCCCACGATCCCGTAGCCGCCGTAGAACCCTCGCGCGACGTCGAACAGGTGCATCGAGCCGCCCTTGCCGCGGGCGACGCCCGTCGCCTTCCCGAATAGCTCGGCCATGACCGCCCCCGGCGGCGACCCGCGGAACAGCGCGTGCGCGTGGTCGCGGTAGGCGGTGAAGAAGATGTCGTCGTCGCGCATCTCGGCCAGGAACCCGGCGGCGACGGCCTCCTGGCCGGAGTAGACGTGGAGGTAGCCGCCGATCTTGCCGCGGCGGAACGCCCGCTCGGTCTCCTCTTCGAAGCGGCGTGCGACGACCATGCGGCGGTACCAGACGAGCGCGTCGTCCGGGTCGCGGACGCGGCGCGGGGGTGTGGCCACCGCGGTTCCGGCCCCGTCCCCGGTGGATGCAGGCTCATGCCGGCTCGGATCGGCCATGCGGGCGGTCACTCCTTGGCGGCGCGCGCGGGGGGCACCTCGCATCGTCACATCCCCCCTACTATACCAGAATCGTCCCGGAATCGTTCCGAACCCTGCCGGGCGAGTTCGGGCCGCCGGCGCGCCGCGCGATTGCCCCCTCCGCGGGCGGGGGGCTATAATACACCACAACCGCGGAGACAGGTGTGGGCCACGCGTCGTCGGCGTTCATCGCAGCACTCCCCAAGGTCGAGCTGCACCTCCACCTCGAGACGTCGCTGCGACTGCGGCGTCTGCTCGGGCGCGGCGGCGACGGGCCGCCGCTCGAGCGGCCGCACCTGATCGCCGACCCCGCGCGGTTCGTCGGCTACGACCGGCTTCGACGGCTGCGCTACGCGAGCCGCGCGGGGCTGATTCCCGACGCCGCCTACACGCCGGCCAACATCGCCGCGATCACCACGGAGCTCCTCGAGGAGGCCGCCGCGCAGGGCGTGCGCTACCTGGAGATCCGCGTCGGCGGCCGGCGCGCGTTCAGCCTGCTCGGGGTGCGCGGCATGCTCGAGGCGATGGGCGAGGGCGCCGCCCGCGCCCGCGCGGCGGGGGTGCGGCACGGCGTGATCGTCACGCTCGTGCGCGAGCGCGGGCCCGAGGAGGCGGAGCGCCTGGTCGCCGACGCGGTCAGGAGCCGTGACGCGTTCGTGGTCGGCGTGGACCTGGCCGGCGACGAGGAGAACTACCAGCCGGCCATGTTCGCCTCGGCGATCGGCCGCGCGCGCGACGCCGGGCTCGGCGTCACCGTGCACGCCGGGGAGTTCTCCGGACCGGCGGGCATCTGGACTGCCGTCTACCAGCTCGGCGCCACGCGCATCGGCCACGGCATCCGGGCGGTGGACGACCCGGCCCTGCTCGAGCGGCTGCGCGACCGCGGCGTGACGCTCGAGCTCTGCCCGACCAGCAACGTCCGGCTCGGGCTGGTCGGCGGTCTGGCCGCCCACCCGCTGCGCCGGCTGATGGCCGCTGGTGTCCCGGTGACCCTGAACAGCGACGACCCCGTGCTGCTCGGCGTGCCCCTCGCGCGCGAGCTCGCCGCCGTGGCCCGGGTCTTGGAGCTCGAGGAGCCGACGCTGGTCGAGCTGATGGCGGCGGCCGCCCGGGCCGCGTTCCAGCCAGCCGAGGTGCGGGAGGCGCTGGAGGCCGAGGTGCGCGCCGCGGCCGCCCCGGCGGCCCGCAGCGGGGCCACCAGCCCCGGCGGGAGCCCCTCTCGGGCGCCTTGATTTCTTGACTGTTTTACTCTAGAATGATCGACAGCGCGTGGACGGATGCCGCGCGCTGGCGGGCGGCGCGCGCCGCCAGGGCAGGAGGTACGGCATGGCGGACCTGGCAATCCGCGACCTGCACGTCCAGGTCGAGGGGAAGGTGATTCTCAAGGGCATCACCCTGGAGCTGTCCAGGGGCGAGATCCACGCGGTCATGGGCCCCAACGGCTCGGGCAAGAGCACGCTCGCGAACGTCCTCATGGGCAACCCCTTCTACCAGATCACGCGAGGCGACGTGCTCTACAAGGGCGAGGACCTGCTGGCGATGTCGCCGGACGAGCGGGCGCGCAAAGGGCTGTTCATCGCGTTCCAGTACCCGGTGAGCATTCCCGGCGTGACCATGGCGAGCTTCCTGCGCACGGCGGTCTCCGCGCGACGCGGCTATGACCAGGAGCTGATGCCCGTGGCCGAGTTCCAGACGTTGCTCCGGGAGAAGATGGAGGCGCTCCGCGTGGATCCGGCGATCGTCGGCCGCTACGTCAACGAGGGGTTCTCCGGCGGTGAGAAGAAACGCGCGGAGATCCTGCAGATGGCGCTGCTGGAGCCCGAGATCGCGATCATGGACGAGACCGACTCCGGGCTCGACATCGACTCGGTGAAGATCGTCGCCGACGGCATCATGCGGATGCACCGCGACGCCGCCGGCGGCATGGGCGTGCTGGTCATCACGCACTACTCGCGGATCTTGCAGTTCCTCCGTCCGCACCATGTGCACATCATCTACGACGGGCGCATCGTGGTCTCGGGCGGGCCGGAGCTCGCGGAGGAGCTGGAGGAGCGCGGGTACGAGGGCATCCGGCAGCAGTTCGAGGTCATCGCGGCCGAGGTACAGGAGTCGGGCGCGATCCGCCGCGCGGGCAAGGTGTTCTGGGTCACGCACTGACGGAAGAGAGGGGATCCATGGCGATCACGAACCCGCTCGGCATCGACCTCGATCAGTACAAGTGGGGGTTCCGCGACCCGGAACGCTACGTCTTCCGGGCCCGCAAGGGGCTCGACCGCCAGGTGGTCGAGGAGATCTCGCACATGAAGGGCGAGCCGGACTGGATGCGGGCGTTCCGTCTGCACTCGCTGGCGCACTTCCAGCAGCGGCCGACCCCGACGTGGGGCGCCGACCTGGGCCAGATCGACTTCAACGACATCTACTACTACCTGAAGCCGAGCGAGCGCACCGAGCGCTCGTGGGACGAGGTGCCCGAGGCCATCAAACGGACCTTCGACCGCCTGGGCATCCCCGAGGCGGAGAAGAAGTACCTGGCCGGCGTGGGCGCCCAGTACGAGAGCGAGTCGGTCTACCACAACCTCAAGGAGGAGTGGGAGAAGCTCGGGGTCATCTTCCTGGACACCGACTCGGCCTTGCGCCTGCACCCGGACCTGTTCCGGCAGTACTTCGGCACCGTGGTGCCGCCGGAGGACAACAAGCTTGCCGCGCTCAACAGCGCGGTCTGGTCGGGCGGGTCGTTCGTCTACGTCCCCGAGGGCGTGCGCGTGGACATCCCGCTCCAGGCGTACTTCCGCATCAACGCCGAGAAGGCCGGGCAGTTCGAGCGGACGCTGATCATCTGCGAGCCGGGCTCCTACGTCCACTACGTCGAGGGCTGCACGGCGCCGATCTACACCACCGATTCGCTCCACTCGGCGGTGGTGGAGATCATCGTGAAGGAAGGCGCCCGGTGCCGGTACACGACCATCCAGAACTGGTCGAAGAACGTCTACAACCTGGTGACCAAGCGCGCGGTCGCCTACCGCGACGCGACGATGGAGTGGGTGGACGGCAACTTGGGGTGTCTCACCGGGGACACCAGGGTCCTGCTCAACAACGACGTCAAGCCCATCAGCCAGGTCGAGCCCGGGGACACGGTCTATGCCGTCGATACGAGCCTGCGGCTCGTCCGCCACAAGGTCGTCGCGAAGAAGTTCAGCGGCCGACAGCGCGTGTTCCGCCTGCGGGGCGCCAATCATCGGGAGATCAAGGCGACGGCCAACCACCCGTTCCTGGTTCTGAGCAAGCGCGGGCGTCACGTCGCGCTAGGGTGGAGGCGGCTGGATCAGATCGCCGTCGGGGACTTTGTCGCCATCGCCGGTGACGTGCCCGACAGCGGCGTGCCGAAGGTGTTCGAGCCGGTGCCGCGCCGGGGCCTCAAGGGTGTCATTGTGCCGACGGAGAGCACCGAGGAGCTGCTCTGGGTCCTGGGCTTCTACGTGGGCGACGGCTACGTCGATCGTGCTCGCGTCTACTTCGCGGTGCCGCGCACCGATCGCTCGCACCCGAAGGTCCTGGGGCTGCTCAAGGCGATCTTCGGCGTGGACGCCGAGGTCCGGGGCAACGTCGTGCGGGTCAACTCGGTGCAGCTGCGCGACTTCATCCTGGCACAGGGGTTCGCCGGCACCGCCCGGCAGAAGCGCATCCCGGCCTGGATTTATCGGTTGCCCAAGGCCCAGCGCGTGGCGTTCCTGGAGGGCTACATTGCCGCCGACGGCTACCGGCGGTCCAATCACACCAACCTGTCGATCACGAGCGCCAACCGGCCGCTGCTCGAGGATGTCAAGGCGCTGGCCATCTCCTGCGGGTGGGATGCCCGCAAGATCAGCCGCCGGTCGCGCGTGGAGCGCAAGCCACTCTCGCGGGAGGCGAAGGAGTACACGCACTACTCCCTCTACTTCGGGGAGCGGGCGTACGATCGGCCTGTTCACTTCACCCGCGTCGCCGGCATCGAGTCCGAGGGCGTCGAGGACACGTGGGACCTCGAGATCGCCGGTGCGCACAACTTCGTGGCGGACGGGTTCGTGGTGCACAACAGCAAGATCACCATGAAGTACCCGTCGGTCTACATGCTCGAACCGGGCGCCAAGGCCGAGATCCTCTCCGTGGCGTTCGCCGGCGCCGGCCAGCACCAGGACCCGGGCGGCAAGGTCATCCACGCCGCGCCGCACACGCAGTCGAGCGTGGTGAGCAAGTCCATCAGCAAGGACGGCGGCCGCGCCGGGTACCGCGGGCTCGTGCGGGTCTACGACGGCGCCCGCGGGAGCAAGTGCGCGGTCCGCTGCGACGCGCTGATCCTGGACGACCGGAGCCGCTCCGACACCTACCCGTACATGGAGATCGACGAGGAGGACGTCTCGATCACGCACGAGGCGACCGTCTCGAAAGTCAGCGACGAGCAGCTGTTCTACCTGATGAGCCGGGGCATCAAGGAAGACGAGGCCATGAACATGATCGTGCGGGGCTTCATCGAGCCGATCGTCAAGGAGCTCCCGCTGGAGTACGCGGTCGAGCTCAACCGGCTCATCGCCCTCGAGATGGAGGGCTCCGTCGGCTAGGGCGTCCCGCGCCCCGTCGTTGCACGCCGCACGATCGGAGGAAACCGTGTGAGCACGGAAGGGACCACGCAGGTGGCGGCCGCGGCGTTGTCGCGCGCGACCGTCGAGCAGCAGTCCGCACGCCTGAGGGAGCCCGCCTGGGCGCGCGAGCGCCGGCTGGCGGCGTGGGAGGCGTTCGAGCGGCTGCCCGCGCCCGCGGCCGCGCGCCCCGAGGAGTGGCGCCGGACCGACATCAGCGCGCTGGACCTTGGCGCGCTCGTGGTGCCCGACCCGGAGGGCTCGTCGGGGCGCGTGGGAGGCCACGGGCCGCTTGGGCGCGACGAGGCCGCGCGCGCCGGGTGGCTCGCCCACGCCGACGGCCGCACCGTCGGCCGCGCGCTCGGCGCCGCTGCGGCGCAGGCCGGGGTCGTCTTCACCGACCTGGCCGGCGCGATGCGGGAGCACGAGCCCCTGGTGCGCGAGCATCTCTTCGCGCTCGCCCCGCCCGAGGAGCACCGCTTCCGCGCGCTCCACGCGGCGCTGTGGAGCGCCGGGACCTTCGTGTACGTGCCGCCGGGCGCGGAGGTGGCGCTGCCGCTCGCGGCGCAGACCTGGCTCGGGACGCCGGGTGGGGTGGCGTTCCCGCACACCCTCGTCGTCGCGGGCGAGGGCAGCCGGGTGGCGCTGATCGAGACGTTCGCCTCGGCGTCCGGCCAGCGGCGCACGTTGGCCTCGGGTGTGGTGGAGCTGATCGCCCGGCCGGGCGCCCAGGTCCGCTACGCCGCGGTGCAGGAGTGGGGTCCGTCCACCTGGGAGGTCGGCAGCGTAGTCCGCGCCCGCGTCGAGCGCGACGCCCTCGTGAGCACGACGATGGTCTCGCTCGGCGGCGGCCTGGTCAAGGTGGACGTGGAGGCCCACCTCGAGGGGCCGGGTGCGAGCGCGGAGATGCTGGGGCTGTACTTCGGCACCGGGGGGCAGCACGTGGACATCCACACGCTGCAAGAGCACGCGGCCCCGCACACGACCAGCGACCTGCTCTACAAGGGCGCGGTGCGCGACGCGGCCCGCTCGGTCTTCGCCGGGCTCATCCGCGTGCACCCCGGCGCGCAGAAGACCAACGCGTTCCAGGCCAACCGGAACCTGGTGCTCTCCGCGGGCGCCCGCACCGACAGCATCCCCAAGCTCGAGATCATGGCCAACGACCTGCGGTGCACGCATGGCTCGGCGACGAGCCGGCTCAACGAGGAGCACATCTTCTACCTGATGAGCCGGGGGCTCACGCGCCGCCAGGCGACGTTCATGATCGTGGAAGGGTTCTTCGCGGACGTCGTCGACCGCGTCCCCTTCGAGACGCTGCGCGGCTACCTCCAGGCGCGGGTCGCGGAGAAGATGATCTGATGGCCGGGTTCGTGAAGGTCGCCACGCTGGGGGAGGTGCCGCCGGGCACCGCGAAGCAGGTGCGGGTGGACGGCCGGCTCGTCGCGATCGCGAACGTCCGTGGCACGATCTACGCGGTGGACGACACGTGCACCCACGAGGACGAGTCGCTCTCCGCCGGGCCGGTCGTGGGCGAGATCATCGTGTGTCCCAAGCACGGCTCGCGATTCCACCTGCCGACCGGACGGGTCCTGTCGCTGCCGGCCGTGCGGCCGGTCCGGACCTACGCGGTGAAGGTGGAGGGCGACGACATTCTGCTGTCGCCGGAGTCCCGGCCGGGACAGGGGATGCCCCACAAGCCCTGACGCGCGAGGGGGGAGGACGCCGTGGCCCTGGGTCCGCACGTGCGCGACGACTTCCCGCTGCTGCAGCGGCAAATCGACGGGCGGCGCCTGGTCTATCTGGACAGCGCCGCCACCTCGCAGAAGCCCCGCGCCGTCCTCGACGCGCTCCTGCGCTACTATGAGCAGTTCAACGCCAACGTCCACCGGGGCATCTACCGCATCGCCGAGGAGGCCACCGCCGCCTACGAGGCCTCGCGCGCGACCGTCGCGGCGTTCCTCGGGGCCGCGCGGCCCGAGGAGGTGGTCTTCACCCGCGGGACCACCGAGGCCCTCAACCTGGTGGCGGCGAGTTGGGGGCGCACGCGCGTGGGGCCCGGCGACGAGATCGTGCTCACCGAGATGGAGCACCACAGCAATATCGTGCCCTGGCAGCTCGTGGCCGCCGAGCGCGGGGCACGGCTGCGCTACGTTCCCGTGACCGACGAGGGACGCCTCGACCTGGAGGCCTTCGAGCGGCTCCTGAGCCCGCGCACGCGGATCGTGGCCGTGACCCACCAGTCGAACGTGCTCGGCACCGTGAACCCCATCCCGCGGATCGCGGAGCGCGCGCACGCGGCGGGCGCGGTCGTGGTGGTCGACGCCGCCCAAAGCGTGCCGCACCAGCCGGTGGACGTCCGGGCGCTGGGCGCCGACTTCCTGGCGTTCTCGGGCCACAAGATGCTCGGACCCACCGGCACCGGCGGGCTGTGGGCGCGCTACGAGCTCCTCGAGGCGATGCCCCCCTACCACGGCGGCGGCGAGATGATCGCCGTGGTCGAGCCCGACCGCTCCACCTACAAGGCGCCCCCGCACAAGTTCGAGGCCGGCACCCCCAACATCGCGGACAGCATCGCGCTGGGCGCGGCCGTGGACTACCTGCGCGGGGTCGGCCTGGAGGCCGTGGCCGCCCACGAACGCGCGCTGACCGCCTACGCGCTGGAGCGGCTGCGCGAGGTCCCCGGGCTGCGGGTGCTCGGGCCTCCCGACCTGCGCGACCGGGGCGGCGCGATCAGCTTCACGATGGACGTCGCGCACCCGCACGACATCGCCCAGGTGCTCGACGGCGAGGGCATCGCGGTGCGGGCCGGCCACCACTGCGCGCAGCTGTTGCACCGGCGCTTCGGGGTCGCGGCGTCCGCGCGGGCGAGCCTGCACCTCTACAACACCACCGACGACATCGACGCGCTGGTCGCCGGCCTCCACGTCGTGCGCCGGGTCTTCGGCCGCGCTCCGCACCCGGCTGCCGAGCCGCGCTAGACGGCGGCTGGAGGGGCGGTCGGCGCCGGCCACGAATCAGGGCACGGAGATGACCTGGTACGCGCTCCTCAAGTTCGTCCACGTCCTGCTGGCGATCGTCGCGGTGGGCGCCAACGTGACCTACGGCGTCTGGCTGTCGCGGGCGGCGCGCGACCGGCGTCACCTGCCGTTCGCGCTGCGGGGCGTCCAGGCCCTCGACGACCGCATCGCCAACCCCGCCTACGTCCTGGTCCTGGTCAGCGGCCTCGCGATGCTCCACGCCGGCGACGTGTCGGTGCGGACGCCGTGGATCCTCGTGTCGCTGGTGCTGTACACAGCCGGCATGGGTCTGGGGATCTTCGGCTATTCGCCGGTCCTCCGTCGGCAGATCGCCGTGCTGGACGCCGGCGGGGCCGACTCGCCGGAGTTCGCCCGCCTCTCCGCCGCGGGCCGCCGCCTCGGGATCGTGCTCGGGGTCCTCGTGGTCGCCATCACCTTCCTGATGGTCACGAAGCCCGCGCTGTGGGGGACGTAGGCGCCTGCCCGTGGCTCTGGACGACCTCTACCGCGACGTCATCCTCGACCACGCCTCCCATCCGCGCAACCGCGGCCGTCTCGACCCCAGCGACGTCACGGCCGAGGGCGCCAACCCGCTGTGCGGCGACGAGCTCGTCCTCTTCGTCCGTCTGGACGGCGACCGCATCGCCGCGGCCCGGTTCGAGGGCCGCGGCTGCTCCATCAGCCAGGCGTCGGCCTCGATGATGACCGAAGCCGTGACGGGCAAGACGGTCGCGGAGGTCCGGGCCCTGGTGGGCGCGTTCCGGGCCATGATGCACGGCGAAGCACCGTCCTCCGAGCTCGGGGACCTGGCGGCGCTGCAGGGCGTGCGCAAGTTTCCGGTGCGCGTGAAGTGCGCCACCCTACCCTGGGTGACCCTCGAGCAGGGGCTCGACGACGCCGCGGCCGGGCGGCCGGCGACCACGGTCACCACCGACGCCCGCGAGTGACCGCATGACCAGACGGCTCCTGGCGACCGCGCTGCTGACGGCGCTGGGCGGCTCGGTGATCGCCTTCGGGTTCATGCACCTGGCGCCGGTGGATCCGGCCCGCTTCGCCGCCGGGTTCCGGCAGGGTGCGCGGGAGGAGCAGGTCTTCCGCCTGCGAGAGTGGTACGGCCTCGACTCGCCGATCCCGGTGCAGTACCTGCGCTGGTTGGGGCGCGCGCTCACCGGCGATCTCGGGACCTCGGTGGCCACCCGTCGAGAGATCGCGCCCGAGGTCGTCCGCCGCCTGCCGTGGTCGCTCCTGTTGCTCGCGGTGGCGGTCCCGCTGGCCTGGCTGGCGGCCATGGCGCTCGCGGTCCTGGCGTCCCGACCCGGGCCGGCCGGCCATCTCGCAGCCGGCGTCATCACCGCCGGGCTCGTGGTCCCCGCCTTCTTGATCGCGACCATGCTCGTCTACCTGTTCGCGGTGCGGATGCCGTTGATCCCGATCCTCCCGCCCTTCGAGTTCAACCCGCTCGATCGGTCCCTGTGGCTGGGACTCGTGCTACCCTCGTGCAGCCTGGGCTTTCCGGTGGCAGCGCTACTCGCGCGCGAGCTGCGGGCCGGGACGGCGGAGGCGTTGGCGTCCAGCTACGGGGCGGCGGCGCGGGCCGCCGGCCGGACGGAGGTACGCGCCGCCTGGGGCGCGACCCGGGTGGCCACGCGCCGGTTGCTGACGGCGCCCCTCCCGCTGATCAGCGCGGTGCTCTCCGGCCTGCTCATCGTGGAGGAGATTTTCAACTGGCCGGGCATCGGCCGCAGCTACATGCGCGCGGTCACGCAGCGCGACGTACCGGCGATGCAGGGGACCCTGCTGGTGCTGATCGTGCTGGCGGTGGCCCTCGAGCTGGCCGTCCGGCTGCTCGTTGGCAAGCGCGGCGCGGGCGAGGCCGCGGCACGGGCGATCCCGCCGCAGCCCGCGCGCCCCGCGCCACTTCCCGCTCCGGACGTCCGCACGCGGGTGGCCGCGGCGCTCGCGCTGCTGCTGGTGGTCGGCGCCGCGGCGGCGCCCGTCGTCGCCCGGTTTCCGCCGGACCTGGTCGTCCTCGAGGAGATCAACGTGGCGCCCTCGCCCCGCCACTGGATGGGAACCGACTCGTCGGGCCGCGACCTCTTCAGCCGCCTGCTGATCGCGGCGCGGATGTCGCTGGGCATCGCGGTGGCCGCTGCGATTGCGGCCACGGCCGCCGGGCTGGCCCTCACCGCCCCCACTCCGGTCACAGACGCGGTGGCGAGCCTCGTGCGGGGCGCAGGGCGGTCGGTCCTCGCCCTGCCGGGGCTGGGCCTCGCGCTCGCCGTGATCGCGGTCGGTGGCCGCGAGCCGTGGATGCTCGCGACGCTCTTCGCCGTCATCGGGGCCTCGGCGGTGCTCGGCCCGCTCCGGGCGCTGCAGGCTCGCGCCGGCCGATGGCCGTTCGTCGTCGCTGCCCGAGCGGCGGGCGCCTCGCCCGTGTGGATCGGCGAGCGCCACCTGGCCCCGCACCTGCTGCGGCCGCTGGGCGCCGTGGCGCTGGGCCTGGTCCCGGGGTTTCTGCTGCTCGAGGCGACCCTGGGATTCCTGGGGTTCACCGTGACGCCGACGACGCCGAGCTGGGGCACGTTGCTGTGGCGCGCCCGCGAGGCGCTGCACCGCGGGGACTGGTGGTTGCTGGTCTTCCCCGCGGCCACGCTGGCGACGGCCGCCTGGGCGTTCGGTCGGCTCGCCGACGCGATGCGCGTCCCGGTGCCGCCCGCCTACCCCGCCGCCGCGCCACTGCGGCTCGGGCGGGAATGGGGGTCGGCCGCCGACCGGTCGCGGCCCGTGCAGGTGCCCGGCCCGGCGCTGCACCCGCGGGCCTCGGCGCGTGCCCGACCGGCACAGGCCGGGCCGCGCGCCCGACCGGTTGCCGGCGGCGGACCTCGGCGCCCGGGCGTCTAGGCCCGGCGCTTCCGGCTGATCGCGCGGCGCGCCGCGGCGGCGATCTCCGCCGCGGTCAGCCCGTAGGCCTCCTGCAGCGCGCGCGGCGCGCCGGACTCGCCGAAACGGTCGCGGACGCCCACCCGTTCCACCGGCACCGGGTGGGATGCGGCGACCACCTCGCAGACCGCGCCGCCGAGCCCTCCCAGCACGGTGTGCTCCTCGGCCGTGACGATGGCGCCGGTCTCGCGCGCCGCCGCGACCACGGCCGCCTCGTCGAGCGGCTTCAGCGTCGCGCAGTTGAGCACGCGTGCCTCCAGCCCCTCGGCGGCCAGCACCCGCGCCGCCTCCAACGCCTCGGCGACCATGATGCCGCACGCCGCGACGGTCACGTCGCCGCCGTCGCGCACGACCGGCGCCGTTCCCACCGCGAAGCGATAGCCCGCGTCGAAGAGCACCGGCACGGCCGAGCGCCCCAGGCGGACGTACGCCGGGCCGTCGTGATCGACGAGCGCGTCGATCACCGCCGCGGTCTCGGTGGCGTCGGCCGGCACGATGACCGTCATGTTGGCGAGCGCGCGCATCATCGCCAAGTCCTCGACGGCCTGCGCGCTCATGCCGTCCTCGCCCACCGTGAGGCCGCCGTGCGTGCTCACCAGCTTGACGTTCAGCCGGGGTTGCGCGATCAACACGCGGATCTGATCGTAGCACCGGCCGGGCGCGAACGCCGCGAACGAGCTCACGAACGGAATCTTCCCGCACGTCGCCAGCCCCGCGGCGATGCCGGCCATGTTCTGCTCGGCGATGCCGCACTCCACGAACCGGTCCGGGAACGTCTCGGCGAACGCCTCCAGGCGCGTCGAGTCGCGCAGGTCGCCGGTGAGCGCCATCACGCGCGGCTCGCGCCGCGCCGCATCCAGCAGCGCGTCGCCGTAGGCGTCGCGCGTGGCGCGGCTGCGCGAGCCGGCCGCCCGCCGCACGGTCATCTCATCCCCTCCCGGTGGGCGTGCCGTCGAGCTCGGCCAGCGCCCGGGTCAGCTCGTCCGCGGTGAGCGCTTTGCCGTGGAACCCCACCACGCCCTCCACGAACGAGACGCCCTTTCCCTTGACGGTGCGCGCCACGATGGCCGCGGGCCGCCCGGTCGCGGACCCGGCGCGCGCGAGCGCCCCGACGACGGCGGCCATGTCGTGCCCGTCGATCTCCTGCACGTCCCAGCCGAAGGCGCGCCACTTCTCCGCGAGGGGGTCGAGGCGGACGCGCTCCTCGGTCGGGCCGGTCTGCTGGAGCCCGTTGCGGTCGACGATCGCGGTCAGGTTGTCGAGCCCCTGGTGCGCGGCGAACATCGCGCCCTCCCAGACCGCGCCCTCCTGGCACTCCCCGTCGCCGAGCATCGCGTACACGCGGTAGGGCCGGCCGTCGCGCTTGCCCGCCAGCGCCATGCCGATCGCCGCCGAGAACCCCACGCCCAGCGACCCGGTGGAGATGTCGACCCCGGGGGTACGCGTCATGTCGGGGTGCCCCTGGAGAGGGCTGCCGATCTGGCGCAGCGTCCAGAGGTGGGAGGGGTCGAAGAAGCCCCGGGCGGCCAGCACGACATACCAGGCCGGGCAACCGTGGCCCTTGCTGAGCACGAACCGGTCGCGGTCCGGCCACTGCGGCCGCTTCGGGTCCACGCGGAGGTGGTGGAAGTAGAGCGCGGTGAGGATGTCGATCGCCGACAGCGAGCCGCCGGGATGGCCGCTGCCCGCCTGCGTGATGATGCGAAGGATCGTCTTGCGGAACTCCCGGGCGCGCGCCTCCAGCGCCGGGACGTCAGCGGTCTGACCCATCGGGGCTCCTCGGTAGCCTGCGTTCGTGGACACCGGAGAGTTCGTGCCAGCGCCGCACGGTCCTCCCGGGCCGCGGCGGCCGCATCCGGGGAGCGGATGGGCCGTCGGCCGAGGCGCGCGGCGACCGAAACCCGCGCCCCGGGCCGGTTTGACGCCCCCGGGGCGCGATGTTACCATGGCACTGGCTCGTTCACCGGGAGGACTGCATGAGCGCCGAGGCCCCGCGACCCACCGCTACCCCCACGCGCGTCGCGCCGATCCAGACCGCCGTCGACATCCTCGACACCCTGCCCGGCGGCACGGTGGTGCTGAGCAAGGTGGAGTACCTCCTGAACTGGAGCCGGGCCGCGAGCCTGTGGCCGCTCACCTTCGGCCTGGCGTGCTGCGCGATCGAGATGATGGCCGCGTGGGCGGGGCGCTTCGATTTGGACCGCATGGGGGTCATCCCGCGCGCGACCCCACGTCAGGCCGACTGCATGATCGTCGCCGGGCGCTGCACCATCAAGATGGCGCCGATCGTGCGCCGGCTGTGGGAGCAGATGCCTGAGCCGAAGTACGTCATCTCGATGGGGTCGTGCGCGACCTGCGGCGGTCCGTTCTACTACGACAACTACTCGATCCTGAAAGGGATCGACCAGGTGGTCCCGGTGGATGTCTACGTGCCCGGCTGCCCCCCGCGGCCCGAGGCGCTGATCGAGGGCCTGCTGAAGCTGCAGGAGAAGATCAAGGTCGAGCCGTTCCTGCGGCGCGCGGTGCCGGCGTAGCGGCGGGGCGGGTCGTCGTGGCGCTCCGGACCGAAGAGCTCATGCTCAACATGGGGCCGCAGCACCCCAGCACCCACGGCGTGCTGCGCCTGGTCGTCACGCTCGACGGCGAGAACATCGTGGACGTGGTGCCGGACATCGGCTACCTCCACTCGTCGGTCGAGAAGATGATGGAGTACCGCACCTACCTCCAGAACGTGGCGCTGACCGACCGCGGCATGGACTACCTGACGGCGCTGGCCAACGAGGAAGGCTACCTGCTCGCGGTCGAACGGGTGGGGCGCATCGAGGTGCCCCCGCGCGCCAGGTACCTGCGCACCATCATGCTGGAGCTCCAGCGGCTCTCCAGCCACCTGGTGTGGCTGGGGACCTGGGGCATCGACCTCGGCGCGACGACCGTCTTTCTGTACTGCTTCCGCGAGCGGGAGCGCATCCTCGACCTCTTCGAACAGGCCACCGGCGGTCGCCTTCACCACGTCTACTTCCGGCCGGGCGGCGTCTACGAGGACCTCCCCGACGGCTGGACGGACCGCGTGCTGGCGTTCTGCGACGAGTTCGTGGCCCGCGTGGACGAGTACCACGAGCTGCTGACCGGCAACCCGATCTTCCTGGCGCGGGTCCAGGGGGTGGGGGTGCTGCCGCGCGACCGCGCGATCGCGATGGGCGCCTGCGGCCCGGTGGCGCGCGCGTCCGGCGTGGACTTCGACGTGCGCCGGGCGTTCCCGTACGAGGCCTACGGCGAGCTGGCCTTCGACGTCCCGGTCTTCCAGGAGGGCGACTGCTTCGCGCGCTATCGCGTGCGCATGGAGGAGATGCGACAGTCCGTGCGCATCATTCAGCAGGCGATCGCGAAGCTGCCCGCCGGCGAGATCCGCGCGAAGGTGCAGGTGAACGTCAAGCTGCCGCGCGGCGAGGCGTACGCGCGCACCGAGTCGCCGCGCGGGGATCTCGGCGTCTACCTGGTGAGCGAGGGCGGGGATATGCCCTACCGCGTCAAGATCCGCGCGCCCTCGTTCTCGAACCTCTACGCGCTCACCGAGATGATGCGGGGCTGGAAGGTGGCCGACGTGATCGCCATCCTGGGCAGCGTGGACATCGTGCTGTCCGACGTGGACCGATAGGAGGCGAGATGGAGGCGCTGGCAACGCGGGCGTGGCAGGCGGTCGTCGGGCTCTACGCCGGGTTGCGGGTGACGTTCCGCGCGCTCGTCGGGCGCAAGAACACCGTGATGTACCCGCTCGAGAAGGTGAACGTCGCGCCGCGCTGGCACGGCCTGCTGGCGCTGCCGGTGGACCCCGAGACCGGGTCCGACAAGTGCATCATCTGTTTCCAGTGCGAGCGGGTCTGCCCCGACCGGTGCATCCACATCGAGGCCGGCGGCAAAGGCAAGGACCGGCTGCTGACGCGCTTCGACATCGAGATGGACAAGTGCTGCTACTGTGGGCTGTGCGTCGAGGTCTGCCCCACCGAGGCGATCGTCTTCGTGCCGCACTACGAGACGAGCACCTACAACCGGGCGAACCTGGTCTACGACCTCGCCGACCTGCGGCGCGCCGCGCCCAAGGAGCCGATCGCGCGCGGGGTGATCGCGATGCGGGGGCGGCCGTGAGCTGGGAGCTGGTCGAGCGGCTGCGGGAGCGGTTTCCCGAGGTCGAGCCGTTCCCCCGCGAGGCGGTGCACGAGGCCGACGCGCCCCCCGGCCGGCCGGGGCGCCACGAGGCCAGGGGCCCGACCTACCACGTGCCGGGCGCGTTCGTGCCGGCCGCGCGCCTGCTCGAGATCGCGCGCGTGCTCCATGACGAGCCGCCGTTTCGCCTCGACTACTGCTCGTTCGTTACCGCGGTCGACCGACCCGAGCAGGACCTCGTCGAGGTCGTCTACCACCTGTTCTCGATGGACGCGCACCACGAGCTACTGCTCAAGGTGCGCGCGCCCCGCGGCGACCCGCGTGTGCCCAGCGTGACCGCCATCTGGCCGGCCGCCAACTGGCACGAGCGCGAGGCCTACGACCTGCTGGGCGTCGTCTTCGAGGGCCACCCCGACCTGCGCCGTATCATGATGACCGACGATTGGGAGGGCCACCCGCTGCGCAAGGACTACGTCTACCAGGACCCGCGGTGGCTGGTGGATCTCGGCGCGCAGCGCCAGCGCGAGATCGAGGGCCTGGGGCTCGGCGAGCGGGCGTAGCGCGCTCCACCCGCACCCGCCCGGGGCGCGCGGAATCTCTTGACCGGATCTTTACGTTATCCTGATAGCGTGTGAGACGGCGACGCATCAGACGGGGGTGACGGCGATGCGCCGTTTCGTGGGACGGGGGCTGGCGGCCGGCGCTGCAGCGGGCGTCGTGCTCGTGGCCGCGATGGCCGCCGGGCTGCTGCCCACGGGCCTGGTGCTGGCGGCGGCGGTCGCCGAGCGCGCGCGCATGCTCCTTCCCCTCGACGTCGTGGCCTGGCTGATCGTCCGCCTGAAGTTCGCCGCCAAGCCCCTGGGATTCTGGACGAGCATGGCCGCGGTGGTCGCGGCGTGCGGCGCGCTCGGCGCGCTGGCCGCGGCGCTGGCCAGCCGCCCTCGCGCGGCCGCGTTCGCGGTGGCGGGTGGCGTCGCCGCCGGCCTGGCCGCGGTCGCCGCGGCGCCGGCCCACCGCTACCTGGCAGCGAGCCTCGGCGCCTACGGTGCCGCCAACGCCGACGCCGAGGCCTGGGCGCGCATCGCGCTGGGGATCGCGACGGCGGCCATCCTCGCCGGGCTCGTCTACCGTGCCGGCCTGGCGCTGCTCGCCCGCCCGCGAGGGCGGGCCGCGCCCGTGCCCCCTGCCCCGGGCGCGAGCGGCGGGGTGGCGCGCCGCGAGTTCCTGGCGCGGTCGGTCGGCGTGGGCGCCGCCGTCACGGGCGCCGGCGCCGTGCTGGCCTGGCTCCGGGTCGCGGCCACGC
>Ga0308411_10000766_pt1 | contig 21629 bp, 19 predicted proteins | sample HotsprottomLayer_2_FD_203530 | JGI IMG/M metagenome (GOLD analysis project Ga0308411, IMG submission 203530) | Hot spring phototrophic mat microbial communities from Octopus Spring, Yellowstone National Park, Wyoming, United States -... | ecosystem: Environmental > Aquatic > Thermal springs >...
GGCCAGCTCCTCGGCGACCCGCGCCTTCTCGGCGCGCGAGGCCGCGAGGTCGGCCTCGGCCTCGGCGCGGCGGCGCGCCCGCTCTTCCCGTTCGGCCCGGGCGCGGGCGGCGCGCGCTTCGGCCGCGACGAGCCGTTCGGCGAGCCGCGCCGCTTCCCCCGCGGCCTGCTCGAGCCTGCCTTGGGCGGCGGCGCGGTCCAGGGCGAGGGCCGCCCGCCGGGCGCGCGCCCGCTCGAGCGTCGCCCTGGCCTCCGCCTCGGCCGCCGCCGCCGCTTCGAGGGCCGCCTCGGCGGCGCGCGCCGCCGCCGCCGCCTCGCCGTGGCGGCGCAACAGCAGCGTCGCCTCGACCGCCCGCAGCTCGGCCGAGATCCGCCGGTAGCGCTCGGCCTCCGCGGCTTGGCGGGTGAGCTCTTCGAGCCGGGCGGCGCGGCTCGCTAAGAGGTCGCGCACCCGCTCGAGGTTGGCGCGGGTGTGCTCGAGCTTGAGCTCGGCCTCGCGCCTTCGCGCCTGCAGCCCGGCGATCCCGGCCGCCTCCTCGAGCAGCCGGCGGCGCTCGTCGGGCCGCGCGTCGACCAGGAGGCCGATCTGGCCTTGACCCACGATCGAGGCGCCGCGCGCGCCGGCCGAAGCGTCCGCGAGCAGGTGGTGGACGTCGCGCAGGCGGACCTCGCGGCCGCCGATCCGCCAGCTCGAGCCCGCGCCGCGGACGATCCGGCGGACGATTTCGGCCCGCTCGCCGGCGGCGAGGACGAGCGGCCCGTCGACCGGGCCCTGCAGGCCGAGGGCCACCTCGGCCAAATCGAGCGGCGGCCGGCCGGCCGAGCCCGCGAAGATGACGTCGTCCATCTCCGCCCCGCGCAGGCCCTTGGGCGAGCCCTCGCCCATCACCCAGCGCAGCGCGTCGACCAGGTTCGACTTGCCGCAGCCGTTCGGGCCCACGATCCCGGTCAGGCCCGGCGCGATCTCGAGCTCGACGGGGTCGCAGAAGGATTTGAAGCCGCGCAGGCGGAGCCGCGTGAGCTGCACGCGATCGATCAATCGCTGAGGGGCCCGGCGGCGCTCATAGCAGCGCGACTTGCGCGCGAGAACCGGCGATCTCCGTCAACGCAGGAGCGGGTCGAGCAGCTTGGCGAACTCCTCGGGGCTCCTGTTGCCGGCGTGCACCTTGCCGCCGATCAGGAAGCTCGGGGTCGAGCGGACGTCGTGCTTCTGCTGCGCCTCGAGCCGCATCCGCAGGACCTCGTCCTCCATGCCCCGATCGGCGAGGCAGGCGTCGATCTGCGCGTCGGAAAGGCCACCGAGCTTGGCCAGCTGCTTGAGCGCGGCGATCGGATCCCGGGCCGAGGCCCAGCGCGATTGGCTCTGCAGGAACGCGTCGACGAAGGCGAAGTAGCGCTCCGGCCCGCCGCAGTGGGCCAAGACGTGGGCCTTGAGGGCGACCGCGTCGGTCGGGAAGTCGCGCACCACGAGGCGCACCTTCCCGGTGTCGATGTAGCGCTTCTTGAGCTCGGGCAGGGTCTCGAGGTGGAAGGACGCACAATGCGGGCAAGTCATCGAGAACCACTCGACCACGACGAGCTTGGCCGAAGGATCGCCGAGCGCCCGCTCGGCCACCGCGGCTGCCGCGCCGCGCCACCTGCCCGCCAGGAGTGCCGCGCCGGTCGCCGCCAAGAGGCCCCGCCTGTCGAGCCGCATCGCTCCGCTCTCCTCGTCTCTCCTCGGCCCCGAGCCTAGCGCGCGCGGGCGAAATCGCCAGGGGTCGTGGCGGCGCGGCGGCCGGGAGCGGCCGCCCGTCGGGGCGCCGAGCCTCGGCCGGGATCGGCGCGCGCCGCCGCTCGGCCGGCTCGGAGCGCTCTTCGCGTCCGGGCCAGCCGCTCCGCGCCGCGGGCGTGGCCGTGCTCGGCCGCGAGGCGGTACCAGGCCGCGGCGGACAGCGGGTCGGGCTCGTGCGGGCGCCCTTTCTCGAAGTGCCCGGCGAGCGCGCACGGCGCCCCCGTCGCAAGTCGCGGCCGCCAGCCGGTCGTGCTCGACCGCCCACCCGAGGTCGAAGGCCGGACCGTTCGGGTCTTCGGGCAGCTCGCCGATCGACCGCCGGGTACGCCATTCGCCTCGACGGTCGCCGGCTGCCACGGCATCGCCCCGCTCGGCCGCCCGCCCGCGAGGAGGGCGGGGTGGTCCGGGCGCGGCCGGCGTGGGGCGGGGCGTGGCCGTGCGCGGCGCCGGGCCCGCGGCCGGCTCATCGAGGCCCCCTGGGCCGTCGCCGCTTCCCGCGGCCGCCGATCCCCCCGCGGCCTCCGAGCAAGGTGCGGCCGAGCGCGTGCAGCGCCTCGCGCAGCTCGGCCTCGGCGAGGCCCGCGAGGTTCGCTTCCACGGCCCGCTCGACCTCGGGGTCGACGGTACGCGGCCCGGTCGATTCCGTCTCCGTGGGCTCCGTCGCGCTCGCCTCGGGCAGCGGCCGCTGGCGCAGCGCGAGCCGGGCGACCGCCCGCCAGCCCAGATGGCCGTTGATCCGCTCGACGAGCTGCGGGGCGGCGTGCTGCAGCTCGAGCGCGGCGCCGGGCCGGACGGCGAGCTCGAGGGTGGCGCCGCCGCGGCCGGACGTCGCGCCGCGGAGCGCGATCGGCGCGCAGCGGGCGGCGAGCTCGGGGCCGACGATGGTCGGCCAATCGCCCAGGATGCTCGCTTCCGCGAAGGCCCGCCGGCGCGCCGCCGGGGGCAGGAGGGCGCCCAAGAGCCCCCCGACCCGGCAGGCGATCCGCCGCCGTGCCGGCTCGCCCTCTTCGCCGCGCGCCGCGGCGCCACTTTCCCCGCGCTCCGCCAAGCCCTAGCTCTCCCGCCGATCCGCCCGGAGACCCTAGCGTGCGCCGCCGTCCCCGACCAAGCCCGTGCGCGCTGCCGGAAGAGCCGGCCCGGCTGCGCGCGGCGCTCCTCGCCTGGTGGGACGCCGCCCGCCGCGAGCTGCCCTGGCGCGCCCGGCCCGGGGCCCGGCCCGATCCTTGGGCGGTGCTCGTGAGCGAGGTCATGCTCCAGCAGACCACGGCCGCCACGGTCGCCGGCCGGTTCGCAGCGTTCCTCGCCCGCTTCCCGACCCCCTCGGCGCTCGCCCGGGCCGACCTCGAGGAGGTCCTCCACGCTTGGCAGGGCCTCGGCTACTACCGCCGCGCCCGCGCCCTCCATGCCTGCGCCCGGGCGATCGAGGCCGGCCACGGCGGGCGGGTGCCGGACGATCCCGAGGCGCTCCTGCGGCTGCCCGGGCTCGGCTCGTACAGCACCGCGGCGGTCGCGGCGATCGCCTTCGACCGGCCGGTCCTGCCGGTCGACGGCAACGTGGTGCGGGTCGGCTGCCGGCTGCTCGGGCTCGAGCTCGTGCCCGGCCCGGCCCGAAGCGTGGTGGCCGAAGCGCTGGCCCCGCTCGCCGCCGGGCCTCGGCCGGGCGATCTGGCGCAGGCCGTGATGGAGCTCGGGGCGTTGGTCTGCCGGCCGCGCGCGCCGGATTGCGCGGCCTGTCCCTGGCGGGCCGCCTGCCGCGCCCGGGCGAGCGGCGAGCCCGAACGGCTGCCGCTGCGGCCCGTGCCGAAGCGGCGGCCCGAGCAGGTCACGCTCGCCTTCCTCTTGCGCCGCGCGGACGGGGCCGTGCTGCTGCGGCGGCGGCCGGAGGGCGGCATCCTGGGCGGGATGATGGAGCTGCCGAGCGCGCCTTGGGGCCCCGAGCGGCCGATCGCCGAGGCTCTCGCCCACGCGCCGGCCGTGGCCGCGTGGGAGCCGGTCGCGGGCGAGGTCCGCCACGTCTTCACCCATCTCGTGCTGCGGGCCCGGCTCGTGCGCGCCCGGCTGCCCGAGCGCGCGTCGCCCCCGCCGGCCGAGGGCTGCTGGTTTCCCCCGGCCGAGCTCGCCCGGGCCGCGCTCCCGACCTTGACCCGCAAGCTCCTGCGGCTGGGCGGGGTCGAGCCGCCGCCGGCCGGCCGAGCCGAGCCCTCGCCCGATCCGTGACGACCGCCCGCCGGGCGGCGCCGCGGAGCCCGCCGCCCGCTCCCGCCTCCGGACCGGCTCGGGTCTCGCGGACGTCGGTGACGGTGGCGGATCGGGGGACGGGACCCGCCGCCGCGAAGTCGAACCGGTGAGCGAACGAGCTGGCCGGCTGCCGTCGCCCACACGCCCCGCCTCGGGCCCGCCAGGCATCGGCGAGGTGGATCGGCCGGCACCACCTGCCGATCGCCACGAGGTCGAAGCGACAGGCGAGCGCTCGGCGCTCCGGCCGGCCCTGCCGCCAGGCCTCGGCGGCGCGGACGATCCGCGCCCGCTGCCGCTCGCCCAGCGCCGCGAGCGCCGCTCCCGGCCGGTCGGGGGCGAATTCCCCGCCGACCTTACCCGGCCGCCTCGCTGCGCTGCGAACCGGAGCCCGCCGGTGCCCGACCGCGCGGCGCCGGCCACGGGTCGGCGGAGCTCGCGACCAGGCCGGCCGCGCCCCGCCTCAGGCCCGCCAGGCATCGGCGAGGTGGATCGGCCGGCACCACCTGCCGATCGCCACGAGGTCGAAGCGACAGGCGAGCGCTCGGAGCTCCGGCCGGCCCTGCCGCCAGGCCTCGGCGGCGCGGACGATCCGCGCCCGCTGCCGCTCGCCCAGCGCCGCGAGCGCCTCGGCGGTGGTGGCCCGCCGCTTGACCTCGACGAACACCAGCAGGTCACCGCGCCGGGCGACGATGTCGATCTCGCCACAGGGCGTCGAGAGGCGCCGCTCCAGGATCCGGAAACCCCGGAGCCGAAGGAGCAGGACCGCGAGCCGTTCGGCCCCGCGGCCGCGCCGGTCAGCGCTCGTCCTCGCCATGGCCCAGCTCGCGGAGCCGCCGGTAGAGCTCGGCTGCCGGTCGGCCGGTGGCGGCGGCCACCTGGCGGGCGGCGCGACCCGGCGGCAGGCGGGCCGCGGCCTCGCGCAGGGCCGCGTCGACCGCCTCGGGCGCGACCTCCGCGGCCCGCGCCTCGGGCGGGCCGATCAGCACGACGATCTCGCCGCGCGGCGGCGGCTCGGCGGCGATCACCGCGGCGAGCTCGCCGAGCCGGCCGCGGCGCAGCTCCTCGTGCAGCTTGGTGAGCTCACGGGCGATCACCACCTCGCGCTCGCCCAGGATCGCCGCCGCATCGGCCAGGAGTGCGGCGAGCCGCGGGCCGCTCTCGAGCAGGACGAGAGTCGCCCGGACCGGCGCGAGCTCGGCGAGCTCGCGCCGTCGAGCGGCCGCCCGCGGCGGCAGGAACCCCGCGAAGAGGAAGCGGTCGGTCGGCAGGCCGGCGATCGACAGGGCGGCGATCGGCGCGCACGGGCCCGGCACCGCGCGGACCGGGATCCCGGCATCGAGCGCCGCCCGCACGAGCCGATAGCCCGGGTCGCTGATGGTGGGCGTGCCGGCGTCGCTCACGAGGGCGAGCGCCGCCCCCTCGGCCAGTCGGCGCAACAGCCGCGGCCGCAAGCGGGCGGCGCTGTGGTCGTTGTAAACGAGGAGCGGCCGGTCGATCCCGAGCCGGTGGAGGAGCAGGCCGGTCACCCGGCTGTCCTCGCACACCACGGCATCGGCGCTCTCGAGCGTGGCGATCGCCCGTCGGCCGAGATCGCCCAGATTGCCGATCGGTGTGGCGACCACGTACAGGCCGGGCGCGAGCCCCCGCTCGGCGGTCCCCGACGCGGCGCGCCCGGGCGAGGAGGGGAGCCGGTCGCTGCTGCCGCGATCGGGTCCCGGGGGTGGTGCGCGGAGCTGCCGGCCACGTGTCGCGCGGCCGGTCTCCTCGGGCTCGCCGGGCGTATCGGCGAGTGTGGCACCGTCCCGATCGGTCGCGGCTTCACGCACGCCGACGTCTCCACTAGCCTCGCCCGAGGCGGCCGCCGTCCGGCCGCGCAACTCGGCCCCGCTCATGACGCCCCGCGCGTGCCGTCTCGATTTCGTGACCGTCGTGGTGCTCCTGCTCGCCGGCTGCGTGCCGGCCAAGCAAACCACGCTCACCGCTCCCCCGCAACCGAGCCGGCCGGCGCCGCCGGTCGTCCAGCCTCTGCCGCCGCCGCGGCCCGTGGGGCCGCTCGCCGCCGGCCTCCTCGTCCCGCTGAGCGGCAAGGACGCCGCACTCGGCCGCGATCTTTTGGACGCCGCCCAGCTCGCCCTCTTCGACCGCCCGGAATCCGACCTTCTGCTCCTGCCGCGCGACGCGGGTGCCACGCCCGACTCCGCGCGGGCCGCCGCCCGCGAGGTGCTCTCCGCCGGCGCCGAGCTGCTCCTCGGCCCGCTGCTTTCGGGTGCCGCGGCCGCGGTCGCGCCGATCGCCCGCGAACGCGGCCGTCTCGTCCTGTCCTTCTCGAACGATGGGAGCATCGCCGCGAGCGATCTCTTCGTGCTCGGCTGGCGCCCCGAGGAGCAGGTCGAACGGATCCTGCGCCACGCCCTCGACCAGGGCTGGCGGCGGATCGGCATTCTGGCCCCCGCCGACGGCTATGGGAGCCGTGCGGTCGAGGCTTGGCAGCGAGCCGTAGGGGGGCTCGGGGAGCCGGCCGCCGAGGCGGTCGGGATCTATCCCGCGAGCGGCGATCCGGCTCCGGCCGTGCGCGCTTTCCTCGATCGGCACGGGCGGGGGGCACCCGGTGCCGCGCCCCCGCTCGAGGCGATTTTGATCGCCGACGGCGGGCTGCGCCTGCGCCAAGTGGCGGCCCTCCTCGCTTTCTACGACGTCGACCCGGCCACCACCCGGCTGCTCGGCACCCGGCTCTGGGCCGACGATCCGGCGGTCTTGCGCGATCCGGCCGTGCGCGGGGCGCGGATCGCCGCCCCCGATCCGGCTGCCGAAGCCGCCTTCCGCCGACGCTTCGCGGCCGTCTACGGCCGCGAGCCGCAGCCGCTCGCCGTGCTCGGCCACGACGCGGTGGTGGCGGCCGCTGCCGCCGGCCGCGGCTTCCCGCGACCGGATCTCGGCGCGCTGCTCGACCCACGCGGCCACGCGGGCGGGCTGGGCCCGTTCCGCTTGCGGCCCGACGGGCTCGCCGAGCACGCCTTGGCGATCCTCGAATTGACCGGTGAGGGCCTGCGGCTCGTCGAGCCGGCCCCGCTGCAGCTGGCGCTCGCCCTGCGGGGCTCCGCCCCGGCCGGGCAGGTGGCAACCGAGTAGCGATTTCGCCTGTTCATTATCGACCAAGAGTTTACATCCGACCGCTCGTCGGCTAGATGCGAGCGGAGGCTTCGCGAGCTGCGGACGGGAAGGGGCATGACCGGCGGCGCGGAGGCATCGTCCGAGGATCGTGCGCCCGGGCTCGAGGAGGCGCCGGCGCCGTTCCGCCCCGAGGCTGCGGTGGTGGCGCTCGACGAGCACCGTCGCGCCCCCACGCCGGCGGCCCTGCCCACCCCGCTCGGCCGGCCCGGGCAACCTTGTCGCGTGCTCGTGGTGGCCGCCGACGAGGAGAGCTTCCTCTTGGTGCGCGACCTCCTCGCGCGGGCCGAGCCGGCCCTTTACCGCGTCGATTGGGCGGCCACCGGCGAGGCCGCGCTGCGCCGCCTCACCGCGAGCCACTACGACGTGGCGGTGGTCGACGAGGTCCTGCCCGACCGGGAGGGGGCGGACTTCGTCAGGGTCGCGCAGCGGCGCGGCTTCCGCACGCCCGTCGTGCTCTTGAGCGAGGACCTCGACCAGCTCGATCCGGCCGCGGTGATCGCTCTCGGGGTGGGCGACGTGATCGCCAAGGAGGAGCTCGAGGTCGGACGGCTCGTGCGCAGCCTGCGCTTCGCGGTCGCCCGCAAGGCCCAGACCGACCGTCTCGACCATCTCGCCCAGTACGACGATCTGACCGGCCTGGCCAACCGCTCGCTCCTGCGCGACCGGTTGGCCCGGGCCCTCGCCGCCGCGCGCCGCCACCGCACGCTCGTGGCGGTCATGATCCTCGACCTCGACGGCTTCAAGGCGGTCAACGACACGCTGGGCCACGCCGCCGGCGATCGCTTGTTGGCGGTCGTCGCGGAGCGGCTGCGCGGCCGGGTCCGCGAGAGCGACACGGTGGCGCGGCTCGGCGGCGACGAGTTCGCCCTGGTCATCGAGGATCTGGCGCGGCCCGAGCACGCCGCGACGGTCGCCCGCAAGCTGCTCGACGCGATCGAGCCGCCGATCCGCCTCGACGGCCGGGAAGCGCGGGTCGGGGCGAGCCTCGGCGTGGCGATCTATCCACGCGACGCCGAGGACCCGGCGACCTTGCTGCGCCTGGCCGATGCCGCGATGTACGCGGTGAAGGCCGAAGGTGGGCGCGGCTGCCGCTTCCACGACGCCCGGCTCGACCAGCGGATGCAGCGCGGCGCGATCCTCGAGAGCGATCTGCGCCGGGCGCTCGAGCGCGGCGAGTTCGTGCTGCATTTCCAGCCCCAAATGGCTCTCGCCGCGGCGCCGATCGGGGTGTCGGCGATCCTCCGCTGGCAGCACCCGGAGCTCGGCCTCGTCGAGGTCGACCGGTTCCGCGCGGTGGCCGAGGAGAGCGGTCTGCTCGAGCCCTTGAGCGACTGGATGGCGAGCGAAGCGAGCGCGTGGCTGCGCGGCTGGCGGGACGCCGGGCTCGGCGAGATCGTCTTGAGCCTGCCCGTGCTCGCCCGCCGGCAGCTCGCTTGGAGCCGGCTCGGTGAACGGGTGGCCGCGAGCCTTCAGGAAGCGGCCCTGCCGCGCTCGGGGGTCGAGCTCGAGATCGAGGAGCGGCTGGTGAGCGAGGACGTCCAGGCGGGCGGCGCCGGGTTGCGCGGGCTGGTCGAGCACGGTCTGCGGCTCGCGGTCGAGGGCTTCGGCGCCGGCCCGTCCGCCCTCGGGCCGCTGCGCGAGGCCCCGATCCACACCCTCAAGCTCGCGCCCGAACTCGTCCGCGGCGTGCCGCAGGACGCGCACCGGACCCGTTTTCTTCGGGCGCTCGTGGGCTTCGCCAAGGAGCTGGGCCTCAGGGTGGTGGCCCGAGGTGTCGAGACCCGCGCCCAGCTCGCCTTGCTCGAGGCCGCGGGCTGCGACGCCGTCCAGGCGGGAACGAGCTGCCCGCCCCTGCCGGCCGATGCCTGCGGTGCCTGGCTGCGCGAGGCAGCAGGTCGTTCCCCCCTGGTCTTCTGACCGTCTCCGGCGGGCTCGCGGCCGGATCGACCGCACGAGGCGGCGAACGAGATCGGCCGAGCGCGCTGCGATCGGGGCGAGCATCACGCGGAAGAACCCCTCTGCGAGCGAGCAAAGGGCGGCGAGCTGGCCCACGACCCGCGAACCGGCCCGCGCACTCGACCGCACCACGGCACCCGCCCCCCTCACGGCTCGCTCGCGGCCTGGGCGGTCGCCCGGTTGTGGCCGGTAGGCTTCGCGGCGGAGACCGCCCATTCGGCGCGCTCGACCCGCTGCGCGATCGGCTCGCCCGGTTGCCGCTCGCCGGGCTCGAGCCGAGGCGTGATCCGACCGGCGCCCGTCCCGTCGCGGGCGAGAAGGTGTCGGAGGGCACGCCTCACGCCGGGCCCGTCGGCGCACTCGGGCCCGGTCGCGCGCGGCGTGTCGGCGGGAACGAGGGCGAACCCCTCGCCGCCGAGGCGGGCGACCGGATCGCGGCCTTGGAGGAGATCGCGCGAGGGCCCGGCCACGAGCTTCGGCACGCGGCCGCCCTTCCGCCGGCCGGGGCGATCGTCGATGGCCTCGACCCGGTCGAGGTCGGCCGTGATGGACGGGGCCGGCCGTTCCGCGGAGGATTGGCCGGCGGGCCCGATCGGGGCGGCGGCCGAGGCGCCCCGCTGGGCGGCCTGCGAGGAAGGGCGCGGCTCGCCGATCGTGGCGGCACGGGAGGCGAGCCCACCACCGTGCCGCGCCGCGCGCTCCTGCATCCGCCCGGTCAGGTCGGCGATCCCGCCGAGCAGCTCGGCGACCCGGGCGAGCCCGCGGGGCGGGGCCACGAGCGCGGGGACCGGGTCAGAGGTGCCGCCGCATCGCCGGGCCTCCTCGCCGGCCTCGGCGCGCTTCCGCTGCGGACCCGAGGCGAGCTGCTCGCGCCGGCGGCCGTGCTCGACCGGGCCGGAAGCCGCCGCCCGATCGAAAAACCGCCCCCGAAAGCACTCCGGCTGGACCACGTCGCGACTCCCACGGTGCTCCTCGCGTTCGGCGAGTGTGGCGCTCGGCGCCGGATCCTCGCCGGCCCGATGGGCGAAGGCGACCCGGTAATGCTCCGAGGTGGCCGGGATCGCCCGCGCCTCGAGCCAGGCGATGGTCGAGAGGGCGAGCGCTCGCGTTTCGTTCGACAAGCTCGGCTCCCCGCGCCGCAGGCCGGCCCCCCGGGCCGGCGGCGCCTGCTCGTAACGGGCAAAGGTTAACGGACGGTTGACCTCGCGGCGCTCGCCGCCGAGATTCCTCCTCGACTCGGAAGCGTGGCTCCGGCGCACCAGGTCCGGCGCGGAGGTGAACGCGAGTTTGCTGAACGTCCTGATCGGCGGTGCCGCGGGCTACGGGCTCGCGGTGGGTGCCCTCTACCTCCTCCAGGAGAGTGTGCTCTTCCCGCGCGCCGCGACATCGGTTCCGGTCTACGCTCTGCCCGAGCGGGCCGAGCGGGTCGAGCTGCTCTCGGCGGAGGGCGACCGGCTGGTGGGCGCGCTCGCCCCGGCCCGCGCCACGTCTCGCGGTCTCCTGCTGGGCTTCGGCGGCAACGCCTGGAACGCCGACGATCTGCTCGTGTTCCTCTCCCGCCGCGTGCCCGATCACGACGTGGTCGTCTTCCACTATCGGGGTTACCCGCCGAGCGGCGGGCGGCCGAGCGAGGCGGCGCTCTACGCCGATGCGCTCCGGGTCCACGACTGGGCAGTGCGCCGGCTCGCCCCGCGGCGGGTCGTGGCGTTCGGCGCGAGCCTCGGCTCGGCGGTCGCCGCCCATCTCGCCGCGCATCGGCCGCTCGACGGCTTGGTCCTCGTGACCCCGTTCGACTCGATCGAGGCGATCGCCGCCGAACGCTATTTCTGGGCCCCGGTGCGGGCGCTTCTCCGCCATCCTTTCCGTGCCGCCGAGCATCTCCGCGGCCTCGACGTCCCCGCCGCGGTGATCCTCGCCGAGAACGACCGGGTCGTGCCGCGTGCCCGCAGCGCGGCGTTGATCGACGCGCTCGTCCGGCCGGTGTTGGTGGCCACCGTGCCCGGGGTCGGCCACAACGCGATCTACGATCGCGAGGAGTTCGACCGGCTGCTCGCCGAGGCGCTCCGGGCGGTCGAGACGGCCGCAGCGCGCCGGCTGCGCGACCCCGCGGCGCGGCACGGCTCGGCCGTCGATCCGGTACCGGGCCACGGCGCGCGGCCGCTCAGCGCCCGGTGAACTCGAGCACCCGCTCGTCGGCCGCGGCCGGGCTCGTGGGCTCGTCCTGCGCCGCCCGCTCGAGCTTGGCGAGCTCGACCTCGACCCGCACGGCGATCGCGTCGAGCACCGCCTGCAGCCGCGGATGCTCGGGGGTCGCCTCGAGCTCGGCCAGGCCCCGCCCGAGCTCGTGGAGTCGCGCCTCGGGGATCCTGCCTTCGAGCAAGTCCCGATGCAGGGCGGCGAGGCCGTCGAGCAGCCGCTCGCCCTGGCGGACCGCCCGCCGGCGTCGCTCGCCCGGCTCCTCGACCCGCTGGAGGACCAGGAGCGCGTCGAGCCCGAGCACGGGGGCGACCGGGCCCCCGGCGACCGGGCCCTTGCCCGGGGGCGCGTCGGTCGCCGCTCGCACCGCTCCGGGGTCGAACCGGCCGCGACCGGCCACCCCTGGGGCGGTCGCTCGAGCCCGTTCGGTTCTCGGACCTTGGCCGACCTTGGCGACGAGCATGGCTGCGGTCTCCTCGGGCGGGGCGCCCGCCGGCATCTTGCACCCCTCTGGTTAACGGAAGGTTTAGGCCACGCGCTGCTCGGCAGGTCGTGCCCGGGGTCGGCAGAACTTGCCGGGTGTGGACCCGCTGCCGCCCGCTCCGGCCGGCTCCCGACCGGGCCCCGGGCGCTGGCACGCGACTTGCCATTCCGTGGCGGGGGCGTCGCCGCGGGCGAGGGCCTCCGGGATCGACGACGGGAGAACCCGGTGGACGCGATGGTCGAGACGGGCGTGCGTCGCGGGGGTGGCGAGCGGCCGCTCGCCGTGGTCGGCGCGCTCTTGGCCGCGGCGATCCTCGCGCTGGTCGCGGTACCCGCCCAGGCCGCTTCGCGGATCAAGGACCTCGCCGATTTCGAGGGCGTGCGGTCGAACGTCCTGATCGGCTACGGCCTCGTGGTCGGGCTGAACGGCACGGGCGACTCCTTGCGCAACGCGGTCTTCACGCAGGAAAGCCTCGTGGCGATGCTCGAGCGGCTCGGGGTGGCGACCCGCGGGGTCGCCCTCAACACCAAGAACGTGGCGGCGGTGATGGTGACCGCCACGCTGCCGCCCTTCGCCCGGCAAGGCAGCCGGATCGACGCCACGGTGTCCGCCATGGGCGATGCCAAGTCGCTGCTCGGCGGCACGCTCCTCGCGACGCCCCTGCTCGGTGCCGACGGCGAGGTCTACGCGGTGGCGCAAGGTGCCCTCGCGATCGGCGGCTTCGAGGCCAAGGGCCAAGCCCAATCGGTGACCCGCGGGGTGCCGACCGCGGCGCGCCTGCCGGCCGGTGCCGTGGTCGAGCGCGAGGTGCCCTTCGCCCTCGATTCCTTGCCCGAGCTCCGCTTGGCGCTGCGCAACCCGGACTTCACCACCGCCCAGCGGATGGCCGCGGCGATCAACGCGCGGATCGCCGGGGCGCCCGCACGCGCGCTCGACTCGACCACCGTACGGCTGGCCGTCCCGACGCCTTATCGGGGCCGCACGGCGGCGCTCTTGAGCGAGATCGAGCAGCTCCCGGTCGAGCCCGACAACCCGGCCCGGATCGTCATCGACGAGCGCTCGGGGATCATCGTGATCGGCGACAAGGTGCGCATCAGCCGGGTGGCGGTGGCCCAGGGCAACCTCACGGTGCGGATCACCGAGACCCCGCAGGTCTCCCAGCCCAACCCCCTGGCCGGGGGCGAGACGGTGGTCGTGCCGCGGACCAATGTCGAGGTCGACACGCAGCCCGAGCGCAAGCTCGTCGTGCTGGAGACCGGGGCGACCCTCGACGCGCTGGTCGACGGGCTCAACGCGCTCGGGGTCGGGCCGCGCGACATGATCGCGATCATCCAGGCCATCAAGGCGGCCGGTGCGCTGCAGGCCGAGATCGAGGTGATGTGATGGACGCTCGTGTGACACCCACGGTGGCGCCGGTCGCCCCGGTCGGGCGGACCGATCCGACCGGCCGGCTGCACGAGGTCGCGGTCGAGTTCGAGGCCGTGTTCCTCTCGCAGATGTTGCGCGGCATGACGAGCGGGCTCGGCGCCGACGGGCCGTTCGGCAAGGAGCCGTTCGGCAGCCTGCTGATCGACGAATACGCCCGGCTGATCGCGAGGAGCGGCGGTGTGGGCATCGCGTCGGTCGTGCAGCGCGAACTCCTGCGCCTGCAGGAGGTGCAGCCGTGAGCGGCCTCGAGCGGATCGCCGTCTTGCTCACCTTGATCGAGCGGCTGTGCGAGGTGATGGTCCGGGAGGGCGAGTGCGTGCGCCGTATGGCGGTCGATCGGCTCGCCGAGCTCCGGGAGGAGAAGCGGGCCTTGGCCCAGGCTTACGAGAAGGAGCTCGCGGCCTTGCGCCGCGAGCCCGAGGCGGTGGCCGCCCTGCCGCTCGAGGCGCGCCGCCAGCTCGAGGAGGGCATGCGCCGGCTGCAGGCCGCGTCCCGGCGCAACGCCGACCTGCTCGCAGCCGCCAAGACGGTGACGGAGCGGCTCTTGCGGCGGGTCACGGAAGCGCTCGCCGTGGAGCTGCCGGGGGCCGGCCCGGCCGCCGGTCGGACCGGCCGGGTCGTCGCCGTGAGTTTCGACCGCAGCGTCTGAGGAGCCCGAGATGACGCTCGCCGCCACCCTCCGCACGGCCGTCACCGGCCTCGCCACGGCCCAACAGGCCCTCGCGGTCACCGCCCACAACGTCGCGAACGCCGGCACCGATGGCTATGTCCGGAAGGTCCACGCCCAAGAGGCGATGGTCCTCGACGGCCGCGGTGCCGGGGCCCGCTCCCTCGACCCGCGCCGGGTGGTCGACGAGTTCCTCGTGGCGGAGCTGCGCGTGCAAAGCGCCCGGCTCGGCCGCAGCGAGGCCGTCGAGGGGTTCCTGGGCCGCGCCCAGGACGAGGTGTTCGGCGCGCCGGGCGAGACCGGCCGGGGCATCCACGGCCGGCTCGCGGCTCTGGCTTCGGCCGCCGAGGCGCTCGCCAACGATCCGACCAAGCCCCCGCTCCGCGCGCAGTTCCTGGGTGCCGCCGCGGAACTCGCCACGGCCCTCGCCCGCGCCGGCGAGCAGGTCCAGGCGTTGCGAGCCGAGGCCGACCGGCGGATCGACCAGCTGGTCGACGCGATCAACGCCGACCTCGCCGCACTCGAACGGGTCAACGAGGAGATGGCTCGGGGCGGGCCGCGTGCCGAGCTCGAGGACCGTCGGGACCGGCTCCTGGCCTCGCTCGCCCGGCGCCTCGACATCTCGACCTATCGGCTCGAGGACGGGCGGGTTGCGGTCCATCTGCGCGGCGGCGAGCCCCTCCTCGAGGGCAGCCGGCGGGTGTTGGTCTACCAGCCGGCCCCGGCGGTCTCGAACGCCACGCTGTTCGGCCCCATCTCGCTCTACGCCGCTCGCGACATCGACCCCGCCACCGGCGAGCCCGTCCCCGGGGCCACGGGAAGGGTCCTGGTGACCGCCGGGTTGCGGGCCGAGTTGCCGCCCGAGCTCGCGACCGGCACACCGGCCGACGAGGCGCTGATCGTCCGCTCGCCGCTGCGCGAGGGGGAGCTGCAGGGCCTGCTCGAGGCGCGCGACCGCCTCCTGCCGGAGCTCGCCGACCAGCTCGACGAGCTCGCCCGGATCACCCGCTTCGCGTTGGATGCCGCGCACAACGCCGCGGTCGCCTGGCCGCCGCCCGAGAGCCTCACGGGCTCGCGCCTGGAGGACGGCACCTTCGACGCCTCGGCCCGCTCCGGCACGGCCTGGCTCGCGGTGATCGACCGGGCGAGCGGTGCCACGCTGCACACCGTGGCGATCGACCTGACCCTCGATCTCGCCACCCTCGTGGGCCAGCTCGACGCCGACCTCACGGGCCACGGCGATGCCGCCCTCGACGGCGAGGGCCGGCTCGTGATCGGCCTCGATGCCGGCAAGGGCATCGCCCTTGCCGACGGCGACGGCCGGATCACCGTGACCGACGCCGCCGGGCGCAGCTGGGACTACGGCTTCGCCCATTATTTCGGCCTCGCCGACCTGTTCACCGTGGACCCCCGGCGGCCGACCGCGCTCACGCTCCGGGCCGAGCTCGCCCGGAATCCGTCGCTCCTGGCGACCGCCCGGCTCGACGTCGATCCGGGGCCGCCGCCCGTGGCCACGCTCGGCGGGCCGGGCGACCAGCGCGGTGCGCAGGGTCTGGCCGCGGCCTTCGCCCGCAGCGTGCCGACCGTGCCGCGCGGTGCGCTCGACCGACAGGCCTCGACGATCGGCGGCTACGTCGCCGACCTGATCGGCGCCACCGCGGTCCGCGCCGCCCGCGCGTCCGGCGCGGCCGAGGCCGATCGGACGATGGTCGAGGCGCTCGCGACCCGGGCCGCCCAGGTCTCCGGGGTGAACATGGACGAGGAACTCGCCCGCCTCGTCCTCTACCAGCAGGCCTATTCGGTCGCAGCGCGGATCGTCCGGATCACCGACGAGCTGTTCGACGAGCTCTTGAGCATCGGTCGCTGAGGGAGACGGTCATGACGACCCGCATCGGTGACCTCGGCCACAGCAACCTTTTGACCGGCTACCTCCAGCGCACGCAGGCGCGGGTCCGCGACGCCCAGCTCGACATCGCGAGTGGCGTGCGGGCGCAGCGCTGGGAGGAGATCGCCGACCGCGCGGCACTCCTGGTCGCGAGCCGCGAGCAGCGGCAGCTCACCGACCGGTTCGCGGCCGAGACCGAGAAGGTCCAGGGCCGGCTCCTCGCCACCGATGCGGCGCTCGCCGGGATCGGCGAGCTCGCCGAGCGGTTCCGCACCCTGCTCGTGGCCCGGCTCGGCGAGCCCGGGCCGAGCACGATCCCGCTCGATGCCGAGGTCGAGCAGATGGCGCGCGAGCTCGCCGGGCTCTTGAACCGCCGGCTCGATGGCCGTTACCTGTTCGCCGGCAGCCGGATCGAGACGGCCCCGGTCGACCTGCCCGATCCGCTGCCGACCACGGTCGACCCGACCCTCTATTACCGGGGCGATACGCTCGTACCGACCGTTCGGGCGGAGCCGGGGGTCGAGATCGCCTACGCGACGACCGCGGCCGCCGAGCCTTTCGCCCAGCTGTTCGCCGCCCTCGGCCAGGCGCGCGAGGCGCATCTGGCGGGCGACCGCGCCGGGCTCGAACAGGCCCTCGGCCTCGCCACCCGGGCCCTCGAGGGTGTGGCCGAAGAGCGCAGTCGGCTCGGTGTCGCCGGCGCCCGGCTCGAGAGCATCCTCGACGGCCACCGTGGTGCGTTGCTCTATCTCGACGAGATGATCGGCTCGATCGCCGACACCGACCTGGCCGAGGCCGCCGCCCGGCTGGCGCGTGACCAGGCGACGCTCGAGGCCAGCTACCTCGTCGTGGCGCGGCTCGCCCAGCTGAGCCTCGCCGATTACCTGCGCTGAGCCCGCGCGCGGCGGCCCGCAGCGTTAACCGATCGTCGACCTTTGCGCGCTAGTGTTCACGCCCGTGATGCGGTGCAGGAGACCGGTGATGGACCTTTCGCCTTCGATGCCCGGCGCGACCGCCGGCGAGCCGCCGCCGATCCGGCCGGAGACGGCGGGCCCGGCGGCCTCGCCGTCGCCCCCTCCGCCGACCGCCGGCGAGCCCGCGGACGCTGCGCCGGCCGTGGCGGCCGGGAACCCCGAGGCGTTCGGCCCGCTGACCCTGCCGGCCGGCCTGCCCGGCTTTCCCGACGCGCGGGCCTTCCGCCTGCGCCGCCTGCCGGATGCCGCCGGCTTCGCCTTGCTCGAGGCCGAGGAGCCGGGCGGGCCGCGCTTCGTGGTCCTCGAGGTGAGCGAGCCCGAGGCGGTGTTCGGCCCGGCGGCGACCGCCGAAGCGGCGCAGGCCCTCGGGATCGGGCGCGCCGACCTGCTCCTGCTCGCGATCGTCACGCTGTCGGACGGGCCGGGCGGCCGGCGGGCGTTCGTCAATCTGCGGGCACCCGTGGCGGTCGACCGGGTCGGCCGCACCGCCCGCCAGCTCGTGCTCGCCGACCCCCGCTTGCCGCTCCGCCACCCGCTCGAGCCGCGCGCCGCCGCCTGAGCCGCGGCCGTGCTCGCCCGGGCTCCGCCGGGCGCCGTCCGTGCTCCAACCGCACCGGCACGAGCCGACGACGGGCGCGGCCGGGCGGCCGCTGCCGCGGAGCGGCTCTCGGAGGCGAGACGGCGCGGCTGCGGCCTGCTAGGGAGCGGGCCATGCCCGCCGATCCCCCGGGCCGCGCCGCCCGGCCGCGCCTCTGGCTCCTGCTCGGCGACAAGGCCGGCGACAACGCCCAGGTCCTCGAGCTCGCCCGGGCGCTGGGCGAGCCCTACGCCGTCAAGCGGCTCGTACCGAAGCCGCAATGGGTGCTCGGCAAGCCGCGCTTCAGGCCGACGCTCGACCATCTCGACCCGGCCCGCTCCGACCCGCTCGAGCCGCCCTGGCCCGAGCTCGTCCTCACGATCGGCCGGCGGCCCTCGATGGCCGCACTCTGGCTCGCCGAGCGGAGCGGTGGGCGGACCCGGCTCGTGATCGTCGGCCGGCCGAAGCGCTGGCCGGAGCGCTTCGCCTTGATCGTCGCCCCGGCGCAGTACGCGGTGCCGGAGTCCGCCAACGTCGTGCGCCTCGAGCTCCCGCTCCTGCGCCCCGATCCGGCCCGCTTGGCCGCCGCCGCGGCCGCTTGGCGGGAGCGGTTCGCCGATCTGCCGCGGCCCGTTACCGCCGTGCTCGTGGGCGGCGAGACCAAGCCCTTCCGTTTCGATGCCGCGGTCGCCCGGGCCCTTGCCGCCCGGCTTTCGGAATTGCGCGCGCGGGAGGGGGGGACGCTCTGGGTGACGACCAGCCGGCGGACCGGGGAATCGGTGGCCGAGGCGCTCGCCGCCGCCCTGCCCGCAGGGACCCTGCTGCATCGTTGGCGCGCGGACGAGCCCCCCGAGGCCAACCCCTACCTCGCGCTCCTGGCACTCGCCGATCGCTTCGTCGTGACCGGCGACAGCGCCTCCATGCTGGTCGAGGTGGCACGGCTCGGCAAACCGCTCGCGATCGCGGCCTTGCCGGTGCGCGGCGATCCGGCGACCCGTGCGCGCCTCGCCCTTTCCCTCGCGCTCGCCCCGGAAGGGCCGCTCGGCGGGCTCGGTGACCGGCTGCGCGCCCGGGGGCTGTTGGGCTTCCCGCGCGACCTCGAACGGTTGCACCGCCGGTTGATCGCCGAAGGCCGGGCGGTGCCGCTCGGCGCGCCCTTCCCGCCGCCCGGACCGCCGCCCGCGGACGAGCTCGACCGGGCGGTCGCCCGGCTGCGCGCGCTGCTCGACGGGACCACCGCCCCGCCCGCTGCCGCAGCCTGATCGCCCGCCGCGGCCGTGGCGTCAGGGGCGGGTGGCGGCGCGGCTCTCGCGTTGGCGCGGGATCGGCAGATATTCGACCCCCCCACCTTGGCGGCGCACCGGCTGCGGGTAGAGCGTCATCAGCTCCAGAACCTCGCTCGGCATCTCGGTCGAGACCGGCAGCCCGAGCGCTTTGGCTTCTTCGGCCGAGATCGGGTAATCGTGGGTCCAGGTGCCGGTGGCGAGCTTGGCTGCGACTTCGCGGGCGCGCGCCTCCCCCATTCGGTCCCGCAACAAGGCCGTGGCCGCGGCCTCGACCTGGGCGATCGCCTTGCGGCCGACATCGGCCAGGACGAGCGTCTGGTCGTCGACCTCGGCCACGGGCTTGCTCTCCGCCACCTTGACGATCGAGGCGGCCGGCATACCGCCGAGCTGCGGGTCGATCGGCCCGAGCACCGAATGCCGGCACATCACGATCTCGTCGGCGGCGAGCGCGATCAGGGTCCCGCCCGACATGGCGTAATGCGGGACGAAGACCGTGACCTTGCCCTCGTGCGCCTCGATCGCCCGGGCGATCTGCAGGGCCGCGAGCACGAGCCCGCCCGGGGTGTGCAGCACGATGTCGAGCGGCAGCTTCGGGTCGGTGAGCTGGATCGCCCGCAGCACCTCTTCGGAATCGTTCACGTCGATGTAGCGCAGCAAGGGAAACCCCAAGAGGCTCATGGTCTCCTGGCGGTGGACGAGGAGGATCACGCGCGAGCCGCGCTTCTCCTCGATCTGGGCGATCTTGCGGGTGCGCATCGCCTCGAGCCAGCGCCGCTGCAGCACGGGCTGCAGGGCCGAGACCATGAAGAACAGCCAGAACAAATCCATCAGGCCCACGGCCCGATCCCTCCGCTGCGTCGCCCGTCGGGTGAAAAGCCGAACACGCCTTCGTCGGCATAGTACGGCCGATAGCGCCGGCGCGGCCGCCGCATGGCCGGCGCCAAGAGCCAGCCGGCCACGAAGCCGCCGATGTGCGCCCACCAGGCGATCCCACCCGCATCGCCGGGCTCGCCGAGGGCGAGCAGCCCCGGGACGATCTGGGTCGCGAACCAGAAGGCCGCGAAGACGATGGCCGGCACCTCGACGAAGAAGGGCAAGAAGAGGATCGGGACGACGAGCACGAGCCGAGCGTGCGGGAACATCCGCGCATAGGCGCCGATCACCCCGGCGATCGCCCCGGACGCTCCGACCGCCGGCACCGTCGAGCCGGCATTGACGAGCGCGTGGGCGAGCCCGGCTGCGAGCCCGCAGGCGAGATAGAAGCCGAGATACCGGCCGACGCCCAACCTGTCCTCGACAGCCGGGCCGAAGACGAACAGCGTCCACATGTTGGTGAGCAGGTGGAAGAAGCCGCCGTGCAGCCACATGTGGGTGAAGAACACGCGCCAGTCGGCGAGGTCCGGCGGATCGCGCAGCGCGAGGGGGCCGAAAAAGCGCGCCGGGACGAGCCCGTGCTCGAACAGGAAGCGCTCGAAAGCCCGCGGCGGCAGCCCGGCTTCGACGAGGTAGACGAGCACACAGACGCCGATCACCGTCCAGGTGACGAGCGGGGGGTAGCGGGTCGCCACACCGTCCCGGACGGGCAGCAAAACGGGTCTCCTCGATCGGTCGACCGGGCGTCCCTAGCAGCCGCGCCGCCGCCGGAAAAGCGCGGCTACTCGGCGGCGGCCGGCTGTCCGGCCCAGGCGGCGGGCGCAGCCGGCGCCGGCCGCCCGCCCGGGGCCGGGCGGATCCCGAGCACGAGGCTCGCGAGCGCCGGCAGGAACAGGAGGGTCACGAGCGTGCCGACCGCCGTGCCGCCGATCAGCACGACCGCGAGCGGCCCCCAGAAGGTGTCGAAAGCGAGCGGCACGAAAGCCAGGGCGGCGGCGAGCGCGGTGAGCAGCACGGGCCGGGTCCGTCGCACGGTGGCCTCGACGAGCGCGGTCTCGGGGGCCATGCCGTGGGCCCGGTTGTCTTCGAGCTGCTGGACCAGGATCAGCGTGTTGCGGATCAGGATCCCCGACAAGCCGATCAGCCCCAAGAGCGCCACGAAGCCGAAGGGCAGGCCCGTGGCGAGGAGGCCGGCGGTGGCGCCGATCACCCCGAGCGGGGCGGTCGCCATGACCAGCAAGAGCCCCTTGAACCGGCGCAGCTGCATCATGACCGCGGTGAGCAGCAAGAGCAGCATGATCGGCTGGACCCGCTGGATCGAGGCGTCACCGCGGGCCGATTGTTCGAGAGTGCCGGCCATCTCGAGGCGGTAGCCCGCGGGCAAGCGTGCCCGCAGGCCTTCGAGCTCGGCCCAGACCGCCCGCTCGACGTCCGGCGCCTGGGCGCCCACCGGATCCGCCTGGATCCGGATGAAGGGCGCGCGGTCGAGCCGCTTGATCACCGGCTCGCCGAACCGCGGCACGAGCTCGCCGAGCTGGGAGAGGGGGACCGTCCGGCCGCCGGGTAGCGGGACGAGGAGATCCTCGAGCGCGCGCCGCTCGCTCGGATCGGCGCGCAGTACGATCGGCACGCTGCGCGTGCCCACCCGGGCCTGCGAGACGACGCGTCCGCCGAGCGCGAGCTCGAGCCGGCGGGCGACGTCGGCCGGGCCCAGGCCGAGCGCGCGCAAGCGCTCCTCGTCGGCCTCGAAAGCGAGCTCGAGGCCGCGCTCCCCCCAATCGAGGTGCGGGTCGGCGAGGTCCGGGCGGCGGGCCATGACCGCGCGGACCTCTTCGGCGAGCGCGCGCAGGACCTGCGGGTCGGGTCCCACCACGCGGAACGCCACGGGCCAGGGCACGGGCGGCCCGTAGAGCAGTTCGGTCGGCCGGATCCGCGCTTCCGGGAAAGCCCCCTCGGCGATCTTCTGCCGAACGTGGCCGATGACCGCGTCGCGTTCCGCAGCACTGCCGGTGATCGCCACGATCTTGGCGAAGGCCGGATCGGGAAGCTCGGGGTCGAGGGCCAGGAAGAAGCGCGGTGCGCCGGCGCCCACGAAGGTCGCGAAGCTGCGCACCTCGGGCC
>Ga0308411_10000767_pt1 | contig 21626 bp, 23 predicted proteins | sample HotsprottomLayer_2_FD_203530 | JGI IMG/M metagenome (GOLD analysis project Ga0308411, IMG submission 203530) | Hot spring phototrophic mat microbial communities from Octopus Spring, Yellowstone National Park, Wyoming, United States -... | ecosystem: Environmental > Aquatic > Thermal springs >...
GAGGCGCCCCCCCCGAGGGGTTCGCTGCGATCGGGCCCGGCTACTGCAGCGCGGCCCAGAAACTGCGTCCGGCGCCCTCCCAGGGCACGCCGAGCGCGTCCGCCAGCGTCGCCCCGACGTCCGCGAGCGAGTCGCGCACACCCAGCCGCACCCCTCGCCGCATGCCGGGCCGCCAGGCCAGCAGGGGCACCCGCTCGCGCGCGTGATCGGTGCTGGGCGTCGTCGGGTCGTTGCCGTGGTCGGCCGTGATCACGATCGCGTCCCCGGACCGCAGCGCCGCGAGCACACCGTCGAGCCGGCTGTCGATCGCCGCCAGGTGCCGCGCGTACCCCTCGGGGTCGTTGCGGTGGCCGAAGCGGGTATCCAGGTCCACCAGCGTGGTCCAGACCAGCCCGGCGGCGAGGACGCGCAGGGTCTCCACCGTCTGCGCCAGCCCGTCCAGGTCGTCGTGGACGTGCACGGCGTGCGTCACCCCGCGGCCCGCGAACAGGTCGGCGACCTTGCCAACCCCGACCACCGCGAGCCCGGCATCCCGAATCGCGTCGAGCACCGTGGGGGCCGGCGGAGGCAGCGCGAAGTCGCGGCGCCCGTCGGTGCGCACGAACGCGCCGGGCGCGCCCACGAACGGCCGCGCGATGACGCGGCTCACGTCGTGCGGCGGCTGGAGCAGGTCGCGCGCCACGCGACACCACTCGTAGAGCAGGTCGCGAGGCACGACGTCCTCGTGCGCCGCGATCTGGAAGACGCTGTCGGCCGAGGTGTAGACGATCGGCGCGCCGGTTCGCAGGTGCTCGGCCCCGAGGCTGGCGATGATCTCGGTCCCCGATGCCGCGACGTTGCCCAGCACCGGCCGGCCGATCGCGCGCGAGAAGGCGGCGACCAGCTCCGGCGGAAAGCCGTCGGGGTACGTGGGGAACGGCCGCCGCAGCACCACGCCCGCCAGCTCCCAGTGGCCCGAGGTCGAATCCTTGCCCGCGGCCTGCTGACGCAAGATCCCCACCGCAGCCTGGTGGTCGGCCGGCGCGGCCACGCCCGCGATCGCCCCGAGCGTCCCCAACCCCAGGCGCTCCAGCACCGGCACCCGCAGGCCGCCGACCGCGCGCGCGGTGTTGCCCAGGGTGTCGCTGCCTTCGTCGCCGTACGCCGCGGCGTCGGGCGCGCTGCCGATGCCGCAGCCGTCCAGCACGAGCACGACCGCGCGCATCGCTACGCCCCCCCCGCCGGCCGCACGGCCATGCGGTCGCGCGGGTGCGCGCGCCGGTACACCTCGCGCAGCCGGGAGCGCGTCAGGTGTGTGTAGATCTGCGTCGTCACCACGCTCGCATGGCCGAGCATCTCCTGGACGGCCCGCAGGTCGGCGCCGCCGTCCAGCAGGTGCGTGGCGAACGAGTGGCGCAACGTGTGCGGGCCGACGGGCTTCCGAATGCCGGCCCTCCGCGCGCTCGCCCGCAGCAGCCCCCAGACGCTCTGGCGCGAGAGCCGGCCGCCGCGCCGGTTGAGGAACAGCGCCGCGGTGGCCCGGCGGCGCGCCAGCGCCGGCCGGGCGTGCGCCAGGTACCGCTGGAGGGCGCGCACCGCCGCGGCGCCGATCGGCACGATCCGTTCCTTCGACCCCTTGCCCACGCACCGCACGCACTCGACGCCGAGCTGCACGTCGCCCACGTCGAGCGCCACCAGCTCGCCGACGCGGAGGCCCGCGGCGTAGAGCAGCTCGAGGATCGCCCGGTCGCGCAGGGCCGCGGGCCCGTCGCCACGCGGCTGCGCCAACAGGCGCTCCACCTCCTCCACGGTGAGCACGTCGGGCAGGCGCCGCGGCCGGTGTGCCGCCGCCACGTCCAGCGTCGGGTCGTCCTCGATGGCGCCTTCCCGCAGCAGGTACCGGGTCCAGCTCCTCAGCGCCGCGAGCCGCCGCGCCACGGTGCTCGCGGCCAGGCCGCGGCGGCGCAGGCCGAGCAGGTAGAGCGTGACCGTCGCGCGGTGCACGTCGCGCGGAGCCCGCACGCCGCGGCGCGCGGCGAACGCGGCGAAGTCGGCCAGGTCGCGGGCGTACGCGCCGGCCGTGTGCCGGGCGAGCCCGCGCTCGGCGAGCGCGTAGACCAGAAAGCCGTCGATCGCCCCGGCCAGCCCGGCCGGGAGCGCGACGCGGGCGTGGGGCGGGCCGCTCATTCGCCGCACGGTAGCCTCCGGCCGACTCAGCGCCAGCGCAGGAGCAGCAGCCCGATCAACGACTTGGCGTCGCGGATGTCGCCGGCGTTGATCAACGCGGGCACCGCCGACAGCGACACGCGCTCCACGCGCAGCCCCTCCTCCTCGGCTTCGGGCGCCGCGCCGGGATCGGCGCGCAGCCCGCGGGCCACGAAGATCGTGATCTCCTCCGTCAGGATGCCGGGCGACGGGGCAAACGTCAGCAGCGGCGTCATCTCGTCCGCGCGCAGGCCGGTCTCCTCGGCCAGCTCCCGGTGGGCGCACGCCAGCGGCGCCTCACCCGGTTCCAGCGTCCCAGCCGGGATCTCGAGCAGCTCCCGCTCGAGCGCCTTGCGCGGCTGGCGGACGAGCACGACGTGGTCGTCGTCGGTCAGCGGGACGACGGCCGCGGCGCCCGGGTGCTCGACGATCTCCCGCGAGGCGGTCCGACCGCTCGGCAGCCGGACCTCGTCCACGCGGAGCGCGATCGCCCGGCCTCGGAAGATCAGTCGCGAGGCGATGGTCGGCTCGACGCTCACCGCCGGCCCTCCGCCGACGCCTCGGTCCAGATCGGGGTCCCGGTCGTGCGCACGAGCTCGCGGAAGGCCGCCACGAGCCGCGCCGTCACCGGTCCCGGGCGGCCCTCGCCGATGCGCCGGCCGTCCACCTCCACCACCGGCCCCACCTCGGCACCCGTCCCGGTCAGGAAGCACTCGTCCGCCGCGTAGACGTCGTGGAGCGTGAAGACCCGCTCGGCGGCGGGCCACCCCGCCTCCCGCGCCAGCGCCAGCACCACGTCGCGGGTGACGCCGCGCAGCAGCCCCAGGTGGGCCGCCGGGGTCCACACCTCGCCGCCCGTGACCACGAAGAGGTTGTCCGCGCTGCACTCGCAGACGTAGCCGTCCCGGGTGAGCAGCAGCGCCTCGTCAGCGCCCGCGCGGTTGGCCTCGATGCGCGCCAGAATATTGTTCAGGTAGTTGAGCGACTTGACGCGACCGTCCAGCGCATCGGGCGTCGGTCGCCGGACCGACGCGGTGACCAGTCGCAGTCCGCGCTCGTAGGCCTCGGCCGGGTAGAGCTGGATCGCATCCACGATGATGACGACCGTGGGCCGGGCGCACTTCCGGGGATCGATGCCCAAGTCCCCAGGGCCGCGGCTGACCACGGGCCGCACGTAGGCATCGTGCAGCCCGCTGGCGCGCACCGTCTCGAGGATCGCGCGGCGCATCTCGTCGCGGGCGAGCGGGATCTCGAGCATGATGTGGCGGGCCGACGCGTAGAGCCGGTCGAGGTGCTCCTCGAGCTTGAAGACCCGCCCCCCGTAGACACGGATGCCCTCGAACACGCCGTCGCCGTAGAGGTAGCCGTGGTCGTAGACCGGCACGGCTGCCTCCTCCCGCGTGGTGATCCGTCCGTTGACGTAGACCGCCCCGCCCATCGATACCTCCTCCTCACAGCGGTGGTTGGGACACCGTGACCCCCGCGTGTCGCAGCGCCGCCCCGATGAACGCCCGGTACAGGGGGTGCGGCCGGTTGGGCCTCGACCGGTACTCCCCGTGGAACTGCGTGCCCACGAACCAGGGGTGGGACGGCAGCTCGACGACTTCGACCAGGTCCTGCTCCGGGTAGATTCCGGTCACGCGCATCCCGTGTGCCTCCAGGGTCGCCCGGTAGGCATTGTTGAGCTCGTAACGGTGCCGGTGGCGTTCCCCGACCTCGGGGGTGCCGTAGGCCTCCAGCGCCTTCGAGCCGGGCGCCAGGCGGCAGGGATAGCGGCCGAGCCGCATCGTCCCGCCCTTGTCTTCGACCCGTCGCTGCTCGGCGAGCAGCGAGATGACCGGGTGTGGCGTGGCCGGGTCCACCTCGGTGGTGTTGGCGCCGGCGAGCCCGCAGACGTGCCGCGCGAACTCGACCACGGCCCACTGCATGCCGTAACAGATGCCCAGGAACGGCACACGGCGCTCGCGCGCGTAGCGGATGGCGCGCACCTTGCCCTCCACCCCGCGCGCCCCGAATCCCGGGCAGACCAGGATGCCGTGGAACGGCGCCAGGCTGCTCTCCAGCTCCGCGGCGTCCCAGCGCTCGATCGCCTCCGAGTCGATCTTGGTGATCTCGACGCCGCAGTCGTGCGCCACGCCGCCGTGGTGCAGGGCCTCGACGATGCTCACGTACGAGTCCTCGACGCCCATGTACTTGCCCACGAGCGCGATGCGCACGTGGGTCCGCGGCCGCAGCAGGCGCTCGACGATGCCTCGCCACTCCGTCAGGTCCGGCGGCGGCAGGTGATCCAACGCCAGCCGGCGCAGGATGATGTGACCGAGGCCCTCCTCCTCGAGCACGAGCGGGACCTCGTAGATCGTCCGGGCGTCCAGCGCCTGGACCACGGCGTCGGGCTCCACGTCGCAGAACAGCGCAATCTTCTCCTTCACCGCCCGGCCGAGCGGCCGTTCGGTCCGACAGACGATCACGTCAGGCTGGATGCCGATGCTGCGGAGCTCTTTGACCGAGTGTTGGGTCGGCTTGGTCTTGAGCTCGCCGGCCGCCCGCAAGAACGGCACCAGCGAGACATGGACGTACATCACGTGCTGCTCGCCCACCGACCGCCGGAACTGCCGGATGGCTTCCAGGAACGGCAGTCCCTCGATGTCGCCGACCGTGCCGCCGACCTCGGTGATGACGACGTCGGCGCCGCTGGTTCGGGCGAGCGCGCGGATCTCGTCCTTGATCTCGTTGGTGACGTGGGGGATGACCTGGACCGTGCCGCCCAGATACTCGCCCCGGCGCTCGCGCGCGATGACCGCGTTGTAGATCTTGCCGGTGGTCGTGTTGTTGGCGCGGGTCAGGTTCTCGTCGATGAACCGCTCGTAGTGCCCCAGGTCCATGTCGGTCTCGGCGCCGTCGTCGGTGACGAACACCTCCCCGTGCTGGTGGGGGTTCATGGTCCCGGCGTCCACGTTCACGTAGGGGTCGAACTTCAGCAGCGTCACGCGCAGCCCGCGGCTCTTGAGGAGCCGCCCGATGGACGCGGACGTGATCCCCTTGCCGAGTGCCGAGGCCACCCCGCCGGTCACGAAGATGTACTTGGTCACCTGGTCCCTCCTGCGATGCCGTCGGCCCGCGTCGCCGCCGCGGCGGCGCGCCGGCGCCGCGCCTGCCCGAGCAGCTCGACGGCGTACTCGCGGGCGACCGGGGTGGGCAGCTTCCCGGAGACCATCCGCGCGATCTCCTCGACGCGCTCTCGACCGTCCAGCCGCCGCACCTGCACCTGCGTCCGCCCGCGCGCCACGTCCTTGGCCACCCAGAAGTGTCGGTCGGCCAGGCTGGCGATCTGCGGGAGGTGGGTCACGCACAGCACCTGTCGGGCGCGCGATGCGCCCACGAGCAGCGCGCCCACGGCGCCGGCGGTGCGCGCGCCGATCCCGGCGTCCACCTCGTCACAGACCATCACCGGAACCTGGCCCGCCGCGGCCAGCACGTGCCGCAAGGCCAGCGCCACGCGCGAGAGCTCGCCGCCCGAGGCGATCTTCGCGAGCGGGCGGGCCTCCTCGCCGCGATTGGGCGTGAACAGGAACTCCGCCCGATCCACGCCGGAGGCCCGAATCGCCACGCGCTCGCCGTCCACGACCAGGCCGTCGGGATCGGGCTCCCGCCCGAGGGTGACGGTCAGCCGCGCGCGCCGTAGGTCGAGCGCCTCCAGCTCGCGGCCGACCCCGGCCTCCAGGCGGCGCGCCGCTGCGGCGCGCAGCCCCGAGAGCCGCGTGCACTGCGCGGCGAGCGCCCGCTCCAGATCGGCGAGCTCGCCGGCGATCGCAGCGAGCCGCTCCTCGCTCCCTGCCAGGCGCGCCAGCTCGGCCGCGGCCGCCTCGCGCGCGGCGGCCACCTCCTCCAGGGTCGCCCCGTACTTCCGCCGGAGCGCGGCGAGCTGCGCCAACCGCTCCTCCACGACCTCCAGCTCGTCCGGCTGCGCCTCGATGCGGTCGCGGTAGGCCGCCAGCTCGCGCGCGACCTCGACCACGGCGCCGGAGAGGGCGTCCACCTGCGCCGCCACAGCCGCGAGCGCCGGGTCGAGCCCCGCGGCCTCGCGCAGCACGGCGCGCGCCTGGCCCAGGCGGTCCACGGCGGCCCCGTCGTCCCGCTCGTAGAGGGCAGCGTAGGCGGCCGCCGCCGCCCCGGCCAGCCGGCCGGCGTGCACGAGCCGGGCGCGTCGCGCCTCGAGCTCGGCGTCCTCGCCGGGGCGCAGGCGCGCGGCGTCGATCTCGGCCAGCTCGTGGCGCAGCCACTCCACGCGACGCTGCCGGTCGCGCTCGCCCGCGGTCAGGGCCTCGCGCTCGGCCAGCAGCGCGGCCCGGCGCGCCACGCCGGCGGCCACCTCGTCGCGCAGCGCCAGCGCCGCGGCGCCGGCGAACGCGTCCAGCAGCTCGAGGTGGGTCGCCGGCCGGAGCAACCGCGTGCCCTCGTGCTGGCCGATGATCTCGACGAGCTGCTCGCCGAGCTCGCGCAGCATCCCCACGGTCGCGGGACGGCCGTTGATCCAGGCGCGCGAGCGGCCGTCGGCACCGATCTCCCGCGCCACGACCAGCTCGTCGTCGGCCAGGCCCTGGGCCTCGAGCCATCGGGCGGCGCCCGGGGCATGGGTCGGCGCGAACCGCGCTTCCACGCGCGCGGCCGCGGCGCCGGCGCGGACGACCTCGCTCGTGGCGCGGGCGCCGGCGACCGTGCTCAGCGCGTCCACGATGATGGACTTGCCCGCGCCAGTCTCGCCCGAGAGGACGTTGAGCCCAGGGCCGAACTCGATGAGCGCCCGCTCGACCACCGCGAAGTCACGGATGCGCAGCTCGACCAGCACTACCGCTCGCCCCACCCCAGCTTCGCGCGCAGGATGCTGTAGAACGACGGCACGCCGAGGTGCGCCAGGCGCGTGCGGACGGCCGAGCGGCGGATGACCACGCGCTCGCCACCGCGGAGCTCGTGGCTCTCCTGCCCGTCCACGCTCAGGCAGACCTCCTCGCCGCTCGACTCGACGGTGACGGTCACGGTCGCGGTCGCCGCCACCACCACCGACCGCGCGGTGAACGTGTGCGGGCAGATCGGCGTCACCACGATCACGTCCACCTGCGGGTGCACGATCGGCCCGCCGGCCGACAGCGAGTACGCGGTGCTGCCGGTCGGCGTGGCGACGATGATCCCGTCGGCCGGGTAGGTGGCCAGATGCTCGTCGTTCACGCGTGTGCTAATCTGGATCACGCGTGCGACACCCGCCTTCGCCACGACCATGTCGTTGAGGGCCAGCGCGCGCACCCGCACCCCGGCGGCGTCGGACACCTCGCCCTCGAGCATCGTGCGCTCGTCGACCCTGAGCGCGCCGTCGGTGATCGCCGGGACGGCGGCCGGAAGCCCGGCGATCGGGAGGTCGGCCAGGAAGCCGAGCCCGCCGACGTTCACGCCGAGGACCGCCACCCGCCCTGCGGCCAGACGGGCCGCGCGCAGGATCGTTCCGTCGCCCCCGAGCACGACGAGCAGGTCGGCGCCGTCCGGCAGCGCGGCATCGTCGGCGGCCAGCTCGGGCCGCCCGATCGCCGCTGCGCCCGGCGTGTTGAGCCGCACCGCGACCCCGCGCCGCTCGAACGCGTCCAGCGCCTCGCGGAGCAGCGCGACGCCCTGCGGGCTGGCGGCCAGCCGGGTCGGGTTCACCAGCAGGCCCACGCGTCTCACGGCGCGACGCCTTCGGGCCAGACCGCGCGCCGGATCCGCTCATCCAGATCATCGGCCGACCCGACGCCGTCCTTGCGGAGGGCCACGAAAAACTCGCGGTTACCGCCGGGACCGAGCAACGGCGAGGCGGTCACCCCTTCGACCGCCAACCCGAGCGTCCGGGCCGCGTCCGCCACGCGGCGCACCGCCCGCTCGTGCACCGCGGGGTCGCGGACCACGCCGCGCGGCGCCGCCTTCGGCCCGGACTCGAACTGCGGCTTCACGAGCACCAGCAGCAGCCCGCCCGAGCGCACGCACGCCGCCACCGGCGCGAGCACCCGTGTCGCGGAGATGAACGAGCAGTCGATCGTGGCCAGGTCCGCGACCTCGGGCAGGTCGGCGGGCCGCAGCCGCGCCGCGTGCCGCCCCTCCATGACGACCACCCTCGGGTCCGCTCGCAACCGCCAGTGCAGTTGGCCTCGGCCGACGTCCACGGCGTAGACGCGCCTGGCGCCACGCTGCAGCAGACAGTCGGTGAACCCACCGGTCGAGGCGCCCACGTCGAGCGCCACCAGGCCGCGGGGATCGACGCCGAAGGCGTCCAGTGCGCCGGCGAGCTTCGCACCGCCGCGGCTCACGTAGGCCGGGCTGCGCGTCCGCCGCTCCACGCGCGCCTCGGCGGCGACGAGCACCCCGGGCTTGTCGCGGCGCTCGCCGTTCACGTAGACCTCGCCGGCCCGGATCGCGGCCTCGGCCTGGTGGCGGGACGGCGCCAGCCCCAGGGCCACCACGCGCTGGTCCAGCCGCACGCGTCCGGTCCGTGCGCCCGCCCGGGCCCGCACGCCTCCCCTTGCTCCAGCGCCCACGACCACGCTAGGACTCCCGCTCCAGCAGGGTCTTGGCCAGCTCGCGGAGGAGGTCGGCCTCCGGCCCCCACCCGCCGAGCGCCGCGACCGCGCGGGCGGTGTGGGCGCGCGCGGCCTCGCGCGACGCCTCGAGGCCGAACGCCGCCGGATAGGTCAGCTTCGAGGAGGCGGCGTCCTGCCGCGCGTCCTTGCCGAGGGCCTCGGCGGACCCCACCTCGTCGAGCACGTCGTCGATGATCTGGAACGCCATCCCGAGCTCCTCCCCGTACGCGTCGAGCCGGTCGAGCTCGGCGGGCGTCGCACCGGCCAGGTGGGCGCCCGACCTGACGCAGGCGCGGATGAGCGCGCCGGTCTTCCAGCGGTGGATCTGGCGGACGCCCTCGCGCCGGTCGGCCGGCCAGGCACCGAACCGGTCGAGCGAGGGCCGGCGCTCGGCCAGCAGGTCGAGCACCTGACCGCCCACCATCCCCTGCGTGCCGATGGCCGAGGCGATCTCCCGCAGCGCACGCACGGCGCGGTCGGCCCCGACCAGGTCCGCGTTGCGGGCGATCAACTCGAAGGCCAGGGCGTGCAGCGCGTCACCGGCCAGCACCGCGATCGCCTCGCCGAAGGCCACGTGGCAGGTTGGCTGATTGCGCCGCGTGGCGGAGTCGTCCATGGACGGCAGGTCGTCGTGGATGAGCGAGTAGGTGTGGATGAGCTCGACCGCGCACGCGGTGGGCAGCACACGGTCGGGCGACGCGCCGGTCAGCTCGGCGGAGGCCAGCACCAGCAGCGGCCGCACCCGCTTGCCGCCGGCGAACAGACTGTAACGCATCGCTTGATGCAAGGGCGCCGGGAGGACCTCGGGACCCGGCAGCGCTTCGTCCAGCGCGCGCTCGACCAGCGGCGCCCGCGCGGCGACGTAGCTGGCGAGCGAGGTCGCGGTCGCGCGCTCAGCCATCGCCGTCCACCCGGATACGAAAGCCCACCTCGCCGCGCGGCGGCTCCCACCGCACTTCCACCCCGGCCACCCGCGCGCCCACCGGTCCCCGCCGAACCGCTTCGATCAACGCCTCCACCGCCGCGCGCGGCCCTTCGACCGCAACCTCGACCCGGCCATCGCGCAGGTTGCGCACGAAGCCGGTCACCCCGAGGGCCCCCGCGCGCCCGTGGACAAAGAGGCGGAACCCGACACCCTGCACCTGACCCCGCACGCGCAGCAGCGCGCGGACCGCCCCCGGCCGCGCGGTCGCGCGGTCATCCGCGGGGCGCGGACCGCTGGGAGGCGGCATCTTGCCCCTCGCGATGGATGGCGCCGAGGATCCCGTTCACGAACCGGCCGGACTCGTCGGTGCCGTAGCGCTTGGCCAGCTCGACCGCTTCGCTGATGACCACGCCCGACGGCGTGCCGAGGTAGCGCATCTCGTAAAGCGCCATGCGGACCACGACGCGGTCGATGCTCGCCAGGCGGTCGAGCGTCCATCCAGACAGGTGGGGCACGATGAGGGCGTCCAACTCCCCGCGCCGGCCGGCCGTCCCCAGGCAGAGCGCCTCGACGAACGGCCACTCCACGTCCGCGGCCTCACGCCGGGCCGCCTCCAGCGCCTCCGCGATGGGGAGACGGCCGACCTCGTGCTGGAAGAGCACCCGCAGCGCGACCTCGCGGCTCCGGCGGCGGCGCGTCTTCACGGCATCCCGCCCCGGAACGCAACACGACCACCGCCGGGGGCCCGCCGCCCGCGCCCCGAACCGGTGACCCGGCCGAGGCACGCGCGCGCGCCTTCCCGTCGGTGGTCCTGCACGTCAGTATTCTACCAGCCTGGCCTCCGCCGTAAAGCCCACCGACGGCGGGCCGGACGGACGCATCTCCGGGGACCCGCGGCGTGGCCTACCGCAGCCGCTCCACGTACTCCCCGGTGCGCGTGTCCACGCGGATCAAATTCCCGGGCTCCACGAAGAACGGCACCTGCACCACCGCGCCCGTCTCGAGCGTCGCCGGCTTGGACCCCCCGGACGCCGTGTCGCCGCGGATGCCGGGCGCCGTCTCCGCGACCACCAGATCGACCGCGTTGGGCAGCTCCACGGCGATCGGCCGGTCCTCGTAGTACACGACGGTCACCACCGTGTTGTCCTTGAGGTAGAGACGGCCATCGCCGACCAGATCGCCGCCGATGGCCACCTGCTCGTAAGTCTGCTGGTCCATGAAGACGAAGTGGTCGCCCTCACGGTAGAGGTACTGCATCTCGCGGCGCTCCAGGTAGGCCTGGGGCACCCGCTCGCCAGCGTTGAAGGTCCGCTCGGTGATCGCGCCGGTCTTCAGGTTGCGGATCTTCGCGCGCACGTAGGCGCTCCCTCGACCTCGCTTGACGTGCTGCGAGGTGACGATGGCGTAGAGGTCGCCGTCGAGCTGCACCACCACGCCCGGCCGAAAGTCATTGCTGGAGATCATGCGGACACCTCGATGAGATCCTTGGGCAGCGCGGTCAGATTCTCGCAGCCGTCCTGCGTCAGGACGACCATGTCCTCGATCCGCACCCCACCCCACCCCGGCAGGTAGACGCCGGGTTCCACCGTCACCACCGCGCCCGGCGCCAGCACCGCCTCCTCGCGGGGCGACAGGGTCGGCCCCTCGTGGACAGCCAGTCCGATGCCGTGCCCCAGGCTGTGCCCGAACGCCTCGCCGTAGCCCGCCCGGGCGATGACGTCGCGCGCGAGCGCGTCCGCCTCGCGCCCGGTGAGGCCCGGCCGGAGCCCGGCGAGCGCGGCCTCTTGCGCGGCGCGCACCACCGCGTAGACCTCCCGGTGGCGGTCGGACACCGGCGCGGTCACCAGGGTGCGCGTGCAGTCCGAGAAGTAGCCGTCCACAACCGCGCCGAAGTCGATCGTGACGCACTCGCCCGGCCCGATGACCCGCTCGCTCGCCACGCCGTGCGGCAGCGCCGCGCGCGGCCCGGACGCCACGATGATCTCGAACGACGACGCGCGCGCGCCGCGCCGCCGCAGCCGCTCCTCGAGCGCCACGGCGACCTCGCGCTCCACCGCGCCCGGCCGGATCCCGGGCAGCACGTCCTGGAAGGCCGCTTCGGCCACCCGCTGCGCGCGGCGGATCGCCTCGATCTCCTCCGGCGCCTTGATCCACCGGATGCGGTCCAGGCCCTCGACCGGCTCGACCGCCACCGGCGCGGCCGCCGCTGCCAGCTTCCGGAACGTGCCGATCGGCAGGAACTCGGCCTCCACCCCGGCACGCCGCGCGCCCAGGCGCCGCAGCACCTCGGCCGCGGCCTCGACCAGCGGACCCGTCGCCTGGACCCGCTCGAACGCGGGCGCCTGCGCGGCCGCCTGCTCCGCGTAGCGGAAGTCCACGACCAGCACGGCCCGGTCCCCGGTCACCACGGCCAGTCCGGCCGATCCGGCGAACCCCGAGACGTACCGGACGTTCTCCGGCCTCGCCAGGACCGCGGCGTCGAGGTCGTCGGCGGCGAGGCGTTCGCGGAGGCGGTTCACGCGATCGGTGGCGAGGGCGGCGGGCGTCGGCATACCGCCCGATAGCATAGCCGACCGCGCACGGACTTGACAACCGGCGCGAAGCGATCGAGGCGGCCGACCCGGCCGCCTCGTCACACGGTCGGCGACGTCGGACCCGCTACCAGGCCGGCCCGTCCACCTGCTCTTTCGGCGTCGGCAGGTGCTTGGGCCGCACCTGCGCCATCATCTTCAGGACGACCTCCTCGGCGCGCGCGTCGTCGCCCCTCAGATGGTAGACGTGCTGCAGCGCCACGTACGCCTCAACCAGGCGCGGGTTGATGCGGATCGCCTCGCTGAGCGGTCGCTCCGCCTGCGCGAGGTACCCGGCCGCGTAGGGGGCCAGCCCGGTCAGGTACTGTCGGTAGGCGACCAGGTAGGCATAGCCGAGCCAGTACTGGGCCGTCGCGTTGTTGGCGTTGGCCTGGATCGCCTGCTGGTACGGCCGGATGGCCGCGGCGAAGGCCTGCTCGGTCAGGTAGAGTCGCTGCGTGTCGAATGGCCGCAGGGCCTGCGCGGACGCGGGGCCGGCCGCCGCCAGCGCCACGAGGACCGCCGCCACGGCGAGCGCGCGCACGGCCGTCAGGACCCGGCCGCCGGCGTGGTCGCCGGGGCGGGCACGGGGACGGAGCCGCCGCCCTGCGTGGGCACGAGCTGCGGCGTCACGACGAAGATCAGCTCGGTCTCGAGCCGATCCGTGGTCGTCGCCCGGAACAGGAACCCGATGAGCGGGATGTCGCCGAGGATCGGTACCTTCAGCGTGCGGCGGCGCTCCTCCGCGCCGATCAGCCCGCCGATGACGATCGACTCGCCGTTGCGAATGGTCACGATGGTGGTGGCCTTGCGGGAGGCCACGATCGGCACCTGGAAGCCGCCGCTCTCGATCAGCCGGGTCACGGTCGAGACCTCCACCTCGACCTTCGTGGTGATGAGGCCGTCGCGGTTCACCTTGGGCGTGATCTTCAGCGTGGGCCCGATGGGCCGGAACGTGAACGTGGTCCGGCCGGTCGCGTCGGTCTGCGGGATCGGGATCTCCTCGGAGAGCCGGACCTCGGCCTCGTTGCCGTCGATCACGGCCACGCGGGGCGCGGTGATGACGCGCGCCTTGCCCGCGGAGACGAGCGCGGTGAGCCGGGCCGAGATGTTGAAGGTGGCCACCCCGACGGTCACCTGGCTGGGGAACGTGCCCTGCACGCTGAAGACGCCGGGTGCGGTCTCGCCGGTGAGCCCCCAGTTGAACCCCTGCTCGCGCAGGTCCGACACGCTGACGTCGACGACGCGCGTCTCGACGATGTGCGAGACGAGCTGGATGTCCAGCCCGGCGAGCACGCGCCGCACCTGCTCGTGCTGCGCCTGCGTCGCCACCACGACGAGCTGGTTGGTCCGCGGGTCGAACTGCACGCGGATGCCGGGCACGGACTGCTGGACGATGCCGGCGACGTCGCGGTTCGCGGTGGCGAACTCGAGGTTGTAGACGACGATCTCGGGCAGCTCGGGGGGCGGCGCCAGGCGGTCGGCCGGCATGATGATCAGGTTGCGGCCGATCCGGCGGAAGCCCAGATTGTTGGCTTCCAGGATGAAGCGCAGCGACTCCTCGCACGACAGGTCCACCAGACGCAGCGTGATCGCGCCGCGCACGGCCGCGTCGGTGACGATGTTGATGTTGCACGCCTTCGAGAACGCCGTGAGCACGTCCGCGATCTCGGTGTTGCGGAACTCCAGCGTGATGCGGTCCGGACCCAGGCCCGGCACCGGCGTGGTCTGGGCCGCCGGCGCGGGCGCCTGTGCGACCGGCACCGCCGGGGCCGCGGGCGCCGGGGCGACCGGCGGGGCCGGGGCCGGCGGCGCCGCGACCGGCGCGGGCCGCGGCGCGAACCGCGCCACCAGCACGGCCGGCGTCTCCGTCTGGACCGTGAACGGCGTCGTGGCGACCATGTCCACCGCGATGCGCGCGATCGCCGGGCTCGTCTGGAACTGGCCCACGCGCACGCGCGCGACGCCGCCGCGCTCCACTTCGATGAGGCCCGGCACGCTCGCGTCGACCACGGCGCCCGGGATGTCGATCACCAGGCGCGGCGGCGACGAGAGCTGGAGCGTCTTGTAGGTCAGCGGGCCCGTGGCCACCACGGCGAGCTGGATGGTGTCGCCGAAGGTCTTGACGCTGACCTGCGTGATCCGCAGCCCCTCGGTCTGCGTGCGTGCCGGCGCGACCGGCACGAGGACCAGGACCAGGAGGACCGCGAGTCCCGTCAGGAGTCTAGATGATACCCGAAGATGCTGTCGCGGCGACATGCGGACCGCTCACCCCTCCCAGTGTCAGATCGACCGGCCTTCGATCACGCGCTGGAACTGCTCTCCGTCTTCCTCCAGCACGACGACCCCCCGCACCGCGTCAATGCGGGTCACGCGGATCTTGTCCAGGATGACGTCGCCGCGGCTCACCACGTAGGTCTGCCCGTCGAGGCGGACGACGGCGACCCCGCCGTTGTCGCCCATCACGCCGATGACCTCCGCGCGGCTCGCGGCCTTCGCGGGCGGCGGGGCAGGCGCGGCGGGTTGCCCCGGCTGCCCCTGCCCCGGGAAGAGCGGCGGGGGGAGCGGCGCCGGCGGCGGGACGGGCACGCCCGGCGCGCCGGATGCCTGCACGACCAGCGGCTGGAACGGATCGGGACGGCCGGCGTCTACCGGCGCGGCCACGCGGCGCGGCGTGGGCGTGGGCGTCGGTGCGGCGGCGGGCTCACCGGAGGGTGGGCCGGCGGGTGGGACTGCAGCAGCCGGCGACGGTGGTGCGGCCTGCGGCGCCGGAGCCGGCGCGGGTCCCGACGATGGGGTCGAGACGGGCTGAGGTCGCGGCCAGAGCAGGAGCACACCGACGACGCCGACGACCAGCGCCACGGCGATGATGGGGTGCGCACGAAGATAGTCAACCGCCTTGCGCATGAGGCCCCCTATGCTGTGATGACAGGTGCGCGCTTGGGGAGCCCCGGCTGGCCCCCGTGCCCTACATCCCCTGCATGCGATTGTCCGCTCAGGCGTTCCCTGTTCAACAGAGTACCCGAAAGTCCTGCCGCATAGACCTCCCGCACACCTCCCGCGAACCTGCCGCCGCTACGCCCCCGGGAGGCTCAGGGACCAGTACCAGGCCCACAGGCGCTCCCCCCAGAACAAGCCGACCAGCGCCCCGGCGGCGAGCGCCGGCCCGAAGGGAATCGCGTCGCGGCGCCCGCGCAGCCGGAGAGCCAGCAAGGCGACCCCGACGACCCCGCCGATCAGGAACCCGGCGAAGAGCGCCACCGCCACGCCCGGCCACCCGAGAAAGGCGCCGATCATTGCCGCGAGCTTGATGTCCCCCTCGCCCATGCCGCCGCGGCTGGCGATCACGATGACGGCGATGAGCCCGCCCGCGCCCAGCGCGCTCAGCGCGGCAGGCCCCAGACGGCCCTGCGCGGCGGCGAACGCCAACCCGACCGCGATCCCGGGGTAGCTCAGCCGGTTGAGGATGAGCTGGTGGTCCAGATCGATAAAGGTGACGACCAGCAGCAGGAACACCAGCGCCAGCGCGGCCAGGCGCGCGACGAGGTCGGGTTGCGTGGCCCAGGCCGCAGCGGCCAGCACGGCCATGAGCCCCTCGACCATCGGGTAGCGCGCCGAGATCGGCCCACCGCAGCCCCGGCACCGCCCGCGCAGCCACAGGTAACTGAGCAGCGGGACGTTGTCTGTCGCCCGGATCGGCGTCCCGCACCGGGGACACCGGGATCTGGGCGTCACAATCGACTCGTTCCTGGGCATACGGTAGATGAGGACGTTGGCGAAGCTGCCGAGGATCGCGCCGGCCACCGCCGCCAGGGCCACCTCAGGGAGGGTCATCGCCCGCACTCCCGGCGGGGCGCCGCGCACGCTCGCGGCAGGAGAATCGCGGGTTGCCCCGAACGTCCTCTCGCAAGCCGCCACCGGCGCCGGACCCAGCGGCCATTCCAGTACCAGGGGAGACGGTGACCATGCTGCGAGGAGCCTGGCCGTTCGTCCTGTGCGTCCTGCTCGGGCTCGCGCTGCCCGTCGTCGCGCAGCCCGTCCCCACCCCCGCCCCGGTCCTCATCGTCCCGGGCCAGACCCTGGCGGGCGTCGCCATCGGCCGGTCCCAGGCCACGACCCTGTCGCGGCTCGGCCAGCCGGCCGACGTCCGGACGCTCCGCGACGGCACCCTGTACACGTTCCCGCGGTACGGCCTGAACGTGTACGTCAGCGACGGGGTCATCCGGGCGGTCTCGACCACCAACAGCCTGCTCCGCACGCCGGAGGGCATCGCGCTCGGCTCCACGGTCGCGGACGTGCGGCGCATCTACGGACCCCAGTTCTCCGACGCGGTGGTCGAGGGCCTGATGGGGATCGCCTACGATCAGCACGGCATCGCCTTCGGGCTCGACGGGAACATCGTGTCCATCATCATCGTCTACCCCCCGCGCACGCAGGCCGCGCCGCCGGCGGCAGCCGAGGCGCTCGCGGCCCCGCCAACCCACATCGAGGTCGGGCTGGTGGCACTGCCGCGGGTCGAGAACCTGAAGCCGTTTTCCCCGGAGACGCAGTACATGTCGGTGGTCGGCTTCCTCCGCTACGTCGTCTACCAGCAGACCGGCACCTGGCTCACGCACGCCGAGGCCGCGCGCATGCTCGCGGAGCAGCAGCGCACGCGGCTCTAGCGCTCGCCGCCGGCGGCGGGCGCGGCGGCGCCCTCGTCGGCCTGGATGACGACGTTGCCGCCGAGCACCCGCGCGCGGTCGCGCGCGTCACGCACCGCCTGCATCAGGTCGCGGGCGGTGCGTCCGTGGACGGGGTGCGCGCCCACCCCGACCGACAGGGTCAGCTCGCCCCGGCCGTCGTCCCCGACGGTTTCGCGGGCCGGGAGGTCGGCCACCTCCGAGCGCAGCCGCTCGGCCACCACGAACGCGGGCTCGAGCGCGGTCTCGGGCATCACCAGGCTGAACTCCGTCTCGTCCGTACGCGCCTTGACGTCCACGTCGCGGGTCAGGTCGCGCAGCAGGCCGGCGATCCGGCGCAGCGCGTCCTCCGCGGTCGGCTCGCCGAATCGGCCGCGGAACGCCTCGAAGTGGTCCACGTCGAAGACGATGAGCGCCAGCTGCCGCCCGTAGCGGGCCGCGCGCTTCACCTCGACCGCCAGGTGCTCGTCGAAGAACCGGCCCGTGAACAGGTCGGTCACGGGGTCGTGCACCGACTGGTCCACCAGGGCGTGCTGCAGGTGCTCGAGCTCGTGGGCCTGGGCCGCGGCACGCTCCTCCGAGAGGTGCTGGAACTGCGTGACGAAGGCGACGACCGTCACGTCGGTCGCCTGCGCGAGGCTCCGGGACAGCTCCAGGCGCTCGTCGGGATCGAAGACGAGCTGCTCGCACAGCGTCTGTGCCAGGTCCCGGAACGCCAGGAACCCCTGCACGACCTCCGCGGCCCCGAAGCCCATCGAGAGCCGCAGCGCCGCCTCCTGATGGATGAACTCGCGCAGGCGGGTCGGATCGCCGGTGTCGAGGTAGGCGACGAGGGCCGTCAGGTAGGACCGGCCGAGCCGCCGCAACTCCTCCAGGGGACGATAGACGAAGGCCGAGGGCCGCATCCGCGAGAGCGCGGTGGCCCAGCTCGTCGCGACGCGGTCCTGCTCCCGGTCGAGCAGGCTGGCGAGTCGGCTCGTCACCTGTCGGCCACGCGGCCCGAGACCGCCGCCCTACTGGCCTGGGGTCGCCTCCCGCGGCAGGACGTAGGTCTCGGCCGCGATCGTGATGCGCAGCCTCGGCGCCTCCGTCGGGGACATCGAGATCTGCTTGAGCACCATGAACCGCGGGAAGTCCTCCAGGCGCGCCAGCAACGCCATCATGTCCGCGTACGTCCCCTCGAAGTTCAAATCGAGGCGGAACAGCCGGTAGCGCGGCTCGCCGGCCGGCGCCGGCTGGCCGGCGGGGCGCGGCGGCTGCCCGGGCTGTGCCGCGGGGGCCGGGCCGGGCGGGCCGGCCTGGAGGGCGCCGGGACGGAGCAGCATGAGCTTCACGCCCACGTCGGAGGCGGCGGCCTGGAGCTGGCGGATCAGGTTTGGGATCTCGCGCTCCGGCGGCAGCTTCGCCTCGATCAGACGGATCCGATCGGAGAGCGCCTGGAACTCGCGCTCCTTCTGCTCGCGCGTCTCGGCCAGACGCTGCAACCGCGCCAGCTCGGTCTCCTGCTGCTGGAGCCGGCGGCCAAGCTCCTCGCCGCGTTGGGTCTGGGGCGTGTAGACGAACAGGTAGAACAGCACCGCCACGACGGCGGCGCCGACGAGGGAGAGCATGAGGCGCTCGCGCGCGCTGAGGTTTCTCACGGCCGCCCCCCTCCCGCCTGCGGCTTCTGGATGCGGGCGGTCACGGAGTACCGGACCACCTCGCGTGCCCCGATGCGCTCGGTCTGGGTGACCGTCAGGTCCACCGACCGGAAGAGCTGCCCGGCCGAGAGGTTGTCCATGAACTGCGCGACCGTCGGGTAGGTCAGCGCGAAGCCGTCGATGCCGAGCGCTTCGGGCTCAGGCACCGACAGCGAGGTGACCCACGCGTCGCGCGGGATGAGCAGCCGCACCTCGTTGAGGACCGAGGCCGCCGGGAGCTGCTGACGCACGAGCTCGAGGATCACCTGCTCCTTGGCACGGAGCTGCGCGATCTGCCGGTCCAGCTCGAGCACGCGCGCCACGACCGGCTGGATCTCGGCGATCTGCCGGTCCACCTCCTGGATGCGGCGCTCGATGCCGGCGTTGCGGTTCATCAACACCGCCGACCAGACGATCACCGCCGCGAGGGTGACCAGGGGCACCCCCACCTCGAGGAAGCGGCGGCCGGGCAGGCGGCGGCGCGGGACGCGCGGCAGCAGGTTGATGCGGATCATGACACGTCACCTCCCCGCATGGCGAGCCCCACCGCGACGCCCATGGTAGAGCCCATCGCCTGCAGTCGCTCGGGGGGGAACTGAGCCGGGTTGGCCCGCACGTTGACGAACGGGGCCGCCACCGCGGTGGCGATGCCGAGCTCGGCGGCGATGACACGGTCCAGGTTTCGCAGGTGCGCCAGGCCGCCGGCCAGCAGAACCTGATTGACGACCGAGGCGCGCGATCGCGTCTGGTAGTAGTCGAGCGAGCGCCGGATCTCGGTCACCAGGTCGCCGATGTGCGGCGCGATGATGTCGTGGAGCCGCTCCTTGGTGTGGTCGCTGGTCGTGGCGCCCTCCTCCAGGACCTCGCCCTTCTCCTCGAGCAGGCTCCGGGCGGTCGCGGCGTCGACGTCCATGGCCTCGTGCACCGCGTTGATGAGGGCCTGGCCGCCGATCGGGATGTTGCGGGTGAACCGCAGCCGCGGCCCCTCGGTGATCAGGATGTCGGAGGCCTCGGAGCCCAGGTCCACGACCGCGATGGTCTGGCCGTCGCCGCTCGCGGGCACCACCGAGCGGAGCAGCGCGAACGACTCGACGTCGAGGATGCGCAGCTGCACCCGCGCCGCCTCGGCCACCGCCATGATCTGGTCGACCACGTCCTGCCGGGCCGCGACGACGATGACGTCGAGCATGCGGCGGTTCTCCTCGGTGGTCTCGCCCAGGACCTGGTAGTCCATGTAGACTTCCTTGATGTTGTAGGGAAGGTAGCGCTCGGCCTCGTAGCGGACCGCGGCCGTGAGCTCCTGCTTGGTCATGGGCGGCACGCGGATCTCGCGGACCGTGACCGCCTGCCCGCCGACGCCCATGACCGCCCGGTCGAGCCGGATGCCCGACTTGTCCAGCAGCGCCCGGATGTGCCCGCCGAGCTCCTCGGGCGCCGTGGGGACACCGTCGCGCATCGCCACCGGCGGGCTCGGGGCGACGCCCAGATGCACCAGGCGGAACCCGCTCCGGTAGGAGCCGGCGAGCTCGACCACCTTGATCGAGTCGCTCCCGATGTCGATGCCGACGTGAGCCTGCGAAGACCCGGAAAAGAGGCCCATACCGCCTGTTCACCCTCCTGGTGCGCTGGCGATATCAGACCCGGCACCGGTCGTATCGGCGCACAACAGTGTGTGGTTCGCTCCGGCCGTGCGGAACCCTTCCGGTCGTCCTACGGTCCCATCCTGACCCGCCCGAACGCCTCGACCACGATCCGGCGCGTGGCCCCCCCGCTGCTCCGCAGCGTCACGGTGCCCGCGTTGGGGTTGCCGAGCGGACTAACCGTCAGCACATCCCCGGGGAACGTGGTGGACGCCAGGTCCACCCCGCGCGGCATCCGCCGGGAGAACGCGTCCCCGAGGTTCTCGCGCTCCACCGGCCCGGCCCAGGCCCCGGCGTCGTTGCACTGGCTGCCGCCGCCTGGCGGCGCAGGGCTGACCGTGCCGGTGTAGCGCTCCATCGTGTACGTGTCGGCCGACGGGCTGAACGCGACCCGGTAGCAGGTGCGCTCGGCGCGCGCGCGCTGCTCCATCGTCCGGATGTCGGTCAGCAGCTTCCGCGCCGCGCCGGTCAGCCGGCGCTCCGCAAGCATATTCTGCCCACCGAAGGCCAGAACCAAGACCAGGCCGCCGATGGCGATGACCACCACGAGCTCCACGAGCGAGAGCCCACGCTCCCCGCGGCGGCCGGCTGCGGGCCTCACAGACCCACCATCTCCTCCCACTGCGGGCGGTCGTAAAGGGGGTCGCCGGCCGCGAAGATGATCGAGGGGCTCGGCCAGCGGACCGCGGTGTAGGTGTCCGTCACCGGGAAGAACGGCGGCGCGACGTTGCTGCGCAGCCGCCAGTCGTAGGTCATCACCCGGCCGTAGCCGGAGTCCGGGCTGAAGCCGCCGAAGGCGCCGAACCGGCCCTGCACCGTGCCGCCCAGGTGGTAGATGTTGCCCTTCACCGGCAGCGAGTTCCAGCCCCGCACCCAGAAGCCGCCCTGCCCGGGCGCCGGCGAGGCGATGGACGACGGCGCGAGCACGACGGCGTCGATGTACAGGTCGTTGGGGGTGAGCGAGCCCTCGACAACGACCTGGCCGTCCACCGAGTAGAGGCCGAGCACGTTGGCCGGGTTGTGCCCCGGACCGGCCGGCGGCGCCTCGTAGACCAGGTGGTTGGTGACGTTGATCTCGCCCTGCGCGGCGATGGTCAGGCGGGTCTGCCGGTTGACCACCCCGTAGAGACCGGTGGAGGCCGAGGGGTCGGGATCGTAGGTGATGGCGCCGCTGACGTAGATGACGCCGTTGAAGGTCCCGGGCGCGTAGGTCCGGCTGTTCGACCACCCCGAGCAGTCGGCGCCGCCGTCGGGCCCGACGAATCCCCAGCAGGTGGTGACCCGACGCGTCGCCGGGTCGATGATGACCTTCATGTTCCGCTTCGCGGGGTCGGGGCTGGTGAGCGT